>Ga0070734_10002163_pt1 | contig 25197 bp, 23 predicted proteins | sample Coa_R1_8_FD_66444 | JGI IMG/M metagenome (GOLD analysis project Ga0070734, IMG submission 66444) | Surface soil microbial communities from Centralia Pennsylvania, which are recovering from an underground coalmine fire - Coalmine... | ecosystem: Environmental > Terrestrial > Soil > Unclassified ...
TCGTTCCCCTGGTCATGGGGGTATCTCCTTCAAATCCGGTTCTTCTGAACCCGGGCTAGACGTGCGATTTCGAGCGGCGTGCTGTGCTGTTCTTCTTGCCGGTGCTCCCTTCGTCGAGAACAAAAGGTTCGAGCTTCAGGACATCCATGCGTAATTTGTCCTGGGCTTGCAGGTCTTTGCGCAACAGAGCCTCGGCGTAGACAAGGTCGTCATGGATGGCTTGCCTTGCTCCCCGGGCGTCGCGCTTCTGAATGAAATCGAAGATCTCTTGATGGCGCTCAAAATTGCGCTGCATGTTCTCAATGAGAGGAAGCACGCGGCGGCGACCTTCGGCCATGGCCTCATTCATCATGCGCATGGTCGTTTGAATGGCCACATTCTTGGCGGCCAGAAGGATGGCCTCGTGAAAGGCGATCTCGTAAGTCATGTACTGCTCAGGCTCATGAAGACTCATCTTCATTCCGGCGAGGGCCTCTTTCATGGAATCGATATCGTCTTTGGTCGCGCGCCGGGCGGCCAATGCGGATGCGGCAGGTTCGAGAATCTGCCGTAGTTCGTACAGCTCAAGAAACTTGATTTCCTGCAACAGCAGCATCCAGTGAAAGTGACGGCCAACGATCCCCGAAAGGGAAGGCTGGATATAGGTGCCGTCGCCGGGACGAGCCTTGATGAGCCCTAAAAAAACGAGGCCCTTGAGGGCCTCGCGCAAAGAGCCTCGGCTTACCTGGAGCATCTCGGCAAGTTTCGGCTCCGAAGGAAGGCGGCTCCCGGCGCGCAGCTCGCCGCTGCGCACCAGGGCTTCGATACGCCTTGCAACCATCTCCATTACCGTTTCTCGTTTCAAAGGCAGGAACTCGATGGGCGAGACACCGCGTTTGGCTTTCACAGGCTTTGGGCCTCCCTGTCCTTCTGTTCTGGAACTTTGTCCTACAATAAGACAGTTCAAAAAATTGTCAAGAATAAAAAATCAAAAAACGGATTCAACCGATAGAAAATTTCGATTGTCGATCTTCGGCGGCGAACCCAGCGAACCAGCAAACAGAACGAAGTCCAGGCTTACTTGGGAAACAAGTAGATTGCCGGGAGTATTCCATCTATTTCAATAGTCCTTCCCGCAGCGGCTTCCCGTAGGCGAGGCGAAGCGAAAAACCTCAAAAAGCGAATTTACGATTGACTCCTGAGTCCGCGCAGGTATATATGTTCAAATGTTTGACAATTAGAACAGGGTTTCGTTAGCGCCCCCGTCGCCTATGACTGCCGTGCGTCCCAAAGTTCCGCTTCATCGTTTTCGCACCTTTGCCGAAGGGCTTGATCACCCCGAGGGACTGGCTTTCGATGCCGACGGTATCCTGTGGGCGGGCGGGGAACTAGGGCAAATCTATAAGATCGGCCGCGACGGTAAGGTAAAAGAGGCTGCTCATCTAGGTGGTTTCTGTCTTGGAATTACGCTCTCCCGTGAGCAGGAGCTTTTTGTCTGCAATATGAAGCACGGCGCCCTGATTCACCTGAATCGCAAGGGGCGCATCTTGCGATCGATCGAACGCGTTGGAGCCCGCAGGCTCAAAACCCCTAATTTCTCGGTATTCGATTCCCAGGGGAATCTCTACTTCACCGACTCGGGAGACTGGGGCAGCGCGAATGGTTATATCCACCGGATCGATGCTCGAGGACGTGCCGGAATGTTCGCTGGCCCTTTTGCTTTTCCGAACGGTATGGCGCTCTCGGCGGACGAAACCAAGCTTTATGTAGTGCAGAGCCTGAAAGACAACGTTCTGGAGGTGCCGCTTCTCCCTGATGGCCGCGCCGGTAAGCCGCGAGTCTATGCCACCGGACTCGCGCGAGTTCCTGATGGCGCGGCCATCGATATCCACGGCAACCTCTATGTGACCTGCTATGCGACCGACATTATTTATAAGATCGGAGCCGACCGGAAAGTAAGCCTGTTTGCCTTTGACCCGCAAGGAACGATGATCGCAAGGCCGACTAATCTTGCTTTTGGCGGCCCCGATTTCAAAGACGTTTACGTGGCCAACCTGGGACGCTGGCATATATGCAAAGCGGCGACAGGCGTTCGCGGCCAGCCACTGGCCAATCAAAGGTAAGCGAATCGAAGACGATCGAGAGGGAAGCGGCGGCGAGAGACGCACGGCTTTAAGTTCGAGGGTAAGGCGAGATGAATCAGATTCGTCGATGAAGGAGTAACATGCGAATCACGGATGTGCGGTGGACGCCCGCATATATCCCTATTGAAGCCCCGTTGCGTTATGCGTTCGGATCCCACCCAGGTTTTTCCCGCATCATCGTCGAGGTTTTCACGAACGAGGGCCTCATCGGCCTTGGAGAGTGCTATGGAGGCGCAAGCCGCGAAGGCCAACTTGCGGAAATGGCTCCGCTGCTCATTGGAGAAGACCCGTTTCAGTTGGAGCGAATCCGCTGGAAACTCGCGGCCCCCAGCGCCTTGAAGCTGTTCGGCCACGTGCTTGGATTTGCGGCGCTGGAATTTGCATGCCTCGATTTACAGGGCCAGGCGCTCGGTAAACCCATTTGCGACTTATTTGGCGGCCGTCTTCGCGACGAGATTCCTCTCTCCGGGTATCTGTTCTATCGCTATCACAACGATGAAGGCCGCGGAGAGATATCGAACGCCGAACAGGTGGTAGCTTTCGCCCAGCGGCTGGTGGACAAGTATGGTTTTGAGACGATCAAGTACAAGAACGGTGTCTTACCGCCCGACGAGGAAATAGAGACCTTCATTGCTTTGAGAAGGGCGTTTCCGAAGGTGAAGCTCCGCCTCGATCCTAATGCAGCATGGAGCGTGAATACCGCTGTGCGGGTGGCGCAGCGGCTCCATGACTACGATGTGGAGTATCTCGAAGATCCCGTATGGGGCATGCGGTCCATGGCGCGCGTGAATGCCAAGATCCCCTGGATGCTGCTGGCTTCCAACATGTCCGTGTTTGCCTTCGAAGACCTGATGCCGGCTACACTCATGGAGGTTCTCGATATCGTATTGCTAGACCCTCATTGGTACGGCGGAATCTCTCGTGCACGAGAAGCCGCTCTAACCTGCGCGGCCCTAGGCATTGATGCCGGAATGCACAGCGGCGCGGAGTTCGGTATTTCGCAGGCCGCCATGCTGCACCTCGCGGCCACCATCCCTAATTTGACGATTGCCCCCGATTCACACTACCACCATCTTCGAGACGACATTATTGAGGGTGGAAAGCTTCCTTATCTGCAAGGCGGAAAAATGGCGGTGCCCAAGGGGCCGGGGCTCGGTGTTCGCCTGGACCGCGACAGGCTGGCGAAATACAACGAACTTTCTCGCAAGAAACAGATGGGTTCCTGGATTGAAGATCCTCACCGGCCGGGAGCCATAACGGTGCAGCCAAAGTGGTAACTCGATGGATGTTCGGGACAGGCCGCATCCGCTTGCTGTTGGCTGTGTTTCTGCTTTTTGCGACAGGTATCTCTGCGCAAAAGGCCGCCGTTGCGCAAGAGGGTACCGGTGCACACGACAAGGTTGTGTGGCAGATCGGCGAGTTCGACCGCTCCTCCGCCGAGTTTCGCAATCAAGGCATTGACTATAGCGATCCAAAATCCGACGTGGTCTACCGCATCGGAAAGAGCCTGCCTTCTATCGCTGGGAAGGCCGAGCAAAGCAAGCAGAACCCGCACGATTGGCCTCGATTTCAGCCAGGTCCGGCGAATGGATTCGCCGGTGGCCGCCTCCATCCGTTCACGATTCTGTTTGACTTGCCGGAAAAGCCTAGCGGCGCTTACAAACTGACGGTTGCCATCCTTTATGAAACGCCGCGCCTCTCCCATTTGCGTTTGGATGTGAACGGCCGGGCCGGCGACTTCTATTTTCATCCGAAGCTCGACTACGGCGCGGGCGATTGGGAAGGGACGTTCGTCCCCCAAACCTCGGTCGATACAAAGGACATTGAGATACCTACGCAGTGGCTGCGTCAGGGAGAAAACAAGTTCATCCTCACCGCGGTCGATTCTCCGGATACTGTGGAGAACTCTCTTGGGTCGATTGCTCTGGGCCATACAGGACTGGTCTACGACGCGTTGAAGCTGATACAAGAGGCGTCCGTTTCCGGTTCTTTGGGAAGCGAGCCTCGCAACGAGGGCATTCAGGCCACACTGTCGCCGACGATCTTCTTTCGTTCGGAACCTGACGGTCTCAAAAACGTAGTCAAAGCCACTGTTACCGTCGGGCCTATTCCTCCGGGGCGCTCCACAGGCGAAGCTACTCTAGAGTTGCCAGGTAGCAAGTTGACGCAGCGATTTGCGGCTTCCGGTGAGTTTGGAGAGGTGAAGCTTCAATTCCTTGTGCCCGAGTGGCAGGACGTTGTAGAGGCGAAGCTGCACATTCATTGGTTGGGGAAAGAGATGACGGTTCCATTTCAGCTTGCAGCGGCCAAGAAGTGGACGATCTACGTGATTCCGCATGAGCATCTGGATATCGGGTTCACTGACTATCCGGAAAAAGTTGCTGAATTGCATTCCCAGACCATCGATGGAGTTTTGGATCTATTTTCCAGCCATCCCGATCTTCCCGGGAGCCCCGGTTTTCGCTGGACCATGGACGGCTCTTGGGTCGCCGAGAAGTATCTGGCCGGGCGTTCGCCCGAGAAGCAGGCCGAATTTCTGCAGGCTGTTCGGGCACGCAAGATTACCTTACCGCCGCAGTTCGCCAACCAACACACGGGCGTGGCCTCTCTTGAAGGCTTGATACGCTCTTTGTATACGAGTGCCGGGCTGGCACGCCAATACGATCTCCCGTTGGGCGCGGCGCACATTACCGATGTGCCTTCTTATAGCTGGTCCTATGCTTCGGTCTTGCACGATGCGGGAGTAAAGTACTTTGCAGCAGGCAGTAATTCGTGGCGGGCGCCGGTTCAACTCCTTGGCCGATGGAACGAGAAATCGCCGTTTTACTGGGAAGGGCCCGACGGCGGACGGGTGTTGATGTGGTACTCGCGGGCCTATTTGCAGCTTGGCACCCTTTTCGGAACTCCGCCGCGCCTCGATGCGGTAGAAGATGCGCTGCCGGTATTCCTTCAGGCTTATTCGCGTCCGGATTATCTTGCAAACTCGGCCATTATCTTCGGTAGTCAATTGGAAAATACTGCTCTCGGCAAGGAGCAAGCCGACCTGCCCACGCAATGGCGGGCGAGGTATGCCTGGCCGCGCCTGGAGTTCTCCAATTTTGCCGAGGCGATGAAGGAAATCGAAACCCAATTTGCCGGAAAGATCCCCGTTTATCGCGGCGATTTCGGCCCCTACTGGGAAGATGGCTTTACCAGCGGCAGCCTGCCAACGGCCATCCATCGCGGGAACCAGCAGCGCATCTTATCTGCGGAGAAGATGGGGGTGATCCCTTCGATCTTCGAGCCAAGCTTGCGGCCAGATAAGGAATTTCTATCGTCAGCCTGGAAGAACATGCTGCTTTTCGACGAGCATACCTGGACGTTTGTAGGCGCGACCACCCAGCCGGACAGCCTGCAAACAAGAACTCAGTTGGCAAACAAGGCGCGAGAGGCGAGCGAAGCGCAAGCGGCCATCGAGCGGTCCATCCATCGAAGCTGGGCGCAGATGGAATCGTTTCTTGGGCCGAAGGAGACCTCGGTGGCGGCCTTCAACTCTCTTAATTGGACGCGTAGCGGATTGGTAGAGATCGATCTGGGCGCGGGCCAGGGAATTTACGATTCCGTCACCAACCGGCAGGTTCCCGTAGAGACGCTGGCAGTAGGGCGAAGCACCGCGCTGCCGGGATTTGGTGGAGGCTACAGCAGGGTGCGGTTTCTTGCAGAGAATGTGCCGGCCACGGGCTACAAACTGTTTGCGATTCGTCCGGTGAAGGAGCCTGTCGCGAGCCATGAGAAATCGGAGAAATTGGACGAAGCAACGGCTTTTGAAAGTCCCTTTTACGCGATTGTTCTGGACCCGGCGTCGGGCAGCATACGAAGCATCCGCGACAAGCAACTGGGCCGCGAGTTGGTCGATGGCAAGCATCCCTTTCGCTTTGGCAGCTATGTCTATGTGGAAGGAGCCGACGATATGCCGGAGAACAGCTTGTATCGCTACAGTGCTGTGCTCCATCCGCCGCAGCTCCATGCGGCTCCCGCAGCCAACGGCAAGCTGATTTCCGCGCGGAAAACCCCATATGGAACGGTCTTGACCATGGAGGCGTCTGCACCGAAGACCCCGCTGATTCAGACGGAAATTACTCTCTATGAAAAAGAAAGGCGCATCGGCTTCCGCTACACGATCAGGAAGGAATCTGTTCTCAGAAAAGAAGCCGCCTACATCGCCTTTCCTTTCGCCATCGACCAACCGCGATTCGCCTACGAAACTCAGAATGGATGGGTCGATCCGTCCCGCGATGAACTCGCAGGCGGAAGCCGCGAATGGTACGCGGTGAACCACTGGGCAGCGGTGAGCGGAGAAGGCGTGGTCGCGGCAATCATCCCCTCGGATGCTCCGCTGATGAACTTTGGCGACATTGTGCGCGGAGCCTGGCCCAAAGATTTTGCGCCCAAGAACGCGACCATCTATTCCTGGTTGATGAGTAACTACTGGGGAACGAACTTTGCTCCGGAGCAGGGCGGAGAATTTACCTTTCGCTATGACCTGGTGACCGACCGCAAGCTTGATCCTGCGCGGTTGACACGAGAAGGATGGCAGGCGATGACGCCGCTTGAGTCCGATTTTGTTGCCGCCACGTTGACGCCCGGAGCGCTGCCATCGACAGAGGCGCAATTACTCGCCTTGAATGGGCCCAATGACAATCCCAATGGCAATCCCAACATCGTTGTTGTGACCTGGAAGCGGGCAGAGGATGGAGACGGCAGTATTGTTCGCCTGGAAGAGATTGCCGGAACCGGTTCAAGCGGGCGGTTGGGAAGCGCCTTTTGGAATGCAACCGAGGCATGGCGTTGCTCTGTTTTGGAAGAGAAGCAGAGCGATCTGCCCGTGAAGGACGGCCAAGTTTCAGTTTCACTCAAGCCGTTTGAAATACAGACGATTCGCCTGCATACAACCGGCAAAACTCCTGAGGGACGCAAGAGCACGGTGGAGAGCGCACGATGAGCATTCGCTTTGATAACAAAGTCGCCGTTGTAACCGGCGGTGGAATGGGGATTGGGAGAGCCACAGCAGAGAGGCTCGCCGAACTAGGAGCGACCGTTGCAATTCTCGATCGGGACGAGGATGCGGGAAGCAAGGCAACGCGGGACCTAGAAAAGGCAGGTCATCCATCGTTGTTTGTAGCCGCCGACGTCGCAGACGGTCCTGGGCTTGAACGAGCCGTTTCCATCGTGGAGCAGCGCTTTGGCGGAGTGGATCTGCTAGTGAGCAATGCGGGTATCCAACGCTATGGCGACGTGCTCGCGACCAGCGAAGAGCTTTGGGACGAAGTAATGAACGTGAACCTCAAAGGCTCCTTTCGCATCGCCAAAGCAACGATTCCCGGCATGATCGCACGCGGCGGAGGCTCCATTGTAGTTGTCGCTTCGGTGCAGACGTTTGCAGCAGTCGCTAATTCCGCCGCCTATGTAACCGCCAAGCATGCCTTGCTGGGCTTGACCCGCGCAATGGCGCTGGATTACGCGGCGCAGAACATCCGCGTCAATTGTGTCTGCCCTGGAGCCATCGACACGCCCATGCTTCACTGGGCTGCAAGCCTCGATCCGAATCCGGAAAAGGTGATCCAGACTTGCAACAAGATGCACCCTCTGGGCCGGATTGGACGGCCAGAAGAAGTAGCCAATGCAATTGCGTTTCTGCTCAGCGATTGGGCTTCATTTATTACCGGTACGGCCCTGCTTGTCGATGGAGGCATGCTGACCCCAGCCGGAGGCATGGGCTTTCAGGAAAGCGGTACCGGCGCGGCAACCAAGAAGCAATGATGGAGACTCCGGAGGCGGTTCATTGGCGCGGCTAGCAAATAAAGTCATCATCATGACCGGCGCGGCCGCGGGTATTGGCCGAGCCTCGTGCCTCCTGTTTGCCGCGGAAGGCGCCCATGTGATCGCGGTGGACCTACAGGAAGAAGCGCTCAAGACTTTACATGAGGAGGTAGGCCGCAGCTCTCGTAGATCGGGTGTTGGAGCGGTTGTGGGATCAACAATCGGCTCAGTAATCGGCATTGTGGCCGATGCTTCCAAGAGCGAGGATGTTCAAAATGTGGTCGCACTGGCTTTGGAGCGTTTTGGAAGGATCGACATTCTCTTCAACAATGCAGGCATCGTTCTGCCCGGAAAGATTCACGAAATCGAAGAGCGAGACTGGGACCGCACCATGGCGGTCAACGTAAGGAGCATGTTCCTCTTCTGCAATCGGGTGGTTCCAATTTTTCGGCAGCAGGGTGGTGGCGTGATTTTGAATACCGCCTCCGCAACCGCACTTCGGAGCGTAATCGACCGCGCCGCCTACACGGCTTCGAAAGGCGCAGTCGTGGCCCTCACGAAAAGCATGGCGCTCGATTACGTTAAGGAGAACATCCGCGTGAACTGCTTGTGTCCCGGTACCGTAAACACGCCTTCTCTTCAGGATCGCTTGAAGGCGACCGGAGACCTTGTAATCGCGCGAAAGCAATTTGATACGGCCCGCAGGGAGTTGGTGAGTTCTTAGCGGGATTGAAGCCCGCCAGCCCACTCGACCCTTCCAAAGAAATTGAGTTTGTTACGGCGCTCAATTGGAAGTTGGGGCTTATCGCAGGCTTCTGCTTTCGCCGAATCGATTTTCCTTGGATGGCGGTTTGGGAGGAGAACTGCGCCAGGGAGTACGCTCCGTGGAACGGCAAAACGCAAGCGCGCGGCATGGAATTTGGGACGACGCCGATGCCTCTCGGCAAAGAAGCAACCTTCAACCAAGGACAATTTCTCGGCGCTCCATGCTGGTGCAAGGTTGCAGCCAAAGGCGTTCGTTCGGCGGCATACCTGGCTTTTCTCGCGCCGCTGCCCTCCGGGTGGAAAAAGGTTCGCGATGTTCGGATCGATAAGGAAGGCGTTGTGCTCCTTGGGGCAGGGCGCAGAGATAGGGCAATTGTTCGGGCAAGCGGTTTGGAAGAGTTTCTCTCCTGAACCTAGCTTTCGGAGATGAGGAGTAGATGGAGCAATGCCTGAAACAACCGTTGGATTTTTGATGCTGGTGGTTGCCGGCGCCATGAACGCAAGCTTTACTTTACCGATGAAATTTACCCGGCAATGGGCATGGGAAAATACCTGGCTCGCCTGGACACTCTTTGCCTTGTTCCTCTTTCCCCCGGTGCTTGCTCTGCTGGTGGTGCCCCATCTTGGCGAAGTCTATCGCGATGCCGGCCCCGGCCCGGTGCTCGTTGTAGCTGCATTTGGCGCAGGCTGGGGCGTGGCGCAGGTATTCTTCGGGCTGGCGGTAGAGGCAATCGGCATTGCGCTCACGTTTTCCATTGTCCTGGGCATTTCGGCGGCTGTGGGTAGCTTGCTGCCGTTCGTGAGGCTGCATCCGGAAAAACTGTTCACTCCGGTCGGTTGCGGAATCGTAGCTGGGGTGATTCTGGTGATTGCCGGAGTAGCGATCTGTGCAGTCGCCGGCCGACGGCGGGAAGCCATGACCACAGCCGGCTTTGGCCCCGCTGCAAGGTCAAGATCGATGAAGAGTGGACTTATGCTCTCGATTGCCTGCGGCCTGGGCGCGTCGTTTGTCAATCTTGGGTTTTCGTTTGGCGATTCTCTCTTGGGTTCCGCCAGGAAGTTTGGAGCCTCGCCCCTTGGGGCTCCTAACGCCGCGTGGCTTCCGCTCATGGTGGCCGGCGGCATTCCCAATCTTTGCTATTGCCTCTATCTGCTCTCCAAAAACAAAACAGGCTCCCGATTCAACGGACGCACTGTGGGTTACTGGTTGCTCGCCTTGCTGATGGCCGTATTTTGGTTCGGCAGCTCACAACTCTATGGAATCTCCGCAGGAAAACTGGGTGGTCTGGGGCTCATCGTAGGCTGGCCGCTCTTCATGTCTTTGATCGTAATTATGGCGAGCTTGCTGGGTGTAATGACCGGCGAGTGGAAGAACAGCGGACGCCAACCTTTGCGAATCCAGTTCGCGGGTGTGGCAATGCTGGTGGTGGCGGTATTCGTGCTGGCGCGGGCGAGTAACGGGATTTAACAAATTACAAGGAGTTTGAATGCGGGCTTTGGCGATTGACCTGGGCGGGACACATGCGACCTGCGCCGTGGTTGAAGATAGAGAATTGAAAGCATCGATCACGTTGCCTATGGAGAGCAGCCGGGGATTGCGTCCGGCGCTGCCGCTGTTCGTCGATGCGTTTCGAAAATTGATGGACCAAACCGGGCTGAAACTCGATCAATGCGCGGGGTTGGCTTTTGGATTTGCCGGTCTCGTAAGCTTCAAGACGGGCCGGGTCGTTTCCACCAACCAAAAGTATGACGATGCTTTGGAAGTAGACCTTCCCGCATGGTGCAAGGAGTCTCTGGGTCTTCCTCTGCGGATTGAAAACGATGCGCGCATGGCTTTGTTGGGCGAATACTATGCGGGCGCGGCCCAAGGATTTTCTGATGTGGTAATGATGACTCTCGGAACAGGAATCGGCGGAGCGGCCATGATCGAGGGCAAACTGCTACGGGGCAAGCACTCGCAAGCCGGATGCCTCGGCGGGCACATTCCTGTATTGTTCACCGGCAGAAGATGCACCTGCGGCAATATTGGCTGTGCGGAGGCCGAAGCTTCGGGATGGGCATTGCCTTTGATCGTAAAAGGATGGCCAGGAGTGCGGGAAAGCACGCTTGCAAAACATGAAAGCCCAGGTTTTCTGGAGCTATTTGACGCGGCGGGAAAAGGCGATCCCGTCGCCGAGGCGATCCGCAACCGCTGCTTGCATGTATGGGCCGCAGCCGCCTCCGGCCTCATTCACATGTACGATCCGGAAATCGTTGTTGTTGGCGGCGGTGTCATGAAGAGCGGCGCGGTCATTCTTCCCTACATGCAAAACTATGTTTCGACCTATCCGTGGACACCATGGGGCAAAGTGCAGGTGCGGGCCGCGTCCCTTGGGAACCACGCGGGCCTTCTAGGGGCGATTCCATTATTGACCGAGTCCAACTGATGCCACGAACTCCCAACTACGACAAATTTCCCTTTGTGCGTGTGTCCGATTCAGACGATGGGTGTTACCGCGGATGGCGCGAGATTGGCGACGCACTCAAAGCGGCCATCCGTTTGCCTCGGTCCATCGTATGCGTCGAGAGCTATCCCGGCGCGTATGTAGATCAGATAGAGGAAGCTCTGGTGCAGGCTCTCGCGCCTGCTGTGATTGTCCGCGCAGCATCCTGCTTGAAATCTCCAGCAGAAATTGAATCCATGCTGGCGCCCTATCTGGGCGGAGACGACCCGGTTTTTGGTCGCATGAATGGCCTCATGGTGACCGACTTCTTGTGCCGCGATAAGGTAAGCAGGGCACAAGAGCAGATTGGGCAGGTGAAACAAGGAACGGTACTGATAATTGGAACCGGAGCGTCGCTGATTGCTCCGCAGTTTGATCTGCTGGTTTATGCAGACATGGCGCGTTGGGAGATTCAGCTTCGCCAGCGTCGTGGTGAAATCGGCAATCTCGGCGCAAACAATCTACAAGAGCGCTCCGGGTTGAAATACAAGCGCGCGTTTTTCGTCGACTGGCGTGCCGCTGATAGACTAAAAAAAAGCCTGATTCCCAAAGTAGATTTCCTACTCGATACCAACGAGAGCAATATTCCAAAACTGATTTCCGGAAGCCTCTTGCGCCGCGGTCTGGTGGAAACCGTGGCTCGTCCCTTTCGAGTTGTGCCTTATTTTGACCCGGGCCCATGGGGCGGCCACTGGATGGAAGAGGTATGCGGCCTTCCCGTTTCCAAAGACAAACCTAATCACGCATGGTGCTTCGATTGTGTGCCTGAAGAAAATAGCCTGCTCCTGGGCTTCGGCGATGTGCGGGTTGAAATCCCGGCGATCAATCTTTTGTTCAGCCATCCGCGGGAGTTGTTGGGTGACGCGGTCCATGCGCGCTTCGGCACTGAGTTTCCGATACGCTTTGATTTTCTGGATACGATGGGCGGCGGCAATCTCTCCCTGCAGGTGCATCCCTTGACCGAATATATTCAAGACAAGTTCGGCATGAACTATACGCAGGACGAAAGCTACTACCTGCTCGATGCCGGCGACGATGGCTCAGTCTTTCTTGGACTTCGGGAGGATGCCGATCCCGGACAGATTATGGCCGATTTACGGGAAGCGCAGAATGGAGGCAAGTCCTTTTACGCAGAGCGCTATGTGAACCGTTTTCCGGCCAAGCGGCACGACCACTTCCTGATTCCGGCGGGAACCATTCATGGCTCTGGCAAAGAAGGTATGGTCTTGGAGATCAGTACTACTCCCTACATCTTTACCTTCAAGCTTTGGGACTGGGGCCGTCTAGGTCTTGATGGCCGGCCAAGGCCAATCCACCTGGATCATGGAGAAGCCAACATCCAGTGGGATAGGAGGACAGATTGGGTCAGCCGTAATCTGGTGGGCCAAGTGGAACAGCTCGGCTCGGGAGAGTGCTGGCGCGAGGAGCGCACAGGCTTACACGAGCGGGAATTCATAGAAACACGGCGGCACTGGTTTCACGGATCAACGCCGCACCATACCAATGGCGGTGTGAATGTTCTCAACCTGGTGCAGGGGGAGGAAGCGATTGTAGAGAGTCCCGCGCAGTCGTTCGAGCCCTTTACAGTTCACTATGCCGAAACATTCATCATTCCGGCTGCGGTTGGCCCTTACACAATTCGTCCCAGCGGCATAGCGGAAGGGAAAGAGTGCGCGACGATCAAAGCGTTTGTCCGGACGCGTCCATGAACATGAACCACCATCAAAATGAAATGCTGCGAAAATGAAACACCAGAATCAAAGCTTCGATGAAAGGCAATCTGACCAAGGCGGAAACGCTACCTTGGTTCGCGATGGCAGATTTCTGAGCGATGGTTTAGGCAGAGAAGTGCGTTATCGGGTGCTGTTGCCCGCGGACTACGACAGTTCCTCTTACCGCTATCCCGTCCTCTATCTACTCCACGGGCTTTATGGGGATTGTGAAAACTGGACCACGCGCACTCATTTGAATCGGTATGCGGCGGGCTTGAATCTCATTATCGCCATGCCCGATGCCGGGAACTCCTGGTATGCGGATTCCCGGCATGCGAGCGCCGCAAATGCTGGTGGCAGCATGTTTGAGACCTACATTGCCAAGGATTTTATCCAGGAGATCGACGGTCACTACCGGACTCTGCTGGAGCGGCACACTCGGGCGATTGGCGGGCTTTCCATGGGCGGCTATGGAGCCGTGAAACTTGCTCTGAAATATCCGGAGCTGTTTGTGATGGCTGGTGGCATCAGCTCCGCGTTTGACGCCCCTCGCGATCTACACGAGAAAAATCCCGAATTTCGCGAGGAGTTGCTGCAAGCGTTTGGCCCTCCTCACGATCCCACGCGGAAGCAAAACGACGTATTCGAATTGGCCGCCCAGGCAAAAGGGAAGCAGCTTCCATATTTCTATCTGGATTGCGGAACTGGAGACAGCTTTATCCAGTCGAATCGAGAGTTTGCCCAGCGTCTCTTGGGTCTCGGAATTCCCTACGAGTACCATGAAGTTCCAGGCGCGCACGCTTGGGATTATTGGGATTCCGCAATTGCGCGTTTCTTGCAGGCATTGAAACAGAAGATGGCCGTTTAGGAATCAACGCTCAGGTCGAGGCGTGATGTAGGAGGGGCTTGCCCGGAGGCAAGCCCCAAACTTGTTTTAAGGGATGATGTAGCGCATCGTGGAATAAACCATGACCAAATGGGCGTTCTTGGGCTGGCCTGCGGCTACGAACCACGGGCTGCGGGTCAGGTAAGAGGTCTGCGTAATGAGTTGCAAGGCCCCATATTGAGGATTCCGCCAGAACGTTTGCGTCCAGTCGAAGGTTGGTTGTTGCAATGAGCGGTTATTGCTGTTGGCCGATCCTGGCCCGCCAAATCCGATGAACGCGTTTGGCTTGGCTCCGGCGCTGGTATCGAGGAAGGTGTTGCGTTGAAAGTAGGCGGCTCCATAGTAGAAGCCAAATTGAGTTTGAGGTACGGGCAGAAATTCAAACCCTACCAACCCGCTTCCCGCGTGAACCAGGGAAACATTTCCGTCGGGCCGGATCACCGCATTGGGCCCGAGTCCGATCATATAGTGCCCGTTACCGGCGCCATAAAGAGCATTGGCCAAAAAGCGGAAATTTCGCGTCAAGTCGAAATTCACGGCCGCGCCGCCGCTGCCTCCCGCCTTCGCATTGGAATGAAACGGTGTAGCCGCCGTCAACTGGGTCGTCGCTTTCATGGTTGTCAGCAGTCCAAACGCCTCAGCGTGGAAGTGATGACCGCTGAAATCGTTGTCGTAGGTAATCTTCGGGATCACGTCCGGCGCAACGTTCGGAGTGGTGTTGGCGGCGTTGCCAGGATTGAACTGGGTTCCAAGCTGTGCATTAAATGCGTTAGGGAACGTTACCTCGCCAGTGCCGCCGGTACCGGTAAACTGCTCCGGATTCTCAATCGCCACTCCCGCGGCAACGTGATCGTTGGGATGGTAGATCACGCGCAACTCCGCCGCTCGGGTATAGGGTATGCCTACCTGCACGTTGCCGTCTTCGTCGTAGGTGATGGCCAAATCGGAGGGCATGGGACTTACGCCTCTGCGATTCGGTGTAAGGAAGCTCCAGGTCTGGCCGCCTAGAATCTCCCATTTGTCCCGCTTGATATCGGCAAAAAATAGGCGCTCGCGCAGTGTATGGCTGTTGGCAACCACAAACACGTTGCCGGCGTCATTGCCGTTGAAGTCCATCTCCGCGTAGCCGGTTATGTCGTTTGCGCCGAACTTTCCGGTGACTTTCAGATTGAGGCGCGAGAACTGTGCGGTGAGGCGGTTCTCCGTGAGCTGGCCTTGTGGTGTATTGCTGAAAGGAATGGTTCCAAAGTTGGTGGTAACAATGGATCCGGAATTCGTAGTGCGGAAAACATTTTCCAGTTCTACAAAGCCGCCCGGTGTGAAATCCATCCCTCCAATGCGGAAGGACAGCGGCGATTCTCTGGGTCTATCACTCTGAAAATCGCTGATGCTTGCGGAGGCCGCGTTCGGCGCATTTGTCATGGCTGCATTTACAAGCTGGGGAGCCGCAGTGCCGCTGCTTGCGTCATGAGCGGCCATCTGCGACCGTAATTTCTCGATCTCCTCCTGCTCACGGACGATTTGCTGCTGCTGTTCCTGCATGAATTTCTGTTGCTCGGCCATCTGTTTCTGCTGCTCTGCCATTTGCTGCTGCTGCTGAGCAAACGCATCTCGCAATTGCTTCATTTCATCCGCAATTCCAGCCTTGCCGGAATCGTTGGCCGCCTGGCCCGCCTGCTGCGCAGCCAACAGCCCTGAGCTCAATATCAAGACACCTGTCACCGTGAAAAACTTCATTCGGTTTCTCCCTTAGTTCAGTTTTTTGTAGCGCTGTTCCCGAAATGCGGCAGGCAACACAAGGTCTCATTTGGCAAGACCAGCCCGCTGATGGCTGAATAGCCGTCACGCCTGCTTTACTGCCATGGAAGGCCCTGGCCCCGGAAGCAATTTCCGGAACAGGCTCTAGGTTTGCCGGCTGGAGAGGAGCATGCCTCCAACTTTGCGGTTAACGCGAACGACAAAGCAGTTCGCAAGCCAGCAGCGGGTTGTAACATTTGGCTCTAAATAAAGTCAAATCAACTCGATCTTTGTATACGATTTTCGTTGAATATACGATTTTGGGATTCGTCGTATACTCAAATTGTTATGACACTCTCTGCAAGAAATCAGCTTCTGGGAATCGTCGAAGATGTTCAACTAGGCTCCATCATGGCCCATGTCACCGTGCGCGTGGGAGACAGCTTGGTGGAAAGCGTGATTACCCGCCGCAGCGCCGAAGAGATGAAATTGAAGAAGGGCGACAGCGTGAGAGCTGTGATCAAGTCGACAGAAGTAATGCTGTTGAAAGACTAAAGAAAAATCTGAAGATGAAAGATTGAACGGGTAAGAAAGAGTTACGCTCGCCACATGCAGGCAGCAACCCGGTTAAGCAGATATTGACTGTTGGACTATGCCGATCTCACGGCGCGGTCGTCCAGAAAGAGCTTGATCTTCTCTAAGAGGGCGGGGAAAAGCTCTTCTTTCTGCAGGCAAGCAACAACGTCGTTGCCTCCGTCCACCGGGCCATAGCCGGTCACAATGATGACTGGAACTTCAGGGTGCCGCTCGTGCAACTTGCGAGCCAATTCCAGGCCATTCATGCCTTCCATGCGGAAGTCGGTCACGAGTATGTCGAAATCTTCTTCGTCAAACTTCTTGAGGGCGTCGTTTCCGCTGTAGGCGCTCACGGCCCGATAGCCCTGCATTTCGAGGATTTCGCAACTCAATCTCGCGAGCACTTCGTGATCATCAACGAACAGGATGGCCTTCATGATGTCCCTCCGGCAAAGAGGCTGTCTAGGATTGACTCCGGAATAGCCCTAAAAACGGCGACTTGTACCCTGACTCTCGTTGGTTTCCGAAAGAGGCCCAAAAGATGCCTGGCCCACCGCACTTTTTCTGGGTTGCGCCCGCCCTGCTCCTTACGGTGTGCGCTTTGTGGACCGCTCTAAAGCGTTTTCAGCGTAAGTGTCGACCAACGCTGAAAGCGTTATAGACTCTACTCTCCCCGAAGCAAAAAACACAAGGCCGATTTCCCAATTCTTCGACTGCCCCATTCGTGGTGAAAGAATTTATGTAATGTATCTATGGTGCAAAGGTATTACAGGAAGAAAGTTTTCCTTCGGTTTGGCCCTTGTTAAACCACTGCATGCGCTGCTGCGAGCTTCCATGCGTGAATGATTCCGGGCTGACTCTTCCAGTCGACATCCTTTGCAGACGGTCGTCTCCAATGGCCGCAGCGGCGTTCATGGCTTTCTCCACATCTCCCGGTTCGAGGATATTGCGCTGGTTGGTGGAATGCCCCCACACTCCGGCGAAGCAGTCGGCCTGCAATTCCATGCGCACGGAGAGCGCTTTTGCCGCGCCCGGATTGGTTCGCTGCATCTGGCGTACCTTGCTTTCAATGCCAAGAAGATTCTGGACATGGTGCCCGATCTCGTGTGCGAGCACATAAGCTTGGGCAAAATCACCCGATGCGCCAAAGCGATTCGCAAGTTCATCGTAGAAGCCCAAGTCAATGTATATCTTCTGGTCGGCAGGACAATAAAACGGGCCGGTGGCCGATTGGGCAAAGCCGCATCCGGAATTCACGGCATCGCGAAACAAAACGAGCTTTGCATCGCGGTAGGGAATGCCCGCGGTAGGAAGAATCTGTCTCCAGGTATTCTGTGCGTCGTCGAGCACGAACGATACGAATTGCACTTTGGGCTCTTCCCGCGCATCGATCGCCGCGTCCGAGCCGGTCGATGTTCTCATGACATCGCCGTGTCCGCCCAAGAGCGAGAAGAAATCCTGGCGGAAAACGATACTAAGGACGAAGAGAACCAGCAGCCCACCCAGTCCTAACCGTCCGCCGCCTATTCCAAAACCGGACGAGCCCAGGCCGCCCATTCTGAAACCGCCGGATCCTCTCCGGTCTTCGAGATTGGGACTTCGTCCTCCAGGTGTCCAGCGCACAGGTGGTCTCCCAATTGGTGAGCTTGTAAAGGTTTGTGTTGAATATGGTTTGATTCGCCGCTATTTCTCGGGGATGCAACCCCATGTTTTGCCAAAGATGATTTGCTAAGTATGACTTGCTAAATATGATTTACCCAAAATGGCGGCCCACGTGAACGCCGAACGTTATGCTGATGGGTGAAGTCTTGGGTGTGCAAACGGTCGGCCGGTTCAAAAAACCAGCAATCCAACAGTGTGCTGTACGCCTATACGGAGCCATCGTCCGGTATGTTACGGGCGCTGCAACCTCGTAGTTTTCCGGCTGTCTCTTTGATTGGCATGCGTGGAACATAAAAACTGGCCACTGGAGGAGACCTATGGGAGCAATCATCGGCTGGATCATCTTCGGTTTGATCGCTGGAGCAATCGCAAAACTCATCATGCCGGGCCGTCAGCCTGGGGGCATGTTAATGACCATCCTGTTAGGAATCGCGGGCGCCATGGTGGGCGGGTTTGTTGGACGCGCACTGTGGGGAAGCGCCGGAGTTACAGGTTGGGGGCTAGGCAGCTTTCTTCTGGCGATTTGCGGCTCGCTGCTATTGCTAGGACTATACCGGCTCATTGTCGGCAGACGGACCATTACGACGGGGACCGGGACCACCACCACGAGATCGAGTGGCCGCGACCGCGACAAATGGGCTGCCTAGAGCAATTCACAGCGTAGGGATCGCAAACATAGAAACCGGCGGGGACGGAGGGTGATACCTGCGTCCTCGTCGGCTTTAAACGATTGCAGCGGCCGCTAGAGACACAGAACTGTAGACGGGAAGTTCAAGAACGATGCGCGCGCCGCTTGGCTCGATATTCATGGCATAGACATCGCCGCCGTGCTCTTTCACAATTCCGTAGCAGATGCTGAGCCCCAGCCCCGTCCCTTTTCCAACTGGCTTGGTTGTGTAAAAAGGATCGAAGACGCGGTTCAAGTCTGTAAAGCCAGGACCGCTGTCCTCAAAGCGAATCGCCACACGTTCGCCTTGCCGGTTTGCCTCCACTCGTATCCGCTTGGGAGAAGAGTGCTCGAGTGCGTCGATTGAATTGTTGAGCAGGTTGAGAAGGATTTGTTTGAACTGGTCCTCGTCAAGCGCGATGTGCGGGAGATCCTGCTCGATCTTGACCTGAACTTCAATGTTCAGGCTCCGTATGTGATACTCGCGCAGGGAAATCACATCCTGCAGGAGCCCTGGAAGGCTGGCCGATTTCTTTTCCAGGTTGCTGTGGCGAGCAAAGCGCAACAGGTTCTCGATGATCTTCTTCATGCGGCGCGCCTCGCGCACCAGCTTTTCGAGCTTCTGTTGCGAAGGCCCTGGAGGAATCTCGTCCCCCAAAAGCTCGGAATAGCCAACGATCGACGCCAGGGGATTATTCAGTTCGTGCGCAACACCCGCGACCAATTGGCCGATTGCGGCCAGCTTTTCCGAGCGGACCAACTGCCGGTGAAGCGCTGTATTGCCAATGGTCACCGCCAGATCGCCACTCAGCAGTTCAATCTTCGACATCTCTTGCTCGCCAACCCGATTCGTGTCGCGCGGATCGTCCAGAGCCAGGCAGCCAACCGGCGCACCCCGCGTGGAGGGCAGCGGGACAATCATCTTGTCGCCCTTCTGCCAGTTCGAATTGGGTGGAAATTCCGCCCTGCTGGGAATACTGCAGTAATGGTGAGCGTCCTTGCTGCGGAGAAGAAACGAATTCTGTCCCAGCTTGGTTGCCAACTGGCAGGCGTCGGCAATATCCGTCACTTTTAACAGAGCAGCCTCGCTCTTGAGTTCAACCACATCTTCTTCGATGAATCCGCTGTGCCCAGCTACGTAGAGTGAACCATCGTCCGTGCTCAACAGAATCGAGGCTCTCTGAAAGGTGCTGGTTTCGGTAATCGCCTGGGCAATCTCGTTGCAAAGCGAGTTTACCTCTGTGCCTGTGAGCAGCCGGGAGGTGATACTGGCAAACTTTTGCAACTGCTCGTTCAGCTTGTGCTCGCGGCGGCTCGCCGCATCCAAAACATCCGACTTGTCCTCAAGCAGGGTGAGCACCATGCCGAACGCTACAAAATACTTTGGAGTATTCCAAAGCTCGTCGTTGAGCTTCAGGTCAGGAAAGAAATGGCGAATCAAAATGCCGCCGGGAAAGACCGCTGCCCAAAAAAGAAACCCGCAGGCACTGGCGATCACGCCCGCCGATTTGCGGTCGTATCGCTTCCAAAAGAGAAGTCCGGGGAAGCCATAGCCCAGGGTCATGGCCGCAACCCATCCCGTGTCATAAGAATGATGCCAGGCGTCATAAATGACCCAGGCTCCAATGGCAAAGACGGGAATCGTCCACAGGGCCATCGCGGGACTGGCTTTCCTCTGGTACGTCATGGCCAGAACAGGCGCACCGAAAAAAATCGTGGCGAAACAAAGAGCAAAGACCGGCCAAGAGTCCAAGGAAAAAGAGATGGCGGTATTGATAATAATTGCCGATATGCCGGTCAGCGCCAAAAAGGTCCATGTCTTGCGCCGGTCTTCTTGAAATGCACTGAGCGAGGCGACAAAAAACATGGCTGCCAATTGCAGGGCAGACCAACTGACCGACTCGAAAATTCCGCCGGTCACGCCCCGGATCTGCTCAAACAGCTCGGCAAAAAAATGAACGAAAACCAGAAACCAGGCGAAGGTCCACAGCCACAGACGGGTGGATTGCACATGGCGGCGAAGGGCAACAAAGATTCCTACCAATACAGCCAGTATCAGAATGGTGGGGAGCTTATCCAGCAGGGCAGCCATGTTTTACGAATGACTCGGGCGCAGCTTACCACAATTCAAATTGTTCCCAACAGCAGAATCACATTACCGGAGGTGAGTCCTCTGGTAACCCTCTCGTTCATCCCCACTCTTCTATAGGGGATTAATGGTAGCCACAAGGTAAGGACCGTCCGAACAAAGCAGACGCTGGGAATCGGATAGATTTCGAGCCGCGTTTGACCGCCTTCCAAACGGGCGCTTATACTCATGTTCATCCCTTCGGGCGAAGCGGCGCTTCACCTGTTATGGGCGGTTAGCTCAGCCGGTTAGAGCGCCTGCCTTACAAGCAGGAGGTCCACAGTTCGATCCTGTGACCGCCCACCATTAGAATCAACAACTTAGTGAGTCCATTGTTTTTCGGTGTGGCGTAAATATGCCGTGAAACACCCCTATGATTCTTTTGGTTTACCCCGTTCTGTGTCATGTGGTAATCGATGGCGGATGGGGGTGATTTGTAAGCCTTTGGGTAGCGGCGATGCGATCCTGCTTGTGCCGCTCAATCGCTGGTAGACAGAATCCACCCCCTTTCGAGGGTTTCCATCCACGCTGTGGCAGAAATAGCGGGTGGGCCGCAACAAGGTGTCAAACGAATGCCGCGAGAGAGAGCACTGCTCAGCGCGCCTCCGAAGACATGAGTTGTGTGATAGCTGCATCAATTGCTGATCGATTCGGACTTCTCTTGAGATTCTTATCACCGAACATGCGCTCGTCTCGCAGGGCGAAGGGGCGCGGCCTTGTCTGCTCAACACTATCTTGTTTCATGGAAACTACCGCACGTCACCGCACGGACAAGAGAACGAACGACAAACTTATCCCTCGCGGACTTGCTCCTGTTTCGCGACCGTGGTGACGAGTTGGTCGTTGGTCAAGGTTCCCGCTATGTTTGAGGTCGGCTTAAAGAACGCATTCGCGGGAGCCTCCTGCATGGGCTGCGAACATGTCCATGTTCTTAAATCTGGAAGCATCGCTGGCGGGAATTGATGATACACGCCGACGCACTTGACCGAGTCCCGCCAAAGTAGGACCCGGCCAAGATTGCAAAAGAAGTCGCGCTCATCCCGCTACTTGCAGAGCAATGCGCTTAGCGAGCAAAAGCTATCAATAATGGAAGGCCCCCCTCGCACGGTGGCCCACTGTGCTTGCAGGAAGGTAGTTTGCGCTTGCAACTGCACTTTTACAACCAAAGTAAAAGGCTTTCTACCGTTGTCGGTTTGCATCCCAGACGTGTAGGATCCGCTTGCGACAGATATTCCATTCAGGTCAAGATTGAAGGAGGTGCCAGGATTATTGTTGCCATTTGAGTAGCTATTAGGCACACATAAAGTTACCAGCGCAGCTGAGAATTCTGCGTTATGTGGAGGCAGTTCGAAGCTGAGGCCGGGTAAATTCACAAACTCCCCGGAATTTGTTTGTGCCTGCTTGATAGTCGCATAAATGCAAGTGGTGGTGGCTTGAGTTAGTACGGACATTGTTTTACTTTCCTTTCAGGAACGTATTTCCCCTCGATCCGTAACAACGACAAACCGTACCTCGTCCCTTCGTCGCAACGTCATAGTTTAGATAAGCCCACAAATATCAGGAACTTCTAATGTGGCAACCAGCAGCATCTACTCTCTCGCATATGACAAGCGTCCGGAAGTGCACTCTAAAGACTCTGTGTCCTCTATCGTTCATCAAATTCGGTCAGTCATCAACCGAGAGAACCGGCTTATACTCCTGCTCGACAGTCTAGTCGGAGCCTTTGTTCCTGTGGCCTCATTTTGCGTGCGACACTACAAAACTTCAGCCCATTGCGGCGCGTGGATGTTCCCAGGCGCATCTCGATTGCAGCGGCCGCATGGTCATTTCCGTGTCGCTTACGTGCGGACAAGACAAGCTGGCGCTTGAAAATATCTACCGCAGCATGTCGTTTCGAAAGCGAAGCCTTGCCTTAGCAGTTGGTGGACAGAGCCGCATTCCCATTTAGATGCGGCGAGCCAAGAGCCTCGGCCTTTCAAAACGCCGGCTAAGAGAAAGTGCTTCATTTGGTAATTATGAAGACGAGGAACTGGATTCCTTCGACGAGAAGAACAGCTACGAAAAGCCACTTCAGAATAAATTTCTCGGGGTCATGCCGCATTCGGGTCTGCTCCTTTGATCAAAGCAAACCCAAATAGAAGATGAACCGACTCAACCGCGGCTGTCAAGAGTTCTGACAGTTTTCAGGTAAATAATATGTGTGGGAAAGGTGGGTAGAGATACAAGAAAGTGGAAATTGTCGTGTTATTCAGTGAGATGAGATAGGGGCTCAGCTGGTGCTTGGCATTTTTCTGTTAACCGGACTTCGTTCCAATTCGTTCTAGAGGCAGCAGGGAATTGCGATTCCCAGGATTCAAAAAGACTTCCCATAAAGACTCAAGAGATGATGCGGATGAAAATTCAGAAAAAAATAGAGAAAATAGCTGTAAATTACTGCAAAACAAAAGCAGTATGCGCGGGAATCACCCTCTTGTTGGTGCTTGCTTCCAGCGGATCGATGGTCGCGCAATCACGTGTGCGAGCCAATCGCACCAAGCCGGACACGGCTGCCGTCGAAAACCAATCTGCCAAACGAGCAGGGGAAGGAACAATGGACCCTGATTCGCAGGCTTCGGCTTCCTCCAAGCCTACGGATGCGACCAACGAAGAGCAGATCGGAGAAGATCGCGAGCAGCTCTATAAGCTCCTGCGATTGAGTCCCAAGTTAACCAGTGTTGTGGCGCGCGATCCTGCGATCTTGTCTCAGGAGGATTATGTGACGCGCAATAATCCGGAATTGGCGGCATTTCTGAAGACCCATCCGCAAGTTGCGCGGAATCCCGATTTCTATCTTTTTTCTACCGCGGTTCGTAGCCGAGGCAGGGGAGATCGAGAGGCCGGCTTGCAGCGGGTGGTTTGGCCTGAGTTTTCCTATCCGGAAGATTTTTATGAAGAGAGCAGATTACAGAGCGTGCTCCTTTTCCTCGGGTTTGCGTCCGTATTGGGCGCAGTGCTGTGGCTTCTTCACCGGCTGATGGAAAACAAGAGATGGGTGCGCATCATGAAGGTGAGGGACGAGGTACACAATAAGCTCCTGGACAGGTTTGCGACCAACGAACAGCTACTCCAGTACATGAATACGGATGCCGGAAGGCGCTTTCTTGAAGCCGCGCCGCCGGGATCAATCGGGCAGCCGGGTATGGGAGTGGGACAATCGCTGGTAAGGGTTGTTGTTCCCGTACAGCTCGGAATCATTCTGGTGTTGCTGGGTACCGGGTTGCTAAGCTTGCGGCATAACATTGGCCACGCAGCGGAGGCGTTTCTCATAGTCGGGACGCTATCGCTGGTGTTGGGGTTTGGATTTGTTCTCTCGGGCGGAATCGCCTTCGGAGTGGCGCGGCATCTCGGTCTCGTCCCTCCCAAGGCAGAGAATTCCCGAGAAGGAAGGATGAATCTGGACGCGCATGCGTAGCTGTGCGCCTTCCAGGGCCTGCTGAGCGATGAAGATCAACCCTATGACATGGGAAGACGTCCTTCCAAAATCGGAAATCGGCGCCGCCGAATCCATCGAGATGGCCATGGATGATCAGGCTTTCACGGCATTCTATGAGCGCACCTCCCGGCCGGTCTGGGCATACCTGGCCCGTGTTTCCGGAAATTCAGCTTTGGCCGACGATCTGCTGCAGGAAAGCTATTTACGCTTCTTAGGGGCCGCGAGATGGGGCGAGGGCGAAGATCAGTGCCGGCGTTATCTTTTTAGAATTGCAACGAACTTGTTGCGGGACCACTGGCGGCGTCCAAAACATTCCAATCTGGACGATCTTCCGGAAGAGGCGTGGGGAATCGTGGAAAGCCGGGATTCGGAGCGGCTGGACTCCCAATCGATCTTAGGTCCGGCCTTGGTTCGTATGAAGCCTCGCGAGCGGCAGTTGCTTTGGCTTGCCTACGCCGAAGGCTGTTCGCATCGCGAAATCGCGGAGATCACCGGCCTGGCGTCGGCCAGTATTCGTCTTCTGCTGTTTCGGGCAAAGCAGAAGATGGCTCGCTTCTTGCGCCAGACGGAAGTCCTCGGGCGGAGGAACCCATGAAGTCCTATTTTTGCTCCCGGCAGCGGGAAATCGCTAGCGCATTACAGGCCGGCCCCCTCTCCGGGCCGCTAGCGGCCCACATCGAGATCTGCCCAGCTTGTTCCGATCTTGTTCTGGTTGCACAAACTTTGCGCCAGGCACGTCAGGAAAGCATGCAGACGGCGCACCATCTTGGCACATCGATTGGCTCACCGAGTGTTCTCTGGTGGAAGGCCCAAGTGCGCCGGAGAAACGCCGCCCTCGAAAAGGCAACCAGGCCCACCGTGGTGATGGAAAAGATTGCGCTGGCTACCATACTGGCGGTCGTAATCTGTCTGATTCTTTTGTGGAAAGAGACGATCCTGGGCTGGCTGATAGGCATTTCCAGCGCAGGTTCGGCCTCTTGGGATTCTTTTGGAGAGAGAGCATGGTTTCCGTTGCTTCTCGCCGCCGGCCTAGGCACCATCGTTTTGTTTGGCGGACTGGTGGTGCGCGCCTTCAGAGTCAAGGAGTAATAAGGAGTAAGCGGGGTTTTGACGGGCTTGGAGCTAAGGCTTTCGCCATGTGTAATCCACGCTGTAGTGATCCTTTAAAAAGAGCCGACAAGGCGGAA
>Ga0070734_10002164_pt1 | contig 25181 bp, 23 predicted proteins | sample Coa_R1_8_FD_66444 | JGI IMG/M metagenome (GOLD analysis project Ga0070734, IMG submission 66444) | Surface soil microbial communities from Centralia Pennsylvania, which are recovering from an underground coalmine fire - Coalmine... | ecosystem: Environmental > Terrestrial > Soil > Unclassified ...
CACGCGCCGCTGCGCGGTGGCCGCGACGATGGCGCGCGTCAGGTTGGTGAGATCATCATCACCCGCGCCCGCGAGCGCATCGAGCGGATGATGCACCTCGAGGTAGAGCGCGCCGTCGGCCCACCCCGTCTTGATGCGCTGATTGATGATGCGCACCGGCATGCCCACCGAGACCTCGCGAAACAGAGTCTCGATGTCCTCGGGGTAGAGCCGGATGCAGCCATGCGTGATCTGCATGCCGACGCCGACCGGCTTGTTAGTGCCGTGAATCATGTAGGCACCGCTCCCCACAGCGAGGCGCAGCGCAAAGGCGCCGAGCGGATTGTCGGGGCCGGGTGGAATGAAGGGCGGCAGCACATCGGTCGGATCGTCCTTGAGGTGCGACTCGCGCACCGAGGCGGGCGGATACCAGGTGGGATTTTTTTCCTTCTGCACGATGCGGGTCACCCCGAGGGGCGTCTTCCAGTCCATCTTGCCGACGCTGATCGGATAGGTCTCCACCACGGGATGGCCGGCCGCATCGTCGTGGAAATAGTACAGACGTCCGTCGGGCAGGTTGACCACGAGCCCGACGTGCGGCACATCGGGCAGCAGGTGCTGGGTCGGCAGCCGGATCATGGTGCCAGGTTTGGGAAGCCACACGTCGACCCCGGGATTGGCCGCGCTGATCTCATCGAAGCCGAGATGGTACTGGCGTGCCAGGTCGGGAAGAGTGTCCTGCTGCTCCGCCTGCACCTGCCCGGGCTCGCCGATCAGGTCCCGGTCAGTCTCGAGAGGGAAGACCTCGGCATGCACCGCCGTCGAGATCCATCCGAGCAACAGCCAGCAGGCCCTGCGCATCACGCGATCCGTCAGTAGCGAATGAGGGCCGAGCCCCAGGTAAAGCCTCCCCCAAAGGCTTCGAGCAGCAACAACTGGCCGCGTGTCACGCGACCGTCACGGATTCCGGTATCGAGCGCGAGCGGCACGGAGGCTGCCGAGGTGTTGCCCTGCTCGCCGATGGTCACGATGACGCGCTCCATCGGCAGCTCGAGCCGGCGGGCAATCGCCTCGATGATGCGCAGATTCGCCTGGTGGGGTATGAGCCAGTCGAGCTGGTCGCGCTCGATGCGGTGCGCATTCAAGGTCTCGGTCACGAGCTGGCCGAGCGTGTTCACGGCGACCTTGAACACCTCGTTGCCCTTCATTTCCACGGCGGCTTCGCCCTTGCGCACGAGATCGAAGCCCTTCGAGACGCCGTCGGGGTAGAGCAGCAGGTCCTTGTAGCGACCGTCCGAATGCAGCCGCGTGCTGAGAATGCCCGGCTCCTTCGAGGGCTCGAGCACCACGGCGCCCGCGCCATCGGCGAACAGCACGCAGGTGCCGCGATCTTTCCAGTTGATGATGCGGGTCAGCGTCTCCGATCCGACCACCAGCGCGCATCGCGATTCGCCGAGCCGCACGAACTTGTCGGCGACGCCGAGCGCATAGATGAACCCCGTGCAAGCCGCCTCGAGACTGAAGGCCGGGCAGCCGGTCTGGATGCCGAGCCGCTGCTGCAGGAGCGTCCCCACGTTCGGGAAGACGAGATCCGGGGTGGTGGTGCCGACGCAGATCAGGTCGACATCCGCGGGACGGACTCCTGCGGCGTCGAGCGCCCGCCGCGCGGCGTGCTCGGCCAGATCGGTCGTCGTCTCCCCGGGCGCCGCCACATGCCGGCGCTCGATGCCGGTGCGCGAGCGGATCCATTCGTCGCTGGTGTCGACGAGCCGCTCCAGATCGCGATTGGTCAGGACCTTCTCGGGCAGATAGCTGCCGGTGCCGGCAATGCGTGAGTACATGCGACTCCGGGCTCCCTAAGAGCCTGTCTTCTGTGAGGCGGTCGCGAGCCGCTGCGCAATCTGCGCCGGAACTCCGTTGCGCGCCTCGAGCACTGCGACCGCGATCGCCCGCTGAAATCCGAACAGATCCGCGCCTCCGTGGCTCTTGATCACGATCCCGTTGACACCGACCATCGTGGCGCCATTGTAGCGTCTCGGATCGAGCCGCGTTCTCAGGGCGCGCAGCGCCGGCTGCGCGGCGAGCGCGCCGAGCTTGCGCGCCGCGCTGCGGGTGAACTCCTCGCGCAAGGTGTCGCCGATGAGCGAGGCCGCCCCCTCCATCGTCTTCAACGCGACATTGCCCGTGAAGCCGTCGGTCACCACAACATCGACCTTGCCGGAGAAGATGTCGTGCCCCTCGACGAAACCGATGTAGTTGAGATCGCTCGCGCCGAGCAGCTCGTGCGCGCCCTGCACGATCTCGTTGCCCTTGATCTCCTCCTCACCGATGTTGAGGAGCCCGACGCTCGGGCCTTGGCCGCCCCGCCCCCGATCGGCTGCGAGCACCGAGCCCATCACCGCGAATTGATACAGGTGCACGGGCGTGCAGGACGCGTTCGCTCCGAGATCGAGCATGGTCGTGTAGCCGCCCCGCGCGGGAATCTGCGAGACGATCGCCGGCCGCTCCACCCCGGGAAGCATTTTCAAGACGAAATGCGCCATGGCCATGAGCGCGCCGGTATTCCCCGCGCTCACGCACGCCGTCGCGGTGCGGCTCTTGACCAGCTCGAGTGCGCGGCGCATCGAGGAGTCTTTCTTGCGCCTGAGCGCCTCGCGTGGATGATCCGACATCTCGACCACGTCCTGCGCGATCAGCGTCTCGACGTTCTCGGGCTTGCCTGCGGTGCGCTGCGCCTGCGCGAGATGGCGCTCGAGCTCGGCCGCGCGGCCGATCAACGTGAAGCGGATGTCGGAGAACTCGCGCGCGGCCGCGAGGGCGGCCGGTACGCACACCGAAGGACCCCCATCGCCGCTCATGGCGTCGATGGCGATGTGGAGCAGCGCCGGCACGTTGGAGGGTGATGGGCCCGTTGCGAAGCGGGCCATGCTCGCGGGGCTTCGAGCTACTCTTCGGCCGCGGCCGCGTCCGCCTTGGTCTCGAGCACCTTGCGGCCGCGATAGTAGCCCTCGCGCGAGATTCGATGCCGCGCGTGGCTCTCGCCGCTCTTCGCGTCGACCGACACCGCGGGCGTCGCAAGCGCTGAGTGCGAGCGGTGCATGCCGCGCCGCGACGGGGTCTTTCTGCTTTTCTGAACTGCCATGTTTTAGGTCCTACGTTCTTTTCAACAAATTGCGCAAATCGGCAAATGGTCGCCGCACCTCGGCCGGCTCATCGGCGGCACTCGCCGGAGCGCGCCCGCAGGTCTCAGGCGTCGTGCAGGCCGCCGCGATCGGCAGCGCCAGCAACAGCTCCTCTTCGGCCAGATCGCGCAGCGAGGCGATTCCGCCCGCGGCGACGAACATCTCATGCTCCTCATCGCTCTGCGAATCCGCCTCGCTCGAGGAGAACTCGACCTCGCTCGCGCTGCGCACGGGGAACTCATATCCCTGCAAGCATCGCTGGCAGATGAGCCGCGGTGCCGCGCGCACGCTCACCGTGGCGGCCGCACGGCCTGAATGCGCCTTGCCGAACACGAACGTCGCCTCGAGCACGCCCGTCGGCTCGGCGAGCACGTCCTCGAGCCGCGGCAGCTCACCGAGGGCGTACTCCCGTTCGAGCACCGCGGCCTCGTTGGCCAATCGCATGCAATCGACGCGGTCTGGCAAGCCGGCTGCCATGGGCCGCGTATAATAGGGGCGAGCCCCCCCTGTGTCAAAGCGAGAGTGAGTGCAAGTCTTTGTTTTTGCAGACTCCCCCCGCACTCATTTTGGCATCGACTTCCACCTACCGGCGCGCCCTGCTCGAGCGGCTCGGGATCGCCTTCAAATGCCACGCCCCCGGAATCGATGAGCAACGGGCGCCGGGCGAAGCGGGTTTCGCGATGGCCAAGCGTCTTGCATTGGCCAAGGCGCGCGCCGTTGCAGCGCAATTCCCCGATGCCTGGGTGATCGGCTCGGACCAGGTCGCCGCGGTGGGCGACGGTCCGGTCGAGACCTTGCTCGGCAAGCCGAAAACCGCCGAGGGATGCCGCGGCCAGCTGCGAGCGAGCTCCGCCCGCACGGTGCGGTATCTGACCGCCGTCACACTGCTACGGCATGCCGACGGACAATGTCGGGAGCGGCTGGACACGACCCAGGTTCGATTTCGCACGCTCGACGATGCGACCATCGAGCGCTACGTCGAGCGCGAAGCGCCGCTCGACTGCGCCGGCGCTTTCAAGAGCGAGGGGCTCGGCATCACTCTTTGCACCTCGATCGAGACGCAGGATCCGACGGCGCTCATCGGGCTGCCGCTCATTGCCCTCGCGGGACTGTTGCGCGAGGTCGGCTTCCTCGTGCCCTGAAGGCCGGAGACCGGAGGCTCGAGGCTCGGCGCGCTCAGGCGCGTCGCTTCGAGCCGCCCTTTCCCTTGGGCCGGGGGATGGCATCGAGCACCGCGGCGAGCTCGCTCGGCAGCGGCGCGCTCACGTGAAAAGGCACGCCGCTCCCCGGCCACTCGAAGGCAAGGGAGTGCGCGTGCAGGAACATGCGCTTCAGGCCGTAGGCTGCAAATTCCGCATTGCGCGCGCGATCGCCATACTTCTCATCGCCAAGCAAAGGATGACCCGCGTAGCTCGCGTGCACGCGGATCTGATGGGTGCGTCCGGTGGGAATGTCGACCTCCATGAGCGTCGCCGCCGCGCCGAAGAACTGCACCGGCCGGAACAGGCTCACGGACTCCTTGCCGGCGGCCGCGACGCGCACGTGCCGCTCACCATGGCGCCGCTCATCGGTGGCCAGCGGCGCCTCGATGCGCTTCGCGCCGAGTTGCCAGGAGCCCGCCACCAGCGCGAGATAGGTCTTGTGCATGCCACCCTCGCGGATGAGGGCATGCAGCGCGGTGAGCGTGGCGCGGTCGCGGGCGATCGCGAGACAGCCGCTGGTGTCGCGATCGAGACGGTGCACGAGCTCGAGGGACTCGTCGGGCCTCGAGGCGCGCAAAGCCTCGATCACACCAAAGCTGCGGCCGCTGCCGCCGTGCACCGCGATGCCGCTCGGCTTGTCGATGACCAGCAAGCGGCGGTCCTCGAAGATGAGGGCGCGCTCGATGAGCGCCTGCAGGCTCGTCGAGGCCTTGAGGGGTGCATCGCCCGTGTCCATGCGCACCGGTGGCAGACGCACCTCATCACCCGCACTGAGGCGGTAATCGGCTGCGACGCGCCGGCGGTTGACCCGCACCTCCCCCTTGCGCAGCAGCCGATAAACACGGCTGCGGGGCACCGATTTGAAGTGCCTCAGGAGCATGTTGTCGATCCGCTGGCCTGCCTCCTCGGCGCTCACCGTATGCAGGGTCACCTGGGTGCGGGGATGGGCGGGCGGCGGCGCGCTGAGAGGCGTGGGGCTCATGGCCTCATCTTACGCGAATCGGTTCGCTAAGATGTTGATTACATTGACCCTCGCAGGGGGCCATGTTATCGTCTTGAAACCGTGTTAACCGCCCGACCCGGCTGATCCGCCGGCAAGGACGACCACCTGGAGCTGAATCATCAGGTGACACCGGTTTCGGTGGCGCCCCCCTCGGGGAGCGCCGCACTTTAGTTGGTTCTGGAAATCCAGACCATCGCTCGGCCGATGAAATGGACGTTGGGGGCAGGCACCGCCTTGTCCCTCGTTCGCAGCGGTATTCCGAGATCAAGGCCCCGGGCTAGCTTGCGCAAATTCTGGCAACGTGGTGTGGAATGGATGTCGTTCGCTCTGGCAGCGTTCGGCGTCGGCCTGTTTATTCCGGTGACCCGAGAGGCATGCGCCTTGCGGGTGGGGCACCGGGCCTTCCGTCTCGAGCCCTCCTCGGCCCCTACACTCTTAGTTGGGCCCAATGAAAAGAATGCTCGTCAACGCAGTTCAGGAAGAGGAACTGCGCGTCGCACTCGTCGACGGTCAGAAACTCTACGATCTCTCCATCGAAATACCTTCGAAGGAACAGAAAAAATCCAACATCTATAAAGGCCGCATCACCCGCGTCGAGCCGAGCCTCGAGGCGGCGTTCGTCGATTACGGCGGACAGCGGCACGGCTTCCTGCCCCTGAAGGAGGTCTCGAAGGAATACTTCCGCTCGCAGCCCGCGGCCGGCGGCCGACTCAACATCAAGGACCTGCTGCAGGAGGGCCAGGAGCTCATCGTGCAGGTCGAGAAGGAGGAGCGCGGCAACAAGGGTGCGGCGCTCACCACCTTCATCTCCCTCGCCGGCCGCTTCCTCGTGCTGATGCCGAACAATCCGCGCGCCGGCGGCGTCTCGCGCCGCATCGAGGGTGAGGAGCGCGATCAGATGCGCGAGGCGATGAGCGGCCTTTCGATTCCCGAGGGCATGGGCGCCATCGTGCGCACGGCGGGTGTCGGACGCTCGACCGAGGAGCTGCAGTGGGACCTCAACAACCTCAAGGCCGCCTGGGACGCGATCGTGCAGGCGAACGACGCCCGGCCGGCGCCGTTCCTGATCTTCCAGGAAAGCGATGCGGTGACCCGCGGGCTGCGCGACTACTTCTCGGATGACGTGGGCGAGTGCCTGATCGACCAACCCGAGGCCTTTCAGAAGGCCCAGGAGTACATGCAGCGCTTCATGCCGCCCGATGCACAGCGCAAGCTCAAGCTCTACGACGATCCGGTTCCGCTGTTCACGCGATACCAGATCGAGAGCCAGATCGAGTCGGCCTATTCGCACAAGGTCACCCTGCCCTCCGGAGGCAGTCTCGTCATCGATCACACCGAGGCGCTGGTGGCCATCGACATCAACTCGGCGCGCAGCACCCGGGGCGGTGACATCGAGGCCACCGCACGCAACACCAATCTCGAGGCCGCGGAGGAGATCGCCCGTCAGCTGAGGCTGCGCGACATCGGCGGTCTGGTGGTGATCGACTTCATCGACATGGAGTCGACGGCCAATCAGCGTGCGGTCGAGGACTGCCTGCGGGATGCCGTCAAGATGGACCGCGCCCGCATCCAGATGGGCCGGCTGTCGCGCTTCGGATTGCTCGAGCTCTCGCGCCAGCGCTTGCGTCCCGCGCTCAGCGAGACCACGCACATTCATTGTCCGCGCTGCAACGGACTCGGCACGATTCGTGGCGTCGAGTCGATGTCGCTCGCGCTGCTGCGACTCATCGGCGAGGAAGCGCGCAAGGAGCGCACCGGGCGCGTGATTGCGCAGGTCCCGGTGGATGTGGCGACCTACCTGATGAACGAGAAGCGCGAGTGGCTGAGCCAGATCGAGGCGCGCGACCGGGTCTCCCTGGTCATCGTGCCGAACCCTCACATGCAGACACCCGCCTACTCGCTGCGTCGCATCCGTGACGATGAGAAGGAGCTGCCCGAGAACACGACCGCGAGCTATCAGATCGCCGAGCAACCGGCCCTCGATGACTCGAATATCGGCAATCGCGACAAAAAGCCGCAATCCGAGGCGCCGGTCGTGCCGAGCATTCTGTCGAGCGCCGCTGCGCCCATGCCCACCCCTGCGCCCGAGAGCTCAGAGCCTGCAGCGCCTGCCGCGGCGCTCGTGACGCCCGAGAAACCGGGAATCTTCGTGCGCTTGTGGCGCTTCTTGTTCGGCCGCGGCTCGACGCCCCCCGAGGCCACCGCGGCCCCGAAGGCCGCACCCGAGCGCGAGCGCGCCGGCGCGCGCGACAGCCGCCCCGATCGGTATCGCGAGCGTGACCACCATCGTGACCGCGATCGCGGCCGCGACCGGGATCGGGACCGCGACGGACGCCGCGGTCCGCGGCGCGATGCGCGCGATGGCCGGGATTCGCGCGATCGGGACGCCCGCGACGGGCGCGGTGCGCGCAGCGAGCCGCGCACCGAGGGCTCGACGCGCCGCCCGGAACCGGGTGCTGCGGAGCGCGAGCCGCGCGGCGCAGCCGACGCGCGCAACGCAGCCGACGGTCCCCGCGCAGCCGACGCTGCGCGCGGCGAGAGCGGACGCAGTGAGGCCCCGCAACGCAATGGGGCCGACCGCCCCGAGAGCTCCGGCGAGCGCAGCGGCGCGGACCGTGAGCGTCAGGGCGGCGAGCGTTCCGAGCGAGGCCGGGGGCGCCGTCGACGCGGCCGCGGGCGGCGCGAGGGTGGCGGTGGCGGCGAGTCGGCCGGTAACGGTCAAGCGACGCGCGAGCCGGGCGAGAGCGGTTCGGGGATCGGGGGTGCGGGCCCGGGTGCGCCCTCGGTCGAGCGCGAGCGCGAGCGCGCGGTGAGCTTCACCGCCGATGCGGGATCGGCTCATGCACCGTCGAATCCACCCGCGCCGCGCCCTGAGCCGGCTGCGCTCCGTCCGATCGAGACGGTCGCAAGCAGCGGCAGCTCGGAAGGCAAGTACGTCGTGTGGTCGTCGGGACCGGAGGAAGGGCCGCGCGGCCCCGAGGAGCCTTAGGGACGCGGCCGGCGCTCGCTGCGCACCTCGAGTGAGCGCAGGCGCCGGGCCACAGCGAAGGCCGTGATCAGGAGCGCGATCGCCATCCCGCGAAGGACGGCGATCGCCGCCCGGCTCAGCGGGATCGACAGGCCTCGAGCGGTGTCGGGGTGGTCTGCGAGGAACAGGGCGCCACTCACGAGGGCGGCGAGCAGCACGTACCCGGTGCACCAGAGCTGGCGCTCGGTCGAGCTCAGCCTGCGCTCGACGCGCACCGCGACTGCGCGCTGCGGTCGAAGCTCGTAAGCGCAGAGGCCGATCACCACGAGGAGTCCGATGACGGAGCTCACGTCCTGCAGCAGGCGCGCGCCGACGAGGTGGTGCCCGCCAATGACGACCGTCGGGTCATCGAGCGAGGGAATCAGCCGCAATCCGCGCGCGCCCTCGTGGGTGAATGCATCCCAGACGAGATGGGTGATGGCGCCCACGAGCACACCAAGCGCCGCATAGGCCCACTGCAACGGATCGCGAAGGTCGGCCCGAACGCCGGTGCGCCGTGAGCGCGCACCGTCGGGCAGGAGCTCGAGCAGAGGCTCCTGCATCCAGCGCTGAAAGATCCAGAACGTGGCCATGCCCACCGGTAAAGAGAACGTCAAGAGACTCACGGTGCTGTGGGTCTCGAAGCGCGCCGGACGCCACGGGGTGAGCCAGCCGAAGTCGGGGACCATGCTGCCGATGATCGCCGCCGACAGCAGGTGGAAGCGCGCCAGGAACCGGCGAAACGGCAGAACGGCGGCAATGTGGGAGATCGTGAAGGGCATCGTCCGGGGGCGCTGTCATCGGAACGTCATATTACAGAAAGACCATGCCGCGTTAGCCGCCACGCTCACAAGAGTAACACCATGGCCCACGCAGACGCCGTTCATCCCCTGCCCAGTGCATCGCCCCTCCATCAACACCGAACCGGCCCGGGCTTCAACCTGCTCGCCGGCGCCGTCATTGCCGTCGGCGTGGTCTACGCCGGCTATCACCTCGCGCAGGACCTCTCCGTGGTGCGGTCAACCGCGGCCTGGCCGTTCGTGCTGCTCGGCATCGCGCTCTTCATCGCGCTCAGCTTCGAGTTCGTCAATGGCTTTCACGACACCGCAAACGCGGTGGCGACCGTCATCTATACGCACTCGATGGCGCCGAACCTCGCGGTCGTCTGGTCAGGCGCGTGGAACTTTCTCGGCGTGCTGGTCTCGACCGGCGCCGTCGCCTTCGGCATCGTCTCGCTGCTGCCCGTCGAGCTGATCCTGCAGGTTGGCAGCGGCGCCGGGTTCGCGATGGTGTTCGCGCTGTTGATCGCCGCCATCCTGTGGAATCTCGGCACCTGGTGGTTCGGATTGCCCTCCTCGAGCTCGCACACGCTCATCGGCTCGATCATCGGCGTGGGCCTCATGAATCAGCTCATGGCCTCCTCGGCGAACGGCACGAGCGGCGTCGACTGGAGCCAGGCCGCCAAGATCGGCGAGACGTTGCTGCTCTCGCCGCTCATCGGCTTCAGCCTCGCCTGGCTGCTGCTCACGATCCTCAAGCAGGCGGTGCGCATTCCGGCGCTGTATCGCGCCCCCGAGGGCAACAAGCCGCCGCCGCTATGGATCCGGGGGCTGTTGATTCTGACCTGTACCGGAGTGAGCTTCTTTCACGGCGGCAACGATGGGCAAAAGGGCATGGGTCTCATCATGCTGATCCTCATCGGCACCGTGCCGACCGCTTATGCGTTGAATCGCACGATGCACGAGCGCGAGGTGGCGCATTTCGTCGCGGTCTCGCATCGGGCGCAGAGCGTGCTCGAGAGTCATGGCGCCGGCCCGGCGCCCGCCGATGCGCAGGCGGCGAGCATGCAGATCGTGCGCGATCGCAAGGTCACGCCGCAGGAGCTGCCGGCGCTCGCCGCCCTCGCGGGCACGATCTCCACGGAGGTCGCGCAGTATCAATCGCTCGCCAAGGTGCCCGCCGATTCGATGGTGAACATCCGCAACCAGATGTATCTGGTGAGCGAGGGGCTGCGCTTGCTCGGCAAATCGAGCAGCGTGACGCTCTCCGGGGAGGACAAGGCGGCGATCGCAGCATACAAGTCATCGCTCGACCGGGCGACCCGGTTCATCCCCCCGTGGGTGAAGGTGGCGGTCGCCATTGCGCTGGGCCTCGGTACGATGATCGGCTGGAAACGCATCGTCGTGACCGTGGGTGAGCGCATCGGCAAGACACATCTCACCTACGCGCAGGGCGCCTCGGCGGAGCTCGTCGCGATGGCCACCATCGGCGCGGCGGAAGGGTTCGGCCTGCCGGTGAGCACGACGCACGTGCTCTCCTCGGGCGTGGCCGGAACGATGGTCGCCAACGACTCGGGGTTGCAGTGGTCGACGGTGCGCAACCTGCTCGCGGCCTGGGTGCTCACCCTACCCATCTCGATCGCTCTGGCGGGTGGGCTGTACTGGCTCTTGAGGAATCTGCTCTAAAGCCTGCCTCGGCACCGGCCATGCTCAGGGCGAGCGTCTAGGCCATTTGGCGGCGCACCCGCTCGAGGTCCTCGGGCGTATCGACCCCGGCGGGCGGGGCCTCCTCGAGGCGAACGAGATGCAGGGACAGCCCGTGCTCGAGTGCGCGCAGCTGCTCGAGCTTCTCGCTCTGCTCGAGAGGCGTCGGCGGGAGGGCGGCGAAGCGCAGCAGGGTGCGCACGCGGAAGCCATACAGTCCGATGTGGCGCAATGCGCCCTCGAAGCGCTCCGGTCGCCCACCGGCGCTGTGATCTCGCGGCCAGGGAACCGGAGCGCGGCTGAAATAGAGCGCGCGGTCCGCACGATCCGCGAGCGCCTTGACGCAGCTCGGGTCGAGAAACTCCGCCAGGCTCCTGATCGGCGCCACCGCCGTTGCGATGTCGATGCGTGGATGCTCCTCGAGCGCCCGCGCCACGCGGGCGATGGCCGCCGGGGGCATCAACGGCTCATCGCCCTGCAAGTTGACGACGATCTCCTCCGGGGACAGCCCCCGCGCGCGCACCACCTCGGCAATGCGATCCGTGCCCGAGGCGTGATGCGCGCCGGTGAGCGCGCACTCCGCACCGAAGCGCCGGGCCGCCTCGAGGATGCGCGGATCGTCGGCCGCGACGATGACCGAGGCGGCGCCGCTTGCCCGCGCGCGCTCCCACACCCACTCGATGAGAGGACGCCCTGCAATCTCGAGCAAAGGCTTGTTCGGCAACCTCGTCGAGCCGAGGCGCGCGGGAATCAGGACGTGGAACGGTGCGCTCAGGAGCCCTCTCTCAGCGGCTCAGCAGCGGGTCATCGGCGCTGAGAGGCCGCGCTTCCTCGGGCAGCATCACCGGAATGCCATCGCGCACCGCGTAGGCCAGCCGGTCGGGCCTGCAGATGAGCTCGAGGGTTGCGCCGCTCCCCGCCGTGCGCAACGGCCCCTTGCAGAGGGGGCAGACGAGCAACTCGAGCAGTCGTTTATCCATTCAAGCTCCTTTGGGCGGCAGGATGCGCGCGTGCGATCCGATCGAGAACGGTCGCGATGAGTGCGCTCGACTCGTGCTCCTCGAAGCGCACCTCCACCGGCACGTACCAGTGGCGCTCATCGGCGATGCTCGCGCATTTTACGGCATCCTTTTCCGTCATGAGCACCGGCGCCCCGCCGGCAAAGCGAATATCGGCCGGCCGGATCGGCGCATGGTCGGGCAGCGCGTGGCCCTCGACCTCGATGCCGTAAGAGCGCAGCATGTTGAAGAACCTCTCCGGATGTCCGATGCCGGCCACTGCATGCACGCATGTGCCGGCGAAGGATTCGAGCGGGCGCTCGCGCCCACCGCGCAGCGCCACGGCGGCGCACGCCTCGAGCCGCATGCTGAGCGCACCCTCGATGAGCGCGCGCCCACCGTTCACGACGATGCCATCGGCCGCGGCGAGTCTCTCCCGGCCCTCGCGCAGCGGCCCGGCCGGCAGCAGCCAGCCGTTGCCGAAGCGCCGATCGCCGTCGATGACGATGATTTCGCAGTCCCGCTCGAGCGCGTAGTGCTGCAGGCCATCGTCGCTCACGATGAGATCGCAGCCGCGGTCGATGAGGAGTTGGGCCGCCGCCGGGCGACGCCGCCCGATCGCGACCGGCATCCCGGTGCGGCGCGCCAGCAGCAGCGCCTCATCGCCCACCTCGGCCGGATCGGCATCGGGGGCGACGAGACGCGACCGGCGCACCGAGCCGCCATAGCCGCGCGTGACGATCCCGGGACGGTAACCGAGCTCGCGCAACCGGCCGGCGAGCCAGCTCACGAGCGGCGTCTTGCCGGTGCCGCCGACGCTCAGATTCCCCACGACGACGACCGGGCGATGCAGGCGGCGCACCGGGCGCAGATGGCGCGCATAGGCAAGACGCCGGGCGCGCGCCAGGGCTCCATAGAGCAGCGACAGCGGCATCAGCCACCAGGGCGGCGCCGGCCGCTCGTACCACACGCGATTGAGCCACTGCGCGGCCGACATGCCGTGCTCGCACGCCTCAGGCGTTGAACTGCATGCCGTGCAGCGCGGCGTACAGCCCGCCGCGGGCGATCAGCTCCGCATGGGTGCCCTGCTCGGCGATCGATCCGCGCTCGAGCACGATGATGCGGTCGGCGCTCTCGATCGTCGACAGACGGTGCGCGATCACCAGCGTCGTGCGACCCCTCATGAGCACGGCGAGCTCCTGTTGCACGCGGCGCTCGGATTCGTTGTCGAGTGCGGCGGTCGCCTCATCGAGTATCAGCACCGGTGCATCCTTCAGCAGGGCGCGCGCGATCGAGATGCGCTGACGCTGGCCGCCGGAGAGATTCTGCCCCCGATCGTGCAGCGGGGTGTCGAGCCCCCGGGGTTGCTGGGCGGCGAACTCGGTGACGTGGGCCGCTCGCGCGGCCTCCTCGACCTGGTGATCGGTCTTGGCGGTCGCGTTGAAGGCGATGTTGTTGCGGATGGTGTCGTTGAAGAGCACGACATCCTGGCTCACGAAACTCAGCTGATCGCGCAGGTCCGTGAGGCGATACTCGCGCACGTCGACTCCGTCGAGCAGCACCGCGCCGCGCTGCACGTCGTAGAATCGCGGCAGGAGCCCCACGAGAGTAGTCTTGCCGCTCCCCGAGCGACCGACGATCGCGACCGTCTCTCCCGGTTGCGCGGTGAAGCTCACCGCGGTGAGCACCGGACCCTTCTCGCTCGAATATTGAAAGCAGACGTCGCGAAACTCGATCTCGCCGCGCGCCCGCACGATGCGCCGCGGGCCGCCGCTCCCCTCGGTCGGCTCATCCAGCAAGGCAAACACGCTCTGGCCGGCGGCGATGCCCTGCTGCAGCGGGCCGGTCATGTTCACCAGACGGCGCAGCGGCGGCGGGATCAGCAGGAGCGCGGTGAGAAATGACAGAAAGTCATCGATCCGCATGTGAGCCGAGAACACCTGGCGGATGGCGATGAACAGCACGAGCGCTCCACCGAGGGAGGCCACGAGCTGGATCACGGGGTTGCTCACCGAGCGTGCGCGGGCAAGCTTCATGTTCGAGGCGCGGTTGCGCTCGTTCACCTGCTCGAAGCGGCCCGTCTGATGGTCCTCGGCGTTGAAGATCTTGATGAGGCGCTGCGCATCGATCGCCTCCTTCGAGACGCGCGTGATGTCGCCCATCGAGCTCTGGATGCGCGTGCTGTAGCGGCGCAGGCTGCGGTTCACACTCTGCATCATGAAGGCGATCAACGGCGCAGCGGCGAGGCTGCAGGCCGCGAGAAACCAGTCCATGTAGAAAAGATAGATCAGCAGCGCCACCAGGGTGAGGCTGTCGCGGATGATCGACACCGAGGCATTGGTCGCGGCATCCGCGACCAGCTCGATGTTGTAGGTGAGTCTGGAGAGCAGATGTCCCGACTGCTGCGCATCGAGATACGCTGCGGGCAAGCGCAGGTAATGGGAGAAGACGTCGCGCCGCAGGCCCTTGATGACCTGCCGTCCCACCCAGAACGGGAAGTAGTTCGACACATAGTCGCCGATACCCCGCAGCGCAAACAGCACGATGAGCCCGATCGGGATGTAGTAGAGGAACTGCCGGTTGTGCTCGATGAAAGTGCCTTTCAGAAACAGCTTGACGAAGTACGCGAACGCCGCCTCGGTGGCCGCGTACAGCATCATGCCGAGCACACCGATGAGAAATACCCCGAGATACGGCCGCGCATAGCCGAGCAGGCGCCGGTAGATCGACCAGGAATTCTCTTTGGGCTCGGGGAGTCGCGCGCTCGTCGCAGCGATCGCGCTCAAGGCGAGGGTTCCTGATGCACGGTGGCGATGTTGAGCTGGGCAAAACCCAGGCGCCCCGCGACGTCCATCGCCGTCACGACTGCCTGGTGGGTCGCGCGCGCATCGGCGCGTATCGTGATCGGTCCTCGCTCCGCACCCGCCTCCTTGAGGAGCGCGGCACGCAGCGTATCCGGGCTCGTGTTGATGAGCGTGCGCTCATTCACACGGTAGCCGCCGCCGGACGTGACGGTGATCACCAGCGGCTCGTGAGTGCCGCGCGGTACGGGGATCTCGCTTGCCTGGGGCAGCAGGATCTTGACGCGCCCTTCCTGCTGGAAGGTGGTCGACACCATGAAAAAGATGAGGAGCACCAGGAGAATGTCGATGAAGTTGATGACATTGATCTCCGGATCCTCCCGGTCCCGGTGGCGCGGACGCAGGTTCAACGCGCCGCCTCCGCAACGAGCAGGTTGCGCTCATCGATGGCCTCGACCAGCTTCATCCCCTCCTTCTCCATCTCGATCACGAGCCGCTCCACCTTGCCGCGCAGGTAGCGATAGGCAATGAGCGAGGGGATCGCCACGGTGAGACCCGCGGCGGTCGTGATCAAGGCCTCACCGATGCCACCCGAGAGCGTGCGTGGATCCCCGAGGCCGTTCGCCGTGATCGCATTGAAGGCGTGGATGATGCCCGCCACCGTGCCGAGAAGCCCCATGAGGGGCGCGACCGCCGCTATGGTGCCGAGCGTGTTCAGAAAGCGCTCGAGATCGTGCACGATGTGTCGCCCGGTATCCTCGAGCCGCTCGACCATGAGAGCTCTGGGCTTGTTGCGATTCATGAGGCTCACGGCGAGCAGCTTGCCGAGCGGGGAGTTGCGCTCGAGCGCAACCAGCATCTTGTCGGTGAGCTGGTCGGCCTCGACCCAGTTGAACACCTTCTGCGTCAGATCGCGCGGCACCACGCGGCTCATCTGCAGCGTCCAGAGCCGCTCGAGGATGATCGCGACCGAAAGGACCGAGCACACGATGATCGGCCACATGAACCAGCCGCCGGCGCGGATGATTTCCCACATTGAGCTACGTTTCCCGTGTCGTGAAGCAACCGGCATGATACTTGAGCATCCTGCCCCGAGATATGCCTCGCAGGGCCTCGAGAACGCGCACTGCTTCACACGCTCATCGCGATACCGCCCGCATCGACGGCCATCCGGCCCGAATGGGCTGCGCTCCCTAGGGGAGCACCGCGTCGGCGCGCACTGCAGCGCGCTCCGTCAAACGCCCCTCCAGCAGCAACAACACACGATCGAGTCGGGCGGCGAGCCGCTCATCGTGGGTGACGATGACGAGGCTCGTGCCGAGCTCGCGATTGAGCTCGAGCATCAGGTCGAACACCTGGCGCGCGTTCACCCCGTCGAGATTCCCGGTGGGCTCGTCCGCCAGCACCAGCCGCGGCCGGGTCACGAGTGCCCGTGCCACCGCGGCACGCTGGCGCTCGCCGCCCGAAAGCTGCGCCGGGCGGTGCGTCAGGCGCTCGGCGAGGCCGACGCGCCCGAGGAGCGCTGCGGCCTGCTCGCGGGCGAGGCGCGGCGCCATGCGTCGCACGAGCAGCGGCATCGCCACGTTCTCGAGCGCCGTGAACTCCGGCAACAGGTGATGGAACTGGTAGACGAACCCGACGGCGCGATTGCGCAGCGAGCCCCGGTCGGCATCGCTCAGCTCGTTCATCGGGTGACCCATGATCTCCACGCGGCCGCGGCTCGGGAGGTCGAGTCCGCCGAGGAGCTGCAGCAGCGTCGTTTTGCCCGAGCCGGAGGCGCCGACGATGGCGATGCGCTCCCCGGCCTTGACCCGGATCGAGGCGCCGCACAGCACCTCGAGCTTGACCCCACCCTGCACGAATTCCTTGGCGAGGTCCTCGCCGACGAGCACCACTTCGCCCGCCGGCTCGATGAGCGCGACTTCCTCAGTCATTGCGCAGCGACTCCGCGGGCATGAGCCGCGCCGCCCGCCACGCGGGGTAGAGCGTCGACAGACAGGCAAGCACGAGGGCGACCGAGCAGATCTTCACCAGATCGGCTCCCTCGACATGGGCAGGCAGATCACTCATGAAATACACCCGGGCGTCGAGGAATTTGAAGCCGACCACGCGCTCGAGATCGTGCACCAGCGACTGCAGATTCACGGCCACGAGGACACCGAGCAACAGCCCACCGGCGATGCCGAGCAGTCCGATCAGGCTCCCCTGGGTGATGAACACGGACAGAATGCTGCGCGGTGAGGCGCCGAAGGTGCGCAGGATCGCGATGTCGCGCCGCTTGTCCTTCACCACCATGACCATGGTCGAGACGATGTTGAAGGCGGCCACCGCAACGACCAGCAGCAGGATGAAGAACAGCATGTGCTTGGTGATCTCGATCGATTTGAAGAAGTTGACGTGCTCCTCGGTCCAGTCATTGACGCCGAGATTGCCGCCGAGCGCGACGGCGAGGTCGTGCGCGATCCGCGGCGCGGCGTACGGATTGCGGACGCTCAGGCGGATGCCGGTGACGGCATCGCCCATGCGCAGCAACCGCGCCGCATCCTGCATCGAGACGAGAGCGATGCGCCGGTCATACTCGTACATGCCGACCGAGAGGATGCCCGCAACGCGAAAGCTGCGCATGCGCGGCAGCACGCCGACCGGCGTGACGTCGCCCTCGGCGACCATGACGGTGACCCGATCACCGAGGCGCGCGCCGAGCTCCTCGGCCAGCGCCTTGCCGAGGATGACGCGATAGGTCCCGGACTCGAGCTCCGAGAGGTGCCCGCTCAGAAGGTGCCGCGACAGATCCGCAACCCGCGCCTCATCGGCCGGCAGGATGCCGCGCATCAGGATGCCCGCGGACTGATCGCCGTGCGCCATCATGGCCTGCGCCTCGATGTAGGGAGCCGCCGCCGCCACCCCCGCAAAGCGCGCGGCGGCCGCGAGCTGCGGGCGCCAGTCATCGAGCCGGCCCTCGAGACCGGAAAGCGTCGCATGCGCGGTGATGCTCAGAATGCGGGTGCGCAGCTCGCCCTCGAAGCCATTCATGACGGACAGCACGACGATCAACACGGCCACACCGAGGGCGAGTCCGAACATGGCAATTGCGGCGATCAACGACACGAAGCCGCGATGCGGCGAGGCGCGCAGGTACCGCAGCCCGATGAAACCTTCGTACCAGGTGCGCATCATTCGTAGCGCAACGCGTCCGCGGGCTGCGTGCGCGAGGCGCGCCAGGCCGGGTAAATCGTGGCGATCAGGGAGAGCAGCATCGCCATGAGGGCGATGCGCACCACGTCGCCCCCGTGCATCTCGCTCGGCAAGCCGACGATGTAGTACACGTCCGGATCGTCCATGATGTGGATGCCGAGGAAGCGCTCGAGGAAGCCCGCGACCGGATCGACGTGCAGAGCGAGGGTCACGCCGAGGATCACGCCGACGAGGGTGCCGAGCCAGCCGATCAGAAGCCCCTGCGTGATGAACACGCCGAGCACGGCGCGCGGACTCATGCCGAGGGTGCGCAGGATCGCAATGTCGGTGCGCTTGTCGTTCACGACCATGACGAGCGTCGCCACGATGTTGAAGGCGGCGATCGCCACGATCAGCATGAGGATCAGACCCATCATCGTCTTCTCGATGCGGATCGCGCGAAAGTACGCGGCGTTCTCCTCGGTCCAGTCGCGCACCTTGAACCCGGGCGCGAGACGCGCCGCGGCCTTCAAGGCAAGCGCCGGCGCTGCCAGCACGTCGGCGAAGCGCAACCGCACACCGGTGGGTCCCGCGAGACCGCGGAACGCCTCGGCGTCCTCGAGGTGCACGAGAGCGAGAGCGCTGTCCTGCTCCTGCAGATTCACCTCGAAAATACCGACGACCTGGAACTGTTGCAGCCGCGGCGCGAGCGCCCCGTAGGGGCCGCCCTTGCCCGGGATCATGACCGTGACGGTGTCGCCGACGTCGACCTGCAGCTGATAGGCGAGCATGCGGCCGAGGATGATGCGGTTGGCGCCGGGCACGAGGTCGCTGAGCTTGCCCTCGCGCATCGCCTCACCGATGGCCGAGACTCGACCCTCGATTGCCGGGTCGATGCCGCGAACGACCGCACCGCTCATCGCCGGGGGGCGGCTCAGCATCGCATCCAGATCCAGGAAGGGCGCCGCACCGACGAGTCCGGGTGATCCCGCGAGCCGCTCGAGCACCGTACGCCAATCGGCGATGGGCGCGCCCCCCTCGCTCAACGTGGCATGCGCCGAGAGGCTGAGGAGCCTCGATCGCAGCTCCGACTCGAAGCCGTTCATCACGGAGATGACGGTGATCAGGGCGAGCACACCGACCGCGACGCCGAGCAGGGAAACCCAGGTGATGAAAGAGACAAAAAAGCTGTGCTCCCGGGCGAGCGAGTAGCGCAGCCCGACGAACAGGGGAAGCGGTTGAAACATGAGCCGCCCATTAAAGCACAGCCGGCCAATCATTAACATAATCAGAGTGTTAAGTACGTCAACTATTGGCCGGGACCAGGGGAGTATAGTTTTCGCGGTTTGGGCCTTCCGACCGTTGCGGCGAGGTGTGTCATGCACGGAAAAGCGCTCTGGATGGCGGTCATGCTGGCCGTGGTGGGCCATATCGCGGCGGTTCAGGCCGATATGGTCCCCACCCCCGACGGCATTGCCGTCAAGTCCTCCGATGTCCCCACCCCGCCGCGCGGCATGAGCATGGAGCAGGTGGCGAGCAAATTCGGTGCGCCGGTGACCAAGGTCCCGGCGGTCGGCACCCCGCCGATCTCGCGCTGGGAGTATCCGGGATTCGTTGTGTATTTCGAGGGTGAGCACGTCATCCATGCCGTGGTCGCGAGCACCCCGGCCGCCACCGCCCCGGCGCCTACGCCCGCGGCGGCTCCCACGCCTGCATCGACGGCGCCCGCCGCCTAGATCGCGTAACATTCTCCTCCTCGAGCTCCCCGCGCGCGCTGCGCGCGGGCGGGCATTTTTTTGCTGCGCCCATCCTCATGCGACCGCTCCTCGACCCTGCTCTGCCGACTCCCGCCGCCCCGCTCCTGCGCTGGGGAAAGCTCTACGGGGGCGCCGTGGCGCTTGCGCTCGCGGAGGCCGCCGCGCGCGCGAGCGCCCCCCTGCTGGTCGTCGCACCGAGCTCGCGCGCGGCCGAGGCCCTCGGCGAGGAGATCGCCTTCTTCGTCGATCGCGAGATCCCGGTGCGCACTTTTCCGGATCTCGAGACGCTGCCCTACGACAGCTTCTCGGCCCATCCCGACATCACCTCGGCACGCCTGGCGGCGCTCGCCGAGCTGCCCCACGCCCGCCGCGGCCTGTGGCTCGTGGCCGTCGACACGCTCCTGCAACGGCTTGCACCGCGCAGCTACATCGAGGCGCACTCGCTCAAGATCGCGGTGGGCGATCTGCTCGACCTCGAGGCGCTGCGCACACGGCTTGCGGCGGCGGGCTACGCGGCGGTCACGCAGGTCGTGGCCCACGGCGAGTTCGCGGTGCGCGGCTCGCTGCTCGATATCTTTCCGATGGGGTCGGATCGGCCCTATCGCATCGATCTGCTCGATCGGGAGATCGACTCGATCCGCAGCTTCGACCCGGACTCGCAGCGCTCGGGCGATAAGCTCGAGCGCATCGATCTGTTGCCGGCGCGCGAGACGCCGCTCGGTCCGGACGGCGTGCGCGAGTTCAGGCGCCGCTATCGGCTGCGCTTCACCGGGGATCTGTCCGAGCATACGGTCTATCGCGACGTGAGCGCGGGTCAGGCGCCGGGCGGCATCGAGTTCTACCTGCCGCTGTTCTTCGAGCGCACCTCGCATCTGTTCGAGTACCTGCCGCCCGGGAGTCTGCTGATCGACGTGCAGGAGGCGCTTTCGCGGGTCGATTCGATCTGGGCCGGCATCGGCGAGCGCCATGAGCAGCTGCGTCACGACCGGCACCGTCCGATTCTCGATCCCGAGGAGCTCTACCTCTCGCCGGCGGAGCTCGCGTCGCACTACGGGCCGCTGCCGCGCGTCGAGCTCAAGTCCTTCGAGTGGCCTCCGGAGACCGAAGGCGCGGTGCAGAATTTCCCGAGCAGTGCGCCGGCGCTCGTGCGAATCGATCCGCGCGCGGAGGCGCCCGTGGCCGAGCTCGAGGCACATCTCGCGGCGACACCGGGGCGCGTGCTGCTCGCAGCCGAATCAGCGGGCCGGCGCGAGCTGCTGCTCGACCTGCTCCGCCGCCGCAGCCTCCAGCCCCGGCTTTTCGAGAGCTTCGCGGAGTTCGTGGCGAGCGATCTGCCGCTCGGCATCACCGTCTCGCCGGCCGTCTCGGCGCTGCGCCTCAGCGCACCGCCGCTCGAGATTCTCACCGAGGCGCAGCTCTTCGGCGAGCGCGCCCGACAGGAGCGCCGTCGCCGGCGTTCCGAGCGCGATCCGGCGAAGATCCTCAAGGAGCTCTCGGACCTGCGCATCGGCGCGCCGGTGGTGCACGAGTCCTACGGGGTCGGGCGCTACGCCGGTCTCATGACGATGGACGTCGCCGGGTACACGGGTGAGTTCCTGGTGCTCGAGTATGCCGAAGGCGACAAGCTCTACGTTCCGGTTCAGTCGCTGCACCTGGTCTCGCGCTACACCGGTGCGCCGGCCGAAACGGCGCCGTTGCACAAGCTCGGCGGCGACCAGTGGCAGAAGGCGCGCCGCAAAGCCGCTCAGCGCATCCGCGACGTGGCGGCGGAGCTGCTCGACCTGTACTCGCGGCGCGCCGCGCGCCACGGCAGCTCGATGCAGGCGGGCGATGCGGAGTACCGGGCATTCGAAGCGGGCTTTCCCTTCGAGGAGACCGCCGATCAGGCCATGGCGATCGAGCAGGTGCTGAGCGACATGAAGTCGGGCAATCCCATGGATCGGGTGATCTGCGGCGACGTCGGTTTCGGCAAGACCGAGGTCGCTCTGCGCGCCGCTTTCGTGGCGGTGCAGGCGGGCCGGCAGGTCGCGGTGCTGGTGCCGACGACGCTGCTCGCGCAGCAGCACTACACGACCTTCAGCGATCGCTTCGCCGATTGGCCGGTGCGCATCGAGAGCCTGTCGCGCTTTCGCACCAACAAGGAGGCAGCGGGTGTGGTGTCGGGCATCGCCTCGGGCGCGGTCGACATCGTCATCGCGACTCAGCGGCTGCTCCAGGGCAAGGTGCACTTCAAGAATCTCGGCCTGGTCGTCATCGACGAGGAGCATCGCTTCGGCGTGCGCGACAAGGAGAAGCTCAAGGCGCTGCGCGCCGAGGTGGACGTGCTCACGCTCACCGCCACGCCCATCCCGCGTACGCTCAACATGGCCATGGGAGGGTTGCGGGATCTGTCCCTGATCGCCACCCCGCCCGCCGAGCGGCTCGCCGTCAAGACCTTCGTGCTCGAGTGGAACGCCACCGTGGTGCGCGAAGCGGCGATGCGCGAGATCCGCCGCGGCGGTCAGATCTACTTCGTGCACAACACGATCGAGACCATCGAGAAGACGGCGCAGAAGATCCGCGATCTCGTCCCCGAGGCGAGCGTTGCGGTGGGGCACGGGCAGATGCGTGAGCGCGAGCTCGAGCAGCTGATGCTCGATTTCTACCATCGCCGCTTCAACCTGCTCGTGTGCACCACGATCATCGAGAGCGGCATCGATGTACCGACCGCGAACACCATCGTGATCGATCGGGCCGATCGCTTCGGTCTCGCGCAGATCCACCAGCTGCGCGGTCGGGTGGGCCGTTCGCACCATCGCGCCTACGCCTATCTCATCACCCCGCCGCGCAAGGCGATGACCGCCGATGCCGTCAAGCGGCTCGAGGCGCTCGAGTCACTCGAGGATCTCGGCGCGGGTTTCACGCTCGCCACGCATGATCTGGAGATTCGCGGTGCCGGTGAGCTGCTCGGCGAGGAGCAGAGCGGCCAGATCCAGGAGATCGGCTACAACCTTTACATGGAGCTGCTCGAGAGGGCGGTCGCCGCCCTCAAGGCCGGCAAGGAAGCCGACCTGGAGAGCCCGCTCGATGCCGGCCCCGAGGTGGAGCTGCATCTGCCGGCGCTCATCCCCGAGGACTATGTGTCCGATGTGCATCTGCGGCTCGTGCTCTACAAGCGCATCGCGAGCGCAGGCTCGAGCGAGGCACTCGATGATCTCAAGAGCGAGCTCATCGATCGATTCGGCCCGCTGCCGGCCGCCACTCATTCCCTGTTTCGCGCAACGCAGCTCAAGCTGCGGGCCGCACAGCTCGGCATTCGCAAGATCGACGCCGGCGCGACCGGCGGCTACTTGCTGTTCGATGAGCAGAACCGCATCGATCCGCGCCGCGTCCTCAAGCTCATCCAGAGCCGCGCGCGCGAGTTCAAGCTCGAAGGCCCCCTCAAGATGCGCTTCACGCACGAGGCGCGCACCGAGGAGGCGCTGTTCAACCGCGTCGAGACGCTCCTCGAGCAGCTCGCCTGAGCGCGCCCGAGGCGCCCTGCAAGCCCGCGACACTCATTGGATCTTTCCGAGAAAGTCCATCTTGCCGATCTCCACGCCGTTGTGACGCAGCAGCGCGTACACCATGCTGATGTGAAAGTACAGATTCGGCAGCACGAAATCGGTGAGATAGGCGCGCGCGGAAAACGTCAACGTGCCGTTCGGGAACTTGAGCTCGATGCTGCGGCCCTCGCCGCTCTCGACCTGCTCCGGTCGCACCGAGCGCACGAAGTCGAGGGTCTTTGCAATGCGTTGCTTGAGCTCGGCCAGCGTCGCCTCGGTGTCCTCGTGCTTCGGAATCTCCAGGCCGGCGAGCCGCGCGGCCGCGCCTTTCGCGGTGTCGCAGGTGATCTGTACCTGCCGCGAGAGGGGAAACATGTCGGGATACAATCGCGCCTGCACGAGCACGACCGAGTCGAACTTGCGTGCGGTCGCATGCGCCGCGGCCTTGTCGAGCAGCGCGGACAGATTGTCGAGGCCGCGCTCGATCGGCGGCAGAGCGACCTCGTAGAGGGTCACGGACATGGTTTCTCCTTCAATTGACCTGAGGACCGGAATCGGGCCGCGACACTGTAGCCGAAACGCCCGGCGCGGCGAAGTGAGACCGTGCTGAGCGAGCCGCAGCGCGCATCCGGCGCCGCGCGCGCCCAGATCCCGATGCTCGTGATGCTGCCCGGTCTTGACGGGATGGGGAAGCGTTTCGGCGCCTTCATCGCAGCACTCGGCGCCGAGGTCGCGGTCGAGATCGTGCGCTATCCCGAGCGCGAGCCGCTCGGGTACGCGGAGCTCGAGCACCACGTGCGGGCGGCATTACCGCGGGCGCGCCGCTTCGTGCTGCTCGCGGAATCCTTCTCCGGACCCTTGGGCATTCGCATCGCGGCGAACCCGCCTCCCGAGCTTGCCGGCCTCATACTGGTCAGCAGCTTCGCGCGCTATCCGCTGCGCTGTCCGGGCTGGGCCGTGCCGCTCGCCGCGCGCCTTCCCCTCAAGTCCTTGCCTCGCTGGCTGCGCTCGCTCCTCCTGTGGGGCTCGCTCGACCCGGCCCGGGCGCCGCGCGCCGCGGATCGCTCGATGGCCACCGTCAGTCGCGAGGTGCTCCGCCACCGCATGGCGGAGCTCCTGCGCGTCGATGAGCGCGAACGCGTGCACGCCTTGCGCCTGCCGGCGCAGGTCATCGCCGGGCGCGGCGATCTGCTGCTCGCGCGCCGCGCCGCGCGGCGCCTCGCGGCCTGCCTCCTCGAGGGGGAGCACGTCGAGCTCGAGGGTCCGCATGCTCTGTTGCAGGCTCGGCCGGCTGCGTGCGCGCAGGTGACCTTGCAGTTTATGCGGCGCTGGCTTTGAATGGGTGCCCAGGAGAGATGTCCGATGTTGCCGTGCTCCGATGCCTGCGAGCGCAACAAGCAGCCGATCCTCGAGGTGCTGCGGGTCTGCTTTGCCGATCGCACGCAGGTGCTCGAGATCGGCAGCGGCACCGGACAGCATGCGGTGCACTTCGCGCGCCATCTGACGCACCTCACCTGGCACCCCACCGAGCAGCTGCACTACCTGCCCGACCTGGCCGCGCGGGTGCAGCAGGAAGGCGGGGCGAACCTGCGGGCACCGACGGTGCTCGATGTGCGCCAGAGCATCTGGCCGCTGAAATCCGTCGATGCGGTGTTCACCGCCAACACCCTTCACATCATGTCGTGGACGGAAGTGATTGCCTTTTACCGCGGGGTCGGCGAGGTGCTTGCGCCCGCCGGCGTGCTGAGCGTCTATGGCCCGTTTCGCTATGGCGGCCGCTATACCTCGGAGAGCAATCGAGAATTCGACCGCTCGCTTAAGGAGCGCGACCCCGCCTCGGGCTTGCGCGATATCGCGGCGCTGGTCGAGCTCGCCGGGCAGTATGGCCTGAGCCTGCGCGAGGACCACGATCTTCCGGCCAACAACCGCCTGCTCGTATTTGCGAAGGAGCCGGCTTAGGGCCGGTCGATCCCATGAAGGTGAGTTCGGTGGCCGCGGACGAAGGCCCTGCTCCCTGCGAGCGTGCTCTCATCGTCGGGGCGGGTCCCGGCATCGGTGCGGCGGTTGCCCG
>Ga0070734_10002166_pt1 | contig 25148 bp, 22 predicted proteins | sample Coa_R1_8_FD_66444 | JGI IMG/M metagenome (GOLD analysis project Ga0070734, IMG submission 66444) | Surface soil microbial communities from Centralia Pennsylvania, which are recovering from an underground coalmine fire - Coalmine... | ecosystem: Environmental > Terrestrial > Soil > Unclassified ...
CGGCTGGATTTCGTCCGAGGGGCTGGGATCGAGCAGACGGCGAATGCGAGACACTACTTCCACCTGCGTCTGCTCGTCGAAGGGGGCATGCAGAAACTCGCTCGCGCCCATGCGTAACGATCGCAGGATCGCGTCGGAATCGTTGCGTGTGTGCAGACCTACCACGTGCGTCTGCATGTTGAGCGAAATGATGGATCGGATCAGGTCGCAGGCGGTATCCAGATTCGTGGCCAGGTCGAGAAGAATGACGTCCGGCCGCGTTTGTCGCAGCCGCACCTCGAGAGCCTGCTCAGACGGGTAGGCATCGAACTCGGCCAGCACTTGAAAAGCCCGCGTGCGGTCGATCGCCGCCGAGAACTGTCTCCACAGATCCCGGTCGGCTGCGATCGATAACGCCGTCAATGCTGGTCCTTTGCCTGCCATTTGAGATTCCTTGCGCGGAGCAGCGCTCCGGCCCGTTAGTTCCCGCGGCCTCCGTGCGCCTTCGCCGACGCACTCTGCGAGGGAGTGATCGGAACCAGGAAGTCCCGCGGCATTGGAATGGTCGGTTTTGTGTCGCCGGGTTCGAGCGGCATCGTGATCTCGGGCGTTACCAGGACCACGAGCTCGGTATCGGTCTTGTTTTGCGATTTCGACTTAAACAAATTGCCGAGGATCGGCAGATTCGCCAGCCCGGGCAACTTCGAGATGGTTTCGGTGACTTGCTTATCGATGAGGCCCGCGATCACGAAGGTCTGGCCCTCTCCCAGTTCAATGTTGGTTTCCACCTTGCGGCTCGAAAGCGCGGGGATGGTGAAGCCGTTGAAGGACAGCGCATTGGCGAAGTCGAGCGCGGAGACTTCCGGCTTGACGTGCAATTGAATGGTGTTGGCTGCGGTAATCGTTGGCGTAAAATTCAGCCTGACGCCGAATTCCCGGAACTGAATTGTAACCGCCCCGGAGTTGGCGCCGCCCTGCAGGATGGGAATCGGAAACTCGCCACCGACCAGGAAGCTTGCTTCTTTGCCGTTGCTTGTTACCAGCGTCGGCTCATCCAAGGTTTGAAGCAGGTTGCGCGTCTGGAGCGCCTCGATGAATGCACCGAGGTTGAGATCGGGACGGAATGCAAAGATGTTCAGTGCGTTGCTAATCGAGAATGTGTTGGTGCCCGAGCCGATGCTGCTCGGAGACGTCGAGCCAAATTGCCCCGTACCGACTTGCCCGATGGTGTTGGTGGCGCCGGTCGAAACCAGGTTGACGGCGAACTGGTTCGCTGCCGACCGATCGAGCTCCGCGAATTTGATCCGCAGCAGGATCTGCTTTTCCGCGCCCGGGTTGGGCAGTTGGAGGTAGTTCACGATGTTCTTCGCAAAGGGACCAGCCAACGCCGTCGCCCGGTCCGACACATCCTTATTCGAAACGTGGCCGGTGAGCGACAGCGAATCCCGCGACGACTGAACTTGAATGTCTTCGGTCGGGAAGGTGTCCTTCAGCAGCTTTCGCAACGATTCGAGGTTCTGTTCGACCGTAATGTTGTAGAAATTTCGTTGGCCAGTCTTGCTCCAAACCACGAGCGTGACCGTACCGAACCCTTTGCCATGCAACAGGACTTCGCGCCCGGTGACCGGAGAGGCGTCCACGATGTCCGGATTGCTGGTGGAAATTCGAGCGATGTCGGTCGGATAATCAATGACGATGCTCTTGCCCACCGTCAATCGAATCTCCTCCGGTCCGCCTTGAGCGAAGAGCGGAGTGACCGCGGCAAGCAGCAGCAATCCGCACGACAAGCTGAGACGTTTGATCGCAAACATGATTTACTTTCCCCCGACTCCCACGACTTCCACGGATTTTTGCGTGCCGCGGATCACCACAATCTGATCTGGCGGCGGAGGTGGCGGCGGCGCGACAGCAGCCACGGTCTCCACCGGTCTCGGTCTCGGCCTGGGCGCCGGCGCTTCCGGTTTGTGAGCGTGTCCGCCGTACAGCTCAGCAACTTCGTGCCCTGGCGGCTTCTCGATCGTCTGATCGCTGCCGTTGCGCAGTACCAGCTGGATGCGTCCCTCGTTGTTGGCGAGCGTCAAGGTCTCGGCCTGTTCCGGCGTCGCGAGTAGCGTGACTGTCGCGGCCTGGATGGCCGCACCCTTGGAATCCGGTTGCATGCTCGTGCCGGCCGAGAGCACCAGCATGTTCTGCAACGGCGTGACCGTTACGGTTCCATTGCCGGCCGGCGGCTGGCCGGTCACCAGGATGTCCACCCGCATGCCGGGCAGCACAAAACCGGCGATTCCGCTGACGTCATTCACGCGCACGGTTACCGCGCGCATGCCGACGGGGATCACCGGAGCGAGCCCGAGCCCGCTTCCGCGAGCGGCCAAACGCCCTTCGAGGATCGGCTCGTCCATCAGAATGTTGCTGATGAGCGGCCGGTCGATCACTTCCTCGGGTTTGGTGAACGCGCCCTTCGGGAAGGCGACCGAGGGGATCTTAACCAGCTTAATGTCAGCCGGTTTCACGGTGGTTCCGACCCCCAGTGGCTTTGCCGCCACCACTACGTCCCGCACATCGGTCGGCTCGGCGGCCTTTTTCGGGCTGCCGGCGCGCGCCGTCATCTGATAAAAAACGCTCGAGATCACGAGCGCGAACACCAGGCTTACGCCCAGCACCGTCAGAAATCTACGATCCATATCTCTTTCTCCTCGAACGCTTCAGCTCAACAAAAGCGCCAAAGACTTCCTCTCTTACGATTTCGGAACAAGACTCAGCCAGACTCCCGCTGCAATGGCTGGCGCGTAAGGAATCGCTTCGACGCGCCGGGCATTGCCCGCCGTCACTCCGTCATTCGCACTGGTCGTTCTCAAACGGTTCCAAACGAAATTTCCCGTCAGCACCAGCAGAGCCAGAACTCCGCCGCAACCTGCCGTCCATAAGGCCGCCTCGAAGAGGCGCCGGCTGCCGAGCAGCGCGCCAAATCCGGCCATCAATTTCACATCGCCTCCGCCCATGCCGCCGAGCAGATAAAAAATGAGGAAAACCGCCGCGCCGCTGAGGGTCCCGAGCAGCGCCGATCCGGCACCGCGCCATCCCGATTCCATGCTCTGCAGTCCCAGTCCGGCCAGGAAAGCGACGCTGGGGATCCAGTTCGCAATTCTCCTGCGCGCCAGGTCGTCGATGATGGCCGCGACACCCACAAATCCCGCAATCCAGGCCTGTGCTGTCACCGGCTATTCCCCTTGTCAGTTGTTTTCATCGGGCGCGAGCTAAGATCGGCCGCGGTGTTCTCGCCGCCCATCTCGGCCTCGGAGCTCGTTTCAGAGCGGAATAGCATCGGTACTAAAAATCCTGCTTGGAGCGCGAACTCGGCCAGCGCCTTGCCGGAAGGAAGCCGCCAGCTGCCGGCGTCCAGCCATTCCAGCGGCATGCCCGACACTGCCGGGCCGCGGCGGTGGCTTGAGCCCGTTAGGCTGTGGTTGCTTCTCATCCCAGTCGCTCTCCTGTCTATTAGCTCGGCAACTTGGGAGGTTTTCATTAGCCTTATTGCCCCAATTTCTCTAGTACGGTCGTGCTCAGGGCAGGTGCTGATTTACTTAGTTCCAGAGGGTTTAGCGGCCTAGCTTCCGAAACAGCAAGGTGTGATGATCATCGTCGACGACTCGCCATCCGGGAACTGTCTTCAGCAGTGCCGTTAACGGCAAATCCACGGGGAGAAGCGCCCTGTCGAATTGCTGACGGTCCAGGATCGCCTGCCAGTCATAGGCGCCTTGCAACACATGCATATACTCTTGGCCCAGCTGCTCGCCGTAAAAATCGCTTCGGCCGTCGACGAATACCTTCTGCCGCGGGTAGAAGGCGTAAATGATGTAGTCACCCCACTGGTCGGTAGTGAGCAGGCGGCCCGACCCGATCAGCTCCGCGTTGCGGTGAATCATGTCTACGGGAAATGCCTCACTCGGAAAATCCTTCGGCCATTTCACGGGCGCATCGATCATCGCCAATGCGGCCACCACGATCACCGGCCAGATGCTGGTTCTGCGGAAGCCCGGGGTCCGGTCTTCGCCCAGCTGATAAAGGATCCGAGCCACCGAGGATTTTTTTAGGCACGATGTCCAGGACGCCCATCCCATCGTGAGTTCTGCGGCAATGAGCGGCGCAGCTATGGCCGCGTAGAGTGGCGCATGGCGCACGCTGATCAGCGACGAGTGCGCCAGAAATACGATCCATAGCGCCTCGACAATGCGCTTCTTGCGCAGCAGAAAGCCGGTTAAAATCAGTCCGGCGATCAGCAGCGCCTCATACTGCAACTGTCCCTCGGAGCGAAACGTGGGCGCTTGAAATTCCTGGATCAGATTCCGGATCCAGTCCGCGCGCAGATAGTCGAGGATATGCCGGTGCAGCCCGATGCCGTAAGGATTCACCACAGTGACAAGCGTGCACGCTGCCGCCAAGAATGCGTAGCGACGCGGCAGCCGCCAGCGCTCGGCACTGCTCCAGTTCTCAATGGCGGTCCCGGCCGCGGCCACGGCCACGCAGGCCAGAAAAATCGCGAAGCCGCCGTGCAGATTGGCCCACAGGGCGGCCACAGGAACCAGCGACCAGAGCCAAGGCGTCGGCCGCCGCCGATCCGCTTCGAGCACCCACAAGCAAGCCGGCAGAAACAGCAGCGTAAATAGATGCGGCCGGGCGAGAAAATGCATGGACGACGCCCCGACGGCAAGCATGGTGGTCACCGCCGCGACCAGTGCGTTCGCGCCGCGCCACAACGCAAAGCGCAGCAGCAACGTCGCATAAGCGCCAATCAGAGCTCCGGCGAAGAGTACGACACCCTTTAAGCCCCCCGCGCGGTAGAGAGCCGCATCGATCACGTCGGAAAGCCATTCCCAGGCGAACCACGGTGCATCCGGTCGCGAGAATGAAAACAGGTCGCGTGTCGGAACGGAATGGTGCGTCAGGATGTATTCCCCGGTTCGGATGTGCCAGCCGACGTCGCCGTCTCCGAGCAGTGCCTTCCATCCGCTCGCGCCGCAGACGAAAAGCCAGCCGATCAGCGCGGCAAAAAATAGATCCGCAAACGATGGTGCCAGCCAGCGCGTCCAAACGCCCGTCCGGCCGGATCCGATTCCGTGTTCCAGCGGCCGCGCGACAAGCGGCCCGATCGACTCAGTGGAGGTTGCCAAAGTGGGTCTATCCGCGGGGCAATGATGCGCCCATCCGTAAAATCGACCCCTGCGGACGACGGCTTTAGCCTTGCGCTGTCTTCTCCCGGGCCCGCTCCGCCGCGCCGATCAATTCACGGCCGTGGACCGCCAGAGCCAGCCGATGCTTGAGGCCCGTCTTCTCAAAGATATGCATCAGGTGAACCTTTACGGTTCCCGGCGTAATATGCAGATTATCGGCGATTTGCTTGTTTTTCATCCCGCGGCAGATCAGCCCCACGATTTCCTTCTCCCGGGGCGTCAGGCGGGCTGCTTCCTTACCGCGCAGAAACTCGATCACCGGCTCGGAGTCATCCATCCAGATCTTGCCGCTCGCCACTTCGCGCAGGCATTCGATCAGCTTTTCGATCGGCAGAGTCTTCTTGACGATGCCCCGGACCCCCATCTGGAGTGCTCGCAACGAATCGGTCTCCGGGAGATCGACGACCCAGAGAACGGGCTGCGAATTCGGACAGGCGTTCTTCAGGCCGGCCACCAGGCGCAGAGCCCTGGTCAGGCCTCCGGCGAGATCGATGAGTGCGACGTCCGGCCGCGCCTGGCAGATCACCTCGAGCGCGTCATTCCCATTGACGACCGCACCGGCAAATATCAGATCGTCGTGATCCGATAGCGCTTTCCGCAGGCCCTCAATAAGGATCGGCTGCGACTCGCAAGCGAAAACAGAAAAGGACAACGGCACCTCTTATGTTGAGTCATCGGCCAGACACTGCGGGCTGGATAGGTACTAAGAGTCTTTCGGGTCTATGGCGTCCGCGCGGCCTTAGCTCACATTTCTCTCCAGCCCGGGTTTGATGCGCAAGTGCGGCTGCTACAATGAGATCAATGCATGGTGCACTTCCTCTCATCACCATGGTTGGACCTGCCTAAGTTCACCCCCACTGCGGCCATAGACATCCTGGTTGTTGCCGTAATTCTTTACCAACTGCTGCTGATTATCCGGGGCAGGCGTGCGGTTCACATCCTGTTTGGAGTCGGCGTCGTCGCGGTAACTTACGCGATCGCTATCGCGGCGCAACTGGAGCTTTTGCGCGCCATCCTGGCGACGCTCGCCCCCTACACCGCGATCGCGCTGATCGTGATGTTTCAGTCCGAGCTGCGGCGGCTCCTGGCGCGCCTGGGAAGGAAACCGTTCCTCGGCATCAGTCAGATCGAGCGCCGCGAAGTTTCCAAGGAAATCCTGCTCACCGTCTCGCATCTTTCCCAGCGCAAGGTCGGCGCGCTGATCGTCGTGGAGCGAAAGATCGGCCTCCGAACGTTTGTCGAGAGCGGAGTAGCTCTAGACGCGGTCATTTCGCGGGATTTGCTGTGTGCGATTTTCGAGCCGGGCGGCGCGCTGCACGACGGTGCGGTGATCATCCAGGGCGACCGCATCAGCGCCGCGGCCTGCTTCCTGCCGCTCACCACCAATCCCCAACTCATCACCGAGCTGGGCACGCGGCATCGCGCGGCGCTCGGTATCACCGAGGAATCGGATTGCGTGGCCGTGGTCGTTTCCGAGGAAACCGGCAGAATTTCGATGGCGGCCTTCGGCGAGATTGAGCTGGACGTGGCGCTCGAACGGGTCGAGGCGCTGCTGGCCGACAAGCTCGAGCGGCGTGACCTGCGATCGGCGTCGTCGCTCACAACGCGCCCGGAAGCCATTCGGGAATCGAGCTACGACCGCTCATGAAGGAGCTTCTGACGCAGAATCTGGCGTGGAAAGCGCTGTCGCTCGCCATCGCCTTCGCCCTGTGGGTGGTGGTGGCGCGCGAGCCTGAGCTCGCCACCGTCCTGCTGGCGCCGGTGCAGTTTAAGAATATTCCGGACGACATCGACTTCGGAACCGGCGTGCCGGACCGCATCAACCTGGAAGTGCGCGGACCGGCGGACCGCCTCACGCGAGCGCAGCTTGCCGATCTGGCCGTGGTATTCGATCTGCGCGATGCCAAGCCGGGTGAGCGAACCTACACAGTTCGCGAATCGAACCTCAGCCTGCCTTACGGCATTTCGTTCTATCGCGCGATTCCCTCGCAACTGACGATGCGTTTCCAGCAGCTCATCACCCGCGATCTTGCGGTCAAACCGGTCTGGGTAAATCCCGCGGCCGAATATCGCGTCGAGAGCGCAAAGGTGACGCCGCCAACGATTCGCGCGCGGGGACCCGACGATCGGCTCAAAAGCCTCCCCGAACTGCAGACCGACCCGATCGATCTCACCGGCGTTGTCGGCGCCAAACAATTCCGCGTGGACGTGAACGCGGGCGACCCGAGGATTCGGCTGGAGTCGCCCGGTCCGGTGACGGTGGCGGTTACGCTCGCAAAGACCAGCGGGAAGGGTGCGCGGTAGTTGGCTCGAAAACTTTTCGGCACTGATGGAATCCGGGGCCAGGCCGGGCTATACCCGCTGGATCCTCCCACCGTTTATGCAGTCGGGGCCGCTCTGGGACGATGGGTCGCGCGAAATCAGGGCGAGCGCAAAGTACTCATCGGCATGGACACGCGCGAGTCGGGCCCCTGGATGGCGGCTGAGGTCGGAGCCGGCCTTCGATCGGAAGGGGCCGAGACGGATTTTGCCGGCGTTACGACGACGCCCGGCGTCGCTTATCTCACGAAGAACGGCCCGTTTTCGGCCGGCGTGATGATTTCGGCTTCGCACAATCCGTATCAGGACAACGGGATTAAGCTGATCGGACACTCCGGCTATAAGTTGCCGGACGCCGAGGAAGAAGCGCTCGAGGCGGATCTTTCATCAACGCCCAGCAAACGTTCCGGGGCCGCGCCGCTACTCGAAGTAGACATGCAGCTCGATCGGGCCTATGTCGAGCACCTCGCGGCCACGTTGCCGCAGGGTCTCCGGGGCATCGGTATCCTGGTGGATTGCGCCAACGGTTCGGCCTCCCGGCTGGGCCCCGAATTATTCCGGCGCCTGGGTGCCACGGTGGAGGCGATTCACTGCGCCCCGGACGGGCGAAACATCAACCTCAACAGCGGATCGCTGCACCTCGACGGGTTGCGGTCACGAGTCCGGGACTCCGAATGCGACGCCGCGGTGGCCTTCGACGGAGACGCCGACCGTGCGTTGTTCGTTTCCGCCTCCGGCAAGGTGGTGGACGGAGACGCCGTGCTGCTGATCACCGCCTGTCAGCTTCAGCGCCACGGCAGGCTGGGCGGCAATTCGCATCCGGTTGTGGTCGCCACCGTGATGTCGAACCTCGGTCTCGAACGCGCGCTGGCCGCGCACGGCATCGGGATGGTGCGGACGCCGGTTGGTGACAAGTATGTGCTTGAAGAGATGCTGCGGCGGGGCGCGGCCCTGGGCGGCGAGCAATCGGGACACATTATTTTCCGCGACTACGCGACTACCGGCGATGGCCTGCTTACCGCGCTGCGCGTATTGGAAGCGATGCGCGAGACCGGCTTGAACCTGGACGAGTTGACGCAGGAGTTGGAAATTTACCCGCAGCGCCTGGTGAATGTCCGCGTGAAGCAGCGCAAACCGCTGGACGAGCTTCCCGAGGTGACCGCCGAGATTCGCGCGGCGGAGTCGTCCTTTGGCGATGCGGGCCGGGTCTTGGTGCGCTTCTCCGGAACCGAGCCGTTGGCGCGTGTGATGGTAGAGGGCCCCGATCTCGACCGGGTGGAGCATTTCGCCAACAGCATCGCCGATCGCATACGCGCCGAGTTGGGCGAGTAGCGCGGAGTCGAGGGCCTAGACCGCGTTCCGGTAGACCAGGCGCGCCCGCACCATGATGCCGATGATCAGGACGGTTGTTGCCGCGCGAAGGCACCAGCTTACCGCGATCGCCGGCAGCCGCAGCCAGCGAGGGCTGGCACGTTCCAACTGGTAGCGCCAGGCGCGCTGCCAGGTATCGAAGCCATAGGTCCAGTAACCCGGCGCGCGCTTCAAGCCCGTGTGGCGTTCGAGCATTTTCCGGATCTCTTCCACGCGCGCGTCGCCCCCGGCCGAACTCTTGGCCTCCGGATATTCGCGCAGAGCACCCAGAAAATCCGGAGTGTAGTACAGCCCGTACCGCTTGGCGAGCTTGATCAGCAGGTCCCAGTCCATTGTGTAGTGCAGGTTTTCATCCAGCCAGCCCACTTCTTTGACGGCCGCGCGCCGGAAAAAGGTCGCCTGCTGCAGAATGTAGTCGCTCAGATAGACCAGTTTCCACATGGTGAGCGGCTCGGTGTAAGGAAAGCGCCGCGTGAACCGTCCTTCGCGATCCATCAGGTAGCCTTCACCGTAAATCGCGCCCGCGTCCGGCGCCTGGTCGAAGGCTTTCACGGCTGCGGTAACCGCGCCGGGAAGCAGGATGTCATCCGAATTGATCCAGGCGACGATCTCGCCGCGCGCCATCTGGAAGCCTTTGTTGATGGCGTGCGACTGGCCGCGGTCTTTTTCGCTGATCCAGGTGAGCCGCCCGGCGTACTCGGCGGCGACGGACGCCGTCTGATCCGTCGAGCCGCCGTCCATGATGATGTATTCGATGTTCGGGTAGTCCTGGGAAAGCACGCTCTCGATGGTGGCGCGTATAAAGTCGCCCTGGTTGTACGACGGAGTCACGATCGTGACGAGCGGCTGGTTCAAGCGAGACCACCCTTGGCGGTTTCGACGATGTCGCGGCAGTAGCGTAGCGGATGACGCCAGTTGTAGCGCGCGCCGAGCGCGATCGAATAGCATGCGCTCGAAAAGGCCGGGCGAGGTTTTTCGAGCGCCAGCGCCTGGCGCGTCAGTCGATGATGACCGTAGCCATAAAGCCAGTTGTAGGGCACGTAGGAATAATGGCGCTCGAGCACCTGGATCGTTTCATTCAGGAAGCGCGCGGTCTCGGCCATGGTTTTGGCGTTGTCGTGAATGCGTGAATTGGCCAGAAACCGATCGATCTTCACCATCGGATGTCGTCGCGCCAGACGGATCCAGAGGTCATAGTCCAGGGCGAAGCGCAGCCTCGCGTCGAAACCGCCCGCGGCGGCTACGGCGTCGCGGCGCAGGAACGCCGCCGGTTGACAGATAAAGCAGCGGCGCTCCAGGTTGACCGCGTCGAAGCGCTCCACCGGATACGGCGAGATGCGGCTCCCATCTTCGCGAATGTGCCAGGCATCGCCATAGATCACGGCCGCCTCGGGATGCTCGGTAAACGCGTTCACCGCGGCGGAAACTGCGCCGGGAAGGTAGGTATCGTCCGCGTTCAGAAAGGCGAAGATTTCACCGCTGGTGCGCTCGAAACCGCGGTTGATCGCGTCGGCTTGGCCGCCGTCGCGCTCTGACACGAATCGCAAGCGCCCGTCATAGCGCCGCAGAATTTCCAAGGTGCCGTCGGTGGATCCGGCATCCATTACCAGGTACTCGACGCGCGGATAATCCTGATTCAGCACGCTCTCAATGGTCTCTTCGAGAAACTGCGCCATGTTGAGCGACGGCGTGACGATGGAGACCAAAGGTTCGCGCGTGGCACCGCCGGGCATCGACCTCAGGATAACAATTGAGGCCGAATACGACGCGCCTTCACTGCACCGGAATGATCAGAGTCTGGGTGCCGCCCGTCGTGCCTACCGAAAACGTGAGCGGAACGCTGTCGCTTGCCGGAACGTTCGGCACCATGACGTTGAACTGGTAAAGCCCGACGAAGGTAGCCACCTCGCCCTGGTATTTTACTTGCGCGGGCATGCCGGCGAAGGAGACGGAGAACGGCGAAACCAGCTGGTTGGTTTGCTGTTCGATCTGGCCCGCCGGGATCGAGGGAGTAACCGGGCCGAAGCCGACGCCATAGAGCAGGATGATGTCGCCTGCTTTGGCACGCCGGGTCGCGACCGCCGACGTCAGGCCGGGCGGCAGGACGTAAGCGCCGTCGCTGAACAGCGCCGCTACGTACTGGCCCGCCGATGTACTGAACACGGACGGCGCGAGCAATCCGGGCTCGACGGCGTTGACGTTGATCACGTATGCGGTGCTCGATCCGCCGGCGGTAGTCACCACCACCGGCTGCGGGCCGGTTCCGACGTCGGAAGGCACTTGGGCGTTCACCTGGTTCGCATTCACATAATCGATAAATGCCGTCTTGCCGCCCACGGTAACAGTTGTGCCGGCCAGCGTGGTGGGCGCCTGTGTGCCCTGAAAATCCGAGCCGCTCCATTGATGGTTCAACACCGTTCCGAGATTGGTGCCGTAAATCTCCATCCACGTTCCCGGCGCGATGGCGTTGAACGCTCCGAACTGGCCCGCGCTGATGACCCCCTGCGACGTTCGAATGTAAGGGGTCAGATCCGAGGTTGCGGTCACCGGACCGGTGATCGTGGCCTTTTGCGTGAGCGCCACCTGGAGCGCGCTACACGTCGAGACTCCGGAACATTGCGGCTGAGGCCAGCCGAGCGTGGGGACCGGGAAGTTCGAGTAATAGAAGTTCACCACGGTGCCATTGCTTTCGGTCAGCGTCTGGATAAACGACAAGACGGTTGGCCCGAAGCTGGTAATGAAGATGTTGGTGTTTTGGTCCTGAAACGTCGCGATCATCGGCGAGGGACCGTTGCCGGAGTAAACCAGCACGGCCTGGAACGTTCCTCCCGGACCGAGGCCGGTGAAAGGGGCGGTAACCGTGCAGGTGGTCTTGGTCCCATCAAACGAGCAGGAGCCCCAGGTGACAGTGGCCTGCGGCTGGCCCTGGACGTTCAGGCCGGTACCGGTCAAAGTTACGCTCTCGTTCGTAGGGCCGAAGCTGATTACGGTGGCCCGGGCCTGCGGCGCGGTGGCCGCTAGACATAGAAATGATGCAATCGTTAAAAATTTCATGCGGAATAGACTTTCGAAGGACTAAAAACTAGAGGACGTGATTGCTCACCCGACCGACACATCCAGGATAGCGGAATACGCGGTGCGGCGTGCAGCCACCGCCACTTCATGGATGGAGCGTGATCGCGAGCCGGGCTGAATTGCTACTTGATTTTTTCCCAACCGCACGAAACCCCGAAGGGGCTCGAATGCGAGACCTTGCGATAACCATTCAGGATGGTGCCGCTCGGCGACTCGTCTCCCGGCACGCAGGCGCGGTATCCGTCGCCCATGTCCTTGCCGAGTTGCGGCGGGGCTTTCGTGCTATCCGGGGCAGCGTCGGTGGAATCCTCAGAATGCTGGCGAGCCCAGAGGCAACTTGCTCCGGTAAAGCTGTGGCTCACCATCTTTTTGTAGCCGTCGACGATTATGCCGCCCGGGGAGTTGTCGCCCGGAACGCAGGCTCGGAATCCGGCCCCTATGTCCGCTCCGAGGTCCGGCTTGGGGCCGTTCCAGGGCGGTGGGGGCGCGGATCCTTCGTCGGCTTCCGGGCTGCGCTGGATAATCTCCAGGTATACGATGCGTTTTCCCGAAGCGATTAAGATCTGATGCGCCAGATTGGCCGGAACCAGAACAACGTCGCCCTTCACGACCGGCACCCGCTGACCGCCTTCGATTGCATCCGCACGAACTTCGCCGGGCGCGCCCGGTCGGGGCTTGACCACCTGGCCGCCTACTACCACCGTCGCCTCGCCGCTTTCGATGACGAAGAGCCGGGAGTTCGCCTCATCGATCTCAGCATCGCTGTCGGCCTCGCGGTGCACGACCAGGATCCGGCCGTCGCCCGTTTTGCTGACTTCTTCCACCGCGGATTTGCGGTCGTCCAGCTTCGGCGCGAGCTCTTGTTCGGCGGCCTGGAGATTTGTGGCTTTCCAGATGATCACGCCAGTCGGATCGGCACTGAATAGCGGGCTCAGCAGCCCCAGCAAGAGGAGACTTCTCATGACGGCCTTCGTGGCAGGAACCAGGATTGTAGCACCTCCATCCGGAGCGCGTAACGAAGGTCCTGCGGCATCCAGTTCCCCGTCTACCAGGCCATCGAGTACATGGTACGGCATTCCCAGGGAAACTTGCACCGCCCGGATGCGAAATGCGGTGATCACCTGATTTAGTTCGTTTCGAATGCTCTGTTATGATGACTGAGGAGCGTTCTGACTGGTCTTTCGGTCGGCTTTCTATAATTGATCCGACAGTCAATTGTCTTGGGGTCCGACTCGGTTTTAGCGCTGGTGTGCAAGCTCCGGGGGTCGCAAGGCCTCCATGGAGAAGCCTGAAGGCGCGCGGGGGGCTCCGCCCCTATTGAGTTCTGGGGTCAAGGACGGAGTCGATCGGGCTGGCGCGGCGCGCTCCCTTTTCCCTTCCGGGCATTACTGTTTAACAGATGAACATTCTGTTTGTCGGCGACATCTTCGCCTCTACCGGGCGTGCGCTCGTAGCACGCCACTTGAATCAGATCGTCACCGAAGAGAAGATCTCGCTGGTCATCGCCAACGCCGAGAATTCGGCCGGCGGCTTCGGCATTACGCCGCTCATCGCCGAGGAGCTGCTGTCGATCGGCGTGGAAGTGATCACCAGCGGCAATCACATCTGGGATAAGAAGGAGATCTTCGATTATCTGCCGCGCCAGCCACGGCTGCTGCGGCCCGCCAACTACTCGAAGGAGCTTCCGGGCAAGGGCGTCATCGTCGTCAAGACGCGCAACGGCTTCCAGGCCGCGGTCATCAGCCTGCAGGGACGGATGCACATGCCCGCCACCGACGATCCGTTCCGTACCGCCGACGAAATTCTTGCTGCGATCGATCCCGAGGTTAAGATCCGCTTTGTGGATTTCCACGCAGAGCTAACCAGCGAGAAGATGGCCATGGGCTGGCACTTGAACGGCCGCGTTTCGGCCATCGTCGGGACCCACACCCACGTTCCCACCGCCGATGAGCGTATCTTGTCCGGCGGCACGGCTTACCAGACGGACGTCGGCATGACCGGACCGTACGATTCGGTGATCGGATCCGACAAGGATCTCGCGTTGCGGCGCTTTCTGACCGCCATGCCGATCCGTCTCGACAGCGCCAAGTCGGGCGGGGAACTGCGAGCCGTGATCGTCACTGTGGATCCGAACACCGGGCGCGCAACGGCCATTCGGCGGTACATGGCGACGTAAAAACCAAGAAGACGGTTGTGGATCAGTTTGGCCAGAGGAACCGTTTCGACGGTTTGGCGACTATGCGCTCGGGTGGATTAGTTCCGTGTTGACGACAATCTTCTCCCAAATCCGATCAGATTCGGAGTAGGCTTTATCGTTCGCTGAGCCTCATGCACCCGAGTGGCTTTAAGGAGCACCTCGGGTGCCGGCCATGCGAACATCGTTATATTGACGCGGCTTTTGCCACGTCATCGGCGGTCGAAAATGCCTGCAGAAACAACTCACGCCGCTTAATCGGCAGATACGGACGATGAGCAGGACTCTCTCGTATTTCGCGGCATTTATCGGCGCGCTCTGCGTTTACTTCATCATCCACCTCTTCTTCTCTACTCATGAGAGAACGGTGCGTAACGATGTGATACAGGGTTTTCTCATCGGCTTCGGACTGGCGTTTGTCACGGCCCAGGCGTACGCGAGGATTAAGGCCGTGAAGGTAAACGGCTGGATCACCATGTTCGGCCTCGGCAAACCCGGCAATGGCATGTTCCTGCGGGCCGCGCATGCCCAACTGTTTCCCGGCCCGGTCAACGTGCAGGAAGAGGCGATGTACTGGTGGACGAATGCGGACGGCGCGGGGCGGACCCTATCCGGACGGCGCGACTACGTAATGCATTTCCCGGCGGGCCAACTTCCCCCCAACGACGCGTTCTGGTCTCTCACGATGGGTACGTCCCGGAACCGTTTCGTGCCGAATCCGATCAAACGGTACAGTGTGAGCGATCGCTCCGGCCTCCTGCCGAACGCCGACGGTTCAATCGACATCTACATCCAGAATGCCGCTCCGGCAGGGCACGAATCCAACTGGTTACCCGCGCCCTCGGGCAACTTCATACTCTGGCTGCGCGTGTATGAGCCCGGCAAGTCCATCCTCGACGGCGTGTACATTGTGCCGCCGGTCGTCAAGGCGAAAAGACCATGACGCTTGAACACATCCTCATGTTCGGCGGGGTCTGCATGACAACATGGGTTGGTTTCATCTATTTGTGGCCGAGCTTTATCCTTCGTGTGTTCAAGCGGGCGATCCTCGTCAAAGGGTTCGGCGAGGGTCCCATCCCGGTCAATACGCTCTACACAGAGCCCCAAACGCTTTTTGCGGATCCCATTCACCCACCCGCCTCGGCTTCAAAATTGGGGACGACTGGCGTGAACCGCGACACGCTTATTACGATCGGCTGGTTAGACCTCGCCAAAGGACCACAAGTTCTGCACGTGCCGGACATGGCTGGCCGCTACTACAGCGTGCAGTTCACCGATCCGTCGAACAACACTAACTTTGCTTACGTCGGCAGACGCACAACGGGCACCCAAGCCGGTGATTACCTGATCACCGGTCCGCGTTGGAAAGGAAGCGTCGCGGTGGGAATGAAACTGATATCCTCGCCGAACAACTCGGTGCTCATCGTGGGGCGCGTACTCGTCTGCAGCGACGCCGATCTCCCGACTGCCTATTGGCTTGCGAAACAGATTCAGGTCGCACCCCTCACCATTGGGCAACCCGGCCGTTCACAATCTTGATGCCGCGCCTTCGCGCAGGTTCAGCCAGAGGAACGAAATTGTTCAGACGCGCGACCCGGCATTGACCTTGACGGAAAATGCCCAAGTCGCCGAATTGCCTGAAGCATAGCTGTTTCCCGCCGACCGAACCACCGAAAAACAAACTCGCTGGTTCCCGGATGTACAATGAATCAGACAGGTTAATCTAAAGTTGCGGCCACCGTCCATCGCCCATGTCGGAAAGGATAGACGCGAGTGAGACCTACGGATGTTCGCGATCCGAACTATTTCCATAAAGTTGTAGACTGCCAATGGGGCTGTCCAGCCCACACCAACGTTCCTGAATATATAAGGTTGATCGCGCAGGGCCGCTACACCGATGCTTACATGCTCAACCGGGAGTCGAACGTCTTCCCGGCGATTCTCGGCCGCACCTGCGATCGGCCCTGTGAGCCCGCCTGCCGGCGCGGGCGCCTGGACGGGAAACCGGTCGCCATTTGCCGCTTGAAGCGCGTGGCCGCAGATCTACGCGGCGATATCCAGGATCGCCTCCCCAAGATTCCCTCGAAGAAAAATGGCAAGCGCGTGGCCTGCATCGGCGCCGGTCCGGCATCGCTCACCGTAGCAAACGACTTGATGCCGCTCGGCTACCACGTCGTGATGTTCGAAAAGTACGACAAACCGGGCGGCCTGATGCGCACCAACATCCCGGCCTTCCGGCTGCCATCAGAGGTCCTCTATGACGAGGTGGATCAGATCCTCAATATGGGCGTCGAGATCCGCTACAACACGCCCATCGAGAGCATGAAGGCGCTGCTCGCCGAAGGCTTCGATGCCATCTTTGTCGGCACCGGCGCGCCGCGCGGCAAAGAACTCGACATTCCCGGCCGTCACGACACCGATCGCATCCACATCGGGATTGACTGGCTGGAATCGATCGCCTTCGGCCACACCGACTCGATCGGCGAGAAGGTGCTGATCATCGGCGTCGGCAACACGGCCATGGATTGCTGCCGTTCGAGCTGCCGCCTGGGGGGCAAGGACATCAAAGTGATGGCCCGCCGGCCGCGCGGGTTTTTCAAAGCCTCGCCGTGGGAGCTGGAGGACGCCGAGGAAGAAGGCGTCGAGATCGTCATCAATCACGCGCCGAAGCGCTTCGTAATCGAGAACGGCAAGCTCACCGGCATGGAGTTCGAGCACTTGGAATGGGACGCCAAGGCGAAAAACTCGAAGACCCTCGAGACCCTGTTCTTCCCTGCCGACGACGTCATCCTCGCCATCGGGCAGGAAAATGCCTTCCCTTGGATCGAGCGCGACATCGGCATCGAATTCGACAAGTGGGACATGCCGGTGGTCGACGAGAAGACCACGCAGTGCACGCGCGAAGGGATCTTCTTTGGCGGCGACGCTGCCTGGGGCCCGAAGAACATCATCTGGGCGGCCGAACACGGACATCAGGCGGCCATTTCGATTCATAATTACTGCTCCGGCGTTTCGGTGACCGAGCGGCTGCCCTATGGCATGAACCTCATCAGCCAGAAGATGGGGATCAGCGAGTGGAGCTACCACAACGACTACAATCCGGCGCAGCGCCAAAAGATGCAGCACGTCGACCTGACGCGGCGCTTCCAGCAGATGAACATCGAGGTCGAGCTCGGCTTCAACGCCGAGCAGACCGCGCGCGAAGTACAGCGCTGCCTGAACTGCGACATCCAGACGGACTTCACCGCCGCCCGCTGCATCGAATGCGACGCCTGCATCGACGTCTGTCCGGTGCAATGCTTGACCATCACGCGCAACGGCGAGGAAGAGGACCTGAGACAGCGGCTCTCGGCGCCCGCCACGAATCTGACCCAGGACGTGTACGTCTCCGATCTCCTGCCGCAAACCCAGCGCATCATGGCCAAGGATGAGGACTTGTGCGTGCACTGCGGACTGTGCGCCGAGCGCTGCCCCACCGCGGCCTGGGACATGCAGAAGTTTGAATTACTGGTCCCTTATGCCGGGCGTCCGGTTACCGAGGAAGTATGCGTAACGGCATAAAAAGCGGCGTCAACGACTTCGCCATCAAGCTGGCCAACGTGAATGGAACCGGATCGGCCAGCGCCAACGGCCTCCTCATGCAGGCCATTTTTAGGATGGGCATTCCGGTGTCGGGGAAGAATCTTTTCCCGTCGAACATTCAGGGACTGCCGACATGGTACGAGATCCGCGTCAATAAAGACGGCTACACCGCGCGTTCGCTGGACTACGATCTCATGGTCGCGATGAATTCGCAGACCTACGCCATCGACGTGCGCGAAGTGCGCGCCGGGGGCTACCTGCTCTACGATTCCAGCTGGCCGCTCGACCACGCTCTGCTGCGCGACGACGTGAATTTCCTGGGAGTCCCTTTCGCCCAGCTCTGTAACGAGAATTTCCGCGACCCCCGCGAGCGCATTCTCATGAAGAACATCGCCTACGCCGGTACGCTCTGCGCGGCCCTGGGCGCGGACATGGAGATCGTGGCCGGGCTGCTCGAGGAAAAATACGCCAGCAAAAAGGCGCTCAAGGAGTCCAACAGCCGCGCTTTGCGCCTCGGCTACGATTACGCGCGCGATCATTTCTCCTGCCCCCTTTCGTTTCACCTGGAAACGATGAACGCCAATTCCGACAAGGTCCTGATCGACGGCAATACGGCCATCGCGCTCGGCTGCGTTTATGCGGGAGCGACGGTCGCTGCCTGGTACCCCATCACGCCGTCGACCTCCGCCATGGACGCGTTCAAGGCCTTCTGCGAGAAGTACCGCAAGGATCCGGAGACCGGCCGCAATAATTACTGCATCCTGCAGGCCGAAGATGAGCTGGCTGCCATCGGCATGGTGATCGGCGCGTCCTGGAGCGGCGCGCGCGCGTTCACCTCCACTGCCGGGCCGGGCATTTCCCTGATGAATGAGCTGCTCGGGCTGGCGTATTACGCCGAAATTCCCGCGGTGGTGATCGACGTCCAGCGTGTCGGGCCTTCCACCGGCATGCCCACGCGCACGCAGCAGGGCGATATCCTCGAGTGCGCCTACGCCTCGCACGGCGACACCAAGCACATGCTGCTGTTTCCCGCCAATCCCGCGGAGTGTTTCGAGATGGCGCCGAAAGCGTTCGATCTGGCCGAGCGGTTCCAATCTCCTGTCTTCGTGCTCACCGATCTGGACATCGGCATGAACGACTGGGTGGTCCCGAAATTCAAGTGGGACGAAAGCTACAAGCCGGATCGCGGCCGCGTGCTCACCGAAGAGCAGCTCGAGAAGCTCGCCAAGTTCCAACGCTATACCAACGAAGACGAGAATAACGTCGCCGCGCGCACCGTGCCGGGTATGAATCCGAAAGGCGCTTTCTTCACCCGCGGGTCCGGGCACAACAAGTACGGCGGCTATACAGAGATGCCCGACGAGTACCGCGAAGTGATGGATCGCCTGAAGCGCAAGCACGCCTCGGCGGCCAAGTTCGTACCGCCGCCCGTCATCCAGCGCCGCGCCGGAGCGACGTTCGGCGTCATCACGCTGGGTGGCTGCGATCTGGCGGTTCGCGAAGCCCTTGACCGCCTGGCCGAGCTGGGCGCGCCCGCCGACTACATGCGCATCCGCGGCTTTCCCTTCGACGAGGCCGTCCAGTTCTTTCTCGATACGCACTATTTCTGCTTCGTGGTGGAGCAGAATCGCGACGCGCAGCTGCGGTCGCTGCTCACGCTCGAAACGACGGTGCCCAAGGAAAAGTTGCGATCCATCCTCGTTTACGGTGGTTTCCCGCTCAGCGCCAAGCACGTCATCGATGGAATCCTGAAGGCGCTGGGTGAGGTCGCCAAGCCGGCGCTGGCCGGCAAGCCGATGCCCGAACTGCAAATCGAGGAATAACGATGCCATCCATAGCCAAACCGATTGCCACGCACCCCGGCCTGCAGCGCAACCCCATCGGCCTTACCATTCGGGATTATGAAGGCGCGATGTCGACGCTGTGCGCCGGCTGCGGTCACGATTCCATTACCGCAGCGTTGATCCGCGCCCTATGGGAGCTCAACACGCCGCCGCACATGATCGCGAAACTCAGCGGGATTGGCTGCTCTTCGAAAACCCCGACCTACTTCGTCAGCGGCGCGCATGGGTTCAATTCAGCGCACGGCCGCATGCCTCCGATCGCCACCGGCGCGAACGCGGCCAACCGCGAGCTCACCTACATCGGCATCTCCGGCGACGGCGATTCGCTCTCCATAGGCCTTGGTCACATGTGCCATGCCATCCGCCGCAATGTCCGGATGCTGTACGTGATCGAGAACAACGGCGTGTATGGGCTCACCAAGGGCCAGTTTTCCGCGTCTGCCGACTTCGGGACCAAGAGCAAGAAGGGCGAGAAGAACCGCATGGCTCCTCTCGATCCGGTGATGCTCGGTCTCAGCATCGGCGCGACTTTTGTCGCGCGTAGCTTCTCGGGCGATAAGGATCAGCTCGTGCCGATTTTAAAGGCCGCCCTGTCGCACCGCGGGTTCGCGCTGGTCGATGTCATCTCGCCCTGCGTCACCTTCAACGATCACGAAGGATCCACCAAGAGCTATCTCTACACGCGCCAGCATGAGCTCAAGGCCTGGGAAACCGATTTCGTTCCACCCGCGAGCGAGGTGCTGGCGCACATCGGCCAGAACGGCGCAGTGAACGTCGCCATGCACGACGGTAGTGTGATCCGCTTCAAGGGCGTCCCGCCCGATTACGATCCCACCAATCGCGCCAAGGTGCAGGAATTTCTGGAAGAGCATCATGGCAAGGGCGAAGTCGTGACCGGGTTGCTGTACGTCGATGAGAACGTGCCGGACTTGCACGAGCTGAGTCAGACGCCCGACAACGCGCTGACCAAGCTCCCTTTCGAAAAGCTTTGCCCCGGATCCGCGGCGCTCGACAAGCTGATGGAAAAATTCCGCTAGGCGCGGATTAGCGGCGTACCGAAACCGTCTGATCGCCGTCGATGTAGGCGGTGTAGTCGGTGCCCCGCGCCGCCGCCGCATCTTTCGGTTTGGCGTACTTTCCCGTATCGATCGGCCGCGCCGCTGGTCCGCTGCGTCCGGCGGTGGCGCGAATTTTGAGCTTCTGGCCGTCCACGGCTTCCGCCGATTCGAGCTGGAACGTCATCTTGCCGCCCATCCCCAGGAATCGCTTCTTGCCCGCTTCGCTTGCGACCGCGCCGGTGACCAGCGCGCCGCGTGCCACCACCGCTACGCCGTTCACCTTCAGGTCCTGGGATACCCGGAAGGTGAGCTGCTGGCCGCCCTGGGCATCGGCGGGAACGTCCTCATCCAGAGCGATCAGGAACGGCGTGCCGTCGCTGACGGTGACCGCGACGGATTCGTTCGCGACGCGTGGCGGTTCTGCAATCGGAGTCAGTGGTTCACGCGGAGCCGGAGCGGGCGTGGCCGCAGCCGCCGGTGTGGAAGCTGCGGGCGGTGATTTCGCGGCCGTGTCGCGCTTCGATGTCGGAGCCGAGGGGCTTTTCGTGGCGGCCGGGGCCGGCGAGGAGCTCGGAGTCGGCGGCGGCGTAGTGGACGCGGTTTGTTCCGGCGGAGTCTCTGGAAGCGGAACCGGGGCCGGCGCCGGAGCGGGAGTTGCCGCGGCGGGCTGTGGCGGCGCGTTCGCGGCCGGCGAGGACTGGGGAACGTGTTGCCGGGTCCACCACCACCCTGCACCCGCCGCCGCGCTGATGGCCAGCAATCCGGCGACAGCGCCGACCAGCTTGGCGTTCGATTTCTTCGGCGCCTCCGCGCTGGGTGGAACACTCGAAGCCGTCCCCACGCCCAAGCTCGGGCTATTCGACGGCGGAGCACCCGACGCGGGAACACCCGACGCAGGAGGACCAGAGGCCGGAGGACCGGACGCTGGAGCGCCCGACGCACGAGCGCCGGACGCCGACCGCGTTCCAGGCAACGACGGGCGCGGTGGCTGCAGATCGTGCTGTCCGGAAGAACCCGGGCTACCAGGCCGCCGCAGCGCTCCCGCGTCGGACCGGCGCTTCAATGCACTCAGCGCCATGGACACTTCGTTCATGGACTGGTAGCGATCGTCGGGAGCCTTGTGCAAACACAGGCTCACGATCTCTTCGAACTCGTGCGGCACTTCCGGCGCGACTTCCGGTATCGGAGTCACCTGATCGCGCAGTACCGCGGTGAGGGTCGACAGGTCCGATGTTCCCTGGAAGGCGCGTTTCCCGGTGACCATTTCATAGAGCACCGCGCCAAAAGCGAAGATGTCGGATCGCGCGTCTACTCTGCGGCCTTCGGCCTGTTCTGGAGACATGTAGCTCACCGTTCCGAGAATCGCCCCTTCGGTGGTGAGCGGCCCCTGCACCATGGTTGCCAGATTCAAGGCGGCCGTCTCGCCGTGCTCCCCGTCGGCGGGCGGCGATTGCTCGGCGATCTTGGCGAGGCCGAAATCCAGTATTTTGACCAGTCCGTGCTTGGTCACCATGACGTTGGCCGGCTTGAAGTCGCGATGGATGATGCCGGCCGTGTGCGCGGCGCTCAACGCGTCCGCCATCTGGACCGCGTATTGCAGCGCCTGCGAGACCCGCAGCCCTCCCGTCGGGATGCTCTCGTGCAGCGTTTTGCCGGCGACGTATTCCATCACCAGGTATTGCGTGTCGCCTTCATCCAGAATGTCGTGAATCGTGATGATGTTCGGATGATTCAGGCCGGACGCGGTTTGGGCTTCCTGAATGAAACGCCGGCGCCGGTCGGGCGACCCGGTGCGGGCCAGCGGCAGGACTTTGATCGCTACGAAGCGATTTAGGCGCTTGTCGTGCGCCTTAAAAACCTCACCCATGCCGCCGGCCCCCAGTTTCTCGAGAAGCTCATAATGCTGGATGATGACTCCGGCCATGGCGATGGAACCGCAATTATCTCGCGAAATCAGAACCGGGCGCAACCCGCCAAATCGTTAAAAGTACCGCGCCCCGCTAGTCCGTACGCGCATTACTTCGCCGAAACCGAATAGAGGTTCATCCTGCGCTGCCGGCCTTTGAGTTCCACTTCGCCGAGGTGCGCAAAGGTCGCCTTGTCTCCGAGGGCCGCTCGAAAGTCCTCCGACACGACGACGTGCCCCGGCGCGGCATTGCTCATCACGCGGGAAGCGACGTTCACCGTGTCGCCGATGGCGGTGTATTGCATACGCTGCGCCGACCCGATATTGCCGACCACGGCGGCGCCGGTGTGCAGCCCCACACCGATCTGGATCTCCTGCAGCCCCTTGCTGCGCCGCTCGGCATTCAGGCGGCTCACTTCCTCTTGCATCCTGAGGCCGGCCTTGAGACCGCGCTCGGCGTCGTCCTCGCCGGGCACCGGAGCGCCGAACAACGCCATCACGCAGTCGCCGATGTACTTGTCCAGCGTGCCGCGGGCTTCGAACACAACGTCCGTCATGGCGGTAAAGAAATCGTTCAGCAAAAGCACCACTTCGCGCGCGTCCATCTGCTCGGAGAGGCGCGTGAACCCCCGGATGTCGGCGAACAGAACGGTCACCGGTTGAAGCACGCCGCCGAGTTCGATGGAGCCGTCGGTTTGCGTGATGATGTCGGCCACCTGGGGCGGCAGGTAGAGCCGCATGGCCGCCTGCTCGACCTGCTGCTTCAACAGCTCAGCCCGGGTAATGGCTGTGGCGAGCGCAAGTCCGGTCTGCGCCGCAATGGTGGTGAAGGTGCGGAAGTCGCCTTGCGAGAACGCGTCCGGCTGAGCCAGGTTGTCGGCGTAGAGGATTCCGAGGAAGCGCCCCTGGAACGTCAGCGGCGAACAGAGCGCGGCCTGAATGCCCGCCCGCACGATGCTCGCCGACTCGGTGAACCCGGCATGCGAACGCGCGTCGTGGATCAGCAACGGGCGGTTGTCCGCTCGCACTTTGTGAAGAATCGTTTTGCTCAGGACCAGGTTGCGCGGATCATAGGTGGCCGGCGGCCCGCCCTGCTCCGTCTGCGGGCCCTGGCGCGTATACACCTCGCCGGCGGCGAAAGCCGAGTCTGCCTCGTTCCACGGCATCAGCGTCGCGCGCTGAACGCCTTCGATCTTGAACAACAGATCGACAGCGGTCTCCACCACGTCGGTAACGGTCACCGTGCGCGCCAGCCGCACGCCGACCTCGTGCAGCAGTTCGAGCGCGCGAAGTCCGATGGACGTTTCCGCCAGCGCTTTTTCCGCCAGCGCCTTATCTTGGGCCAAGCCGAGCAGCGTGGCGCGCTCCTGCAATTCGTTGAGCTCGACCGACGCCGATTGGATCTGGAAGGGAGACGAAGCTTCCGACTGGGCCTGCTCGGCGGCGGCCGGGTCGCGGTAAATCATCAGGTACTTGCCGATCCGGATGACGTCGTCCGGATGCAGCGGCCCCGGCTCGACGAGCGGCTGGTCATTGAGGTATGTTCCGTTTGACGACTTCAGGTCCTCGAGGACCGGCGGCCCGTTTTCAAACGAGATCTGAGCGTGGAAGCGCGAGATGGTGCGCATCCGATCTTCTAAAATGACGTCGTTCTCTTCGCCGCGCCCGATCTTGATCAGGGGTTTGACCAGCTCGGTCACCTGCGTGGTTCCGTCCGGCTTGTAGATCAACAGGGATCGGGGACTGGCAGGCATCTAGAACATGTTACACCCGGGGTGTGGGCGTACGGCGCCGGCGTGCTAGCGGATGGCTGGTTCCTCGGGTTGGCCGAGGCCGAACGGCATGCGCTTCGGGGTGACGATCGCCAGATTGCCGATCTCTTCGCGCGTCACCGGGCCGCGCATCTGGATCTCGTGGCGGCTCAATAGCCACAGCTCGGGGATGATCTCCGCAACCAGGGTGCCCCGGCAGAACACTCGGACCGTGGAACTTTCCGAAACGACGATCGCCACTGCCTTTGTCGCGTGACTGATGCCTGCACCCGCCAGATGACGGCTTCCCAGACCGAGCGGTACTTCGACGGCTTTTCCAGCGGTCTCAAAATAGCGGCAAGCGGCCACGAACACGCCGTCGGCGCTGACGATGAAGGCGCCGTCGAGCTGCGCCAGCTCCTTGATGGTTCCGCGGAGATTCGGGTCCGATACCTGCCTCGCCGTCTCCGGGTGTCCCGCCAGCGGATCGAGAATCAGGCCCCGCGAGCTTGCCAGCACGGCCTCATGGTCGCCGAAGCTGAAGAGGGTGCCGATGCGGCGGCCTTCGCGGCCCTCCCGCGCAATCTCGACGGCCAGCTCGATCAGCGAGCTGAAGATGTCGGGATCGTACTCAGAGACCTGGCAGAGGATGCTCTCGAACATTTCTTATTTGATGATAGCGTCGGCGCGCGTGATGCGGGCATTGCGGACTCGCGCGTTTCCCGGAGGTTCTGTTACGATGTACCTAGTTGCGCGCAGACGCCCATCCGAACCGGTGAGGTGCGAGAGTGGTTGAATCGGGCGGTCTCGAAAACCGTTGAACCTTTACGGGTTCCGT
>Ga0070734_10002167_pt1 | contig 25110 bp, 22 predicted proteins | sample Coa_R1_8_FD_66444 | JGI IMG/M metagenome (GOLD analysis project Ga0070734, IMG submission 66444) | Surface soil microbial communities from Centralia Pennsylvania, which are recovering from an underground coalmine fire - Coalmine... | ecosystem: Environmental > Terrestrial > Soil > Unclassified ...
GGCTGGCCCAGATCGCCGGGCCTGGAAAGGAGTGAACTTGAACCTTAAGGACATGCCCATCCGGCAAAAATTGATGTCCGTCAACCTTTTGACCAGCAGTGCGGTATTACTGCTCACCTGGGCGTCCTTCATCGCCTACGAATTCATTTCGCTCCACCGCAACATGCTCCAATCCTACATGACAAGGGCGCAGATCATCGCCGCCAACTCCGCCGCCGCCCTGGCCTTCCAAAACCAGGCCGACGCCGCCAACGTGCTGGACGCGCTCAAACTCGACAAGAGGATGAATGTCGCCTGCCTCTACGACGATAAGGGAACGGTTTTTGCGGTCTACCCGGCCGACGCACCCTCGGCAACCTTTCCCCCGGCACCGGGGGAGTCGGGCTACCGGGACGGCCGCCTGGACATCTTCGAGCCCGTTGTCCAAGGCGACCGGAAATTGGGAACGGTTTACCTGCAGGCGAACCTTTCCGCGCTGACGGACCGCTATGCGGCCTATGCCTGGCTTGCACTGGGCGTCGTCACGGCCTCCTTCCTGCTGGCTTACCTGCTTTCGCGGATACTGCAAGGCCAAATCTCCCGGCCCATCCTGGCCCTGGCCGGAACAGCGAAAGCCATCTCGGACCACCAGGATTTTTCCATCCGGGCCGAGAAATTGGGAAAGGATGAAACGGGATCCCTGACCGAAGCTTTTAACCGGATGTTGTCCGAAATCCAGGACCGGGAGCAAGCCCTCAGGAAAAGCGAGGAGCGCTTCCGCTCCCTGATCGAAAACAACCAAGATGGAATCGCGGTCTCCAACTCCGAAGGGGAGGCCCTCTACGTGAGCCCGTCCCTGACCCGCATGCTGGGGCGGGTCGAGTCGGATTTCATCGGCAAAAGCCGCAAAGACCTGGTCCATCCCGATGACCTGCCCTTGGTCGCCGACAAGATGGCGGAAACCCTCCGGAATCCGGGGAAAACCATCCAGGCCCGCTATCGACTGAAGCACCAGGATGGTTCCTGGCGGTGGATCGACATGACGGCGATCAACCTCATCGATAACCCGGCCGTGGGCGGCATCGTCCGGAACATCCAGGACATCACGGAAAAATTAAAGATGGAGGAAATCGTCCGGCTGGGAGAAGCCCAAGCCATCGCCACCATCAAGGATTACGCCATCTTCATGCTGGATCCCCAGGGAAAAATCCTTACCTGGAACGCAGGGGCGGAACATATCAAGGGTTACAAGGCCTCCGATATCATCGGAAAGTCCATTTCGGTTTTTTACGCGCCGGAAGACGCCGCCCAAAGCCGCCCGCAGGAACTACTGCAGACCGCTGTGCGGAATGGAAGGGTTGAAGACGAGGGATGGCGGGTGAGAAAAGACGGTTCGCGGTTCCTCGCCGACGTGGTCATCACGGCCCTTAAGAATGAAAAGGGGGAATTGCGCGGATTCATCAAGATCGCCCGGGACGTAACCGAAATCCGAAAAGCCCAGCAGGAACTGCGGGAAAAAACCCAACTGTTGGATTCCATCCTCCGGAATATCGGCGACGGGGTGGTGGTGGCCAATGAAAAGGGCGAATTCATCCTGTTCAACCAAGCGGCTGAAAAAATCGTAGGCCTGGGGCCTATGGCAGGCGGACCGGACCAGTGGACCGAACAATACGGCGTTTTCCGTCCGGACGGCAAAACCCCCCTTCCCGCCGCGGAAAATCCTTTGGCCAAGGCCATTCGGGGCGAGTCGACGAACGACATGGAATTGGTTTTAAAGAACCACCCGAATCCGAATGGCATCCCGATCAGCATCACCGGGCGGCCCCTGAAGGACGAAAAGGGCGCCATCCATGGCGGGGTCACTGTTTTCCACGACATGACCGAGCGAAAAAAGGCCGAGCAAGCCATCCTACAAACGAACGACTTCCTCAACGCCGTGCTGGAAAATATCCCGAACATGATCTTCGTCAAGGATGCCAAGGAGTTGAGGTTCGTCAACTTCAACAAGGCGGGGGAGGATCTGCTGGGGATCAAGCGGGGGGACATGATCGGCAAGAACGATTACGATTTCTTTCCCAGGGGGCAGGCGGATTTTTTCACCGCCAAGGACCGGTCCGTTTTAAACGAGGGCAAACTCCTGGACATCCCTGAGGAATCCATCGAAACCAAGACCTTGGGGCCCCGGATCCTGCACACCCGCAAGATCCCCATCCGCGATAAGGATGGAAAATCCCTTTACTTGTTGGGCATCTCAGAAGACATCACCGAACAAAAACGACAACAGGAGTTGAGGACCTACACCCAGGCCCTGGAGGTCAGCAATAAAGAACTCCAGGACTTTGTCTTCATCGCTTCCCACGACCTCCAGGAGCCCTTGAGGAAAATCCAATCCTTCGGCGAGTTCCTCAAGGAAGAGTACGGCGGGAAGCTGGAGGCGACGGGAAAAGACTACCTGGACCGGATGCGGTCCGCGGCCACCCGCATGCAGATCCTGATCAACGATCTTTTGACCCTGACCCGGGTGACCACCAAGGCCAAGCCCTTCGTGCCGGTGGACCTTTCCGTCGTGTTAAGGGATGTCCTGTCCGACCTGGAGGTGCGCATCAGCGAGAAAAACGCCAAGGTGGATGTGGGCCCCCTCCCGACGTTGGAGGCGGATGCGACCCAGATGCGCCAGCTTTTCCAGAACCTGATCGGGAACGCCCTCAAGTTCCAGAAAACCGGCGTCCCGCCGGAAATCAAGGTGGAGGCTGAGACACTGGAGGGGTCCCGGCCGGGGGAGAGGCAGTACAACCTCCGGGTCAAGGACAACGGCATCGGCTTCGACAACAAATACGCCGACCAGATCTTCAAGGTGTTCGAGCGGCTGCATGGACGGGACGAATACGAAGGCACGGGTATCGGCCTGGCCGTCTGCCGCAAGGTCGTGGAGCGCCACGGCGGGTCGATTTCCGCCGAGGGCATTCCGGGGCAAGGAAGCGTCTTCACGATTGTGCTGCCATTCCAGCAAGGATTAAAAGGAGGGAAGGCATGAGTCCCAAAGATAGCGCATTACCCATCCTCATGGTGGATGACGACAAGGACGACCGCTTGATGGCCGAGAGGGCATTGCGGAAGAACCGGGTCCTCAACCCCATCCTGTTCCTGGAGGACGGGGAGGAACTGGTCAATTACCTCAGGCGACAGGGCAAATATACCGACCCCAAGTCGTCCCCCACCCCCTGTTTCATCCTTTTGGACCTCAACATGCCGCGAATGGACGGCCGGCGCGCCCTGGAGATCATCAAGGCCGATCCCCAGTTCAAGAGGATCCCCGTGGTGGTCCTGACCACCTCCCAGGCGGAAGAGGACATCGTCCGCAGCTACAACACCGGCGCCAATTCCTTCATCACGAAGCCGGTCAGCTTCGAGAGCCTGGTGGGTCTCATGGAAACCCTCAAGAACTATTGGCTGGAAATCGTGGACCTGCCCCTTGAGGAGAAAAAATAGGAATGTAATTATGAGCCTAAAAATTAAGGAAGGGCCGTATTTGGCCCGGAATCGCCGGATGAGGATGAGGGAGGGAAAATGCAAATGAAGGTCGACCAAAACCTAAGATCGATTTTGATGGTGGACGACGACAGGGATGACCAAAAGCTCGTCGAAAAGGCGCTCCGGGAAAGGGGCGCCAAAAATCCCATCCTGTTCCTGACCGATGGGGAGGAGCTCTTGGATTACCTCAAGCACAAGGGCAAGTTTTCCAATGCGGAGGATTTCCGCAAGCCAAGCTTCATCCTTTTGGACCTCAATATGCCCCGGATGGACGGAAGGAAGGCCCTTTTGTTCCTCAAGGCGGACCCGGAGCTGAAGAAGATCCCCGTGCTGGTGCTCAGCACCTCCAGCGCCGAAGAGGACATCCTGCGCAGTTACAACCTAGGGGCCAATTCCTTTATCGTCAAGCCCGTCGATTATCAGGGCCTGCTCGCCATGGCGGAGAGCCTCATCAAGTACTGGCTGGAACTCGTCGAGTTGCCGCCGGGCAACGGGAAAGACTCCGCGCATGATTGAAAAACCCATCCACCTTTTGATCGTGGAGGGCAATACGGAGGACTTTTTTTCCCTCCAAAAGACGCTTGCGGGGATCAGCCACAGCTGGTTTGAAGTCGACCATGTTTCCAATTATTCCGACGCCCTGCGAAAGCTCGAAGAAGACAGGCATGATATCTGCCTTTTAGATTTCCACCTGGAGGGCCTGAACGGCCCGGAGTTCCTGAAGAAAACGGTCCAGAACCCCCATAGCATTCCCATCATTTTTCTTGCGGACCAGGGCGATGAAGGGGCGGACCTGGAAACCCTGAAACTCGGGGCCGCCGATTTCCTTCACAAGGACAGGCTCGACGGGCCCACCTTGGAAAAATCGATCCGCCATGCCCTGGAGCGCCGGAAGGCCGAAGAGAACAGGATGCAGTTAAGCTCCATCGTCGAATCCTCCAATGACGCCATTTATACCCTGACCCTGGACGGCGTCATCCTCAGCTGGAACCCGGGCGCCGAAAAGATCTACGGCCACGCGCCGGAAGAAATCGGCGGGAAGAATTTCTCGGTTTTGGTCCCCGAATGGCGGCAAGGGGAAATCCCCCTCGTCTTGGATTCGGCCCGGAAGGGACAGGCGGTCGCCGATTTTGTCACCGTCCACAAGAACAAGAACGGGAGGGAAATCCCCCTTTCCCTGAGCCTTTCCCCCATCCAGGACCGCCAGGGCCGCGTCGCCCGGCTTTCGGTCATCGCCCGCGACGTCACGGAACGTAAGAAGGTGGAAGAAGTGCAGGCCCAGCTCGCCGCGATCCTGCAACAGACGCCCGATGCGGTCATCGGATGCGACATGGAGGGCTCCATTTTCAGTTGGAACCGGGGTGCGGAGGCCATGTTCGGCCATTCCTTCGAGGAAATCGTGGGAAAAAGGGACAGCTTCCTGGCCCCCCCGGAAAGGGCCCATGAATCCCAAGAGCTCATGGATATCGTGCTGGGAGGGGAGAATATCTCCAATTTTGAGACGGTCCGGATCAAGAAGGACGGGACCTTGATCGACGTTTCGCTCACCATGTCCCCGGTCAAGGATTCCAGGGGCAAGACCATCGGCTATTCAGCCATCCACCGGGACATCACGGAGCGTAAAAAGGCGGAGTCCTCCCTGAAACGCCACGAGGAACAACTGCGCCAAGTGGAAAAAATGAACGCCATCGGCCGCCTGGCCGGGGGGGTGGCCCACGACTTCAACAACCTGCTTTCGGTGATCGGCGGAAACGCCGAGTTCCTGCTCTCCAGCCTGGAGGAAAAGGACCCCAAGCGGGAGGAGCTTTCCGAGATCCAAAAGGCCGTGAAGCGGGGCGCCGACCTGACCAAGCAGCTGCTGGTCTTCGGCCAAAAGCAGGTTTCCCAGCCCCAGCCCGTGAACCTGAACGAACTCTCGGGGGAAATGAACAAGATGCTCAAGCGCCTCCTGGACGCCAACGTGGACTTGGCCATCATCCAGGACAAGGTCTTGAAACCGGTCCTGGCCGACCCGGGGCAGGTCCAGCAGATCATCCTCAACCTGGTATTGAACGCCAGGGACGCCATGCCCAAGGGCGGGAACCTGATCGTGGAAACCAAGCAGGTCCAGGGCATCGAACTGGAAAAAGAGGAAAGGCCCAGCCTTCCCACGGGCGAATACGCCAGGCTGTCCGTGACCGACACGGGGACGGGGATGACCCCCGAGGTCCAGAAGCATATTTTCGAGCCCTTCTTCACCACCAAGGCGGGCAAGGGGACCGGCCTGGGACTGGCCACGGTCTACAGCCTGGTGCACAAATGGAGCGGCCATATCTTCGTGCACAGCACGACCGGCATGGGGTCCACCTTCACGGTTTATTTTCCCTCGCTGTCCGAAGCACAGGCCCAGGCTCCCAAGGCCCGGCAAATGGACCTGATTCCCCAGGGCTCGGAAACGGTCCTGGTTTCGGAGGACGAAGCGCCGGTACGCCGCGTTTTGGTACGGACCCTGGAAAAATACGGCTACCGCGTCTTGGAGGCGGAAAACGGGCTTCAAGCCCTCCAGAAAGCCTGGGGGTACCGGGAGCCCATCCAACTGCTTTTGACCGATACGGTCATGCCGAAGATGAACGGGAAGGAACTGGCCGATGAATTGAGGAAAACGCGCCCGAACATCAAAGTGGTGTTCATTTCGGGCTATCCCAAGGAAATTTTATCCCAACAGGGGGTCCTGGACGCCGGCATCCATTTGATCCAAAAACCCTTCGACCTGGAAGAACTGGCCCGGCAGGTTAGAAAAGTACTGGACGAAAAGTAAAAACGCCTTTTTCCCGCCTCCATCCCTAAATTTAAAGCCACGGATTCAAAGCCGCCGGCGGCTCAGTCGTTCGTCCAAAACCGAAGTTCCACACGGTAACCTTCCACCAGCAAGGCACAGGACGCGTTGGGCGGGTCAAGGGGCCAGAACTCCGGTTGGGAGTCGAAGGGATGGATGGGGCCGATCTGGAAGGAGTGGGGCCTCCAAAAACGATGGAAGAGGGAAAGGCAAAAAAAGGAAACAAGCTCCTCGAAAACCTCCTCCGCGGGATAACGCCCCAGCGGGGTCCCCTGCCGGTGGTCCCGAAGCCAGGCCGGGAATTCGGGTGAGCAACGGATGTTGACAAGGCCTTTCAAGGAACCCGAAAGGATGAGGGACCGTTCCAGAGGGAGGTCTTCGGTTTCCACCAAGGCGGTCCCCAAAACGAGGACATCATCCGCCCCCCAGGAACGGACAATCTTTTCAAAAAGACTTCCCAGGCCATAGCCGTCGAGAGAGCCTGAATTCGGGTTCATGGTTTTTCCCGCCAGTGGATTTCCCATCAGCCCCCTCCTTCCAGGGGATCGTTTTTCCGGGATTGCCTTGGACCGTCGAGCCACAAGCGTATTTCCACCGGTTCGCCTTCCACTTCGACGGCGCAAAAGGCATGGGGCTGATCCGGGGGCCAGAGGGCCGGCCGGGAAGGGCGGGCCAGGATGGGCCCCAGCTCGAACAACTCATCCATCCAGGCGTAATGGACCAGGAAAATGGAGTAAAGCGTCGCCATTTCCTGGAAGAGGGCATTTTTGGAGGGCACGCTTGCCCCCTGATCCTGGAAGAAAGCCGCCAATTTTTCGAGTAAACGGTTGGAAGAGCGGAGCACCAGCGTCCCTTTCACCGATCCGTTCCAGCGCGTGGCGTACTCAACGGGATCGGCCAGGCTCGGCCGGACGCCCAAATCGGGGATTTTCGTGCGGAACCCCGTCCAATACTGGACGAACTCCCGGAAAAGGACCGTCAGTTCCAGGGAATGGGGCAACCGGGGTGAGGGTAAAGCGACGCAAGGGGAAAGAGGTTTTACGGCCAATTGGGTTGTCATGGTCAACTCCGCCTATCGTTCAGTCGTTCCGAATTTCCACCTAACTGTGTCGCAAGAGCGGTGCCAAGAAAAACAATGGGTTAGTCCGTTTAACCCGCCGCCAAATAGATTGAAAAAAGCGTTTTCGTTTCCCAGGTGGGTAAAAAAAACCCAGGAAAAAAAGGTTAAAATAAAAACGCCGCAGGAAAAATCCTGCGGCGTTTTAAACACGGGCTTTGAGAAAAGACTTTTCGGCTTTAATCCTTGTCGCCATCACCTTTTTGCATGCCCATGCCGTCTTTTTCCGTTGAACCGGCCAATTGAAGGTAGTTGATTCCCTTGGTTTTGATGATCGTCCCGGTCAACTCCACCGTTTGGCCCGCCTTGTCCTTAATGGCGTCCCGTGCGTTGGTGAAGTCGGGATTGACGACGGAATAAAGGTTCCCCTTGGAATCCATAACGCCCAGGTCGGTCCCGTTCACGGAACATTTCATGGCGCAGGCGGCGTGGCCGGCCCCGTGCCCCCCGTCCTTGCCCATGGAGGCGTTGTGGGCCATGCATTTCAGGCAGACCACCTCGTATTTTTGGGTCACCATTTTCCCTTCGGCGAGGGCCCATCCCGCCAGAGCCAAAGAACCAATGAAAAGCGCTAAAAATCCTAACTTCCTCATGTCACAGCCTCCTTTTGAGTTCGCCTTAAAGACCCGCAGGCGGTTTCCAATAGGTACGGGCGCGGGGGGGGGCGGGGTTACAGCGCCGAAATAATTAATAAAACGGTAACACGGGGCATTCGGAAGGGGTATGGTGGGCCGATGGAAAGCAAACTTCCCAACGGCTACCGGATCAGCGATGAAATCGCGAAGATTGATTTTGGGACGGTCACCCTTTGGCTGGCCGGCAGCTATTGGTCGCCGGGGATTGGAAGGGAGGAAGTGGAAAGGGGCGCCCGCCATTCCTCACTTGTCATCGGGGCCTATGCGCCCGATGGGAAGCAAGCCGGCTATGCCCGGCTGGCTTCGGACAAGACCCGGTTCGCCTATGTCATGGACGTTTATGTGGAAGAGGGGCACCGCCGCAAAGGGATCGGCCAGGCCATGATGCGGTTCGCCCTGGAGCATCCGGACCACAAGGCGGTCTACCTCTGGCTTTTGGGGACCCGGGACGCCCATGAGACCTACCGGAAGGTGGGGTTCGAGCCCTTGAAGCATGTGGAGCGGTGGATGGCCATCCAAAAGGGAAGGCCCGGGGCCGAATAGCGCCTCAGCCCAGCAGCCAGACCCCTGCCGAAGCGGCCAGGCAGTAAAAACCGAACCAGGCCCAGCGCCCGCCCGTCAACCAGTTGGAAAGCCACCGGAGGGCCAGGAGTCCGGACAAAAAGCTAAAAACCATCCCCAGGAGCCCGGGCAGGAAAAGACCCGCCATTTGACCCATGGAAAGCCCGTCAAAGGGATGGGCCTTCAACAGTCTCAGGGCTTCCACCCCGAGCGCGAAGGGTGTCAGGGCCACGGCCAGGGCGAAACTATATTCCTCCGATTTCACCTTCTCCAGACCCAGGATCAAACCGGCGGAAATGGTGGCACCGGAACGGGAAAATCCCCGGAAGGGAAGGCAAAGCCCTTGGGTCAGCCCGATCAGGATCGATTCCAAGGGCCCCAGGCCCTTCCCCCCACCGGCGCGTTTTTCATAGAACGACGCGAAAAGGATCAGGGCGCCGGCCGTGGCCAGGGACGCGGAGATCAGTTTCAAGTTCCCGAAGAGGACTTCGACCTCGGCGTTGGGCCCGCCCCCCAGCATCACTTTTTCGATGAATTTTTTCAAAGCGTAACCGAGCACCAAGGTCACTCCCGTCCCCAGGAGCACTTGGGCGAGGAAAGCCATGCCCTTTTCGGCGGACTGGAAATAATGCCCCGTCCAGCCTTTCCAAAAGTAGAGGATGACCGCCAGCATGGTGCCGGTGTGGAGCATCACCAGCAACAGCGTCATTTCCGGGAGGGTGGGGTCCAGGCCCATGAGTTTTTCGGCCACAATGACATGGGCGGAACTGGAGACGGGCAAAAGTTCGGCGAGGCCTTGGATGACGGCTAATACCACGATTTGCAGGAGGTGCATGGCTTCTCCTTCGACGGCGGGTTGAACGGTGCGGATAAGATAAACCAACCGGGCGTAACAGGGAATCCCTTTATCGGCCTTCCGCCGGGGCGGCCGGGCAATGGAAAACCGGCGGATCCGTCAGGAAAAGATCCTTCCCAGGAAGGGAAGCATGCTGATGACGCCCGTTATGAAAATCAAAAGGATGGTGGCCCAATAGATGTATTTGTTCGCCCCCCCCAGAACCAGGTTGCTCATGAGTTTCTTATTGGAGGCAATGACCCCCAGTATGACGGCGGGGGCGATCAAAACGACGATCTGGAGCACCATCAGATTGAGGGCGAGTTTGATGAGGTTGTAGGAAAAAAGCGGGATGACCACCGCGGGGATGGACTCCACCAGGTACACCTTGAACCAATGTTTCCGGCCCCAACCCATGGCTTCGGTGAAACCCCAACTGCTTCCCAAAGAAATGACGATCAAGGCGATAAAAGACGCCGAAACCAGCCCCAACCCGAAGGCCCAGGGGGCGAAATGGCCCGCCACCGAGGAAAGGCTTTGGGAAAGGACCTTGGGCGAGGTGAAGTCCAGCGCGGAAGTGTCAATCCCGATGGCGGACAGGGCGATGGCCACCATGATGAATTCGGAAAAGAGCGCCCCCACCAGGGTTTCGAACCGGACCGCCCAAATGCTGTTCCGGGCCGTGCCTTTTTCCGCCGTCGCCGACACCTGGTAAAAAAGCATGAAGGGCATGATCACGGCGCCGATATTGGCCGCCAGCATGAAGACGAAATCGGGTGAGGTGGAAAAGTAAAAGGGCGTCACGACCACGCCGTTCCGGGAATTCAGAAAACCGGCGAGCACCCACACGAAGGTGAAAACAACGGAAATGAACAGGAGGGGCTTCTCCGCCTCCGCGTATTTCCGTTTGTAAACAATGAGCAGGTGGGCGAAGAAAGCCACGGGGACCGAAACCATGGGAGGGACGCCCATCATCTCGAAGCCGACGGCGATACCGGTATATTCCACCACGTAACTGATGACGTCGACCAGCGCCATGGGCAGGGCGCAAAGGATGGCGGTGCGCCGGCTGTAATTTTCACGGATGAGTTCTCCCAGCCCCTTCCCCGTAACGGCCCCCACCCGGCCCGCCACCTCCTGGATCACGTAGAGGGGAAAGGCCAGGAGGAGGATGAACCAGACCAGCTTGGTCCCGTACTGGGCGCCGCTCTCGGCGGCCGTAATGGCGCTGGCCGCATCCACATCCGCGATCATGACCAGCCAGGCGGGGCCCCAGGTCTTGGCGATATCGCTGACCTTCAACCTCCAATTCCCAATCGTGGCGCGTTCGGGTTTTTGGGTCATTTTCTTTCCGCTTCCTGGGTGGAAGCCGTCAGGAGGTAACGCAGGATCAAATTCTTTTGGCCGTCGTTGATGCGGGCCTTGACCTGCATCTTCACCATGATCCTTTCCCATTTTTCCGGAGTGAATTCGGACGGCAAGTGCAGGTCGTGGCAACTCGCACAGGTTGCCTCATAAGAGCTCCGGCCCGACTGGAGGTCCGCCAGGGTCGTACCCGGCCATTGCTGGGAAGCCCAGGAGGCGCTTTCCTCGGTTGGAACCGGGAGGAGCGTCGCGCAGGCAAAGGGCAGGGCCAAGAGCCCGAAAATAAAGAGCCAGGCGGCCCCTGTTTGAAGATATCGTTTCATTTTGGCTCCGCTCCCGTTTTTGGATTAGCCCCGTCCCCGGCAATGCCCGGCGCCGGGAGGGGGCTTATCAAACGATGATCAAAGGTGAAGGGAAGTTCCCAGCCTCACCTGCCATCTTTGGCTTCCCGTATCCGTGTTGGAATAGTCCAAACCGCCCCCCATCAGATTGGCCACTTGCGGCAGGATGGTAAGGGTTACCCACCAGTTGTCGGTAGTATACGAGATATCCGGTCCCAGGGAAAAAATCGAAGCAACCCGCTGGAGGGGCTGGGTGGGGTCGCTGTTGACAAAGAAGTTCCTCAGTTCGGACTCGACGCCGACCATGAAATGTTCCGAGGTAAAAAGGCCCAGGCCCAGGGAAGGGGTCATGGTCAGCCCCCAGGTCCCGTCCACTAAATGGTATTCGGGCTCGGTGGTCAGGTTGAAAGCCCAAAGAAAATCGCCGGTTTTTTTGTCCAGGACGACCTTGGTTTCCAATTCCATCTCATCCGGCTTGAATTCAGGTTCGAAAAGAAGGCCAAACCCGAGGCCGTCGGCCACGCTGTCCGAAAGCTTGAAGCGCCATTCATTGGCGACCCCATTAAATTGGGGTGAATTAACCGGCACCCCATCCCCCTCCAAAGTTTGGGTGTAATTCAGGTAAAGGGAGGTGGAGACGTTGCCTTTAAGGCCCACCTCCAGTTCAAGGCTCTGGTCCCACCCGGAATAGAAATGGTCCCGGCCATACCGGAAAGTATTGTAAGCCTCCAGGTCTTTGCCCCCATCGGGCATGACGTTCGATTCATAACTGTAACCAAAATGCCGCTCATCCGCGTGGGCAAGGCCCGAAAGGGCAAACAGCCCCAACCCCAGACATAGATGCCTCCATTGTTTTTCCATCCCGGCCTCCGATTTTGCAATTCGTTTTTAATTGATAATAGTTATCAACTGAAGGCAATTATCATTATCAAGAACGGGAAGTCAAGCTTAAATTTTTAAAGAAAGGAAAGGACGGGCCCGGGAGAGGGTCAGTAAAAAGCGCCCGCGGATTTGCGCCAAAGATCGAGGACCCGCATGTTCCCCAGCGTGTCGGCCCAAGGCATGGCGGGGGATTCCCGCAGGCCCTTCCGGAGGGAGGCCGCCACGGCGTCCGCCTCGACGGTGTAGAGGTTGCGGTCGCTGTGGACGGGAATCTTGCGCTCCTTTTTCTCCCCTTTCCTGCGCAACAGGAGATAGGAAGTCCCCGGATCCCAGGTTGCGAACCAGGGCGAAGGCACGATCAAGGAGCCCTTGGACCCGTCGACCTTGACCATGGAAGTTCCGCGGTCCACGCGCGAGGCGCAGGAGAGTTCGGCCAGGATGCCGCCGGGGAACTTGAGCGAAGCCAGGGCGATCTCATCCACCCGGCTTTTTTGTCCGACAACGGCCGTGCCTTTCACTTCCAAGGGTTCGGCGAAGGGCCTTCCCAGGGCGGCCCCGGCCAGGAGGCGCGACATGGAAACGGGATAGCACCCGATATCCAGGATACCGCCCCCGCCCAGCTTTCGGTTGAAAAGCCGGTGCTTCAGGTCCAGGGGCTTGTCGAAACAAAAGGAGGCCTGGATCAACCGGACCTCGCCGATGGCCCTGCCGCGGATAAGTTCCACCAGCTTGGCGGTTTGGGGGTGGCAGCGGTACATGAATGCTTCCAGCAGGAAAACCCGGTTCCGGCGGGCGGCCTCCACCACCTTGAGAGCGTCCGGATAATCCATGGTCAGGGGTTTTTCACAGAGGATGTGTTTTCCGGCCCGGGCGGCCAGGACGGCCCATTGGGCGTGGAAAGGGTGGGGTGGGGCGATATAGACCGCCTCCACGCCGGGATCGTCCAGCAGCTCCTGGTAGGTTCCGAAGGCTTTCGGGACATGGTATTTTTGGGCGAAGGCCTGGGCGGCCCGGCGGGTGCGGCTTGCCACCGCCGCCAGGACCCCCGTTTTGGAAGTCTTGAGGCCGCGGGCAAAAGTTTCCGCGATGCCGCCGGTGCTCAAAATCCCCCATTGGATCGGCTTCATGACGCCTTCCTTTCCTCCGGCGGCCGGGTTTTCCACCGCTGGTGCATCCAAACCCATTGGTCCGGGTAGGCCCGCACGTATTTCTCGATCACCTCGGTAACGCTGCGGGCAGCCTGGACAATGTCCCGTTCCTTGTCGCCGGTACGGGGAATTTCAATCTCTTTCTCCGCGTGGACCTCGAAACGGCCGTCGGCCCCCCGCACCATGAAAGCGGGCACTAAGGCCGCCCCCGTTTTCTGCGCGATGCGCATGACCCCGGATTGGGTCCAGGCCATCCTGCCAAAGAAGGGCACGAAGACGCCGTCCTGGCCCGTGTCCTGGTCGCAAAGGGCCAGGATCGATTGGTTGTCCTTGAGCGCCTCCAGGATGCCCCGGAGGGCCATACCGCGCTTGATCATGGCGGAAGCCCCCAGTTTTTCCACGCGGAACCGGTTGATGATCTCGTCGAAGCGGGGATCGTAAAGCTGCTGGGCCACGGCCGAGGATTTGTGGCGCAGGCTCATGAAGCCGCCCAACAATTCCCAATTGCCCAAATGGCCGGTCACCAAAAAAACGCCCTTGCCCCGGGCCAGGGCCTTTTCCACGTTATCCCAACCCTCCACCCGGACGGCTTGCGCCGCGATCCTTTCCCGGCTCCAGCCCCTCCAGTGCACAACCTCGAAAAGGTTGCGGCCCAGGTTTTTCCAGGCGGTTTCCGCCAACCGGAGGATATCGGCATCCCCCAAGTCCGGGAAAGCCGTGCGCAGGCTCTCCAGGGTCTTGCGGCGTTCCCCGCCCGCCAGGTTGAAAACGAGCCCGCCGAAAAGACGGCCCAGGGAGGAAACCCAGGAATAAGGGAGGAAGAGGAGAAAGGCCATCAGGACGCGGGCGGAATAATAGATGACGTGGTTTTTCAGTTTTTGAAGAGGCCGGGCCATATAGTCCCCAGGGAGATTTGGAAGCTCAGGGTTTGAAGACTATACACCCTGGGGATGAAAGCGTTAACGGAAACTTCCTGGTACGAATCCCTAAAAGTTCCCATTCCCCCCATGGTAAAAATCCAAATCAATTTTATTTTCAAAACTTTTCTGTAAAGATAAGGGCCCCAAACTCAAGGAGGCCTCCCCCATGCTATTGAATCAGATCCGTCGTTCTCTCGTGCTGGGTGCCGCAGTCTATTTCATTTCTTTCGCGCCGCTGGGCTCGTCCGCTGCGGACGCCGCGGCGGCTTCAACGGCGGGCGCCGTCGATTTGGAAAGCCTCAGCCCGGCCGAAGTGGTCCAAGACATGGGGCTGGGCTGGAACCTTGGGAACACCCTGGAGTGCGCGGGGGCCTGGATCAAGGGGCCGCAGATCAGCAGTTTCGAGACGGCCTGGGGAAATCCGGAGACCACCAAGGACATGATCGACGGGATCAAAGCGGCCGGGTTCAAGTCCGTCCGCATCCCCGTGGCCTGGTCCAACATGATCGGGGACAACTACACGATCGACCCCCAGCTGATGGCGCGGGTGAAGGAGGTCGCCGGATGGGTCCAGGACGACGGCATGATCGCGGTGGTCAATATCCACTGGGACGGCGGCTGGTGGTCCAAGTTCCCCACCGATTATGAAAACTGCATGAAGCGCTACACGCGCATGTGGTCGCAAATCGCGGATAATTTCAAGAACTCCCCCGGTACCCTCATCTTCGAGTCCTTGAACGAGGAAGGCTGTTGGAACGACGTCTGGAACCGGTACGGCAGCGGGACCGCCGAACAAAAACAGAAAGCCTACGGCATCCTCAACGCCATCAACCAGGCTTTTGTGGACCTGGTGCGCAAATCCGGGGGCCTGAACGCCAAACGGCACCTGCTGATCGCCGGCTATGCCACGGATATCGACCTCACCGTGGACCCGGCTTTCGTCATGCCCAAGGACCCGGCGAACCACTGCATCGTTTCGGTCCACTACTACACGCCCTACACCTTCGCCGGGCTGGAGCACGACGAGTCCTGGGGCAAGGCCCGGTCCAGCTGGGGTACGGAAGCGGATTTGGCCGAACTGAACGCCAACATGCTGAAGTTGAAACCCCGCTTCCTCGACCAGGGCGTCCCGGTCATCGTGGGCGAATACGGCGCCACCCTCAAGAACAAGGACCCGGAAAGCGTGCGCAAATATATGCTGGCGGTGGCCGAAAAGACCTATGGAATGGGCATGTGCCCCATGCTGTGGGACCCGGGCTCCCACTTCAACCGGCATAACCTTCAATTCGACGACCCGGAACTTCTCAAGGGGTTCCAGAAGATCATGGGGATGCCCCGGCCGGCGGCTGGTGCGGCCGCTCCGGAGGCGGTACCGGCGGGGAAAGCCAATTAGCGGTATTTGTTTTTGGATAAACCCGGGTCAACATCGAACCGTCGCTTCGCTCCCATAGGGGAAAATCCCCCTATACCCCATTGACGACCTGGGGGCCCGCCATCCCCCAGACCCCCTTCCCCCGGGGAGCCGCCAAAACAAAAAGGCCGTCCGCTTTTAGGCGGATGGCCTTTTATTTAGATGGCTCCCCATAATCGACGTTATCCGCACCTTCCTTTATAGCTCCTCGGACGAAAACAAACGAGTTTTGGCTTTAATAAATGAACTGTTCCTCACCAAAAGGCTGGGCGAGGAGGGGTAGGTCTGTATGCCACAAATTGAAAATCGAGAAGCCTTGTTTTTCATTGTTTTCCTCTAGATTAATTTTTGTTTGTAGGAACCTTGTTTTCTATAGATTTTTTGGAAGGCGAGACAACCTTGTAAAAACCTTGTTTTGAAAAGCGCTGTAAGTTTGGAAGCATTGGAAAAATCTAAGAATTGGAAACAAGGAAGGAGGTGAGAAATAAGCAAAAACGCGGAGAAGGAGGGAACGGTATGGGAAAATGGTTGTATAGCACCCAAGGTAAACCGATAGCCTTTGTAAAAGAAGAAGAGGTTTTCACTTGTGATGGTCGGCGTATCGGGAAGCTAGAGGGGAAGAAGGTGACGAACAAAGGGTATATTGGTGAAATAGTGAGGGATTACTACTTTGTAAGGAACATTCAAGAACTCCAAGGGCAAAGGCCGCCAACTGAAAATCTACAACATGAATCCATCAAGGAAGTTGCTGGTTGTATGCCGCCCGTATCTTTACCCTGGGGTTATACAGATCTTCGATTCTAGTTTGATTCAAGACAAGTAACGATTCTTCTGTAACAACCCCAGTAAGTTCAGAATCCTCAGTTTGAGAGTGAAAATGTGGCAATGATTTGTGAAAAGTGTCAAATACCAATGGTTAAGGTCGATCGTCGCATAGAGTTGGAAGAACCTGAGTATGAATTGAGCGAAGGACAGGAAGCGGATTATTGGGCGGCCTTAGAGTCTGGTGATACCAGCGAATGGGACTTTGGTGTAATCGAATATGAATGTAAACAATGTGGCTCTAGGATTTGTGAAGTGAATGAAAATGTAAAAAGTTACGACGGCCTAATATGGATGTGGCATGAAAAAGCCAGACAGGGCGATTACTTTTCTAGATTTGTATTTGAATACATTGCTTTCAACGCTTATTTGAAAAGCCGCGTTGTGTTAGAGGCGGTTTCGGATCGGAAGGCGATTCAACGCCTAAAGAGGCACAAGGATTTAAGGAATAAGTACCTAATGCTTGTTGAAAGAAACGGTGAACTTCGCGGAATTTGGAAAGAATTGATGCAGGAGTTGGAAAAAGAACCTTTGCTTAATTCTTCAAGGGATATTGATAGTCCGGAGATGGACAAATGGTGGAATTGTAATGAAGACGATCCGGCTAAAGCTCGAAAATGGAAAAAAGGGAAAATCCATTCTTGGAAGGACTGGATGAATATGGTTGAATTTTGGTATTCCGTAAGAAATAACCTTTTTCATGGCGGGAAAAACCCGGATGTTCAACGCGACCATTTTCTTGTGGAACACGCTTTTAAGACATTGAATGCGTTTATGAAGATGGAAGTTCGACGCTTAGGGGAAGATTTAAAGATTTGAAAGGAGTGAATTGATGATTTTTTATCAATTTGGTCGGGGTGGGTTTATTGAAAACATCGGCCATGGATCTGTAGCCCTAGGTTGCAATAACAAACCGCATGGGAAAAAGGTTATAGAGGAACAAAAACTTGAAAACTTGTTAAGAACTCTAAAAGCCCCAAACTACACAATAGAATGTAAATCTTGTGGAAATACGTATGGGTTCCCCAAAACGGACTTGAAGAAACTTCTCAAAAGTTAATTTTTTGATCTTGTTCTAAAAATCACCTCAGGAATTGTCCCGGGTCTTGATTCATTTCGTCCTTTATCGCGTTGTAGTATCTTTCAACATACCGTTGGATGCTTATGGGAAGAATCTTGGTTGGCGCTCCTTTTGGGAAACGGAGTTTTTTCAACTCAGTTAATCTCTCGATAACAATAGCCTTTAATTCGGTTTGAAGTTGTTTACCCAAACTCTTACTTTGCTCATGCGCGTTGTATGTAACGAACGGAACCAATTTCGTTAATTGCTTGCCCGTCATGAAATTATGATCCCGATCTAAAGAAACCTTTGTTTCATCAAGGGCCTCCACTACAAGCCGAATATTTTTTTCGATTCTTTCGGTGGCTTGATCATTGGTTTTGTTTCTGATGGACTCAATAAACTCATACCTAGGAACTAGTGGGGGTGGTTCACCACCCGTATGCCCGATATAGAAGGTGATGTAGTCGGCGTTATTGCACATATAAACAAATGGGTCGTTTTGGATGTCGACACCATTAAAGTAGGGGGGCTCCCCGCCGTATTGGTTGTAAAACTCCATATCTCTCTCGTAAGCTTTTTGAAAATAGCTCTCCCATTTGTCGTTCGGGAATGTATCGGGTAAGTCGTTAGCTTTTCTAGGCGTATGGTATTCCGTTAGGCTGTGAAATTGTCTTGATACGGCACAGGTCACCCAAAACTTCCCATCTTTGTTCTTATTGGGGAGAGAGGCCAAAAGGAATGTCATGGCGGCGTTGTCGGTGATATGAGCTGATCTCGTTAAATCCCATGTTGGATCAATAGGCTCGCCCAGGGTTTTTTTGGAACCAAACGAGATGTACCAATTCACCGCTCTTGAAAAAACCTTCAATTGGGTACTTTTCACTGCGCCTGCAAAGACGGGAGTAGAAGGCGATACCATTATTTTTTGCAAAATTTGGCAATAGCCACGAATGCCTTCTCGGACCATGTCCCCGTAACTGTTTGGCAGTTTGTAATGTTTAAATTCACGTTCTTGAGGCGTTACGGTGCCGTCACGTATATGGACAGTCGGTTGAGGCAACAAGTCACCGTTTCCGATAGAACGCGCCGATCCGTTAAAAATTGAAGAATCGACCCTAAGTTGAACAACATCCACGGCGCACTTAGCCATGTGTTCATATTGGGATTCTGACAAATCGGGGAAGAGAAGAGGCGTTAATACCATTCCACGGTTTGATGGGTCTTCGAGGGCCGATCTTGTCATTGGTATGCAATGATAAGGATGCTCTATACGTTTTTTATCGGCTTTAGCTTGTTCGATGTAGGCAACGCTATTGTTGAAGGTGACGTAATCTTGTTCGTAGTCATCCGCATAATCCTTGGCGGTAGTAAGACTTAAAACGCCAGCATGAATACTTCCGTCACTACCAACAACAGACATTCTTTGCCTTCTCGGGTTGCCGCGTGATTCGGAGACATCGTATTCGCTGATGAATGTTTTTCCGTGGACTCTCTTTTTAATGATCTCCTTTGTTTTTGAGGCGTCAAATTTTATTTGTGCAGAAGGATTCTTTAGATTTCTGACCTCGGTAATATCTAAAGCATCCAGGGGGATACTAAGGCCGCGGTAAGCCAAAATGTCCAGTTCCTCGATTTCGATAGCAATGCGAACCTCCATCGCGGAGTCACGTATGTCCTTATCACGGAATAAATCCAAGTCCTGTTGAAGAAGCCGCACTTTGTGTTCGATCATTCCAAAGAATATTTCTACCGGGTCTTCCTTTGTCAGGGCTTCAGCGGCTTTTCGTAATGTAGACACTTGTTTTTCGGCGTAATAGTCCAAGGCGTCGATTGAAAAGGCTATGGCATCGGCAGGGGAAAGGGCAGTTAGCGACTCATAGATGTCGTCCAAAGTCCTTGGATTTTCCATGCTCAAGTAGGGCGCTATGGTAAAGAGTTTGCCTTTTTCTGAATTTTCTCCGGCCTCCATTAGTTTGCCGGCATCTACCATGCGTTGGATAATTTTGTGGTAGGCCTGGACAGACACAGAATCTTTTAATTCTTGACTGACAATGTCATAGATTTCCCGAATGGAGGCCGCCAAGTCCGGTTTTGACTTCAAATGCCGAACAATGGCGTTCTCTCTGAGGCTGACAGTGATTTCCTTAGACATTTAGCGTTCCTTGAGCAGGACCTTCTTTAGAAAGAGGTTTTTTACCAACCCAGCCCCTTTTTGCGAAGTCTGGCCAGATATCAGGAGTCTTGCCGCCGTGAGTTGTTTGTCTCTTTTTGATGTCAATCATGGTGGCGTGTTTAACTGTTTCAGCGGAGCCCGTAACAATACAAGTCCCGATAGGCATCTTGGGAAGCTGTTTTACTAACTCCTCCGATGCGTCGGAAAAGACCCCTCGCAATGAGTCCAACTGGTCGGCTTCGATTGCGTGTAGGAACCGAGTGAGCAAGCGTTTAAGAATCGAACGGTCAACGTCACTAGGGCTTTGTGTCGTTAGAACTAAACCGATCTTGTAATGGCGACCGATACGGGCAATTTCCCTAAGAACTTGAGTGCTAATAGAATCTTCTTCATGAGCCGGGGCAACCAAGTGAAATTCGTCCATGCTGAAGATGATGAAGGGAAGTTTTTTGGCATTGGCTAAGCGTTGAAGGTCTCGAGCGATGGACGCTACTATTAACCTGATGTCGGAAACCAGCAGACCCCGGCAATCGATGTTGATAATTGCACCGGGCTTTATGGCCGACTCCCAATCAAAAGGCTTTCCAATATACGGGAGGCGTTCAAGGCTCCCGGCCCTCATCTTGGCTGGGTTCTTTGTTACTGGTTTATCCATTTCCAGTTCAGGTGCAACGGAGTCGATCTTTTTAACTAAATCATCGACGGTAAAGAATTCCCCCTTTGACAAGGTTCGTTCTTTTAAAAGTTTTTCGTGAGCATAACGGATGAGGACTTCGATATTGGTCCCACTGTGAACACCCGGAATAGCGTCAATAACGTCTTCGGAGGTCAGGGCGCTCAAAGGAAGGGTGAAGCCATCTTTTCCGGGAACAAGGTTTGTCCCGCCCAGTTCATTGGTTGCGTCAACCATTTCCCCCATAATATCGACGTTGATTTGAGGGACACCAAATCGCCAAAGTTCCTCCGCTAGGACCCCACGGGTGTAGCTTTTCCCGGAACCGATACCACCGACAATTAGGACGTGTCTTTGAATCACGTTTTTGTTTAGAACAACCTCGATGTTACTGTTCCCGTGGATTGTCCCAATGTGAATACCGTTATCTGGGTTTGGGTCCAATCCCATTGTTTTTACAATGAGTTCAGGAGTGGCGTCTAAAACGACAGCACCAGATCTGGGAAGGGTTTCAACAGACCTGATTTTTTCAACTTCGCCCTTGGTATTTAAAACGGCTTCTTCTAAAGGCTCTATCTCGACGACTCTGTAAATGACGGTTGATTTTGATTCATCAGGGTATCGGCTACCAATGGGCAAGACTTCGCGTAATTTGGAACTTTGGGCGTCTTCGTGGGGGTTAAACTCTCTGACGTTCTTAACACGGGCCAAGATCAGGACGGCATTTTTTTGGTTATCGAGGGCTTCAACAGCAACCATCCGGCCGGAGGTAGTAACTTTGCCGGAGTTGAGCCGAAAGTGTTGGAGCATCAAATTGGGGGTACTGTCGGTACTGATTAGGCTCCCCAGAATGATATTGGTTTCTTCGGGAACCTCTACTGGTGCCGATTCTTCAACATTGGTGGGTTGATTAGACATTTAGCGCCTCCTGTTAACCATTAACCAGATAATGGTTAATAATAACGCGAAAGCCTAATCTGTCAAGAAGCCAAATTGAAAAGATCGTTACATATCGAAAAAGCCAACGTTTTGGCCAATTTCTTAGGGAAGGCGTTACCAATAATTCTGCGCTTGTCGGCCTGCCAGCCAGAAAATTTAAACCAATCCTCAAAGCCTTGAAGTCTGCTTGCCTCGCGCAAGGTTAAAGTCCTGTTTTGTTGGTAATGAATAAAGCGACCGCAACCAGGGTTATGAAAATTTCCTGTAATTGTTCGAGATAAACCGAGACGGTGAAGGCGCCCATATGCTTGAGAAAAGTAACTTCGAGAACGTCCTCTGTGGGTTCGCTTTGCAAACTCGACTCCACCCTCTGGAACTTTTGAGATACGCTTTTTCATTTGAACGGAATGGCCCCAAGACAAATGCTCTGTGATTTCATCAACAGAACCCTTTCGCATTTCTCTTTGGTAGTCATTTTGAGGGGCGGTCAAATAGCGCTGATCTCCACTTCTTAAAGAGGGAAGATCGGACAAAGCTTCTTCTAGCGTAACCAAAGGTTTCAATTTTAAATATTTCTGAAATATCTTTTCCGAGGATTTAAGTCTTCGGCCATGTTGGTTTTTGATGTTTGCGTACCAGCCGAGAGCTTTCTCAAAGGTTTCAATTTGATCGGTTCTTAAATATTTCCTTTGAGAGTAAGAATAAATTTTCATATCACCGTAATGTGTAGGAGCGGGCGGTTTTGGCTGAAGTCCGATACTGTTGTGATATCCAATAACGACTGCTCTTTGGCGTGTTTGAGGTAGACCATACAGGGCACAATTCAAAACACCTGACCATATCTGATATTTTTTCTGTTTCGCGAATTCATCAATCAGTTCTTTATATTTGGCCTTTTCTAAGACTTGGGGAACGTTTTCGAGGACAAAAACCTTCGGTCTTATAAAATCAACGTAGTTAAAGAATTCGTATATGAATCGGTTTCTGTGATCCCAAGGGCTTCTTGTGCCAGCCGCACTAAGTCCTTGGCAAGGTGGACATCCCAAAACTACAAAAGGCCTGTTGTTACCGGTTTGATTTAAAAGTTTTCGGGGAGAACTTTTTCTAATGTCTTCGTTAAGGTATTTTACGTTAGGGAAATTTAGTTTGAATGAATCGTGCGCCGAATGATCGATGTCGATTAATCCCTGAATAAAAAATTTACGAGTTTCTTGAAATCCCTGCGCCAGTCCGGCTATCCCTGCGAAGATTTCAATTACGCCATATTTTTCCAAAATTAGTACCCTATTGAGATTTTTTGTTTAATCCCCATTTTATTTTTAATTTTCGGACTGCTCAATGAATAACTCTTTGTAAATCCATAAAAGATTGTGGTCCGCGATATTGTCATTATTCCGTTACTGATCTTCGAAAAAAACCGCGGTTACCTCGAGGATCTCCACGATCTATATGTCCTGGTCGGGCGGTTTTCAGGTCGTTTAGAAAAGGTCTTGGAAAATCTGTGAAGGCTTACATTTCAAAACCCTGGCTATTTTGACGACTTTTTCCAAGGTGATGTTGCGAACGCCCCGCTCGATATATCCCACGTAGTTGAGATGAATGTCGGCTTTTTCGGCCAATTCCTCTTGGGTTAGTTCGGCCTTCTCGCGAAGCCTTCTGACATTTATTCCGAATTGTTTAACAATCTGGCTTTTCATTCTACAGATTAAAGCCAAGTTGGACTAATTAATTAACACACTATGTGTTGCAAAACATCTAGTGTGGCCTTCTTCAATTCGAAAATCTCTAAATATTCAATTGAATGATCGTTCTGAACAAAGGTTTCATTTAAATCCTGGCGGCTTTTACAATATATTTATAAACACACTATGTGTTGTATTTATTGGGAAGGAGGAAGTCATGGATCGTAATAAAATTTATCTGTTGGTGGCAATTTTCATTTTTGTGTCGGTGCCTTTTAAAATTTTTGCTTACGAGAGTTCGGCGCAAGTGAAAGGCTGGATGCAAAATCTTCAAGATCATATCGACGAACTTCGAACCGAGTTAAAGATGAAACAGAAAAAACTGGCGGAAGGACAATTCGCGAACTCCGATGAAAAAAAGAAATTGGAAAATGATGTTCGGTACCTTTCGGAAGTGTGGATACCTAAAGAAGAAAAACAGATGAACGAATATAAAGTCGAATATGAGGAGAAAATAAAACAGGAAAATTTGATTCTGGCTACGCCAACTCCTAGTCAAAATATTAGATTGAAGGTGGTTAGGTTCGAGGGAAATAAGGTTGTAATTGCTGATAGTAATGGAGTAACCCAAACACAGGACTTTGAGCAATTCGATCCTTTGTCGGAAATGCAACCTTTGATGGCAACCTATCAATCGGATTCCGCCGGGAATTCAACCGAGCGAGGGAGATTGGAAATACAGGAATATCAAATCAAAGTTAGGCAAAGCAGCAACAGAAAGGAGCTAGTGGACAACATCTTTTCCCTTCATAGATGGGGAACGGGAAATCCTGACGATGCAAGAATGGTGGAATTAAGAATGGCGCTTTATCAAATTGCGGGGATCAATTTCAAAAAATATGTACTCCTGCACATCGACTACATGAACATGTACCACGAGTTATTGAATTATTCCGGGTCGAAGGCACCAGGGTTCGTTGGAGCCAATAGGACATATCAAAAGTTACAGGACGATCTCAAAAAATGTCTTCTGACTTTAAAAAATTAAGCCACTAGATGTTGTGGAGGTGGAAAATTCTGTATTAGATTCATCTTTTAAATCGGCACCACATATAGACGATGAATTTTTTTCATCTGAGTCTTCGAAATGGATCGGCCTTGACGATGTGCGGCGATAAACATATAACCTGACTAGGTTCTCAAGTTAGTCTGATCGCATAGAATTGTTGTCCTCACTAGAATCCTTCTCCCTAACAAATCCAAAAAGAACTGAATTGGTCGGTTCAATTCAAACGGTTTTTGGTTTTGGCTCCAAACGACCCAACCCAAGCTCTCATCGAGCGTGTCCGCACCTACTGGAAATCCAGGTTCGGCCTCGACATCACCCCGGAATGTGCCAGGGAGATCGTCGAGGGCATGGCTGAGTTAGCCCAAATCCTCCACCGCATGGAATCGAAGTCGGCCAAGTGCAAGGAGGAAAAGCATGAGTCAGGGGAACCTGAAAAACTCAGCGCTTGAGTATGCCCAGATGGGCTGGCAGGTCATTCCGCTTCACAATCCTATAGATGGAAGATGCTCCTGTGGAAAATCTGATTGTGGGAGCGTTGGGAAGCATCCCCGAACGCCACATGGGTTGAAGGACGCCACCAAGGATCTTGCCATCATCGAAAATTGGTGGACCCGCTGGCCCGAAGCCAACATCGGTGTCTGTACGGGTCGAGCAAGTGGGTTGGTGGCCTTGGATGTGGACCCAAGGCACCAAGGGAATGAGTCCCTATATGAGGTCGTCGAAAAGTATCGTGATTTGCCCAACACGGTTGAGTCAAAGACAGGTGGAGGGGGCAAACATATCTTCTTTAGGCGTCCTAGCCGTGAAGCCCATGTAGGGAACAAGGCCAACCTTGGCGATTGGCCGGGGTTAGATGTTCGAGCGGACGGAGGGTACGTTGTAGCCCCACCTAGCCTTCATGCCAGCGGTGGAACCTACCAATGGGAACCGTTTTTCGCCCCCGGAGAAGCTGAACTGGCTCCAACTCCCGAATGGTTGCTCAAGTTGATTGAAGGGAAAAAGGGGAAGCAGGACACGGGTGAACCAACCCCTAAAGACAATAGTATCCCCGAAGGCAACCGAAACGACGCCCTTTTCAGGGTGGCTTGTTCCATGCGGCATAAGGGAATGGGCAAAGAAGCCATCCAAGCGGCGCTTAAGGCTGAGAAC
>Ga0070734_10002168_pt1 | contig 25103 bp, 29 predicted proteins | sample Coa_R1_8_FD_66444 | JGI IMG/M metagenome (GOLD analysis project Ga0070734, IMG submission 66444) | Surface soil microbial communities from Centralia Pennsylvania, which are recovering from an underground coalmine fire - Coalmine... | ecosystem: Environmental > Terrestrial > Soil > Unclassified ...
AGCACATGCATGGTGAGGCCATTGATGCCTTCGACATAGCGCGAGCGGATGGCTGGGGGGAGGGGGATGGAGGGGAGGGTCATGGCACGGTGTCCATACGATCAACGGTGTCGTCCTGGCGAAAGCCAGGACCCATAGCCACCGTTTCCAATTTTGAAGCGAGCTGAGACTCCAACTCGGCGTAACCGCAAGCGCCTGTGATCATCGGTCCCGGCTTGCGCTCGCGACTTGACAGCGCTTCGCGCTGCAAGGTGCTCGCTTGCCGGGACGACATCCTTTGTTGACGCTACAGCCTCTCCACAATCGTCACATTCGCCATGCCGCCGCCTTCGCACATGGTCTGCAGGCCGTAGCGCTTGTTGCGCTGCTTCAGCGCATTCACCAGCGTCGTCATCAGCTTGGTGCCGGAGGAGCCGAGCGGATGACCGAGCGCGATGGCGCCACCGTTGACATTGAGTCGCGCAGGGTCGGCGCCAGTGGTCTTCAGCCAGGCGGTCGGCACCGAGGCGAAGGCCTCGTTGACCTCGAACAAGTCGATATCGTCGATCGACATGCCGGCCTTCTTCAACGCGCGCTCGGTCGCATGCAGCGGCGCGTCCAGCATGATCACGGGGTCGCCGCCCATCATGGTCATGTGATGTACCCGCGCCATCGGCTTCACGCCGAGCGATTTCAGGCCGCGCTCGTTGACCACCACGACGCCGGACGCGCCGTCGCAGATCTGGCTTGCACTCGCTGCGGTCAGCTTGCCATTCTCGGCGATCAGCTTGACGCCCTTGATGCCGTCGAGGCTGACGTCGAAGCGGATGCCCTCGTCGACGGCGTGGGTATCGTTCGATCCGTCGGCGCGCGTGATCGTAACCGGCACGATCTCGTCCTTGAAGCGGCCTCCTTGCGTTGCCGCGATCGCGCGCTGATGGCTGTCATAGGAATATTGGTCGAGCTGGTCCTTGGAGAGGCCGTACTTCTCGGCCATCATCTCCGCGCCCGTGAACTGGCTGAACACGATGTGCGGGTAGCGCTGCTCGATGTTCGGGCTCTTGTAGTGGCCGAAGCCGTTCTTGGCCGGAAGCTGCGACGCCAGGCCCATCGGCACGCGCGTCATCGACTCCACGCCGGCGGCGATCACGACATCCATTGTGCCAGACATCACGGCCTGCGCCGCAAAGTGCAGCGCCTGCTGCGAGGAGCCGCATTGCCGGTCGATCGAGGTGCCGGGCACGCTCTCCGGCAACCTCGAGGCCATGATCGCGTTGCGCGCGACGTTGTTGGACTGTTCGCCGGTCTGCATCACACAGCCCATGATCACGTCCTCGATTTGCGCAGGATCGGCGCCCGAGCGCTCCACCAGTTCGTCCAGCACCTTTGCCGCGAGATCGGCCGGATGCCAGCCTGCGAGACGCCCTCCTTTGCGGCCACCGGCGGTGCGGGCGGCGGCGACGATGTAAGCCTCGGCCATCTCAGTTCTCCCTGAATTCTAGTCGCTGGGTTGTCGGGGCGGATTTAAGGGGCGCTCCGCCTCTTAGTCAATCGATCAATTAACTCTTGAGTGCGGAGGCGGCATGCGCTTAGGTGCGCGCTCATCCGAGGGAACGGGACCGCATTGAATACCGGCGTCGCCAGCAGGCCTCAGGCCGCAAAAAATACCACTGCCGAGAAATTGCTCGTGGCGGCGAGCGAACTGATGATCGAGCGCTCGTCGACCGACGTGTCCTTGAGCGACATCGCGCAGAAGTCGGGCGTCAACGCGGCGCTCGTCAAATACCATTTCGGCAACAAGGACGGGCTGTTGCTGGCTCTGCTCGCGCGTGATGCGGCGACCGAAGTCGCAAACCTCGAATATCTCCTGGCGCAGCCGATCTCGCCGACCGAGAAGCTGAAGCTGCATATCGGCGGCATCATCCGCGCCTATCGCCGGTTTCCCTACATGAACCGGCTGATCCACTACCTGCTGCACGAGACCAGCGCGGACGCCGCGGACGAGGTCTCAAAATTCTTTGTCGCGCCCTTGCTCGATTTTCATCGCCGCCTGCTCGCCGAGGGCATCCGCGCCGGCGAGTTCCGCAAGGTCGATCCGGTCTTCTTCTACACCAGCCTGATCGGTGCCTGCGATCATCTGTTCTTCGGCCGGCAGGCGATGTCGCGAGCGAGCGGCGTCGGCCCCGTCACGGACCTGGTCTGCCGCGATTACATCAAGCACATGGAAGCGCTGATTTGTGGGGGAATGCTGAAGGAAAGCGAGTAGTGAATAGGGAGTGGCGGATGGGAGTTCTTTACCATTCGCCATTCGCCTCAAGACTAGAGACGAAACGTCCAAGGAGAGCGTGATATGCAACTCAAAGACATTGCCGTCGTGATCACCGGCGGCGGTTCGGGGCTTGGTGCGGCTACTGCCCGCGCCATGGCCGCCAAAGGCGCGAAGATCGCCGTGCTCGATCAGAGCGCGGAGAATGCGGAAAAAGTCGCCGCCGAGGTGAAGGGCGTGGCGCTCCATGCCGACGTCACCAATGAAGACCAGGTCAAGGCAGGGCTGGCGAAGGCGGAAGCCGCGCACGGGATTGCGCGCGTCTTGATGAATTGCGCCGGCATCGGCGGCTCGCAGCGGATCGTCGGGCGGGACGGCGTCTACCCGCTGGCAAAATTCGCACGCATCATCAATGTGAATCTGATCGGCACATTCAATTGCCTGCGCCTGTTCGCCGAACGCCTCGTCACCGCCGAGCCGATCGGCGAAGAACGCGGAGTGATCATCAACACTGCCTCGGTCGCGGCCTATGAGGGGCAGATCGGCCAGATCGCCTACTCGGCGTCCAAGGGCGGCGTGGTGGGCTTGACCTTGCCGGCGGCACGCGACCTCGCGAGCCAAAAAATCCGCGTCAACACCATTGCGCCCGGCCTGTTCTTCACGCCGCTGCTGATGGGTCTGAGCGAAGAGGCGCGCAAGAGCCTTGGCGCCCAGGTGCCGCATCCCTCGCGCCTCGGTGATGCCGCCGAATATGGCAATCTCGCCGTCCACATTGTCGAGAACGCGATGCTCAACGGCGAGACCATCCGCCTCGACGGCGCCATACGCATGGCGCCGCGGTAAGCACAAGTTGTCGTCGTCCCCGCGAAAGCGGGGACCCATAACTCCACGCGTCTGTTTGGAGCAAGATGGCTGACACCGTGCCAAATACGACGGCCTGTGGTTATGGATCCCGACGCTGCGCTCGCTTTCGCTCGCTTGGCCGGGACGACACTGAGTAGAAACATTGCGTGACCGATGACATGCAGTAAGAGGCAGCTCCATGAATTTCGATTTCTCCGACGATCAAAAGCAACTGCGCGATGAGGCGCGGAAATTCCTCAGCGAAAAATGCTCGCCGAAGGCGGTGCGCGCCGTGCTCGATGGCAAGGCGCCTTACGATCGCGAATTGTGGAAAGGACTCGCCGAGATGGGTTTTCTCGGGGTCGCGATTCCCGAAAGCTATGGCGGCGCGGGCGCAGGCCATCTGGAACTCTGCGTCATCGCCGAGGAGATGGGCCGCGCCTTGGCGCCGGTGCCGTTCTCTTCCACGGTATATCTTGCGGCCGAGGCGCTCTTGCTCGCCGGCAGCGATGCCCAGAAGCAGAAATGGCTTCCTGCTATAGCAAAGGGAGAAGCCATCGGCACGCTGGCGCTGTTTGAAGGCAAGGGCAATCCGTCGCCTGAGGCGATCAAGGCAAGCGCGAGCGGCGGCACGCTGACTGGCGTCAAGAAACCCGTAGCCGACGGCGCCATCGCCGATTTCGCAGTCGTTGCCGCGCGGAGCGGTTCGAGCGGCCGGGAAACCGATATCTCGCTGTTCCTGGTTGACCTGAAAGGCGAGGGCATCGAGGTCAAGAGCCTGACCAACGTCGATCCGAGCCGCGGACAGGCCGAAATCACCTTCAAAAACTGCAAGGCCGAACCGCTCGGCCGCGCCGGTGAGGGATGGAGCGTGATCTCGCAGATCCTCGACCGCGCCGCCGTGCTGGTCGCCTTCGAGCAGGTTGGCGGCGCTGACCGTGCGCTCGAAATGGGTCGCGACTACGCGCTCGACCGCATCGCCTTTGGCCGGCCCATTGGCTCGTTTCAGGCAATCAAGCATATGCTCGCGGATATGTATGTTTCGGCCACGCTGGCGCGGTCGAATTGCTATTACGGCGCCTGGGCGCTCTCGACCAATTCGTCGGAGTTGCCGGAAGCGGCGGCTTCCGCGCGCATCAGCGCGACGCAGGCGTTTCAGCATTGCGCCAAGAACAACATCCAGGTTCATGGCGGCATGGGTTTCACCTGGGAGTTCGACTGTCACATGTACTACCGCCGCTCCAATGCGCTTGCACTGGGCCTCGGCAGCCAATCCTATTGGGAAGACGCGCTGATCGACCGCATGCGCAAGAGGAATGCGGCGTAACGCAAACAAGAGGACGCGCCATGAATTTCGATGACACACCGCACGAAGACGCCTTCCGCGCCGAGGCGCGCAAATGGATGGAGGCCAACGCGCCGAAGGAACTCGAGGCCGAGCTTTCATCATCCTCACTCGGCCGTATCCGTCTGCAAAACCACGACATGGTCGAGGTCGGCAAGGCCTGGCAGAAGAAGAAGGCGGAAGGCGGCTGGGCCTGCCTGCACTGGCCGAAAGAATATGGCGGCCGCGGCGCTACGCCCATCGAGCGCGTGATCTGGCAGCAGGAAGAAGGGGTCTACGGCAAGCTGACGCAGCCGTTCCAGATCGGCGAAGGCATGTGCGGGCCGACCGTGATGGCGTTCGGCAACGAGGAGGCCAAGCGACGTTATTTGCCGAAACTCGCCTCCGGCGAGGAAATCTGGTGCCAGCTGTTTTCCGAGCCTGCCGGCGGTTCCGACGTCGCGGGCCTGCGCACCCGCGCGGAAAAGAAAGGCGACAACTGGATCATCAACGGCCAGAAGATCTGGACCTCCGGCGCGCATTATTCCGATTACGGCCTCCTGATCACCCGTACCGATCCCAATGTGCCCAAGCACAAGGGGCTTACCATGTTCTTCCTCAGCATGAAGAGCCCGGGTGTGGAGGTGCGACCGATCAAGCAGGCCAACGGCATGCAGGAGTTCAACGAGGTCTATTTCACCGACGTCGTCATCCCGGATAGCCAACGCCTCGGCGCGGTCGGCGATGGCTGGAACGTGTCGCTGACCACGCTGATGAACGAGCGCATGTCGATCGGCGCGCGGCTTGCGACCGGTTTTCCTGAGATGTTCGAGTTCTGCTCGAACCTGATGCTTGAAGATGGACTTGCGATCGACGATCGCGCAACGCGGTCGAAACTTGCGAACTGGGCAGTGAAGGCGAGCGGGCTGAAATATACCAGCTATCGCGCGATATCGGCGCTGTCGAAGGGCGAACGGCCGGGCCCCGAAAACTCCATTGGCAAGCTCGTCGCGGGCTCGATGCTGCAGGACATTGCAATGTATGCGATGGACCTCGAAGGCGCAGCCGGTGCTCTGACCGGCGCGTCGGAAGAACAAGCGCACGGGCAATTTCAGCAGATGATGCTGTCGTCGCCGTCGATGCGCATTGCCGGCGGCACCGATGAAATCCTGCGCAACATCATCGCGGAGCGCGTGCTGGGGCTGCCGGGCGACATACGGGTCGACAAGGACGTGCCGTTCAACAAGATCCCGACCAAGGGGCGGTGACATGTCAGACGCGGCAACGAGGGGGCGCTACACGACCAACGATCGCATCGGCGTGCTCGAAGAACTCCTGAACGAGCGCTACTCGGTGCGTGCCTTTCTGCCGCAACCCGTGCCACGCGGAACTATCGAGCATGTTCTGAAGGTCGCGCAGCGCACCGCGTCCTGGTGCAACAGCCAGCCCTGGCAGGTGCTCATTGCGAGCGGCGAAGCCAAGGAAACATTCCGCAAGCTGATCTATGCCGAGGCGGCGTCAGGTGCACCGCACGACAGCGACTTTCCGTACCCGCGCGAATATCTGGGCGTCTACCTCGACCGGCGCCGCGAGAGCGGCTTCCAACTCTACAATACGTTGGGCATTCCGCGCGGCGACAAAGCCGCCTACGCCAGGCAAGCGCTCGAAAACTACAACTTCTTCGGCGCGCCGCATGTCGCGATCATCCACACCGATGAGCCGCTCGGTGTCTATGGGGCGATCGATTGCGGGGCCTATGTCGGCAATTTCATGCTGGCGGCGCAGGCACTCGGGCTTGGCACGATTCCGCAGGCGGCATTGGCGCGCCAGTCCGGGCTGATCCGCAAACACTTCAAGCTCGGCGAGGACCGGCGTGTCGTGTGCGGTATCTCGTTCGGCTATGCCGACCGCGATCACAAGGTGAACTCTTATCGGACCTCGCGCGCCAAGATCTCCGACACAGTGACCTTCGTGGGAGAATAATCGGCGTTCGACATTGTCAACAATGCCGGTTAGCGCCGTGCCGGTGATTCGGCCTCATCTTCTGGTGCGGGGCAGGCTATTTGCGGATCCTAGGCGTCCGGATCATTGTCCTCGTTGCTCAATTTCGCTTTGCTTTCATGCGCTTCCAGCAACGCTATTGACAAAATTCGATCCAACATCTTGAGTTGTAAGGTCCGGGCATCAACGATGCATAATTGCAATCGTTCAATGATCGTATCGAGTGAAGGTTTAATCACGGCTTCAGTCCGGAATGTCAGCAATGGACCGCAACCCAATGCCGCCAAAGCTCGCTGCGTTGCAGGCCGACGAGACGACGGTGTTCGGCCTGCGCTTGATGAGAAGCTTCCTCAGGCTGCGTGACCGCGCGCACCGCCGCGAGCTGATCGCCTTCGCCGAGCGCCTGCTGGAAAAAGAAGAAAAGATTTCGATTGAGCCCGGAGAGTGACGCGGACGCGACCGAGCCAGACCGGGGCTGATCTGCTCTGGCCGATCACTCGTCGCGCGCCACCCTCCAGATCGCTCAAACCGCCCCATCCAGCCGACTCCCGCCCCACGTTCAAACTAATGGTCAACAACTTCAAGTCAATCCAGAAAATCTGCGGGGCCGGTCAACTCACTTGCAGAGGAATAAGGAGATGGCGGACGGTGTTCAAAATTTTGGTGGGCGCTTTTCCGTAAAAGCCCGGATGCCTTCCTGGATCTCGGCGGAGTGCATGCTTTCTTGCGCGCGTCGGTCGGCGGCCGACTCGTCCAATTGGCCGCGGGCAATCTCGTTGATCGTGCGCTTCATGCCGCGCATGGCGATCGGCGCGTTGCCGGCGAGCAGGCTCGCCAGCCGATCGACCTCCTCGTCGAGTGCCTCCGGCGGCACCATCGCCGTCAGATAACCGATCCTGAGCATCTCCCGCGCATCGATCTTCTCAGCGGTCAGGAACAGCCGCTTGGCATTGTCGACCCCGAGCCGCGTCACATAGCGGCGGATGCCGCTCTTGTAATAATGCAGACCGAGCCGCGCCGCCGGCATGAACATTTCGCAGGTCGCGACGCCGATCCGGAAATCGCAGGCGAGCGCCAGATCGGTCGAGCCACCATAGACGCCGCCGTTGAGCCGGCAGATCGTCGGCACCGGAAGGTCTTCCAGGCGATTGACCACTACCTCGAAAGCCGAGCCCGCGGTCTGCTCGTGCGCCGCGCTCGCACGCTCGGCCACCGAGCCGAGGTCATATCCGGCGCTGAAGGCGCGGCCCGTGCCGGTGAGCACCAGGACGCGGATCGCAGGACTAGCTTCGATCCGGTCGAACAGCTTTAGCAGCGCCTCGAGGTCGTCCGGCTGTAGCCTGTTCAGATGTCGTGGCCGGTTGAGGCGGATGGTGGCGCGGCCGCCATCGATGGTGAGCAGCGGCGTGGTCGCCTCGGCCGCGCCTTCAGTTGCGGGTTGCTGTGTCATTTGTTCTCCTGTGCACGCCGCTTGGCCTCGGCATCGATGGTCTCGGCGAGATCCGGATGCCGTGCCATCAACAGGCGGAAATCGACGAGATCGAGCACCAGGAGCTTTGAGAGGCGGGTGGTGGTGATGTTGGCATTGCGCCTGTTGTTGCCGAGCAGTGCCATCTCGCCGAAGAACGCGCCTTCGCCAAGCTGCACCTTCTTGCCCGGAAGGTCGACCTCGACCTCGCCGGAGGCGATGAAATACATGCAGTCGCCCTGCTGGCCCTTGCGGATGATCATCACGCGAGGCGGCAGATCGATGGTGCGCAGCATATGCGTCACGTCGGCGATCGCCGACGGACCGAGGCTGGCAAAGAATGGCACCTTGCTCACCGACTCCCAGGTTTTCAAAAAATTGTCGCGCCGGGTCTCGGCGGCAAAGCCGGTCGCGAGAATACCAGCCCACAGGCCGAATACGCCGAGACCCGAGATCATCACCATGGCTGCGACGATTCGCCCGAGCGGGGTAATGGGCACGACGTCGCCATAGCCGGTCGTGGTCAGGGTCACGACCGCCCACCACAGGGCCGCCGGCACGTTGCCAAAAGAGGCCGGCTGCACGTCGCGTTCCAGGAAATATTCCCCGACCGAACCCACGAACAGCACGATCAGGAAGATCGCCAGCACGCTCAGAAGCGGTCCGGATTCGAGCACCAGCACCCGGCGCAATTGCCGCAGTCCGGGCACCCCGGGGATGACCTTGACCAGCCACAGCACTGCGAGCAGCCAGGCCGTCTCGGAGTCGGCGCCGCACAAAAGCGCGATCGGCACCGCAAGTACGCACGCTGTGTCGAGCAGTCCCCGTCCTGCGAGGAGATAGGCCAGTCCGCGCTGCGCTTTCAGCGCGTAGCGAATCTTCACCACCCATTCGAACGCGAAGAACGCCAGGCACGCCCACAGCAACGCGTCAACCCAATGATGGGCCGCCTCGTAGGCCGGATTGATGGTCAACAGCACCATGCTGGCGACGCCGACGGCGACGGCAACATAGGCCGCCTTGGTCATGTTGCGGCTGGCGGTCGCATCCAGGAATTGTGAAACAGCAAAGGCCGGTTTTGGCATCGCAAAAAGGCTGCTTGTCGCTTGAAAATACACCAGTCAAGGTGCTCCCCAGGCGGGAGGTCGTCAATCATGGTCGCGAAATAGCGTTATCGCGCCTCTCGCATGGGACGCGCCGGACGGCGGCCGTCCGGTCAGGGACTTCAGATCGGCGGCACTACTGGGCCAAGGCTCCCGTAGAGCGGATTTTTCGCCGAATATATGAAATACACGACAAAACGTCGCTGTTTCGCCGTATATCGATAGCCGCGCGCGGGCCTTATGATGATGGTTGGCTAGTGCGGCGGATTTGACATTCGCTTCAGTATATCGGCGAGTTCTTCAAGCGAATGTCAAATCCAAAACCGCACTAGAATCATATCTTTGCTAATGTCCCTTTGGTTCTGACATTCGTAAACGAACGTGCGGCAACATGATACGAATGTCAGAACCGGGACACTAGCGCTCGCAAAAAACTTACTCCTGACTGGTGGCTCCTCATGGATACGTCTCATCTGGCTCAACACGCTGGAAGCGCCGGCGCTCTGGCTGCTACTGTGTTTCTGGTTGCTACCAGCACGATGCGGACGATGATCCCGCTGCGGCTCTTCGCCATACTTTACAACCTGGTGTTCATCGTGACCGCGATACCGGCGCACAACTACACGACCATCCTCGTGCAGACGGTGGTGCTCGGGCTCAACTCCTTCCGGCTGCACCAGATGTTGCAACTCGTCCGCGACGTCAAGAGATCGGTCAGCAGCGATCTTTCCATGGAGTGGCTCAAACCATTCATGACCGAGCACAAATGCACCTCGGGCCAGGTCTTGTTCTACAAGGACGAGAAGGCCGATAGCATGTATTACATCGTCAGCGGCCGTTATCGCCTGGTCGAGTCCGGCATCGAACTGCCGGTCGGTGCCATCGTCGGTGAATTCGGCATGCTGTCGCCGTCGAATGTGCGGACCCAGACGCTGGAATGCATCGAGGGAGGGACCATTTTGAGCGTGAGCTATGACCAGGTCGAGCAGCTCTATGTGCAGAATCCGGCCTTCGGCTTCTATTTCCTGAAACTCGTGAGCGCCCGCCTGTTCGAAAACATCGATCGGCTGGAGCAGCGGCTGGCGGAGCAGGCCGCGCTGGCGAAGCCCGCGTGACGGCTCTCGCGCGTGAAAGAGGGTACGAGAGTGGCTGACGACGACGGCCTGTTGTCTTCGCTGAGGTATCTGTTCGCCGATTTTCTCGACGAGCCGGACAACACGCCGCCGTTCCTCCCCGATGGTCTCCCCGAGGATGCCGCGTCGATCGTCAGCGAGAGCATCCATCTGTTGATGGACTATCAGGGCGCGACCTACGCGCGGCTCTATGTCGATCGGTTGAAGCGCTTCCTCGGCAGACGCGAGGTCGACGGCAAGACATTTTGCGAGATCGCGCGGCTCATGGCCGGCCGCATGGCCTACGAGGACGCGATCCGCATCGCTCAGCTCAAGCTTGCCGAGTTCCGCGACAGCGACGAACGCATCCGCTCGCGGGACGTTCATAAGTTCCGCTTCGACGAATTAGTCGATGCGCTGCCGGCGGTGGTCGCCGATCCCGTGCTCGAGGTGCTCAACAAGTTCGGCTGGAAGCGCCGGCGCGTCTCGATTCCATTCTCGACCGCTGGCAAATGGGGCATTCGGCGGCTCAAGCTGGAGGCCTGGCTGCGTCGCTGGCGGATGTTCTCAATCCGCTACGGCGTGGAGCGTGCCTGGGTCGAACGCTGGCTGCACATGATCAACCGCTGCTATCTCAAGCAGCCGCAATCCGTCTTAACGCTGGTGGAAACGGCGACCATGGTGCAGGGCTTTGGTGATGCCTATCGGCAGGGGCTCGCCGACTGGCACGCGATCATCGACGGGCTTGCCAAGCCGACTTTCGACGGCGTGCTGCCGCTGGCCGATCTCTCCGGCGCCCTCACGGAAGCGCGCGACGCCGCGATGCCGGACCCGCGCCAAGTCGCGCTGAAGCGGACCATCGCGCAAATCAGGGCTGGCGTTAGCGGCCCAGTGCCGCCGATCTGAAGTCCCTGACTCAGCCGCGGCAAAATCTTCTCAGGGACTTCAGATCGAAAGCGGGCACTAGTGGAGCGGATTTGATGTTCGCTAACCGCTCGCCGTGAGTGGGTTACCCGCGCTCCTTTCTTGCTATGTCTTTCATATCCATCGACCAGGATATCGCGGAGGAGCAGAAATATTGCTGCGTCGGTTTGGCGATCAGGGCACGCTGCCGAAGGGTGCCAATGCGCAGTGAGTAGCCCGTCGTGTTCTCGGGAGCGGCGGCATAGATCGGTCCGCCGCAATCCCCGCAGAATGCGTGAGCGCGCCTGTTCCCGCTATCGGCCACCTTGATGTAAACCTTTGGGGTGCCGCGGATCAGCTTGAACGTGGTAGCAGGCGCTGGGATGTTCACCCGGAATGCTGAGCCGGTCATGATCTGGCAATCGGTACAGTGGCAGATCCGGGCCGCTTCCGGATCCACCTCGGCCTCAAAGGCGATTGCGCCACAGTGACATCCGCCTTCAACCTTCATGACCGGTCTCCTTTGCACGACATAGCATTCAAGCTTCTGTAGTCCGAACTGGAAGGTCAAGCCCATTTTCCCAGGCAAGAATGTCTGCGTCAGCAAGAAGCGATCTCTTTTGTGTGCGCAGTGCGGTGTCACTAGGTGGTGCTGCAGGCTTCGATTGCCTCCAGGGCTGCGTTGATTTCGTCTTCCGTATTGAAGTAGTGGGGAGATAGGCGGCAGACGAAGGGGCGGCCGGCGCCGAACCAGAGCGGCGCGTAAGGGTATCCCGGCGCGGCCACGTTTATGCGTCTTTCGGCGAGGTATTCCAGGTATTCGTGTGGTGTCTTTCGATCGCTGGAAAAGGTGACGATTCCTCCGAGGTTTGCTCCCACGTCTTGGACATAAATGCCTGGAATGCTGCGCAGACCGGTCCGAAGATCCAATGCAAACCGTTGGATCCGGCAAAATGCCGCTGGCCAATCAATCTCGTTTGCCAGGTCGATCGCTTGCCCGAACCCCAGACGGACCGCATATGAGGCCTCGGCAAATTCAAATTTGCGGGCATGTTGCGTGAGGGAGAGGCCGTCCTCATTATTCCAGGGAGCCGATATCTGATCGACGCAAAATGGTGTCACCGCGTTGAGAAATCTTGTGCTGAAAGTAGCGAAGCCCGTTCCCCGGGGCGCGCGAAGGTATTTTCGCGGGCTTACGCTCACCACGTCAAAGCGTGGATGGGACAAGTCGATCGACACTTGCCCGAAAGATTGGGCGGCGTCGACAAAAAGCCAGGCGCGACTCCCCTCCAGCACGGCGGCGATTTCGTCCATCGGGTTGATAGCGCCGGTCACTGCGGCCATCCAGGTGACACAGACGGCGATCACATCCTTGTCCAGCTTGTTTACCAGAGCTGCCGGATCGATCATGCCGTTGTCTGCCGACGGCACGACTTCAATAATCGCGCCCACGGAATCACACCGGTGCTTCAGGGTGGAGAGGTTGCCACCCCACTCGCTTTCGCCCACCAATATCCTATCGCCTGGGCTGAGTGGAACAGAATAGAATGGCTTTTGCCAAGCTTCCGTGCAGCTCGTGAACAACGCGATCTGCGGAACGGGAACGCCAACCAACGTGCTGACGCGTTCGTAGACTCTCGCAAGCTCGCCTGCTGAGCGATTCTTGGCCTCGACCACCCCTAGCGACAGCTCCTTGTTCATGTAGTCGATCACAGCCTGATGGACACTCGGGTCCGGCAGGGACGAAGCCGCGTTATTGAGGTGAATCAGCGGCTCGCTCGATTTGCTGTCCGAGTGCATTCCGTCGCGCCTCCTTCAGTCCCGCAAAACTAGCATTGACAGTGGCACGCGGCATAGATTAGGTAAATAGCTAAATAGCGATCTAGCGATATGAAGAACATCCCGCAGTACGCAGAGACCTTCGCTGCGCTCGGAAATGAGAACCGGCTCCAGATTGTGAACTGGCTCCGCGATCCCAAGGCTCATTTTCCAAAGCAGGCGGACGGAGATCTTGTCCTCGACGGCGTGTGCTCAGGTGCAATCGTCAGAAAGCTTGCGATCAGTCAGCCGTCCGTGACCGCGCATATGAAAATTCTGATTGGCGCCGACCTGGTCGTCGCAAAGAAGGTAAAGCAATGGACGTTTTACAAGTTGAATCGAGAAAAACTCAAACTCATTGAAAAACAACTTTCCGAGCTGTCCGGATAAATTTGACAGAGTTTGAGGTGAGGCCTTACGCGCTTCGGGCTGTCTTCACGACCGCGACATTGTCGCCCTCGGGCACCTGATCGGCGGCGTGACGCGCGAGGTAGTCGCGCCGCATTCCGATCTCGTCGCGCACGAATTCATAGCCGAGCTTGAACGCGTCCAGCCCGTCGCTGCTGATGGTGCCGTCGCGCAGGCCGATGATGGCGCCGCGAAGGATTTTTTCCAGCTCCTGCTGCAGGCCATCGAGCTCGTTCAGCGAACGAACGTGCTCCACCTTTTCGCCGATGTTCAGGATCGCGGTCGACAGCTCGCTCGCCCTTTCCGGTGCGATCCGCGTGATCTTGGCGTAGATCGCGGCGAAGATCGAGCCGATGACGCTGAGCGCGGCGGCACCGAGATACATCATGTCGCTGTAGCGATCCATGAACGACTTGACGTCATCGTTGATATACGCCGCTGCACCCGGATGAGCGATGACGAAGGCGTCCTTGTCGGTTGCCGCAGGCTCGATCTTGGAGGCAAAGCCGTCGTCGAGCCCGAGCTCCGACTTGTTTTCGTAGACGACGCGGGCGAGGTCTCCTGCCACCGCGGTGGAGATCCTGGATTGCGCCACCAAGAGCCATTGCAGCCCGATGGTGTCGACGTCGTCATCGGGCACTTCCGGCGAGGACGACAGCATGCCGGTCTCCACCGTCTCCGCGGTGATGCCGGGAATCTTGCGCGCCATCGCCTTGGCGGCATCGATCGCGTTCAAGGTAACGCCGGCGCGCTTGGCGTATTGCTCGTAGCTCTTGTCCTTGAGGACTTTGGAGGCCGGCGCGACGACGATCACAGCGCCAAACCCCGACGAGAACAGCTTGTCCAGCGTCGAGCCGGGCGGCGCCATCTGCACCCGCGATGCCGTATCGGGGCTGTCCAGGAAATCGAAGATGTTGCGGACAAAGGATGCGCTGTTCTCGCCCTCCGACCAGACGGCGATCTTCTTTTTCTTCAGATCGTCGAGCGATTTGAGCTTCTTCTCGCCGGGGGTGAGCAGCATCACCAGATCGTGCTCGAGAATGCCGATCGCCCGCGCCCGCGGCGGGACCTTGGCGTCCGTGCGCATGATCGCAAGATCGGTCTCCCGGCGGTCGAACGATGCCAGCGCCTTGGCGTTGTCGGCACTGGGCACAATCTTGATCCGCAAGCGGGAATGAGTGTTCTTCATGACCGCGGCGAGCTTTTCGGCAAAGCGTGCTTCATCGCCGTTGGCAGGGCCGACCGCAAAGGCGAGAGTTTCGGAATCCTTCAGCGCCACGCGGGCGCCCCAGACGGTCGCAATGCTCAGGACAAGAGTCAGGAACGCGTACAGCAGCACTTGGCGACGGTTGGTTTTGGCGACCTGCGAGCGCGCGGGAGGCCGCTCCGCCGGTGGTTTTGGGGCGTCAGCGCTCATCGTCCTTACCCCCGGCCTTTGGCCGTTTCCGCAGCAAGATGCGCGGCTGCCTCACCCGGTGAGATCCATAAGTAGCTAGAACAGAACGATTTTTTATCTTTGGCCAGATGATAACCCGCTTGCGCGGGTTTGCAAATTCGCCTCAATCGTTAACTTTACCGGCGTGCCGCCGCTGGGCCACACCTGACATTTACTTGGCGTTTTGACGGATACCTATAGGTGCAATCCAGCGCTGGAGGTGTCATAAAAGGTCGATACGGGGTCGAATCTGCCGGGTTTGAAGCGCTGAACGCCGCAGTGCCCCGTCCCTTTGGTCGATGAGGGCGTCAGCTTTGCCACTTCCCACCATGTCGTCGTCAATTCCGGTTGGTGCGCTGGTGGGCTGGATGCTGCTACTCACCTTCAAGCACATCATCGCCGATTTCGTGCTGCAAAACTCCTGGATGGCCTACGGCAAGGATCAGAAGTCCGGCTGGGCGTTGCCGCTGTTGGTCCACTGCCTGATACATCTCGCGGTTGCCTTGGTGCTGATCCTGATCGTCGCGCCAAAATTCTGGTTCGTCGCTTTTGTCGATTTTGCCATCCACATCATCGTAGACCGCGCCAAGGGGCTTGTCTCCTCGACCTTCGGCATGACGCCCGAGCATCCATGGTTCTGGACCCTGATCGGCGTCGACCAGGCGTTGCACCATCTCACCGGTTTCGGGCTGTCCATTTTCATGGCGGCGAACGCCTGACGCAATTTATGCCGGGGTGTCGCGCGTGTAGACGTCAAGGGCGAATGGTCCGACATTTTCTTCGATCCGGTGCCAGCCGAGCCGCTGATAGAACGCCGAGCGCTCACGCCGTGCGCAGAGATAGACCCGCCTGACACCAAGCGAAAAGCTCGCCGTCGTCGCGCGATCGACCAGGGTGGCGCCGATACCGTGCTGGCGCGCATCGGGCTCGACCCAGACCGCGGCAACCCATGGCGAGAATTGCGGACGCTCATTTAGATCGGAGGCGATCACTGAGGCGGTGCCGAGAAAGCGGTCGCCATCATGGGCGACCAGTGCGAGCGGAATGGCTTGCGCATTCATGTTTTCGCGCAGCCGGCCGCTGATATAGTCGAGCGGACGGCCGTGCGGCTTCCACCACGCCTGCCAGATGCGATCGGCCACGACGTCGAAGAACTCGGGGCACTGGCGCAGGTCGGAAACGGTGAAAACAAGAGACATTGATTTGCGTCCACTAGTGGCCCTGATCCCATCGTGCTCAAGATAGAAAGGACCGGAAATGACCGACCAACCTCTCAGCAAGAAGTCCATCGAGGTCCTCGGTAGCCGCATGGCCTATCACGAGCATGGGCAGGGCGCACCGGTGTTGTTCCTGCACGGCAATCCAACCTCGTCCTATCTCTGGCGCGACGTCATCGGCGAGCTTCACGGGCGCGGCCGCCTGATTGCTCCCGATCTGATCGGCATGGGCGATTCCGCCAAACTCGGTCAACCGGGTCCCGATACCTATCGCTTCGTGACCCATCGCAAATATCTCGATGCCTTCATCGATGCGGTGATCGGGCCGAACGAAAAGATCCTGTTCGTCATCCATGACTGGGGCTCGGCGCTTGGCTTCGACTGGGCCAACCGCCATCGCGACCGCGTCCGCGGGCTGGCCTACATGGAGGCCATCGTGCGACCCTTCGCAGGGTGGCAGGAATGGAGCGAGGCGGCGACGCCGATCTTCCAGGGCTTTCGTTCCGACAAGGGCGAGAGCATGATTCTCGACCGCAACATGTTCGTGGAGCGGGTGCTGCCGGGATCGGTGCTCCGGAAACTCTCGGACGCCGAAATGACGGAATATCGCAAACCCTTCCTCAACCGCGACGACCGTTGGCCGACGCTGACCTGGCCGCGGCAGATCCCGATTGCGGGCGAACCGGCCGATGTCGTCGCCATCGCCGCCGATTACGCGCAGTGGATGGGCGAGAACGACATCCCAAAGCTTTTCGTCAATGCCGAGCCCGGCGCCATCCTGATCGGGGCGGTCAGGGAGTTCTGCCGCAGCTGGAAGAACCAGACCGAGGTCACGGTATCGGGGTCGCATTTCATCCAGGAGGATTCGGCTTCCGCCATCGGCAAGGCGATCGCGAGTTGGATGGAAGCTCATTCGCTCTGACATCTTGGCGCCGTGTCCTGATTCTCCGCGATCAAGGGCCCCCTCGCACTGCCGTCGTTCCTGGTTAACCCTTCGTTAGAAGATTGCATTGCATCTTCGAAAGAGGGGGATCCAGCGATGTTTTCCAGCCGCGACGCTTACGACCACGATTTTTGCCCGGTGCGGGACGAATTGCTCGGCGAAATGTATCGGGCCAGCGAGCATGGCCTGGCCAAGCTTGTTGAAAGTGTCTCGTCCGATGTGCGGGCCATGCTGGCGCTGTTCTGCTATCGTAGAAGCCATCTCTATTCGCTCGCTCTGTCGATTGCCTCAAGCTGCAGCGAACGCGAGCTGATCCAGTGCGGTGGCCGAGCCGGCTCCGCGCTCTATGCGCTATCGCGCGAGGCGCCGTCGGGTCGCACCACCATGTCCTTATCCCATGGCGGCAAGAAGCCGATCACGCTCTCGACCAAGCCGCTCACGACGCTAGCTCCGCTCGATGACGAACTCGACGAGGACATCGTCGACGCCGTCACGGCGTAGTCCTTCAGACCCTTCTTCCATACACGCCGGCATCTCACGCGAATGCGCGCGCCGTTCCTCGCTCACTCGATGACGTAATCGGCGCGAACCATGACCGTCGGCGGCAGGGTGATGCCCAGCGCCTTCGCCGTCTTGAGGTTGACCACCAGTTCGAACCGGGTTGCCTGCTCGACCGGAATGTCGGATGGTTTTGTGCCTTTGATGATGAGGTCGACAAGCTCCGCCCCTCGCCGCCACTGCGCGCCATGGTCGGTCCCGTAGGACATCAGGCCGCCGGCCTCGGCGAATTCCCGGTAACCGTAGACGGCAGGTCGCCGCAGCCGCGCAATATCTGCGGCTATTTCGCTGCGTTGACCAAGCGTGAGCGGATCCTCGAAAACCAAAATGCCGTCCGCTGCTTTGGTGGCTTCCAGCTGAGGCGCGATATCCTCGGGCTTGTGCACCTCAAACGCCTTGAGTCCGATTCCGGCTGGTTTGGCTGCCTCTTCGAGTTCCTTATAGGCGAGCGCGGCGTAAGGCGTGCCCGGGTTCATGAGAACGGCGATCTGGGCGGCAGCAGGGACGACGTCGCGCAGCAGCTGAAGCCGGCTTCCTTGCAGGCCGGCTGCGAGGTCCGACAAACCGGTGACGTTTCCGCCGGGGCGGGCGAGGCTGTCGACGACGCCCGCGCCGACGGGATCGCCCACGGCCATGAACACGACGGGGAGGCCGTTCGCGGTCGCCGCCTTGCCGGCCTTGGCCGCGACCGTTCCAAAGCCGGTGACCAGCACGTCGGGTGTCATCTGGACCAGTTCGGTCGCAAGCCCCGGCAGGAGCTCGGGCCGGCCTTCCGCGGACCGGTACACGAGCTTCAAATTTTGTCCGTCAACGTAGCCGAGTTCGCCGAGACGTTTGACAAACTCGCGCACAAAACTCATGCGGTCCTCGCCGCGCAGTAGCGCGAGATAGGCAATCGTGACGGACTTTGCTTTTTGCGCGATCACGGGGCGCGTCGCGATGCCGAGCAGTGCGGCACCGCCCAAGACGGTGATGAGCGAGCGTCGATCCATCATCTGACCAGCCGCGGCAGTCCATGTTTCTTGCGCGCCATCGTACATTCGACATCGCCCGGCATGCAGATGCGGCAGACCTCGGGCCGCAGCGCATAGATCGTGCAGGCTGTCGCCTCGCCGATCCTGCCGTTAAGCGCCACGCAGCGATCGCCCTCGCAACGCATACCTGACGCTCTCTCATTGACGAGTTCAATCGGAATAAGGTCGATGTCGGCATCATCCTCGGTCGAGAAGCGCGGCCATTTTTCCGAATAGGCGCAGCAGGCACCACAAGCCTGGCAAGGGCTTGCTCGATCTGCATGGTCCGGGCCGGCATCAGACATCTTTCGGTTGCTCCCAGACGAGGCTCCGCCGCCATTTTGCGCGCAGCGCCTCGCGCCGTTCCGGATATTTTTCGTCGAGATAGTCGGCCTCGATCACCCGGTCCGTTCTAAAGCTACGAAAGTCCCGGCGCAATTCGCACCAGGCGGCAACGATCCGCACCGCCTCGTGATAGCCGATGGCGATCGGCCAGATCGTGCGCTCGCTGTCGCGGCCCTGTTCGTCACGGTAGCGCAAGGCGATCTTCTTGCCCTCGTGAATCTGCGAGCGCGTCCGTGCCATGTCGATGCGGTCGGGTTCCTTGGCCCATGGCGCCCGCGCGCGGCTTGCGGGTTCGTGCACGAAGGGGCGCAGGCGTTCGGGAACGGTATCCGCGATTTTCGCCATCAGGTCCTCGGCGGCGCGCGCCAGCACCGGGTCGGCGTGGCCGACCACCCATTGCGCGCCGAGCACGGCCGCCTCGATCTCGTCCGGTGTCAGCATCAATGGCGGCAGGTCGAACCCCTTCTCCAGGATATAGCCCATGCCGGCTTCGCCACGGATCGGCACGCGCTGACCGATCAGAGTCGCGATATCGCGATAGATCGTGCGCTTCGAGGTTTCGAGCTCGGCCGCAATCGTATCCGCGGTCAAAGGATTCCGCGTGCGGCGGAGCACCTGAATGATCTGAAACAGCCGGTCGGCGCGTCTCATCGATTTTCTCTTCTGAAAACAGCGCTTTGCTGATGCTGACAGGATGCTGTCAGCAGGCAAGGCCTACAACAGGACAACACCGCAATTGAAGGGAATTTGTCCATGTCCATCCTCTATCATTCTGGCGTCGGCGCACCTCTGTGGCGCGCCCAGTTCCGGGCCTTCGAGCGCGTGGCTTCGTCGGATGGCGCTTTTGGCGATCTCCGCTTCGTGATCGCCGCGCTGCTGTCCCATTTGCTCAACGCTGCCTGGAAAAATACCGCTCGCCGCGCCTGCGAGGGAGCCCGATTCGCCTCCCGACTGACGGCTGCTGACACCATGGTGGCAGCAGGAGGGCGGTAGTCACCGGATTGTCTAGCGCATGATCCGGAAAAGAGTGCAACGGTTTTCCGAAAAGATCATGCGTCAACAAGTGACCAACGCGCGATGGCGATTCGACTTAAGGCCATCGCGCTTTAGAGATCGGAGCTTTGCATGATCACCCTTTATGGCTTTGGCGCAGGTTTTGGTCTCCCCGAAATCAGTCCCTTCGTGACCAAGACCGAGGTCCAGCTGAACATGGCGGGCCTTGCCTATCGCAAGCAGCGGGCGATGCCGCCTGCTTCGCCCAAGGGGCAGCTTCCTTACATCGAGGACGGCGGCCAGAATGTCGCCGATTCCACCTTCATTCGCGCGCATGTCGAGGGCAAATATGGTTTTGATTTCGATGCCGGACTGAATCGGCAGGAGCGCGCGCAAGCCTGGGCGTTCGAGCGCATGATCGAGCACCATGTGTACTGGGCTCTGGTTGGGGCGCGCTGGGTCAATCCCGAAAACTTTACCAAGGGACCGGCGCATTTCTTCGATGGTGCGCCGGACGATCGGCGCGAAAAACTGCGCGAGGATGCACAGTTCCGCGTCGCCGAGAATTATCTGTTGAGCGGGCTCGGCCGCCACGCGCCGGACGACGATATCGAGCTTGCGCTGCGGTCGATCTTTGCGCTCTCAGTTCAACTCGGCGACAAGTGCTACCTGATGGGTGACAAACCTTGCGGCGCGGATGCCACCGCGTTTGGCGCGCTGTCGGGGATTTTGACGCCGTTCTTCGAGTCAAAGCTACGCGCAAAAGCGGAGCAGTTCGACAACCTCACTGCCTATGTCGACCGGATGATGCTGCAATATTATCCGGAGTTCGAATGGGGCAAGCAGCGCGAGGCGGCTTGACAGAGTGGCTTACGATGCGTGCGCCGGCTCGCCCTTCAACCCCGCAACCTCCGCCTCCAGCTCCGCGATCCGCGCGTCGCGCACGGCCAATGCCTGGGCCACGTCGGCCGCATCGAATTTTTGCGGGATGTGTTGGGGGCAGTTGGTGTCCCAGGCCGCGATCTTGAACAGGATCACCTGCTCCGGGCGCGCCTTGTAGCCTTTCGGCATCAGCGCTTCCGTCAGCGCCGGATCGTCGTCGATCACCTTTGCCTCGCCCCAGATCTTCAGGCGGCGGCGATGCGCGTAGTCCATGATGAAGATGTGCGCCTTCGGGTTCTCCGATAGGTTTCCTTGAGTCAGATATTGACGGTTGCCGGCATAGTCGGCGAAGGCAATCACACTCTTGTCCAGGATCTTGATGAAGCCCTTCGGCCCGCCGCGATGCTGGATGTAGGGCTGGCCGTCCGCCGTCGCGGTGGCCAGGTAGAAGCTGTTGGTGTTGGCGAGGAAGCCGGCGAGCTTATCGTCGATCTCGGTGCGCCAGCCGCCATTCTGTTCGACATGCGCAAAAATGTCGCGCGAACCCTTGCGCGTCTGGATCGCCTTGACGGCTGGCGTGAACGCCACGTCGCTGGAATAGGTGTGGGTATCTGACATCGAAGTCACTCCCTCGGGAGCGCGATCTTTGCGCCGCAGTCGCCTGAATATCGGCAATTCCCGGAACAGAACAATAACTTGGATTGACACTGCATCATTGCGGATTATGAAATAATGCCATGGATCGGATCGATGCCATGCAGGCCTTTGTCACGGTGGCCGAACTGCATGGCTTTGCGCCGGCGGCGCGCAAGCTGAAACTGTCGCCGTCGGGAGTGACGCGGTTGATCGCAACGCTGGAGGATCGGCTTGGTGCGCGGCTGTTACAGCGGACTACGCGCTCGGTCGCCTTGACGGACGCGGGCGCGCGCTACCTTGAGCGCGCGAAGCGCATCCTAGCCGATATCGAGGAGGCCGAGCAAGCAGCCGAGAACGAACGGACGCGGCCGAGCGGGCGGCTGGTCGTCTCCGCGCCGGTCGGATTTGGGCGGCTGCACGTCAGTCCCGTGATGTCGACCTATCTCAAACGCTTTTGCGACGTATCGGGCGAATTGCGGCTGGAGGACCGCATCGTCAATCTGGTTGATGACGGTGTCGACCTTGCCGTCCGCATTGGGGAGCTTGCCGATTCTTCGCTTGTCGCGCGCCAGGTCGGAACCATGCGGCGGATCGTGGTGGCCTCGCCCGCCTATCTGAAAGCACGCGGTGAGCCGAAACGCCCGGAGGCGATCGCGTCGCACCAGACGATCCAGTTCGGCGCCACGGTAGGGCTTGCGGATTGGCGTTTTCTCGACGGGGGACGCGAGGTCCGAATCAGCATCGCCCCGAAATTCGTCACCAACAGCGCGGACGCCGCGATCCAGCATGCGGAAGCCGGCGGCGGGCTCACCCGGGTGCTCGCCTATCAGGCGCAGGAAGCCATCAGGCGCGGCGGGTTGAAAATCGTGCTGCAAAAATTCGAGCTGCCGGCACTCCCGATCCACCTCGTCTATCCGACCTCGCGACTGTTGTCGGCCAAGGTTCGCAGCTTCATCGATCTCGTCACCGAGATCGCCGACTGGCGCTTTGGGTAGTAGTCATTCCTTTTTCGGCACCACGCGAAAAGTACCGTTGGCGCGGGCAATCACCGCATCGTCGCCCTTGATCAGGCTTTGGGCAAAGCAGATCGTGCTGCCGATCTTGATCACCTCGCATTCCACCGAAAGCCATTGTCCGATCTGAGCGCTGCCGACGTAGTCGACCGCGAGCGACACCGTGACGAACGACGTCGTCCAACCTGTTGCCTGCGCGCAGCTGTAACCCATGGCGTTGTCGGCGAGCGAGGCGATCAGCCCGCCATGAATGAGGCCGCGTGCATTGGTGTGGGGTTTTGCCAGCCTCAAGCCCATGATGACGGCCTTGTCCGTTTTTTTTGAAAAGAGTGGCTCCCAGGGATCGGTGAACGGACTTTTGCGGAAATGTGGTTCATAGCCTTCAGGGATGTCGGTCGTCATGGGCGCTCGCAAGCAGGTATCGTTTGCCGCATTGAACGCCACGTCGATGCAAAATTCACCGCCTACAAAGTTTTAAACGGAATTTGCGAGAACGTTTGAAAATGTACGCGGCCGTCATTGAAACGGGTCGCGCGAATGCGCGCCCGATGACAGGCTCCGCGAAGCAATCCAGGACCTATCTCGACGCTGGATTGCTTCGTCGCTTACGCTCCTCGCAATGACAGCTATGTGAAGATCACGCCGGCAGCTCGTAGCCGACGGCAGTTTCGATTTCGACGGTCTTTTGTACCGCCGGCCGCCCCATCATCCGCGCATAGTGCGAATCAAGGTTCGGGAACGTGCCCGGTGTCGGCTTCAGCGAATTGAACAGCCGCCAATAGAGCCGGAACAGATGGATGTCGGCGATGGAATAGCGTTCGCCCAGCGCCCAGCCGTCACCGAGCCTGCGGTCGGCGATGCTCCAGACCGTGATCACGTGCTCGAGTCCGCGCGTACGTGCCGGGTGCAGGGTCGAGGCGATGAACGACATCCACGAGACAGCCTGCGCTTCGGCCTCGATATCGTTGTGCGGCAACAGCCCGGCGTCCGGGAAACGTTTTGCCAGATAGAACAGGATGCCTGCGACTTCGGTGAGCACGCGTCCGTCGATCAGCAGGGTCGGCACCTTGCCGTCCGGGTTGAGCTTCAAGAAATCGGGCGCGCGCATGTCGTTCTGTTTGAACGACATCGGCCTCGCCTCGAAGCTCGCGCCGACCTCGTGGAGCGCGATGTGCACAGCCATCGAGCTCGACCCGGGTGCGAAATAGAGTGTGAGCATGGATCTCTCCGAGACCTGTAGGGTGGGCAAAGCGAAGCGTGCCCACCGTGCGGATAACGATTTGTAAGGTGTTGGGCACACGGCGCGAGCGCCTTTGCCCACCCTACGATTCAAAACGGCAGTCCCACATAGTTTTCCGCCAGCGACGTCATTGCAGCCCTGGAGCTCGTGACATAGTCGAGTTCGGCGAGTTGGATGCGGGCGCCGATCGTGCCCGTGTCCGGAAACTTGTGCAGCATCGACGTCATCCACCAGGAGAAGCGCACGGCCTTCCAGACCCGTGCCAGCGCCTTGCGCGAGTAATCGTCGATGCCTGTGGAAGATTTCTCGTCGTAATATTCGCGGAACGCGCAAGCGAGATAATGCGCATCGCTCGCGGCGAGATTTAATCCCTTGGCGCCGGTCGGCGGCACGATGTGCGCGGCGTCTCCCGCCAGGAACATCCGCCCGAAACGCATCGGCTCGGCGACAAAGCTGCGCAAGGGCGCAATGCTTTTCTCGATCGAGGGGCCGGTCACAATGCTGTCGGCCGCCTCCCGATCGAGCCTTCGCTTCAGCTCGTCCCAGAACCGCTCGTCGGGCCATTGATCGATGTGATCGTCGAGCGGACATTGCACGTAATAACGGCTGCGATGTGTCGAGCGCATGGTACAGAGCGCAAATCCACGCGCGTGATTGGAATAGATCAGCTCGTGCGAGACCGGCGGCGTCTCGGACAGGATGCCGAGCCAGCCGAACGGATAGACACGCTCGAACGTCTCGATCGCGGAAGGCTTGACGCTCGCGCGGCTGATGCCGTGAAAGCCGTCGCAGCCTGCGATGAAATCGCAGGCGATCTCATGCGCGATGCCGTCCTTGACATAGGTGAGGCGCGGGCGATCGGTGTCGAAATCGAGCGGCGTGACGTCGGCCGCTTCATAGACCGTGGTGAAGCCGGCCGCTTTGCGCGCATTCATCAGGTCGAGCGTCACCTCGGTCTGGCCGTAGATCATCACCGTCTTGCCGGTGGAGGATTTCATGTCGATGCGATGACGGCTGCCGCCGAAGGCGAGCTCGATGCCGTCATGCACGAGGCCCTCGCGATGGGCGCGTGCGCCCGCGCCGACTTCGTCGAGCAGGCCGACGGTGCCTTCTTCAAGGAGTCCGGCGCGAATGCGCGCCAGCACGTACTCGGCGGTGTGACGTTCCAGAATGACGTTGTCGATGCCGTAAGTGCGCAGCAATTGTCCGAGCAACAGCCCGGCGGGCCCGGCGCCGATGATTGCGACTTTTGTCCGCAATACTTGTCTCCCCCCGTTATTGTAGGCTCGCGCGCGCCGGGCTCGCGGAGCGTTGTCGTACTGATAATTATATCATATAACAATATCTGCAAAGAGCGACGAAGGCCCAAACACAAAAGTCCAAGGGGAGACGATGCCGATGAGGAAGATGCTTTTCGCCCTGCTGGTGGCAGCAAGCGCTGCGCCCGCGTTCGCCGAAGAGACCATCAACCTGAAAATCTCACACTGGGTACCGGCGTCGCATCCGCTGCAGAAGTCGCTGGAGGATTGGGGCGCGGCCGTCGAGAAAGCTTCCGGCGGCACCATCCACTACCAGGTGTTCCCCGCCCAGCAGCTCGGCAAGG
>Ga0070734_10002171_pt1 | contig 25057 bp, 25 predicted proteins | sample Coa_R1_8_FD_66444 | JGI IMG/M metagenome (GOLD analysis project Ga0070734, IMG submission 66444) | Surface soil microbial communities from Centralia Pennsylvania, which are recovering from an underground coalmine fire - Coalmine... | ecosystem: Environmental > Terrestrial > Soil > Unclassified ...
GGTCGAACGCTTGCGCATGATTTGTCATTCATGGAAGGTCATGTTCCAGGCAGAATACTCTTCCGGGCAGGCCTTGGCCATGCTCGTGGATTTAAGAACTGCGGTGGAAACAGCTTTAACTAAGAGCGGAGCCGGAAAAGCAAAAGCTGCGGCGGCAGGCGCCGAAGTGGCTGAGTTCGAAGTTTCCAGCGGCGGCGCGGACGGTTCCAACTAAACCTGAGTCGCATGCCTTCCACTACTTCCAACGCGCATGAAGCCGCTGTGCTCATCGTCTCTGACGATGTAGCATTTTCGCGTGCGATCACCAGCCGCTGGCAATCGGAGCGTAATCTGCCATCATTTACGGTAGTGGGCTCGGAACTTTGCAGTCAGGGATTGGGACAAAATTTTCAAGCTGCCATTGTTGGAGCCATTGAGCCTCGCCGTCTTTCCAAAGTTGTTCAGACCTTGCAGGCATCGAGCAAGCCGGTTGTGCTGATTGGCGAACGCAGCGCGAACACTGACATCCATGAGTCGTATCCGCGCGTCCTTGTTGTGCAGCCAAGTGAAACATGGCTGGATACAGTTGTACTCTTGACCGGAGAAATTTTGCGCCGGTGTGAAGTTGCCAATCGCTTGTGCAGGCTCGAGCAAGAAAGCGCTTTATTGCAGCGCGATGCGACGCTCGGGCGCTACATTCTCGAGATGCGGCATACGATGAACAACGCGCTGACCGCGGTTTTGGGCAATGCAGAGTTGTTGCTCCTTGAACCGGGCACGCTTTCTGCGGGCACGTTGTCACAAGTCGAAACAGTCCGCAACATGGGGCTGCGCATTCATGAAATTATGCAGCGCTTCACTTCGCTGGAAAACGAATTCAGTGTGGTGGAACGGCAGGCGGAAAAAGATGGCCAAAGCATGGCGCGAGCTGCCGGCGCGCACTCCTGAAACTTCCCCAAAATAAACTGCATTTAAATTGTAAATATTTGCCCGATTGCATCGTCTGAAGCGTGACTTAAAATCAGATGTGAACAAAATATGCCGCATTGTTTCTATGTTGTTGCTTTTGATTGCGCCTCTTCACGCGCAAGAAAAACCTTCCTTTTATCTGGGCTTCGATCGCAATAATTATCCGGGTGACGAAAATCTAAAAGCTCTTCATCAGACTTTTTCTTACATGGGCTACTGGCTCGGACATCCTCCGAGCGCGAAGACGAACACCTGGAAGGGCAAGCGCCGCAAGATCGAAGCTGCTGGATTCGGATTTCTTGTTCTTTACAACGGGCGCGCCTATGTGCAACTCAAGTCTGTAGCCAATGCGACGCGCTTAGGCAAATTGGACGCTGCGGCTGCCATATCGGCGGCGCATCGCGAAGGTTTTCCCGGTGGGACCGTCATTTTTCTCGATCAGGAAGAAGGCGGCCGCATGTTGCTAGAGCAAAAAGCTTATATCTATGCCTGGGTGGATGCGGTGAATGCCAGCGGCTTTGCGGCAGGCGTTTATTGTTCAGGAATTGCCAATCAGGAATCGGAGCGCGTAAGCATCGTTACCGCCGACGATATTCGCGATAACGCACATGGCCGCCAGATCGCATTTTGGATTGCGAACGATACTTGCCCGCCGTCGCCGGGTTGCGCGTTTCCGAAGCTGCCGCCAAGCCCATCGCAAAGTGGAGTAAAGTTCGCCGATGTCTGGCAGTTTGCGCAATCGCCCAGACGCCCGGCGGTTACGGCGAATTGCGTTAAAACCTACAACGCCGATGGAAATTGCTATCCGCCGGAAATGGATACCGCGACCGGTTTACATATAGATATTGAAACTGCGAACTCACCCGATCCATCCCACGGACGCGGCCACGAGTGACGTAGGGCGGACGCTCTGTCCGCCCGGTCGAGAGATTAAACCTGCGTTAGACCACCATCCACCATGAGGTCAACACCGGTGATGTAAGAAGCTTCCTGCCCCGCGAGAAACAGCACAGCTCGCCCGACTTCCTCGGGCTGACCGAAGCGCTTCATAGGAACTTTGGCGACGATCTGCCTGGCAAATTCGTCCACGGCTTCTTTGGGCAAACCAAGGCGATCGAAAATCGGGGTGACGATGGGCCCGGGGCTGACCACATTGACGCGAATCCCGCGAGTCACCAGTTCTGCTGCCATGGTACGGGCGAATGACCGGACGGCCGCTTTGGTCGCCGAATAAACACTGGTATGAAGTTCGCCCTTCACGCCTGCAATCGAGGCATTGAGCACAATTCCGGCATTGTCATTGAGATAGGGAAGCGCCTTCTGCACCGTGAAAAATAAACCTTTAGCGTTTACATTGAAGGTTTCATCAAACAGCTCCTCGCTGGTTTGATCGACCGGGGCAAATTTGCCGATGCCGGCGTTGGCAAACAACGCGTCAATCTTGCCGAATTTTGCCGCAATCTCGTTATACATCCGATCAAGATCAGCGCTTTTCGAAACATCTGCCTTAATGGCCAGAATGTCGCTTCCGATAGTTTTTACAGCTTCGTCCAGTGTTTTTTGATCGCGTCCTGAGATGGCGACCTTTGCGCCTTCGTCGTGAAATAACTTGGCTGTGGCCAGACCAATGCCGCTGTTGCCGCCGGTGACTACTGCTGTTTTGCCCGCAAATCTCTTCATAAAGGAACTCTCCTCGCAAGCGCGTTGCGTGAATTGTGACTTCTTGCGCTTGTTTCGATGTTTTGATGATTATTGAAATAATTAGTTTCAGAATTCTTTGGTACAAATTTCATCGTTTAGAATCAATAGGCTTATGGATACGATCCGGCTGGCCAAAATCGCGAAGGCCCTCGCTGATCCGACTCGCTTGCGGATCTACCAGGAAATTGCGCAAAAAGGCGAGTGCTTTTGCGGCGAACTGGTGGAGATGGAAGATGTTGCGCCGGGGACAATTTCGCACCATCTAAAGATTTTGGCTGATGCCGATTTGATTGAGAGCCGACGTGACGGGCAGTTCATTTACAACAAGGCCAAGCCGGAAACGATGAAAGAGTTTGCCAAGACCTTGAATAAACTGAGCCATAGCGCTCCTCGCTCGGTGCGCTCTTAAATGGAAGTTAAACGTTTTTCAAAATTCGGTTTATCGCTTGAGTTTCTCGTAATTTTCCTATTTCTTCCCCTGGCGTTTTACTGCCATCTGATTCCGCTTTCGCCTATCCCTGCTTTATGGCTTGTAGCCATTTATTGTTTTGCTCGATTAAGGCACGACGCCAGTTTCGACCGGCGCAAGCTCTGGAACCTGGCAGCATTCCATCCTCGCGCACAGCAAATATTTCTATTGTTCCTGGTTTCGGCGATCGGAGTTGGATTGTGCGTCGCCTATTTCGCGCCGCAATTGCTCTTCAATTTCATCAAGCGTGACCCGATATTTTGGGCGCTGCTGATGGTGCTCTATCCCATATTTTCGGTTTATCCGCAGGGAGTAGTCTATCGCGCATTTTTCTTTCAGCGCTATCAAGCCCTGCTGCCGAACGATTATTGGCGAATTGCCATAAGCGCGCTTGCTTTCAGCTTCGTGCACATCATTTTTCGCAACCCGATTGCTGTTTCGTTAACTCTAATCGGCGGGGTGATCTTCGCGTGGCGGTATGCCGCTACAGGTTCACTATTCACGTCGGCCTTCGAACATGCGCTTTACGGCTGCTGGATGTTTACGGTCGGCCTGGGAGATTTCTTCTATAAAGGCGCGCGGTAACTGCTCTTGCCAAAGCACCGCCAACAGTGCACAATACTTGACGGAGCCCAGTAAAGCCAAAGACGCCCTAAAATTTAGGCGTCTTTTGCGTGCTCTGAGCATCCAAAAGTTGTACGGAAGTGAGTGGCTTCAACAACCCCGCAGGTTGGGCGTCGATTTTGCAAGATCAAGACGCAGCGAATCTGCTGGAGCCGCTGAGAGGCTTTCAACATCCCCGTTTCAATTTCGGGCATGAAGCGAAGCAGTTCGTTTCGCTATTGCTTTGAATTGAAGCTGAAAGCAGGACATGACATGGCTACAGCAACAGCAGTTTGCAGTTTGGAGAATTATCTCGTCCAGCCGGACCATACGATGGACGATCGCATCGCAGCCGCTCGTCGTGAATTGGGCCGAGACTGCGTGATTCTAGGCCACCACTATCAGCGCGATGAAGTCATCCGCTATGCCGATTTTCGCGGCGACTCTTACAAGCTGGCGCAGGAAGCCGCCCGCGCTGGTGGCAAATACATCATTTTTTGTGGCGTGCATTTTATGGCGGAGAGCGCGGACGTTCTCAGCCGCCCCAACCAAGTCACGATTCTTCCTGACCTCAACGCCGGATGCTCCATGGCCGACATGGCCGAAATCACCCAAGTCGAAGATTGCTGGGAGCAGTTGATTCGCGCTGGTGCGACGGACGACTCCGGCAACGGCGTGACGCCAATCACTTACATGAACTCGACCGCTGCGATTAAGGCTTTTTGCGGCGAACGCGGCGGAGTAGTTTGCACGTCATCGAATGCACCCGGCGCTTTCAAATGGGCCTTCTCTAAAAACGAAAAAATTCTCTTCCTCCCCGATCAGCATCTTGGCCGCAATACTGGCTTTGCCATGGGCATTCCGCTGAATGAGATGGTCGTGTGGGATCCGTATCTCATCAATGGCGGATTGACGCCTGATCGCCTGCGCGCCGCGAAAGTGATTTTATGGAAGGGCCACTGCTCGGTGCATCAGCGTTTCCTCCCTGAGCATGTGGACAATGTGCGCGCGAAGTATCCGGGGATTCAGGTAATTGTTCATCCGGAATGCCGCTGGGAAGTTTGCCAGAAGGCTGACGGCATTGGTTCCACCGAAGGCCTGCTGAAGATGATCAAGCAAGCGCCGTCAGGCAGCATGTTCGCTGTGGGCACGGAAATTCATCTCGTCAATCGCATGGGAAAAGAGTTTGCAGCGGATGGCAAGAAGGTCATTACGCTCGACGATTCTGGTTGTCTGTGCACGACGATGTTCCGCATCTCGCCCCAACATTTGTGCTGGGTTTTAGAAAATTTGGTAGAGGGCAATGTCGTCAACCAGATCAAAGTGAAAAGTGATGTAAAGCATTGGGCAAAAGTAGCGCTGGATCGCATGCTGGAAATTCAATAGTCGGCGCTACTTTCGCATGCCAATTTGATAGACGGTTCCGCAAAAAGAATATCCGTTGTAACACTGCGCATAGCCGCCCTCCTCAGTGGTCCCGAATAAATTTCCGGCGCGGTCCAGGATCACTCCCGCATCTGGCTGTCGAGCAGCCACTCCTCCGTTGTGAAAGAAATAAAGCACCCTCTCATTCCAAACTCCCTCTTGGTTGCGCAGCTCAAAAACTGTGCCGCAGCCGTAGTAAGCGCCATTGTAAGCACACTGCTTTCCACCGAACAGCGTGCTGCCAAAGAGGTGGCCGGAGCTGTCGAGAATCATGGAGCTGGGCACTGCCCCATCCTGAGTGCTGCTATAGGTGAAGTTGTGGATGACTGCATGAGTCCAGCTGCTATCCGGCGCGGTAGGCGGGGTGAGCTCAAAAGCAGTGCCGCCGCCTCCCGTGCCACCGGAATATGTCGTCCCGTAAAGATTGCCAGATGTGTCGAGGGTCAATCCGGTTAACGGATCAAACCCGTCGTTGCCGGCGGTAAAAGTGTGGATGACTTTTTCCGTCCATGCCTGTCCGGGCTGCGAAGGGGGACTGACTTCGAACACCGTTCCACAGCCAAGAGAGCCGCAGTCGTCGCTGTTAAGATAGCCGCCCCATTCGGTGGTGCCGTATAGATTTCCTGAAGCATCGCGAACCAGTGGCGCAACTGCGTTCCAGCCGTCGGATGTACAACACTTGAACTCGTGCAGCAAGGTGAATGTCCAAGCATCCCCTTGATTCTGCGGTGGGCTTAATTCAAAAACAGACGAAGTTGCTGTGCCATAGAGATTTCCTCTGCCGTCGGTAATCAGAGCGGCGTTTGGAGTCGCGCCATCGGTCCCACCCTGAAAGTGATAGAGAATGGATTCAGTCCAGGCTCCGCCGGGTTGCGTTGGGGGTGATAGCTTAAACACCTCGCCATCTCCGCCGGCGTTGGAATCGCTGGTTGTCCCGTAAAGATTTCCCGCGTTGTCACGGAGCAACGCCGCGGTTGGTCGCGCACCGTCACCGGTGTTCGTGAAGCTGTGGAGAATCGTTTCGTTATACTCGCCGCCCGGTTGCGCGGGCGGAGAGAGTTCAAACACGGTCCCATAGAAAGAGCCACCACCATATTCCGTAGTGCCATAAAAATTTCCGGCAGGATCAGAGATGAGGCTGCTCATCGGACTGTAACCGTCCACACCGCCCTGGAAGCGGTAGATTACATGTTCGCCGTTATATTGAGCAGTTGCGCAGCGTATTAAAGAAACGACTAAGAGGGAAACTACGATAGCGGCCCGGTTTAAAGGCCATCGCCGTGGATTCATGGCGCACCTCGCGAGAAGGCCATTTGGCCTCCGCGCAAGTGTACCGCCAGTTTGGGCTAGATCACAGAATTATTTAAATGTAGGGAATTACGAGCTTTAAAGCTGATTCCATCGCCAGAGATGCAATGAATTACAATATGAATATCTTCATGTCTGACCGCACGTTCACTCTCGATGAAGCTCAGTTGCTGTTGCCGGTACTGGAATCGCTTCTGCGTACATCTATTGACGGCAAGAAACTGATCGAGTCAGTGGATGAGGAATTTCAGGAATTAGCGCACCGCATATTCTTGAGCGGCGGGCTGCACGTGAATATTGTCCACATGGCGCGCCGCAAAGCCGAACGCGAAAAAGCGATTCAACGCGTGAAAGACGCCATGGCCGAAATTGACGCCATCGGCGTGCAAGTTAAAGACCTCGACATCGGTTTGTTGGATTTTCCCTGCGATGTCGAGGGGCAAACAATCTTGCTGTGCTGGAAGCTGGGCGAAACTGGAATTACTCACTGGCACGGTACGCACGAAGGCTTTGCCGGGCGAAAGCCGATTGACGAAAGAATCTCCAAAAGCCGCCGCACCCATTAACAACCTAAAAAGGTTGCCTCTCACGCAATTATTTCGCCCGCTAGTAGAGCGACTCCACCAATCTTTGCAGCAACTAATCTTCTTCTTCCGCGTTTATACCCACAGCCAGCAAAAGCTCACATAGGAGCACTCATGCGTATTCACCGAAGCCTTCGTTATTTTTTGATCGCCGCAACGTTATTGATTGTGCCCGTAGCGTCTTTCGCGCAAATTGGGATTTCCATCACGATTGGTCCTCCGGCATTGCCGGTTTATACGCAGCCGCCATGCCCGGCTCCGGGATATGCCTGGACGCCCGGCTATTGGGCTTATGGCCCAGATGGATATTACTGGGTGCCCGGTACCTGGGTGGTCGCTCCGGTTGGTTTGTTGTGGACTCCCGGTTACTGGGGATGGGGAGGAGGAGTCTATATCTGGCATGCCGGCTATTGGGGCCCGCATGTGGGTTTCTACGGTGGGATTAACTACGGCTACGGCTATGGCGGAGTTGGTTTTGCCGGCGGGTATTGGAATCATGGCGCGTACTATTACAACCGCAGCGTAACCAATGTAAACGTCACCAACGTGACAAATGTCTATAACACAACGGTTGTGAACAACAACACAAATGTCAACCGCGTGAGCTACAACGGCGGCACTGGAGGCACAACTGCGGTGGCAACTCCTCTGGAACAGGCTGCGGCGCGGGAGCAGCACACGCCGCCTCTGCAAACTCAGGTGCAGCATGAGCAGATGGCAGGCAATAACCGGGAACTATTGGCATCGGTGAATCATGGTGCACCTCCGATTGCTGCAACTGCGCGGCCTGCGCAGTTTAGCGGAGCAGGAGTCGTTCGTGCGCAGTCGGCGGGAGCGCCTAATCGTGCGCCATCGGCTGAAGGGAATTCCACGCCAGCGAGAAATACGGTGCCCCGTCCGCCATCCAATAACTTGGGAGGTACGCAAGGCGCTACACGTCCGCAAAATAATGGTGGGATGAATACATCGGTGCCGCGCCCATCGCCAAGCCAGTCCGAGCCAAACCAGACGCGCGATGTGCCGCGTCCGCCTTCAAGCATGACTCGGCCCACCGCGTCTTCCGGGCAGAATTCATCTTCGCCCCGGCCACAGCAGCAGTATGGGAATAATGTTCCACGGCCGCAATCCACGCCGCGTCCCGAAACGGGTATGCAAAATCGTCCTCAATCAAACGGGAATACTCCGCGGCCTCAATCGTCTCCGCACCCCGGAACAACGATGCAGAACTCGCAACCCCGACAGGCTGCGCCAACGAGGGAAAACGCTCCTCGTCCTGAGCCTGCGCCGCACGCCGAATCCCATGGTGGGGGAGAGCACCGTTAAGTATCTATAAATAACAAAGCCGGCGGAGGAACCTCCGCCGGCTTCTTGATTTGATCTAAGGCTGTCCGCCCTTGTTCCACTGCGGCGTGAAGTCGGAGTTCACTAGCCATTCGACGGGAGCAAGCATCGAGCCAATCGCAGCATCCATGTGCTTAAAGTCGAGATGGGCAAGATCATCGCTAGGATGATGGTAGTCGGAATGTAGGCCGTAGCTCGAAACCGTTTGCGCCACAACACCTTTTTTTGCCAGCACATAATTGTCGGAGCGCGCGAAGAAATTTTGATCAGGATGTGGGTCGCCAACCAGATTTGCGCCATGTGCAGCCAGCATTGGTCCGAGATTGGAGCGTTCCCATCCGGTGAGCCAAAGTGTGTCAGCCGGGACTTTTGAATCGGCGCGGCCTATCATTTCGAACTCAAGATTGGCAGCAAATTCATTTAGCGGTATCGGCGGGTGCTCGCGAAAATACGTTGAACCCAAGCCGCCGGATTCTTCACTGCCGAACAAAGCAAAAATTACCGTACGCTTGGGATGTGGCCCCGCGCCTAATACGCGCGCAAGTTCTAGCACAGCGGTTGTGCCGGAAGCATCATCGTCTGCGCCGTTGTAGATGCTGTCGCCATTTACTGCCGGGCCGATTCCTAAATGATCGAGGTGCGCTGAAAGCAAAATCGCCTCGTGCTGCAACTTTGGATCGGCGCCCTTGAGAATTCCGACGGCATTCCAGGTGAAACCATTTTCTTCTTCGACTGCAGCCACAAACTTGATGTTCGCGCCATCGTCCGTTTGCAAAATAGTCTTCGCGGCATCCGGACTGACTTCAAGAAAGTTGATCGTCATCATGCCGCTGCTCTGACCCTTTAACTGATTCGGGAAGTTCGGCAGTTCTTTCGATTCGGTTCCAAATTCTTCTGCCTTGCCGGTGACGATGACTGCAATACCGCCTGCCTGGTCCGCCACGGACATTGTGGCTGCCTGAATCTTGCGGGGATTCACTCCGGTCGCGAAAACCACAGACCCCGCCGTCAGTTTTGGATTGGCTTCCTTGTCGGTATCAACCTTGTGCAGAGGGCCAGAGAATTCCGGTGCAGTGGAAAAACGCAACAAAAAATCTTTGCCGTATTGCAGGGTGACCGGAGAACCGTTTGCCGGCGTAATTTCAAGTCTGGGTGGCGCGGTTACTTTGCGCTTGATGAGCGGCGCGGCCTGTATATACCCCCCGTCATCGCCGGCAGGCGCAATGCCGTATGCGCGCAACTCCGCGGCCACGTAAGTCGCGGCCAATAGCTCGTCATGCGTCCCGCTACCGCGGCCCTGCATGGCGTCGGAGGCGAGGAATTCCTCGTGGGCACGGATACAAGCAGAGCAAACCTTTGGTTTCGCTGCGTGAGCGGAGGACTGGGGCTTCTTGCCGTCTTGCGCAACGACAGAAACGGAAGCAAGAAAGAGGGCGATTAAGAATGTTGTAACGCGTCGAATGGTCATGTTTACAGTACGAAAAAGCCTAACAGATAGTTCCTAAGGCCGTGGAGGTTGCGGTTTGATTCATTTTCGGATGGATATTTCGATCGCCTGCTCCGCAAGAGGCGCCATGGCCTTGTATCCCGCCGCGTTTGGATGCAAGCCGTCTTCGGCGAATTCGCTCTTGAGCAAGCCTTTTTCGTCAACCATGGCTTGGAAGTAATCGAGATAGATTAAGTTATTCGCGGCACAATAATCTTTCAGCCAGACATTAAGTTTGACGATTTTGTCTGGTGAGCGTTCCGAAAATAGCTCCAGCGATTCCGGTGTGTAATTGTTCACCGGAAGAACAGACGCGAAAATCACCCTGATTTCATGCGATCGCGCAAGCTCAGCCATTGAAGCCAGGTTCGCTTCGATGTCTTCGAGTCGCATGGGGCCGGTGTTTCCGGCGATGTCATTGGTGCCCGCGAGAAAGACAACAGCTTTCGGTTTGAGATCAATCACATCCTGGCGAAAACGAATCAGCATTTGCGGCGTGGTTTGTCCGCTGATGCCGCGATTGACGTATGGTTTCCCGGCGAAGTATTGGTCAAGCTTCCACATATCGGTGATGGAATCGCCGAAGAAGACTACGCGATTTTCATTTTGAGCAGGAGGCTTCATGGCAGCGTTCGCATCTCGGTATCGTGTGAGCTGCCCAAAATCATCAGTAAAAATCGAAATCCGCGAGGCGCGATATTTATCCAACCCTGGATATCCAGTCGATGGTATTGCATTTTCTTGAGCAAAGCCGATAGAGACCAGCCCGATCATCGCAAGCATGATTCTGGAATAGCGCATGATTCCACAGCATAATGCATCGCGCCACGAAAAATTCATACGAAAGTTGCATCTTGGCTGAAAACTCTGGCATCTTGCTGTCATGGAATATCGCACACTCGGTCGCTCTGGTCTTAAAGTTCCGGTTCTTAGCTTCGGCACCGGTACATTCGGCGGTAAGGGCGAATTTTTTAACGCCTGGGGCAGCAGCGACGTGGCCGAAGCTACGCGCCTGGTGGATGTTTGCCTCGAAGCAGGCGTGAATTTGTTCGACACGGCGGACGTGTATTCGAAAGGTGTGTCAGAAGAGATTTTAGGCAAAGCGATTAAAGGCCGCCGCAACCAGGTTTTAATTTCCACGAAAACCACGTTCCGCATGGGCGATGGCCCGAATGATTTGGGTTCCTCACGCCACCACATTCTAGAAGCCTGCGAAGCCAGCCTGCGCCGCCTCGGCACCGACTACATTGACATCTATCACATGCATGGTTTCGACGCGCAGACGCCGATTGAAGAAACGGTGAAGACTCTCGACCATCTAGTGCAGAGCGGCAAAGTTCGTTATCTCGCCTGCTCGAATTTTTCAGGATGGCACTTGATGAAGTCTATCTCGACCGCCGAAAGATACGGATGGGAGCGCTATTGCGCCCACCAGGTTTATTATTCGCTGGTCGGGAGAGATTATGAGTGGGAACTCATGCCACTAGGGATGAAGGAAAATGTGGCAGCGATTGTTTGGAGCCCATTGGGGTGGGGAAGACTCACGGGTAAAATCCGCCGGGGACAGCCCTTGCCGAAAGTAAGCCGCTTGCATTCGACGGCCGAGCAAGGCCCGCCAACCCCAGACGAATATCTCTACAAAGTTGTTGACGCGCTCGATGAAGTTGCCAAAGAAACCGGCAAGACGATTCCGCAGGTTGCGCTGAACTGGTTGTTGCAGCGTCCGACGGTCGCCAACGTAATCATGGGTGCGCGCAATGAAGAGCAATTGCGGCAAAATTTAGGTTCGGTGGGATGGAATCTCACAAAAGATCAGATCGCGAAGCTTGATGCTGCGAGCGAGCAGACGCCAGTTTATCCGTATTGGCATCAGCGGCAGTTTGAGAGAAATCCCAAGCCGGTGTAGGAGATCAGAAAGCCGTCCTAGCCACACGCGAGATCCTTCGCTTTGCTCAGGATGACGTGCGCGTCTCCCGCTTCGCTCACGCCGCGCAAACACCGTTACATCCCATCATAATTCGGCCCACCGCCGCCTTCGGGTGGAACCCAGGTGATGATCTGGTAGGGATCCTGAATGTCGCAGGTCTTGCAGTGCACACAATTTGAAGGATTCAAGCTGATGCGCTTGCCGAAGGGCTGGTTGGCGTCATCCACCATTTCATAAACATTCGCTGGGCAGAAGTTCTGGCAGGGGCTGCCAAATTCTTTCACGCAACGCGAATTGCAAATATTGGTATCGTGAATCACCAGATGCGCAGGCTGATCTTCTTCATGCTTCGTGCCGGAGTGATACAAATCAGTCAGCTTATCGAAAGTCAGCTTGCCGTCGCCCTTCGCCGGGCCGAGATTTTGCGGCTCTTCTGCGCCACTCGGGTCGGTGTAGCGGAGCTTCTCCATGTGCTCATAACCGGGCGTTGAAGGATAGCGCGCGTGCAGGCCGCGCCCACCACTGATCATCTGCAAACCGGTGTTGAACATGCCGGCGAAAAATCCCTTTTCGAAGCCCTGGTGCATATTGCGGACGCCCCAGAGTTCTTCTTTGATCCAACTGGATTCGGCCCGGGTCTGATAATTGCGCAAAGTTGCCGCTGATGAATCGTCTTTAGTCAGAGCTTCGAACGCCGTTTCCGCCGCGAGCATCCCGCTCTTGATGGCGAGATGAATTCCCTTGAGCCGCGCCGAGTTCACGAAGCCAGCCGAATCGCCGAGAATCATCCAACCATCGCCCGCTAGTGGAGGCAACGCAAACCATCCGCCGTAGGGCATGGTCTTGGCCCCGTAGCGAATCATCTTGCCGCCTTCCAGCAACTTCTTCACAAAGGGATGCTGCTTGAAAGACTGCAAAATATGCTGCGGGTCGACTCGAGGGTCTTGATAGTCAAGGCCCGTAACGAAGCCCAACGAAACAATGTTGTCTTTGCTGCCGTAAATCCACGCACCGCCGTATTCGTGCGTGGTCAGCGGCCAGCCCATGGTGTAAATGACTTCGCCGGGGGCGATGCGGCCCGAGGGAACCTCCCACAACTCTTTGATGCCCACGCCGTAAGTCTGCGCGTTCGAATCTTTGTCGAGGTCGAATTTTTGAATTAGCTGTTTGGTCAGCGATCCACGTGTGCCTTCGGCGAGAATGACAACTTTGGCTTGCAGATCGTAGCCGGGCTCAAAGTTCGACTTCGGGCGATTTTCTTTGTCCACGCCTTTGTCGTCGGTGCGGACGCCGGTGACGCGATTGCCGTCGTAGAGCAGTTCCGATCCGGCGAATCCGGTAAAAACGGTGATTCCGGTTTCTTCGACTTTGCTGCCCAGCCACTTCACAAAACGATTCAACGAGATAACGTAGTTCCCGTGATCGCGCAACGGCGGCGGCGTGATGGGAAATTTGAATTGGTGCTTTTCAGTGAAGAAATAGACAGCTTCTTTGTGGACTTCAGCGTCGAGTGGGGCTTCTTTCTCGAATCCGGGCAGCAACTCGCGCATGGAGCGAGGGTCGAGCAGTGCACCCGATAGGCAATGCTGACCGATCTCACGGGCCTTCTCTAATACGTAAATATTTTCTTTGCTGAGCTGCGAATCAGGATGCGAAGCGTTGTGCGCATCAATTAACTGCGAAAGACGCAGCGCACAAGCCATGCCTGCTGGCCCGCCGCCGACGATGACAACGTCGGCCGGCATCTGCGGGCGTTCAATTCCTTCGAGCGGTTTGCGAAAGATCAGCATGCAGGTTTCAAAGTTGCAAGGTTTCCAAGTTTCAAGAAGCCTGTTTGAAATTGCGTAAAGAGTCCAGAAGCCGATTGATTAAACCAAGAATTTGGTACGCTTCCCTCGCAAGCATTTCATATTCTGCCTTTCCCAAATATCCTAAATCAGCGGCGATCGCAAGTTGTGTGTCCAGTTCAAGAAGGGAGCCGCGTGCATGCCCAAGGAACTGTTGGAATTCACCTCGAGTCAATCTACCTTGGCCTTCCGCGATGTTGGAAGGTACTGACACTGCAGCACGTCGAATCTGCGACGTTAAACCATAAAGCTCAGATCTCGGGAAGTCCTTCGTCGCAAGGTAAATACGCGTAGCGAAAGCCTTTGCTTTTTGCCAGACCAACAGATCACGATAGGAATGGCCCATAGAATCTCCGCACGCCGCAATAACCTTGAAACCTTGAAACTCTGAAACCTTAATTCCCTGCTTTGGCTTTCTTCACTTCCTCAATCAATGGCGGCACGATATCGAACAGATTCCCAACCACCGCAAAATCGGCAATCTCAAAAATCGGGGCCTCGGAGTCTTTGTTGATGGCCACAATGCCGCGCGCGCCCTTCATGCCGACAATGTGCTGAATCGCTCCGCTGATGCCGAGAGCGAGATACAGCTTTGGGGCGACGGTTTGTCCGGATGATCCAATCTGGCGATCCATCGGAAGCCAGCCCGAGTCGCAAATAGGACGCGAAGCCGCCAGCTCTCCACCTAGCGCGTCAGCAAGCTGCTTGGCGATTTCGATGTTCTTCTGTTCTTTAATGCCGCGTCCAACCGAAACTATGATTTCGGCTTGGGTCAGATCTACGGCTTGTTTGGCTTCTTTGAAAACTTCCTGTGGCCTATTGCGGACAACGCCGTCGGCAATTTCAACCTTCACAGTTTCTACGGGAGCCGCACTTGCTCCGTCTTCGGCTTTATCTCCGCGGAATGCTCCGTTCTGAAACGTCGCAAACCAGGGACTGTTACCGGTAAAGCTTACATCCGCAGCCAATTTGCCTTGAAACATCTGGCGGGTGAAGAGCAGCTTGCCGCCTTCATGCTTGAAGCCAATGCAGTCGCTGATGACGGTACTTCCCATCGCAGTCGCCAGCTTGGGAACGAAGTCGCGCACCTGATAGGTGTGCGGCATTAGAACCAGCTTCGGCTGCTTCGCCTCGATAAATTGTTTCAGTCCAGCGGCGAATGCATCGGGCGTGTACGGTTCCAGCTTCGCCGACTCGACCGAATAAACTTTGGCCAGCTTCTTCGCGGCTAGCTCATTGGCGAATGAACCTACGCTTGCTCCGACGACCGCAGCTTCGAGCGCCCATCCGGTCGCAGCGGCAATGGCTTGTCCAGCAGCAATGGTTTCCAATGATGCGCGATTGAGTTTGCCTTCGCGCTGTTCCGCAATCACTAAAATTGTGTCAGGCATGCAATTCCTTTAAAACAGTTTTTGAAAGCAGGCAATTCCCGCAACTTACAGCGTTCTTGCAAGCCGCCTACTTATTCGTAAACCGTGCCGCGAATATGAGCGCCGATGCCGATAAGCATCACACCCAGAAGCGCTTCGATCCCCGTCCACCACGTCCAGAAACTCGAACCTGCACGCAGCCCGACCGAGCCGATGGTCAGCACAATCAACAAATCAGTCCAAATCAGCACTTTGCCGCAAGTGATCAGCGCCATGCCTTTGCACATGCGGTCAACAATGCCTTCGGATTCCAACAAATCCATTCGCAAACCTGACATATGTAGTTGGATGTTCTGTCAGGGAAATGCGTGGCCTTATAAAACCCGCAATTCGTTGCGCAGCTTCTCCACCAGCTTCTTTGCCACTTCCGCCGGCGGCCCTTCAATAAATTCGGTATTCTTCGTCTTCTGCGGGATGTAAAGCTTCTCAATCATCTGCAAATTGTTGCCGATCGCAGATTGCACATCCGCCAGCGCTACTTTACGCAGAGGTTTGTTCTTCGCGTTCTTGATCCCTATCAAAGTCGCATAGCGTAGCTTGTTGATGCCGGATTGAATCGTAAGTACCGCAGGCAGCGGCATATCCACAAATTGAAAGAAGCCGGCTTCGAGTTCGCGCTTCACTTTGATTCCCGCGTCGGTTTTCTCGATCTGCATGATGATGGTCGCGTGCGGCCATCCCAGCAATTCCGCGAGAATGACGCCGACTTGCGCGTAACCGTAGTCGTCAGACTGCAGCCCCGTAAAAATTAAATCGAATTGTTCGTCTTTAATCGCAGCTGCGAATGCGCGCGCTGTGTTGAAGGCATCAAGCCCGACGAAAGCATTGTCTTCCAGATGAATCGCGCGGTCCGCGCCCTTGGCCAGGGCTTCGCGCAAAACCTGTTGCGCCCGCGCCGGGCCGGAAGTGATGACGACGACTTCGCCGCCATGCTTTTCTTTCTGCCGCAGCGCTTCTTCGAGCGCGTAGGCATCCGGCTCGTTCACTTCATAGGAAACGTCTTCCCGAATCCAGGTAGCCGTCTCGTTGAGTTTGAGCGGTGCGTCTTTCTGCGGCACCTGCTTCATGCAAACCAATATCTTCAAGCGGAACTCCTTGCGATGAGCAAACTACTTAGTATAAACGAGGGCAAGAGAATCTTGGGTTGGTCTTGATGAATTGATGGTGTCCAAAATCGGCCGCACGCCCCACCCGGAGCAACATCCACTATGGAGACACGGAGGATTTTTGACGAACCGCTGGCTTTTAACTCATTGAGGGTTTTCTCTGTGACTCCGTGCCTCTGTGGTCAAGCTCTGGTAAGGGAATCCCTATTCCGTGAAAACCACGGACTGCACCCCCGAAATCTCAAACCGCTTGCGGCAGCGCATGTTCTTGCAGGCCAGCATGTCGTCTTTGCGAAGCATGTAGGAGCGCGCTTTGGCGAAGCGGGCGCGGTCGCGGTCATCGGCGCGTCCGGCGAGCTGCTTCTTCTTGGTGCGGACGACCCAGGTAATTTCGTATTCGCCCGGCTGCTGGCAATGCGGACAATTCAGCGTGGCTACTTTCTTGTCCGTGCGCTCATCAAAAAAATCGCGTTCTTCCATAATTGTGTGTAGCGCGGGCGTCCCGCCGGTGCATCAAACTCGACATTATTGCAGCTTTATCGCCGGGAAGCTATGGCAAGATTAAAGTTAAGCGGAATCAATGGCAAAAAAGAAGAAAACAAAACGCTTCAGCAAAGTCCAAGCTGTCAAAGAGATGGCGCGTGAACGGGTCGGCATTCTTCCTAAACCGCAAGTCGTACCGAATCGAAAGAAAGCGCGCCCAGAACAGGCGAAATACAAGCCCAAACTGGAAGATATGCTTCGTGATCCTGAAGCGTGACTACGGATTAAACGTCACTGTGACCGTAGCTGGATTTTGCAGATTATTGATAACACACGCCGCTCCAGCTGTACTATCGCATCCCGACCATCCTCCAAAAGTACCACTTGTCGCTGTCGCGGTAAGTGTTAGCGTGGTGCCTATCGGAAAACTTGCGCTGCAAGTTGCCGAGCATCCCAGCCCACCCGGGGAACTTGAGACGGTGCCAGTACCGGTGCCCGCGAAATCGACCGTGACGGCTGGTCCCGTTCCGGTGAAGCAGACAACCGTGGCAGTCATATAATTCGTGACAATTGCCCCGGTGGAACCGATGCCTCCATCGCTACTATTCTTAGTCACCGTCGCGGAAACCAAGGTATTGCCGCAGTCTACTCCAGTCGCGGTGAGCAAGCCCGACGAATTCACCATCGCAATCCCCGGAGTATTAGAAGCCCATGTAACCTGATTAGTAATGTCCTTCGTCACCGGAGGATGAATATAGGTACCCAACGCCGACAATTGGACTGTCAAGCCTGCATCCTCATTCACTGGCGTGGAAGAAGAACCAAATGTCTCGGTCGAAGGTTGGATCGTGATAGAAACTAATTGCTGGTCATGTCCGCAGCTGGGGACAAGGAGCATGAGCGAACCGAGCACCGCCACCCCGGCGAGACGAGTTGCAAATCGAAGCATTACGTGACTACTCCTTTGCTGACTATTACTTGCAGGTAAATCTATGTGAAGATTCGGCAAAAGGCAAGCTAATCCGTCACTGTTCGCCGAACCAACCGTGAGAACTCGAGTACGTCATCTTCCGTCGTGTCGAACGAGCACATCCAGCGTACGACCGATTTCGATTCATCCCACACATAGAAAAAGTACTGTTCCTGTATCTTGGCGATGGCTTTGCGTGGAATCTGGGCGAATACGCCATTCGCTTCCACGGGATAAACAATTTTCACTTCAGGGATCGCGGCAATCTCGTTCTTCAAAAGTTGCGCCATGGCATTCGCCCGCCGGGCATTGTGCAGCCACAAATCATTGGAAAATAAGGCACTGAACTGGGCGGAAATAAATCTCATCTTTGACGCCAACTGCATCCCTTGCTTGCGCAGAAAGGGCATGTCCTGGCCGACCTTGGCGTCGAAAAAAATCATGGCTTCAGCGCCCATGGCGCCATTTTTCGTGCCCCCAAACGATAAAACATCCACCCCGGCGTCACGCGAAACTGCGCTCAGGCTTAGGTTTAAACTTGCAGCGGCATTGGCGATTCGCGCTCCATCCATGTGCAAAAACATGTCGCGTGTGTGTGCGAATTCGGCCAGCGCGCGAATCTCCTCCGGTTTGTAAACGGTGCCGACTTCTGTAGATTGCGTAATCGAGATGACGCGCGGCTGTACATGGTGCTGATCGCCAATTCCGTGGTAAGCATGAGTCACCTGCTCCACGGTCAGCTTGCCGTTGCTTGTAGCGATGGGGAGAAGCTTGCAGCCCGTAAATCTTTCTGGAGCGCCGCATTCATCGGTGTAGATATGCGCGCCTTCGCTGCAAATAATTGCGTGATAAGAATTTGTCAGCGCTTTGAGGCTGAGGCAATTCGCGGCTGTGCCGTTGAATACGATGTAAATGCCAATGTCATCGCCAAATTGCTCCCGAAACTTGGCTTTCGCGGCTTCCGTGTAAACATCATCGCCGTAGCCGACGCTGTGTCCATAATTGGAGTCTGCAATCGCCTTTAGAACATTAGGATGAACCCCGGCATTGTTATCGCTGGCAAAGCTGCGGGCTGGTTTCGTCATGCAAACCAATTTAGCAGAAGCTCAAGCAGGGACTGTAAACGGCGATCTCGACTATTTTGTTGGAGAAGATAACGCCGACCCGACAACTTTGCCGGGAGTATTGCCGTTCGACTGCTGTATAAAGGCTACGACCCGCAGATTTCCTGGATCGGTATCCCGTGGAATTTTGACCTCCACGTCTCTTGCAAACTCTTTATCTTTTTTCAAATTTCCCACTTGCTCGAGGCTCTGCACTACAGCCACATGCGTGAGGCGATGTCCGCCATTTTCCCCGTGCAAAACTTTTGATTCCGCGTGGTTTAAAGCAAGCGCTACATATACGGTGCCGGAACCTTCGCCGGCTTCCACATGAGCTTTTAATTTGCCGGGTGAATCTGTCGTCGAAGTAATACGCACTGGGATTTTTGGTTCTGAAATCGCTTTCTTGACGCTTTCCTGTGCAGCACGAACGTCACTGCCGGTGAATTGCGATTCGCCATCCACCACCATTTGTGGCGTATAGACGGAAGCCAACTTAAATTGATTGCCATATTCGCTTTGTCGCGCGGTAACGTCTTGCAGGGAAAAAGGATCTTTCCATCCTTCGCTATTCCAATAAGTGACATGCTCACTGAGAACGATGAGTTGAGCTCCCGGAATCGGCTGTTTGCTGTCAAGTTCCTCAAGGAAACGGTCAGCCGGGGGGCAACTGGAGCATCCCTCCGAGGTAAACAATTCAATCAGAACGGGTGTTGGGGTTGTGTTAGCGCTTTCTGCACGCGACGACAGGGAACAAATTGTAAGGACAGAGATTGTAAGAATGAAGCTTAGAGCCAGAAATTGTTTGTACATGGCAAAACACCCGTCGAGTTATTTATTAAGAGCAATTGCGCTATGAAGTTGGACTCGGTGGCATTGAAAAAGTTACAGCCGTGCCCGTTTTCGTTCACAACAACCGCATTGTTCTATATTTACTGTCATGCGCGGCCTTATTTTCGTTTTTCTCCTATGCATTCCAATGCTCGGTCAGTCCGGCAAGCAAGTTGCCACGGACGCCGTATCCCCTCAATTTGAGGATGTTGCTCAAAAATCTGGCCTTACGGTTTCTCATATTTCTTCGGTGGACAAACGCTACATCGTTGAATCCATGAGCGGAGGCGCGGGGTTGATTGACTGCGACAACGACGGCAAACTCGACATCATCACCGTAAACGGCTCCACGTTGGACCACTACAAGCAGGGTGGCGATCCGATGATTACCCTCTACCATCAAGATGCCGATTTCCATTTTTCAGATGTCACAGTTTCAGCAGGACTCACGCGCAAAGGGTGGGGCATGGGCGTGGCCGTTGCTGATTATGACAACGACGGGTTGCCGGATATCTACGTAACCGGCTACGGCGGTAACGCGCTCTATCACAACTTGGGTAATTGCAAGTTTGAAGATGTCACGGAAAAGGCTGGTGTTGCGGGCGGCGGTTTCAGCACAGGCGCGGCGTGGGGAGATTACGACAAAGACGGCAATCTTGATCTATTCGTCTCGCGCTATGTGCATTTTGATATCAACAAGTTGCCGCCGTTTGGAGTGGATGAAAAGAACTGCCACTTCAAAGGCGTGCCAGTGCAGTGCGGCCCGTGGGGGCTTCCCGGCGAATCGGATTTGCTTTATCACAATCGCGGTGACGGGACATTCGAAGAAGTCTCCAAAAAAGCTGGCGTGGACGATCCTAATCATTACTACGGCTTAGGCGTGATTTGGGGCGATTATGACAACGACGGCTGGCCGGATTTATTCGTCGCTAACGACGCCGGGCCGAATTACCTCTATCGCAACAAGCATGATGGAACGTTTGAAGAGCTGGGAATGATTTCCGGCATTTCCTTGAGTGGCGAGGGCCAGGCACAGGGTTCGATGGGCGTGGATTGGGGCGACTATCGCCACGAAGGCCGCATGGCGATGTTTGTGACCAACTTTACTGAGCAGCCCGACGCCCTCTATCGCAATCTCGGCAAAGACGGATTTTCGGATGAAGGCCAGCACGCTGGCATCTCCAAGCCGACGTATGAGCTTGTGGGGTGGGGCACGGCGTTCTTCGATTTCGACAACGACGGCTGGGACGATCTATTCGAAGCCAACGGGCATGTTTATCCGCAGCTCGATTCGATTCCCGGCGCCGCGCGATACCGTGAACCCATGCTGCTGTTTCGCAACAAGCATGATGGTACGTTTGAGAACGTGTCGCCGGCACTGGCGAATATTCCTGATGCTTCGCGGCGTGGCGCAGCTTTCGGCGATCTCAACAACGACGGCAACGTGGATGTCGTAGTCATCAACATTGACGGGCCGCCGTTGCTGTTACTGAACACCACCAAGAGCAAGAATCATCGCGTGCTGTTCAAATTGGTTGGGACGAAGAGCAATAAATCGGCGGTTGGGACGCGGGTGACGGTGAAAGCTGGAACTCTCAATCAATTCAATGAAGTGCGCGCGGGCGGGAGCTATATTTCGTCGAATGATCCGCGCTTGCACTTTGGACTTGGGGCAAATTCGATGATGAATGAAGTTGAAATCAAATGGCCAAGCGGGAAAGTGGAAGTCTTGCATGATGTTCCTGCCGACTTCATCTACACCATCATCGAGGGAGAAGGGATCCAGCAGAAGACACCGTTGCCGCATTAGAAGAACGGCTCCCGGTGTTTTATCAAAAGCAGATTCCTCACCGCTAAAGCGGATTCGGAATGACAAGTGGCTGGGTATTTTCAGAAAACAACTGAGGTTTGCTCGACTCAATCATCCACATTGTCATCCCGAAGGCCTGCGCTTTCACCCGCGGGTCGAGGGATATTGCGTGTAGCGAGCACGCTCTCGAGCGTTGTTTGGCTTGGGCGGACGAGGCGTCCGCCCCTACGCAAGGAAATGCTGCCCCAATTTGCCGATGCCAAGGTTTACAGCAATGGCCCGTAGAACGCGTAGGAAGGGCTGAGACGCGATCGGAACGGCTCCGACGGCCCAGAGTATTGGGCCAAAATTGGCAGCCTCTGGGGGCAATCTAAATCGATTTAATCGCCATATTTAAGTTATTCATTTTAAGATACTTATCGGTTATTTTACGCACAGCCAATTGAGCCCGCAAACGGCGGCAAATCAATGCACTAGAAGGAAGCTGCACGATATTTAGTGCAGCAAATATCCAATCGTAGATATGCGAATTGACTAGCCTTGGAGGAGCAGAAAGACAGTATCAGTACTCTTTACCCGGCTCGCTGCAATTCGCGTGAATGATTTTCACCTTATGGGCCACAATCGTGTTCCAGCCCGCGCCCGTCGTTGTACCTTCGTTGTAGGGCGCTGTCATGTTTTCCTCGGGATCGTTCTTTGCCACGTCTCCCGTTACTTGCACCGTGTAAAGGACTTTACCTTTCAGTGCGGAGGTGTCTCCGCCAATGATGCGATATTGCTTTGGCCCAGGGCCGCCGCCAGTGATGGTGTAAAGGCCATTGGTAGTGGACAAACAACCTACCACCGTCCGCACTCCCAGAATCTGCGGCGCGGATGCCGCCGCGGCCTGATTGGCCGACATATCTTGCGCAAATGCCGCTGTCGTCAAGCCCAAGCCAACTGCCAGAACGAAAATATTGGTTCGCATGGAATATGCTCCTTCTAACTAATTAGAAGTGGCGGCAGAGTAAGCGGCATCTGGAAGAAGCGCGGGAATCAAACTCGATTAACTTTGAGGACAATACGAGGCGCGCGGGATGAGCGAGCGGAAAAAAGGGCCGCGCGAAGCGGCCCTAAATGCCATATGGAAAAGGTTACGCGGCCGTTTCCTGTTCCCGGCGTTTTCCGGTTCCAACCACGTGCATTCTGGGGTCAATGCCAAATGCGTAGTACGAGCCTTGATTATTTCCAGAAACCGCATAGACCGATGCTCCGACGTTAAAAGCGTAATTACTCGAGGGCCCATTGATTTGGCCGATGCAATAACACCAGGAACTATAGGCAGAAACCGGGTTGATATCAGTTGTGGGCGCGGGCCACTCCGGCGCGCCGCCGATTCCAAAGGATACCGTGTCGCAGTCAAATACGGGCACTGGCTGGTAACTGCTATTGCGCACAAAAGGAGACTGCAACGAGTTAGCGGAGGAAGACGTTGATCCGCTCCCCTGACCGAAGATCACGGTTGTGCGCACGATGTAAGTTTGTGGAGTGCCGTCGGTGTTGAAAATTCTGAGAAACAAATAATCGCCACCATTCGGGCTCTCCGTCGAGTAGAAATTGGCGGGAGGGGCGGACAACAAACTCCACAAGGCGGCTGAACCAAGCTGCGGAACCACGCCTTGATAATTATTTAACCCCATCGGAGTTCCCGGCCCGATGTACTGGAACCATGCGTTCGAGGCGTTGATCCCCGTGCCGCCAGAGGAAAAGTTTCCATTCATGGAATTGCTCACGCTGAAACCGAGGTTGTAGAGATAAATCGACATTGTTTTTCTCCTGAAGCTGGAAGTGACGTGCCAGGGCCCAAAATCTTGTGCAGCGCACCTTACGCCGATGAGGAAGGGAAGTCAAGCGGAGCAAGGCATTTCCACGTTGATCGCACAGGATAGTCCAATTTGCTACGCGCGAGATTCCTCGACCCGCTGGTGAAAACGTGGGCCTTCGGGATGACCATGCTTTCTTTATCAAAGAGCAGATTCCCTTACGATTTTTCCAATGGCTTCCGCACATTCTCGCCGCGCTTCGCTCGGCTGCGAATGGCTCGGAATGACAAGATTTTCCGGGTGTTTACTTAGTTGCGGAGGCGGAGAGAACGTTCAAGTGGTAGCGGGGATCGGCGCGGAGCGAGACTAATTCGGGTTCGTTTTTAATATCATCCAGGTTTTGGCCAGCTTTTACGGCGGTGGTCAGAGCATCCAATGCTTTATCGCGCGCTCCGCATAATTCATAGGTGATGGCCGCTTCGAAAAGATTGGTGGGGTCTTTGACTTTAGCCTGCATTACAGGCGCGACTGCTTGCAAGGCACCTTGTTTATCTCCGGTTTTGGCAAGATAAAGCGCCAGATTTGCCTGCAAGTCCATCTGTTCGGGATGTTTGGCAATTTCATCTTTCACAAGTTGAATAGCCTGCTGGTAAGCCTGTTTGGCTTTGTCTTGATTATGCAGTTGGCGATATGCGTCGCCGAGGCTGGCCCAGTTGTCAGAGCTGTTTGCGTTCAGAGCAACTGTTTTTTCAAAAGCGGCGGCGGCGAGATCGTATTTCCCTTGGTAGTACCGGATGGTACCTAAATTGTTAAAAACCTCTGCGTTTGGTTTGATTGCCAGAGCCTGCTGCAACATCTGTGAGGCGTCGTCATCACGCCCAAGCGCATGGTATGTTGCGCCAAGATTGATGAGCGCACGTATTTCGTTGGGCTGAGTTTTCAGAACAGTCTCAAAAAAAGATGCAGCGTCCCGGTAGTGACCGGCTTGATATGCTTCTGCGCCCAGCTCTAAAGGGGCTTCCCAATCGTGAGGATTGATCTCTAATGCGTGGTTTAAGTTGGCGACCGCCTCTGTTGTGTTTCCCTTTTGTGCGTTGAGCTTACCTAACTTGTCATAGGGTACCGATATCTTTGGATCGAACTGGGCGGCGAGTTTAAACTCGTTCTCTGCATCGGCCAGATCGTTGTTCTGCATTCTTACTAACCCCAATGCGATATGACCCTCCGCTAAGTCATTGCTGATGGCGACAGCCTTATTCGCATTATCCGCTGCCAGTTTTATCCATTGCGAGTCAGGATTTTCGTGATTTTTGTAGTAGTACGCTTCACTCAAGCCTGCATAACTCACTGCCGATTGAGGATCCACCTGCACCGCTCGTTCAAGCAGAGTAATCGCCTTATCCACGTTGCCGGTGCGGTCCCACATGTCGAGATATTGACGCGCGCGCTGGTAGAGGGCATAGGCATTGTCATCCACTGGGAGTTCTTGCGATGTTGTGTTCTGGGCGGGTTTGGGGCGATGAAAGTAACGCCAGGCAGCGGAACTGAGGAGCCCACTGACGAGAACGGAGGCCACAATCGCCAATACTGCTTTGCGCTTGCGTAATTTGCCGGATGGCAGAGAGGAGGCATGGGCAGAAAGCCCGGCCACGCCTGATCCGCGCGAATGCCAACTCATGGGGCCGGACATGGCGCTCACGCGTCCGCCGCGCAGAACGGATGCGACTTCCGCCATGGTTTGAATCCGTTCGGCTGGGTCTTTCTCCAGCGTGCGCGCAATCAGAGCTGTAATGGCGGGCGGCACATCGGGACGCAGCTTGGTGATGTCACGTGGCGGAGTGAAGTGCAGGTTGTGCAGAACTGCAATCGAATTTGGGCCGGTG
>Ga0070734_10002172_pt1 | contig 25049 bp, 24 predicted proteins | sample Coa_R1_8_FD_66444 | JGI IMG/M metagenome (GOLD analysis project Ga0070734, IMG submission 66444) | Surface soil microbial communities from Centralia Pennsylvania, which are recovering from an underground coalmine fire - Coalmine... | ecosystem: Environmental > Terrestrial > Soil > Unclassified ...
ATCTCCAGACAAGCATCCTGACGCTCGCCGCCTTCCAGACCCCCACTGAGACCGTCATGCTGGGCGAACTCGGCACTGAGGACGACCTGAAAACGGATCGTCCTGACGCCTACAAAATGACTGCGCCGAGCCATCCGCTCAACGATGCCGTCGACGCCCGGCCCGCTGCGCGTCATTTTCAACAAGTAAATCTTACCTGGATGGATGGGCATCAAAAGGCGACCCGCCTCGAAAAGTTCTATACCAACCAGACGCCTCCCGACAAATGGTTCCTGCCCTGACACTCTCTTATCGTTGAGACGACCCCCGCCGGTTCAGGAGGAGTTTTACGGCGAACGACATCGCCACAAAGACGCAGGAAAACAACTGGCAGAACAAAATCGGGGAAGTAATTCTTCCTGATGCAGCAGGGTAGGGAAAGATGAAACACAAAGGCATTGGCGCCGCCGCATTCATACAGGATGAGGAAGGAAACATCCTCCTTGTCAAGCACACCTATGGCCGTTTGAATTGGGAACTCCCTGGCGGAGGCGCGGAGAGCAATGAGTCACCTGTCGAGACAGCATTGCGTGAGGTTCGCGAAGAAACCGGACTGGAGACGGTCGCGCATCATATGACGGGGTATTACTATGCTCCCTACAACGACTCACTCCACTTTGTGTTCTGGTGCGAACGCACAGATCCAACGGCAACTCCAAAACCGACCAGCCCCGAAATAAGCGAATGCCGCTTCTGGCCTCCCGCCGCGCTGCCACGTCCGATCAGCGATTGGACGATACGTCGAATAGAAGATGCGCTGGCAGGGAACACTTTTGGGTTACCCACCATCATTGGAGAGCGGGTCTGGTTGGAGTAAACCCTTAGCGCCACCGGCGCCCATATAGACAGGCTCTCAACCTCGCCCAAACAAGACGTCTTGGGCGAGGTTGAAATTCTGGGCTTCGTTATTTCCTGGTTCGGCGTCTCCTAAAGAGAGCGAAGCTTACTAAGGGTATGACCCCGCCGGACATGAGAGTGAGGCTGATGCCGTCCGGGGTATAGAAGGGCGGAGGTGAGGAGGCAAAGGTACCCGTCCCGGAGGCGGTAAAGGAGTTCAACCAGCCGTTGAGGTCCAACGAGAGTGTAGGCTGCAACGACGAGAACGAGAGGGCGTAGTCCTGTGTGGAAGTTTGAGTGAAGTTGAGAAAGTCGGAGCTGAAGTGAACAATGTCGCCGCCATCGGTCGCGGCGTCCGTGCTGGCACTGTTGCCCTTGCCGAAGAAAGTCAATGTCGAGCTCCCATCCACCGAGAGTAGGTTCGTCATGCCGTTGACGGGTGTATCCGCCGTAAACACCATGTTGACATCCACGAACTTCTGAATGAACGGTCCGGTGCCAGAGCCGGTTGGCTTGCCGTTCACGGTGGCATCGAAGGACAACGTCGCATCGATGTTGGCGGTGCTGGTCCCATTGTAGCCGTTGTTCACTCCATAAGAGAACTCTACCGGGATATTGACCACATGAAAACTGCTGGTCGGGCCGGTGTCTGTAAACGAAAAGGCATTGACGCTGGGCGTCGTTTCTCGAAATTGGGCGAACGTCGTCAATTGCGCGTGGGCCGTTGTGAGGCCCCCGAGCCACATCAGGGCGACCATCGCCAGTGTAGAAACCCTCTTGAGTTTCATCTCCTTCCCCTTTCTGCCGAACGATGAAACATGGTGAGTGGGTGTTTCACCGCTAGTGTGTAACGGTCGGATCGTTTATGAACCCGAGGAGCGATGCGATCCCCCTCGGGAATGATAGTCACCCGATAGCGACTACCCATCCGACACCATGCCATACTATTGACACCAGGTTCCGTTCTCGTCCTTGCCGTTTTGCCTGGTTCGACCAGGCCATTCTCGCGGAGTTCACAGCGGTTCTTCTGCACGAATCGAGGGAGCCGTCTGTTCGTTTACCCTCTTACGAAAATGTTGCAAAATAGTTCGACTGAGCGATATTTTTTTCAAAATCTCGGTATGAAACAAATGCGTCGCACCTGCGTACAAGAAGTCGAAGGCGTCGGGAGACAGGGAGAATGTGAAGTGGGCTTCGCAGTACAGGTCCCAAGGCATCTCGGCCCCGGCGATCCTTTTGTGTGCGATGCATATCCTCAAGGCAAGAAGGAGAAGAAATGATGTTCGTGCGACATCTTCGCGCGCTCAGCGTGTGGGGTCTGTTCGGTTTGCTACTCACCTGCGTCGGCGTTTTTGCGCAGCCCGCATCGGCGGATAACGATCACGCAAGACATCATCGGCACCGGGTTGTCCGGTATGTGCGTGTAAAACGCCATGGCCACTGGGTCACCGTGCGCAGGGTGGTCTATCATTAAGTCCGCTAGAGAGAGCAAAATAGCCCCTTTTCAGGGGCTATTTGTTTGGATAAGATCCGATGTCGCAGGGTGATTACTATGCAGCGCGAGCCGCCGGCTCACTCTGGGCCGTCTCATTGGTGCGCAGCGTCAAGAACCAGATATGACGCCAGGTCGCGGTGTCGGACACCTTGACGCCGCACTCGAACCAGACCGTGTCTCCACGGGTGACGAGCGTCTGGCGCACGATGGTCGCGCGCAGCATGAACAGATCCATGCCGGGCGGGGAGTGGAGCGTGATTTCATCGCCGCACGGAATGACGCGGGGTAAGAGCAGCCGCAGTCCGCGCCGGCTGATATCGAGCACCTTTGCCTCGACCAATCCGACAGTCTCATGTTCTATAGTGAGCGTCTCCACCTTGCTGTGCTGCCGCAAGGCGTCACGACGATCATCCATCAGCGGGTTGCCTTCGTCTGCTATGGACAAGGTTGCCACCTCCTTATTGATGCTGCCTGAATTATCGGCTCCCTATCCAGTGACTTTAGCCTCATTTGGCAATTCTCTCCCGATGAGATGACGTTCCCAATAGCAGTCGTGTATAATAGTGGGCATGCCCTGGCCTTCTATGATGAGGGCGGAAGAGATTGGACCTATTCAAAGGAGAGATAGACATGCGCTTTGTACACAAAATGAGTGGATTGATGCTGGCGACTGCGTGCGCCCTCCTCCTCTGGGGCTGCCCCAAAGAGGAGGGAGGAGGCGCTCCCTCCTCCGGCGCTCCCAATGGCGCGATCCCCAACAGCAGCGCAGGCGGCACGTCCGCCAACTCCGGCGGCACTGCCGGAGGGACCGAAGGCAAGGAACTCAACATCGCCGTCATCCCCAAGGGTACGGGAAACGCCTTCTGGCTGGGCGTGAAGGCGGGAGCGGACGCCGCTGCAAGCGCGGCAGGCAATGTCAAAATCACCTGGGTGGGACCGGAGCATGAAGGCGATGCTACCGAACAGGTCAATATCGTCCAGACCCAGATCAACAACCATGTGGACGGCATCGTGTTGGCGGCGGTAAACTCGGATTCCCTGGCGACCCCCGTCAAGACCGCTACGGACAAAGGGATCCCCGTCGTAACGGTCGACTCCGGGATCGCCCCGGACAAAGATACCTCGCTCGCCTACATTGCAACGGACAACGTTCGCGGCGGGCGCGAAGCGGGGGAGAAGCTAGCGGAACTGATCGGGAAAAAGGGTGAGGTTGCGCTCCTCATCTTCAAACCGGGCGCGGCATCCAACGATGAACGGGAAAAGGGATTTAAGGATGCTATCGCCAAGTACCCCGACATCAAACTGGTGGCTACCCAGGTTGGCGGCAACGTGACCGAAGCCACCAACAATATGACCAATATCCTGACCTCGAACAAAAATCTGGCGGGCGTATTCGCGGCTAGTGAGCCCAATGGCGTTGGAGCGATCAGCGCCTTGAAGCAGAGCAAGCAGAACGGCAAGATCAAACTGGTCGCTTTCGATGGTTCTGCCATCGAAGTCGCCGGGTTGAAGGATGGCATCATCCAGGCGCTCATCGTACAGGACCCCTACCAGATGGGCTTCAAAGGCATCAATACCGTGCTGTCAGCCATCAAGAAAGAGCCAATCAAGGATAAGAAGGTCGATTCCGGGATGACCGTCGTGACCATGGATAACCTGAACACGCCGGATGTCCAGAAGCTCCTGAACCCTGGGAAATAGGGCGGAGCCGAACACGGCCCGGCTTTCAAAGCCAAATACATGTAACTTTTCGGAAAGGATGTCACTCTCATGGTGAGGATATGGTAACGTTACCATATCCTCACCATGGCGCAAGTTCGTGCGTGTCGACAACGCATTTTCGATCTTTTGGCTTAGAAGGGTGTTCCATCGCATTATGAGGAAATGGCTCCATTCCTTCCGTATTCCTGGCCTCTTGCTGGGGTTACTGCTGCTGATTTCCGCGTTCTTCGCTCCGTCGGTAACGGCGGCGGATGACGGGACGACAACGAAATCTGCGGCGACTGCGGCGCAGACGTACTTCTTCGAGAGCAAGGTGCGCCCTGTGCTGGTAGCGTACTGCTATACCTGCCACAGCGCTCAGGATCAGAAGGCAGGACTGCGATTGGATTCGCGGGAGGCCATGCTCAAGGGGGGCAGGCGCGGCCCCGCCCTCGTTCCCGGCGACCCGGATAAGAGCCTGCTCCTCCAGGCCGTTCATTTCGACGGTGCGCTCAAGATGCCGCCAACCGGCAAGCTCCGCCCGGAACAGATCGCCGCCCTCACGGAGTGGGTCAAAATGGGAGCGCCCTGGCCTGCTACCCCGCCCAGCGGCGGCGCGGCGGCGGGGCAAGCGCCGGACATCGTACTTACCGACGCGCAGCGCAACTTCTGGTCGTTCAAACCAGTTCAGAAATCGCCGCCCCCAGCGGTTAAGAGCAAGACCTGGGTGAAGTCGCCGATTGATGCCTTTGTCCTGGCGAAACTGGAGGCGAAGGGGCTTAAACCGGCGGCGCCCGCCGACCGGCGCACCCTCATCCGCCGCGCCTACTTCGATCTGATCGGCCTTCCCCCGACCCCCGAAGCGGTGGATGCCTTCCTCGCCGACAAATCCCCCGACGCCTTTGCAAAGGTTGTGGACCACCTGCTCGCGTTGCCGCAGTATGGAGAGCGATGGGGCCGACGCTGGCTGGATGTCGCCCGCTACGCCGACTCCAATGGCCTGGATGAGAATACCGCCTTCGGGAACGCCTACCGCTACCGGGACTACGTCGTCGCGGCATTCAACAAGGACAAGCCCTACAATACCTTTATTCAGGAGCAGTTGGCAGGGGACCTGCTGCCCGCCACCGGTGACGAGATCCGCAATGAGCGCCTCACCGCCGTAGGCTTCCTCTCGCTCGGCCCGAAAGTGCTCGCGGAGCCGGATAAGGCGAAGATGATGATGGATATTGTGGATGAGCAGATCGAAGTGACCAGCAAAGCTTTCCTGGGCCTGACGGTCGCCTGCGCCCGCTGCCACAACCACAAGTTCGATCCCATCCCCACCAAGGACTACTACGCGCTGGCCGGGATCTTCAAGAGCACCCGCACGATGGAGTCGCTGAACACAGTTGCCCGCGCCCTGGAGCATCCCATCGCCTCGCCCGAGATGGAGGCGAAAAAAGCCGAGTACGACGCAAAGTTGAATAAGCTCCAGTCGGATCTGAACCGGGCCACCGACAGCGCCCGGAAGGAGGCGCAGGCATCCGTCCTGCATCAGGCGGGGCGTTATCTGCTGGCGGCCTGCGAACTGGCGCAGTATCCGCCCACCGAACTCACTTCGGTCGCCGAGTTGCCGGTCCGACCTGGCGATCCCGCGCGGATCCTGATCGAGGCGGAGAACTACAACCGGGGCAACGCCCACCGCGATTTCGAGGTGTACGGCAAGAATATCGGCATCATCCACACCACCGAGGTCCCCACCTGGGCAGAGTGGGATGTCACCGTTCCTGCCGCCGGACCCTATCAGGTCGAACTCCGCTACGCCGCCGCCGAATCCCGCCCCGTCCGGCTTCTCATCAACGGTATGGTCGTCAAGCCGGATGCCGCCGCCCAGGTGACGGGCAGCTTTCAGCCGGAAGGGCAGCGCTGGGAGGCCCAGGGCATCTATGCCTTCCAGGCGGGTAAGAACGTCGTGCGCATCGAGCGCAATGACTCGATCCCCCACTTCGATAAGCTGCTCATCGTCGCCTCACCTCTGACCACCCAGGGCGGCAAACCGCACCTACCGATCGCCCAGGTCGCGGCCATGCATAATCTCAATAGTATGCTCCTCGGTCACTGCGCGCAGGTCCTGCGGGGCATGGCCGACATCGCGTTTCTGAAATCGCTCCCCATGGCCTCCACGCTCTCGGATGCGGAGTTTAACGTCCAGGCGGACCGCCTCCAGCAGCGTCTCGACGCTAAGAGCGACACGGAGGCCCAGGCAGTGGCAGCGGAACTGGTCGCCAGGCGTGGCCTCCTCCGGCTCCAGGGCAAATTCGAGGCGTTCTATTCCGACGCCTCGAAGCAAGCCGTGAAGCAGGCGGACGACGCTCTGAAGCAGGCTCAGGCGCGGGCTCCGGAGATGCCGATGGCACTGGGGGTTGAAGAGGGCAAGGTCGAGGACTGCCGGGTCCATATCCGGGGCGATACCCAGCAGTTGGGCGATGAGGTGCCTCGCCACTTCCTCACCGTGGTGGATCATGGCGATAAGGGGCAGATCGATCCCAAGCATAGCGGACGGCTGGAGTTGGCGCAGTGGCTCACCGATCCCAACAACCCGCTCCCGGCCCGCGTGGAGGTGAACCGCATCTGGCTCGGCCACTTCGGCGAGGGGCTCGTGCGGACGCCGGACAACTGGGGCCTTCTGGGCGAGCCGCCCACCCACCCCGAACTCTTGGACTGGCTGGCGGCGACCTTCGAGGAGCAGGGCTGGTCCATTAAGAAGATGCACCGGCTCATCATGCTCTCAAACGCCTACCAGATGAGCAGCACGGACGATGCGAAAGCCGAACTGGCCGACCCGGACAACCGGCTCCTCTGGCGCATGAACCGCCGCCGCCTGGAGGCGGAGCCGTTCCGCGATGCCATCCTGGCGGTCTCCGGCAAGCTGGACCACACCCTGGGCGGCAGCCTGCTGACCACCAAGAACTTCGACTACGTCACCAACGACCAGTCGGCGAACGCGGCGCAGTACAGCGCGCCGCGCAGGAGCCTCTACCTGCCCATCATCCGCAACGCCCTGTTCGATATGTTCCAGGCGTTCGATGTGGGTGACCCCAGTATGGTCAATGCCAAGCGCGCCACCACGACCGTCGCCTCCCAGGCGCTCTTTGTAATGAACAGCCCGTTCGTGCTGGAGCAGTCGAAAGCCTTCGCGGCGAGCCTGCTGGCCCGCCCCATGACCAACGATGCCGACCGAATCGCCCTCGCCTACAAAGAGGCGTTCGGCAGGCCGCCCACAACGGACGAAGTCTATCGCGGTACGACTTACCTGAGCGGCTATGCCGACCGGCTGGCAGGCACGGAGCACGATGCACAGAAGCGGCGCGCGCTGGCCTGGGATAGTCTCTGCCAGATCCTGTTCGCCGCCAATGAGTTTATCTACGTCAACTAATCGAGAAGAGGAAGCGATGAGTAAGCACACTATTCAACCGACGACACGGCGCGAGATGCTGACGCAGTGCGGCGCAGGCTTCGGCATGCTGGCGCTGGCCGGGCTGCTGGGCGAGGAGCAGGCGCGGGCCGCGACGACGCCCGGCAGAAGCCCCCTGGCGGAGAAGTCCCCCATGTTCCCGGCCCGCGCCAAGCGGGTGATCTTCCTCTTCATGCACGGCGGCCCTTCGCAGGTGGACACCTTCGATCCGAAACCGCTGCTCACACGGGACCACGGCAAGCCCCTCCCCTTCGCCAAGCCGCGCGTCCAGTTCGCCCAGACAGGAAACCTGCTCAAGTCGCCCTGGGAGTTCAAGAAGTATGGCCAGAGCGGTACCGAGGTGAGCGACCTGTTCCCGAACGTGGCGCAGCATGTGGACGACCTCTGCGTCATCCGCTCGATGTACGGCAGCAACCCGGCGCATGGCGGCGCGCTGCTCGCCCTCCACACCGGTTCCGATACCTTTATCCGCCCCAGCATGGGGTCGTGGATCACCTACGGGCTGGGCACGGAGAACCAGAACCTGCCGGGCTTCATCACCATCTGCCCGACGCTAGGCCATGGCGGCGTGCAGAACTGGTCCAGCGCCTTCCTGCCCGCCTATACGCAGGGGACGCCCATCGGCAACGCCAGCATCCCGGCGGAGAGGGCAGCCATCAACTACATCAAGAACCCGGAGACGCCCCAGGACCTGCAACGCATGCAGCTCGACATGCTCCAGCAGATGAACCGCGAACAGTTGCAGCACTTCGGGCACGACCCGCAACTGGAGGGCCGTATCGATTCGTTCGAATTGGCTTTCCGCATGCAGACGGTCGCGCCGGAGATCCAGAGCATCGCGGGCGAGAGCAAGGCCACGCTGGACCTATACGGCATCGGTCAGCAGCCGACGGATAACTTCGGGCGGCAGTGCCTGCTGGCGCGCCGGTTCTGCGAACGGGGCGTCCGCTTCGTCCAGTGTACCCACTCCTATAAGTGGGACCAGCATGGCGACCTGCGCAACGGGCACAGCCACAACGCCAAGGAGGTGGACAAACCCATTGCGGGCCTGCTGGCGGACCTGAAGTCGCGGGGCCTCCTGGAGGATACGCTGGTGCTCTGGGGCGGCGAGTTCGGACGCACGCCCACCGCACAGGGCGACGATGGCCGCGACCACAACCCACATGGCTACTCGATGTGGCTGGCGGGCGGCGGCGTCAAAGCCGGCTCGGTCTACGGCGCGACCGATGACTACGGCTACTACTCCGCCGTGGATAAGGTCCATGTCCACGACCTCCACGCCACCATGCTCTACCTCATGGGCATCGAGCATAAAAAGCTCACCTATCGCTATGGCGGGCGCGACTATCGCCTTACCGACGTCTATGGTGAGGTAGCGAAAGGCATCCTCGCCTGACCTCACCAGGCAGTAGGCAATAGGTAGTAGGCAGTAGGAAAAGCAACGGTTCTTCTCTACTGCCTACTGCCTACCCTCTACTGCCTGCATTGGAAAGGGCAACGTGGCGAGCAACGCAGATCCCGATACGATCCTGTTCGCACAGCATGGGTGGGCCGACACCGGCGGCCCCATCGCTTCGCTCGCCCGCGCTGTAGCCCCTCCGAATACGCGGATCGTCGCTCCGAACCTGGGTCTCTTGAAGACCTGGTTCCGGATCGAGCCGCTGATCGCCCGTCTCGAAACCATCGCTGCCGAACATCTCAATGCTTGTCCCGACGCTCCTATCCGGATCATCGGGCACTCCATGGGCGGGGTGATCTGGCTGGAGGTGCTGCAGCGCCATCCCGAATGGTGGCCGCGCGTCGCGTCGTTCGTCCTGATCGGCTCTCCGGTCGGCGGCTCCGATGTGGGACGGCTCCTCGATCCGCTGGGGCTGGGGATCGGGATCGCGCGGGATCTGGGCTACAATCGCCGGGAAATCGCCGAACGCATCGCGGCTGCCGTTCCCACCATCAGCATCGCCGGGGATCTGCACGATGGCACCGATGGATTGGTCCCTCTGGAGGCGACGCGGTTCGCCCACGCGCGTTGGATCATTCTAAAAGGGCTCTCCCACCCCATCCTCCGCACCCATCCCCGCGTTGCGAACGCCATTCGTGAAATCTGGTATGAACACTCCTCCCCCGCAGTCGAGCCGGAGTGCGCCCTGCACGTCGCTCTCCGCCAACGCCTCCAATCCGTACCGGGTATGACGGACGCCCATAGCCGCCACTGCCTTCGAGGACGCCCTCTGCTCACCTTTCAGAACGGCACGCATCTGCGCACCTGGCGAAATCGCGTCGGGGTCGATCATGTCTATCTCATCGATGCTGAGGGTGCCTGCCACTACGCCGGCTATGTGGGTTGGAAGCATGCTCCGGATCTGCGGGCGGCGCTGGCCGCCATCCAGAAGGACTTTGCAGATGCACTCGCGAATGGACACAGGCAAGAGGAAGACAGCGGTGGATGTTAATGCGCGTGGAAAAAATGAAGGAGGCAGGAGGCAACAATGACGCTCTCCGAGAAACAGATTGCATCCTACTATAATAACGGCTATCTCTCCGGCATCCGGATTGCAGATACAGAGGAAGCCGACCGCACACGCGCGCAGTTCGATGCCCTGGAAGCGCTAACCGGACGCGAGAAGGCGCAGATCGGGTTGCTGGATCGCCATCTCGACCAGCCCTTTCTCTGGGAGTTGGCGAGCGATCCCCAGATCCTCGATTGTGTGGAGAGCCTCATCGGCCCCGACATTATGCTGCTCGCCACCCACTTCTTCTGCAAGTATGGGCAGGGCGAGAAGTTCGTCGCGTGGCATCAGGATGTCACCTACTGGGGCTTAGAGCCGCCGCAAGCCCTCACGGTATGGTACGCCATAGACGACAGCGACGTGGAAAACGGCTGCATGCGGGTCCTACCCGGAACCCATCGCGACGGCATCCGCACGCACAAGAAAGCGGATCAAGCGGGCAACCTCCTCAGCATCAATCAGGAAGTCCCTGTAACCCAGGAGGAGGAGGCGAGCGCCGTGGACCTGATCCTCCATTCCGGCGAAGTCTCCATCCACGATGGCGCGCTGATTCATGGCAGCCTGCCCAACTGCTCCACGCGCCGTCGCTGCGGCCTCACGCTCCGCTACATCTCCCCCTCCGTCAAACCGGTCACTCCCAACTCATTGGGCAAGTCCTGGAAAGCCGTCCTGGTGCGTGGTAAAGATGTCTTCCATCACTTTTGATGATGCTGGTTCAATAGGCAAAGTGCTGCATTCACTCTATCTTTTCCGAGAGGGCGTATTCGATGGCATCCGATAACGACATGGACCGCCCTTCCTTCCACGCCACATCAAATGCCGCTGCGTCGCCAATGGCATTATGCGCTATCGAGATATATCGCTCGTAATTTGGGCGCTCATTGGAAGGGATCGGCGCGCCTAATTCCTCTCGCAGCGCCTCTTCCACCCCCCAAAGTCGCGCTGCTCGCTCCGGTTGCCGTATCGCCACAGCGAGGATGGCCATGGCTCCAAACCGATGTATCATCGCATAACGGGCTTCCAGTTCACGATCAATCATGAGTGCGTTCCCAAAAAGCGTTCGAGCCTGACGATAATCCTCCTGGGCACAAAACGTGTTTCCAATATTGTGGAGGGCCATGGCTTCGCCAAATCGGTCTCCCAGATCCTGGTAACTCGTAAGAGCCTGCGCATGTAATGCCCGGGATTCGGGATAGTGTTCTTGTTTGAGGGCGATAATCCCCAGGTTACCAAGATTAAGCGCTTCCGCAGCTCGGTTGCCAATCTCCCGGCTGATAGCAAGCGCCCGCTCGTAGAACGCTTTTGCCGAGATGTAGTCTGCTTGCTCGCAGGCCACAATCCCCAGATTGTTGAGATTAAGGGTCTCCCACAAACGATTTTTCAATGTGCGGTTGATCGCGAGCGCCTGTTCGAAGAGTTCCTGCGCCACGGGATAGTCGCCCTGGCGCAAAGCCAGCATGCCCGCGCCGTTAAGAGCTTTAGCAGCGCTCGATGTCGGTGTTCTGGCATCCGCCGATCCCAGTGCGTGTGCCAGCAACGTCCGGCCTTCGGTGATGTGTCCGTGCATCTCCCAAAACCTGCATAGCGCCCCGGAGAGCCGCAGGGCGGAATCATCGGAAGCGCGAACTGCTGATTGCTCTGCACCGAGTGTTGAGGCGTCCGCCGTGAATTGAAGCGCCGCTCGCAGGTTGTCGTGCTCTGTCGCCAGCCGCTGCAGCCACATCCCCTGCTCCGGGCCTGTTAACTGCGCCTCAGCCTCCTCCGCCAGACCCAGAAACCAGTTCTGATGCATTTTTTGGACTGTCTTTGTCTCGGCACTGGCTTGCAGTTTCTCTATCGCAAACTCCCGAATGGTCTCCAGCATCCGAAATCGTATCTCGGTCGAGCTCTCTTCGGCGAATACAAATGAATGTCCCCGTAATTGGGCCAGATAGTCCAACACCATGGGATTTTGGACTTCCGATTTTCGATTTTCGATTGCGCGATCCTCAACCTGTAAATCACATATCGCCTCAGCGGCTTCCAGACTCCATCCCCCGCGAAACACGCTCAAACGCGCCAAAAAGTGTTGCAGATAGGGTGGAAGCAGCTGATAACTCCAGTCTATCGCCGCCCAGAGCGACCGATGACGCTCTCCTTTGTCGGCGCCCCGAGTGGCTAACAACTCAAAGCGTTGGGATAGACGCTCCAGCATCTGCGAGGGCGACAAGACACGGGCGCGAGCCGATGCCAACTCGATCGCTAGTGGGATGCCTTCCAGTTTTGCACAGATCGCGGCTATGGCCTTCGCATTGCTCGGGGTGATCTGAAACTCCGAGCGCGCCGACTGTGCTCTGTCCACAAAGAGGGCGACGCTGGGGTAGGTCAAGAGGTGCGTAGGGAGCAGAGATTGAGGAGGAGAAAGCGCTTCCATCGTTGGCGTCTGCAACGGCGCGACCGGGATGACGCGTTCCCCCGGCAGCGATAATGGCTGTCGCGACGTCACCAGACACCGCAAAGAAGGGACTCGGTTCAACAACGTCCAGACCCCCGAAGCCCCACCAGCGGCGATCTGCTCGAAATTATCCAGAATCAACAAGGAGGGACACTCCAGAGCATTCAGAAAAGCGATGACCTGCTCTAGAGCCGGGGAATGGCTTTGACGTGGTAGTTCCAATACATCCCGAATTGTCTCTCCAATACGAATAGGATCATCGAGTTCTGCCAGGGGAACAAACCAGAGACCGCCAGGAAACAGCTCTTTAACACGCCCTGCGATCTCGATGGAAAGGCGGGTTTTCCCCGTTCCTCCCGACCCCGTCAGGGTGATCAGACGGGTGTCGTTCCCCAACAGTTGCGACAGACGCGCTAAATCCGCTTCCCGGCCGAAGAAGCGCGTGAATTGAAACGGAAGACGCAGCGTTGGCGGTGCGGGGTTGCGGGTTGAGCGCCAGGTATCCGAAGTCGCTTCTTCTCGGCGGCTTTCGGATACCCGAGGGTCCGTAGAGGGAACGCGAGACGGTATGGACTGGCGAAGCTGTTCAGCGAGTTCACGGATAAATGTGGAAGGAACCATCTGCAACTCTGTCTGCAGCAGGTTTTCCAGGGCTTTGTATTGATGCAAAGCATCTTCCGGACGACCTACCGCCAAATAGAGCCGCATCAAGTTGTGATAGGTCCCCTCGCGCAGGGGATCCGTTTGCACCATACGATGGGAATATTCTATGGCGCGCTCATATTGGCGTGTCTCGGCATATCCCTTCACAACCTGTCTGAGCATAGAAACATAGGTGTCTCGCAACCGATCCCTTTCCGTAAGAATCCAGCCTTCGTAATACCCGGGCAACAGGTCGCCATGATAAAGATCCAGAGCAGTAATTTGGAGCGCGATCCGCTTTTCCTGCTCTGGCTCTAACTCTGCCGTATGGAATAAGGTCTCGAACTCTGCCACATCGGTGGTAAAGGTGTATTGGTTCAGCCGTACATGCGAGCGGTCTGCAAAGAGAACGGCTCCCGGAGGAATACCTGGCTCCTCCAATTGCCGCCGTAAGGCGTTCAGCGCAACACTGAGGTTGGTCCGCGCCGCTACCAGAGTGCTGGAAGGCCAGAAAAGCTCGGTCAGAGATTCACGCGGGTGCGAACGCTGGGGATAAATGGCCAGATAGGCAAGCAGAGCGGACGTTTTCTTCGTTCGGAAGCGATGGATCTCGCGACTCCCCTGCCACAAAATAAGCCGTCCCAGCATCTCTACGCGAAACAGAGGTTCCGTCATGGATATCACTCTTCCTTCCCGCAGTTTCCCTTCTGGACAGGCACTGCTTATGGCAATACAGAGTTTCTACCCCGGGCCTAAATTCGTCGTTTCGCGCCTGATCCCCTGCTATTTCTCGCATCTCCTTCCGCGAACATCCATCCCACGGAAAGGCTTAGAAGACGAAAGGCTCCCCATCATTCGATGACGATGGGGAGCCTGAGAGAAAGAGGGAATGGAACATCCGATCGATGATGCTAAAGGGAGCGCAGGAAGGCGACCAGATCGGATTTCTCCTGCGTTGTCAGACTGATGCCGAAGCGCGTATCATAGAATTCTACGGCGTCTTCCAACGTGGCTGCAGAGCCGTTGTGGAAGTACGGGGGTCGCGCTGCCAACCCTCGCAATACAGGCCCCTTGAACTTGCCTATGTCTTTCCATTTGCCTGTTATGAGCGCTCTGCCAGGATCGGTCGTCTGCACCAGTTCACCTGTCGCGTTGTTGCGCAGCGTATAAAGAGGCATATCCGGAGTGCGCCGCGACACATCGCTCAGGCCGATATTGATGGGCAGGGCGACGGAGTGGTTGCCGATGTTGGGGCTGCTGTGGCAGGTAGTGCAGGTCCCTTGTATTACCGGAGCATTGAGCGCGTCGTTCAGCCCGCCAACGCCGGTGATCTGGATCGGTTTGGTGTTGAACAATGTTTCGCCCCGAGCAACCGCTTGACGCGCTTCTCTCTGTTTTTCGTTCCCCGCGTCGGCGCTCAGATTTTCCCAGGCGCTGAAAAGGGTCATGGCCGAGGAGTTGAATGAGGCGCCCGTCGGATCGGCGCCGAGGGTATCGTTGATCCCCACGAAGAACTGTTGGTTCGCCAGTATCCTGGGTCCTCCCAGCGCATCCAGGGAGTTGAGCAAACCAACCTGGTTATCGTAGTACTGCGCAGTGGTAAGCCCCAGTTCAAACGCCACGATCTGATCTACCTGCCCTTCGGTGGGTGGTAGCGAGGCTTGCGCATGGCCCAGGGTCGCATCGACCGCCTGCTGCTTCAAACTGTCCTGCAGATCCGTCATGTTGATTCCCGGATCCATGGGTGGCAGAAACGGATGTAAGGTCTCGCGGCTATCCCACATGATCCCCGTAAGGAAGCGTAGATTCGTGGCAGGCAGCGGGCGACGGAACAGGGAGAGTTCATTTGTAGAGGCGTAACCATAGGGATCGTCCACGGAGGCAAGAGTAAACTCCGCGGAGGCCGGGATGCCCAGCCCAACACGGATCACCCCCTTATTGAGCAGCATACTGTACGCTTTGCGCCGCGCATCAACTGTAGAGACATCGGCCAGCGGGGAGTTGGAGCCGTCAACAATACGGAAAACCGGGTCAGTCCCTCCCGTCGCTTCAAAGCGCGCCTTGAGGTGTGCGGGAGTGATGGACCAGGCATCGCCCGGCTGGTGGCAACTGACACAGGAACGGCCATTGCTTCCCAGGCTCTGAAAAAAAGGATTGGTGGTATCGATCTTTCCCGAGGATACGAAGGTACGTAGGAATCCGGTAGGATCTGGAGTGATGAGAGGATCGAGGTTCGAGTCGGCCTGAGAGGGGCGCAGCATCAGACCGCACAGTACCAGAGCGGGAAGTACGCCTGTGAGCAGATACAGTCGCGTTTTGTTCATATACGATGTCCTTTCTCGCTTCATACACTTCCTATGGCGACCACCATGGGGAACCGAAGTGTACGGACACAGTATACAAAACCGATCCTTTCACTATCCTTTCAAATTGATAGATAGGGAACTCCTCCTACCCATTATATGTTAAGTGGGTATGGAAGGGGCGCAGCACAGGCTCTCCTCCCTTTCCAGAAAGGAAAAGTCATCTTATGAATTCTCGCATCGTCTGGATCATGCTTATCTTCGGCGTGATGGTCGTGGGGATAGTCGGATTGGCGAGCCGCTGGGGAATGCCGAGGGCAAACGGCGCGGAGACGGAGAAAACAGTACGGAACGGGGAGCCGAAAGCCGCGAAGACGCCGGTTGTCGTGGAACTCTTCACCTCGGAAGGCTGCTCCAGTTGCCCTCCCGCCGATGCCCTTCTGAAGCAACTCACGACGGAGCAACCGATAAAGGATGCGGAAGTGATCGCCCTGGCGGAGCATGTGGACTACTGGAACCACCTGGGCTGGCGAGACCCGTTTTCGGCAAAGCAGTTCAGTGATCGCCAATACACCTATGCCCGCACCCTGGGCCTGGACAATGTCTATACCCCGCAGATGGTCGTGGACGGCCATACCGAATTCCTGGGCAGCGATGAGGGACGTGCGCAGGCCGTCATTTCTCAGGCTGCCAAGACACCCAAGGTCCTGGTTCGGATCACACGAACCCATCCCGCTGGAGCCGCGCCGAATAGTGCGATTTTGGACATTCGGTTGGATTCACTGTCCTCCGTCTCCCAGGGCGACAAGGCGCAGGTCTCTCTCCTTATTACGGAGGATAAACTCCGCTCCGACGTGGCGCGTGGGGAGAACGCCGGGCGCAACCTTGTGCACTATGGAGTCGTTCGCCGCTGGACCGATCTGGGCACGGCAGCGCCACAACAGCCCTTCCATGCAACCCCGACAGTGACCCTGGATCCCACCTGGAAACCCGCTAACCTGAGCGCCGTTGTCCTGGTGCAGGAGCAGGGAAGTCTGCACATCCTGGGAGCGGGAAAAATCTCGCTCAAGTGAAACAGAGACCTGTATTTTTGCGGTTGACTGCTGCTTTATCCAGGTATGGGGCAATCACACAGCCTCCCATCTCCTGACGGATGGATGCTGTGTGATTGCCTCTCCCGTTTTTGGGTCACTCCTCCTATCCCATGTGAGGAAGGAAACGTGCCGTTTTCCTCTCCGGTGTGGAAAAATCCGCCTCCGTGAGCGTATAATAGCATACGGATCAGAAAACATCGTCGCCGTGCAAGGGAGCACGGCGCGTTCAGAAGGAGGCTTTCATGTCCGGAGAGGTTCTTCCGCTGAGGCGAATAGACCATGTGCGCTTTTTTGTGGGCAATGCACGCCAATCCGCCTATTTTTATCGCAATGCCTTCGGGTTCGAGGTCGTCGCCTATGCGGGCCTGGAGACAGGCTCCCGCCAGGAAGCGGGCTATGTACTGAAACAGGGCGATATCACCTTCGTTCTGGCATCTCCGCTCGGCCCGGACCACCCCGAAAATCGCCGCCTGATCGTTCATGGGGACGGCGTCATGGACATCGCGCTGGAAGTGGACGATGTTGCTGCAGCGTATAACGAGGCGACATCGCGCGGTGCGATAGGGATCACCCCCCCCACCGCCAAAGAAGACTCCAACGGCGTGTATGAGTACGCCGTCATCCATGCTTACGGCGACACCACGCACACCTTTGTCAATCACGACCGCTACCATGGGATCTTCGCCCCCGGCTACGAACCCCTCGCCCCCGAGCGCTACGGTCCGCGCGTCACCCGCCCCGGCGGACTGAAGGCCATCGACCACATCGTCGGCAACGTGGAGCTGGGTAAGATGAACGAGTGGGTCGCCTTCTATCAGAAGGTGATGGGCTTCTCGCAACTGGTCTCCTTCGACGACAAAGACATCAGCACCGAGTACACCGCCCTCATGTCGAAGGTCGTGTCCGGAGGCAGGGGGCGCATCAAGTTCCCCATCAACGAGCCGGCGGAGGGCCGGAAGAAGTCCCAGATCGACGAGTACCTGGACTTTTACGGCGGGCCGGGAGTGCAGCACATCGCCCTCGCGACCGATAACATCATTGAGACCGTTACCAACCTGCACCAGAACGACGTCTCGTTCCTGCGCGTGCCAAAGACCTACTACGACATGCTTCCCGACCGGGTGGGCAAAATAGACGAAGACCTCGCCACCATCGCGGAACTGGGCATTCTGGTGGATCGCGACGACGAGGGCTATCTGCTGCAGATCTTCACCAAGCCGGTGGAGGATCGCCCCACGGTCTTCTTCGAGATCATCGAGCGGCATGGGTCGCAGTCGTTCGGCAAGGGGAATTTCAAGGCGCTCTTCGAGGCCATCGAACGCGAACAGGAACTCCGGGGAACGCTCTAAGCGCACGATCCAACTATGTCATCGGAAGAAACTACAACAACCGAAACAGAAGAGACGGCGAAGGGCGCTCGTACGCCCTCTCGCCGCCAACTCCTCAAGCAATCCCTGCTAGGTCTCGCTGCACTGGTAGCGATGGACAGCGTCTTTGTGGAACCGCGCACGCTGCGTGTGGAGACGGTCACGATCCCCATGCCGGGCCTGTCCGCTGCCTTCGACGGCTATCGGATCGCCCTGCTCACCGATTTTCACTATCCCCGCTGGATCCGGCCCGACCTGATCCGTCGGGCCATTGCCCTCGGCAACTACTTCCAGCCGGACCTGATGGCATTCACGGGCGACTTCTTCGACCTTCCGCACGCACCGCAAGTGCCGGACATCACCGGCTTTTACGATCAGGCCAAAGCCAAGGACGGCGTGGTCGGCGTGCTGGGCAACCACGACCATGTGCTGAACGCCGATCTGGTCCGAAGCGCCCTCGCCGCAAAAACCCCCATCCGACTGATTGAAAATCAGTCCCTGCTGGTGGAGCGCGGGGGACAGGCGCTGGCGGTGGGCGGCGTCGGTGACCTCTGGCACGGCGTGGTGGACCCGGAGCGCGCCTTCGCCAACGTGGCTCCGGAGGTACCCCGCATCCTGCTCTCACATAATCCGGACCTCGCGGAGGAGATGCAGCCGAACGTGCGGGTGGATCTGCAGCTATCCGGCCACACCCACGGCGGCCAGATACGCATTCCGTTCGGCCCTGCCCTGCTCGTCCCCAGCCGTTACGGCAACAAATTCAGCCAGGGACTGGTTCAGGGGAAGCGTCATCGCGTCTATACCAGCAGAGGGCTCTGTACGGTGCGATGGGTCCGTTTCTGGTGTCCACCTGAGGTGACCCATATCACGCTCCGAGCGGCTCCTGCGGCCCATGCGTAAGGAGAGTACCAATGCATTGTCCACGATGCGGTTACCATCTGGGGCCTTTTGAAACCTCCTGTCCGAAGTGCGCGCATCTGGCTCAAACGCACCCATCCCAGGCCCAGCCGCCCGCGCCCTCTGGCCACGTAGGGAACGCGGCCCTGCCCCCTGCCTACAAGGTCTGTCCCGCCTGCCAGCAGCCCGCCGTGCTCACCATGGAGCGCTGCCGGCGCTGCGGCAATCCGTTTCCGCCGCAGCCCTACGCGACCCCTCCTCTCCCACCGGTCGGCTATGGAGCGCCTTCCGCGTCAATTGCTCCGCAAAGCGAGTATGCTTCGCAGGAGTATTCCAACGCCCTGCGTTCGCGCCGTGCCAACGCCGCCCTCTATGGGGTCTGCGCGCTCTTCTTGCTCCTCTTTGCCATTGGCGTCCTTGCGCTCTCCTCGCAGCGCCGACAGGGCGGCGGTTCCGGCATCTTTCTGGTCGGTTCCGGGCCATCCAACGATAATTCCTCCCCATTTCCGGCCATTGACGAACAGCAGTTGGCGAGCCGGCTGACGCATGCGGGAGCCACGACGGGCGGCGAGGTCGAAGTCAGTTTAGCCTGGAACACCCTGACCGATCTGGATATACAGGTGCGCGACCCCTCCGGTGAATTGATCTCCGCCAGCCATCCCCGCTCGCAATCCGGCGGCATCCAGGACGTGGACGCCAACCCGACCCCGACCACCCTGGAGGGAAGCATGCTCGCTGCCGAGGGCAAAAATCCCGGCCCGGAGAACGTTCTGCCCGTCTCGGAGGAGTTGGTGGATCTGGAAGACAAGATCGGCATGCCGAGCGACTTCGGCGGCTCGGGACTGCCGGGATTCGAGGACAAGGCCCCGCCGCGCTATACCCGCAAGCCGGTGGAACATATCTACTTTGCGCATGCGTCCAAGGGGATCTACACGGTGTACGCCCACTGCTATATGTGGCGCGAACCCAACTCCACGCCCCTGCCCTACACCGTGCAGATCCGATCCCACGGGAAAGCCATGATTACCACGACGGGGACCATCGGCCCCGAAAGCTATATCACCTATAATGCCGCGCCGATCCAGGTATGCCAATTCGAGATGCGCTGAAACCACATAGAGGGAAGAGACGAATCGATCATGAAATTGCCATTGCCGGACGTCATCCCGTCCTTTCGGGATTTCTACTCGTTTGAGGCGCATGTGCGCAACGCCCGCAAGAAGCGCGGGCTGGATATGGTTCCCGAGTGGTACGATGCCCCCGTCTTCTACTTCTCCAACGTGGCCGGTATCGTCGGGCCGAACGCCCCGATTCGCAAGCCGCCGGATACCAAGGAACTCGACTACGAGTTGGAACTGGCTGTCATCATCGGGCGCGAGGGGCGCGACATTCCGGTCGCAGATGCAGACGACTACATTGCCGGCTTCACCATCCTCAACGACTGGAGCGCCCGCGACCTCCAGCGCCAGGAGATGAAGGTCGGGCTGGGACCGGCCAAGGGCAAGGACTTCGCCACCAGCATCGGCCCGTACCTGGTCACGCCCGATGAGTTGGAAGACCATGTACTGCCCGACCGGCGATGGGGTAAAATCTATGACCTGACCATGACGGCGCAGGTGAATGGCAAAGAGTACTCCCGTGGCAATGCCAAAGATATGCGCTGGACCTTTGCCGAGATGATCGCCCACGCCTCCCGGAACACGGTTCTAAAGCCGGGCGACCTGATCGGTTCCGGAACCGTCGGGACGGGCTGCATCACCGAATTCCCGGACGGCGCCTTCCCCTGGCTCTACCCCGGCGATGTGGTGCGGCTGGAGATCGAAGGCATCGGCGTACTGGAAAACCCGATTATCGAATAAGGAAGGCACATTCGATGCCTGCAAAACGCGCACGGACAACGGATGCCCCCGAGGGGGACATCTTTTCTAGCGGTTTTATCAAGGCTGTGATCCTGGAGCGTGAGCGCGTTGCCTCGTTCAAGAAGTATCCTTTCTCCATCCCTGCCGTGCAGAAGATGGAGACGCTAGAGTTTCACCCGAAGGTTACCTTTCTGGTCGGAGAGAATGGCGTCGGCAAGTCCACTTTAATCGAAGCGATTGCCGTCGCGGCCGGCTTCAATGCGGAGGGCGGCAGCAAGAACTTCAACTTCGCTACCCGTAAAACTCACTCCAAGCTCTCCGAAGCGCTGACCATAAAGCGCGGCATATACCGCGAAGAGGACGGCTTCTTCCTCCGCGCCGAAAGCCTGTACAATGTCGCATCCAATATCGAGGATCTGGACAAAGACGACCCTGGCTTGTTCAACTCCTATGGCGGAAAATCGCTCCATGAGCAATCCCATGGAGAGGCGTTTCTGGCGCTGGCTACGCATCGGTTTCGAGGCAAGGGTTTCTATATTCTGGATGAGCCGGAGTCGGCCCTATCGCCCTCCCGGCAGTTGGCACTGTTACAGATCATTCACCAACACGTGCAGCAGAAGCGCTCTCAGTTTCTGATCGCGACGCACTCGCCGATCCTGATGGCCTATCCGGATGCCACCATCTATCATCTCAGCGAAAAAGGCATCAACCCGATCCCGTATGAGGAGACGGAGCACTTCCAGATCACACGGGATTTCCTGACGAACCGCAAGACCTTTCTGCACCATCTTCTTAATGCTGTTTGAACATAACTTCTATGGAATACGTAGAGGTTCATAGAAGTCGAACCCGCGACAGCGGGTTTTGTGTATCAGAACGGCGTTTCAACGCCGCCCTCTTGCAAGGGAGCGAAATTCCATGCCACGTTATCTGAAATTGGGGCAGGTGCCCCCGAAACGACATACGCAGTTTCGTAAGCCGGACGGCTCGCTCTACTCCGAGCAGCTCTTCGGGACGAAGGGGTTCTCCGGCGTCGCCTCGCTGCTGTATCATGCGCACTTGCCCACTCAGGCGGCGGAGTACAAGGCGCTGAACGACCTCCGCCCCGAACTGGCGCCGGAGGAGCCGCTACGTCACCACCATCTAAAAACGTGGAATTTTACGCCGACCGGCGACCCCATCTCAGGGCGCACCCCTCTGCTGGTGAACGACGACATCTCCATCGGGTTGTGCCGTCCGGTCGAACCGATGCCCTACTTTTACAAGAATGCGGATGGCGACGACCTGCTCTTCATCCATGAGGGCCAGGGCCGCCTGGAGACGATGTTCGGTCCCCTCCCCTACCACGAAGGCGACTATCTGGTCATTCCCCGTGGCACCATCTATCGGATCGTGGCGGACACCTCCGAGACCCGCATGCTGGTCATGGAATCGGCCAGCGCCGTCGAGACGCCGCATCGCTATCGCAACGAGTACGGACAGTTGCTGGAGCACGCGCCCTACTGTGAACGCGACATGCGCGCCCCCGAAACCGTCGAATACCACGACGAAACAGGCCCGTACGAAGTTCGGATCAAGGCGCGCGGTCGCCTGACCGCCTACTTCTACAACTTCCATCCGCTGGATGTGGTCGGCTGGGACGGCTTCGTCTATCCCTGGGCATTCAACATCGCCGATTTCGAGCCCATCACTGGCAGCATCCACTAGCCGCCGCCCATTCACCAGACCTTCGAGGGGCACAACTATGTCGTCTGCTCGTTCGTCCCCCGAATGCTGGACTACCACCCCAACGCCATCCCGGTTCCCTACAACCACAGCAACCTGGAGAGCGACGAGCTACTTTACTACGTAAACGACAAGTTCGGCAGCCGTCGCGGCATCGAGAAAGGCTCCATGACCCTGCACCCGTCGGGCATTCCGCATGGCCCCCAGCCCGGCGCCGTCGAAGCCAGTCTGGGGCACACCCGCACGGAAGAACTGGCCGTCATGGTGGACACCTTCCGTCCCCTGCGCTATACCCGCGCCGGGCTCGCCTTCGAGGACACGCAGTACCCATTCAGTTGGAAACCCAGATGAGTTAGGAGGAATGCGCTTGGCTGAGTTTGTAGGGATTGACCCGGCGGAATTGTCCTGCCCGGATGCCTATAAGATCCTGTTGCACTGTGTCGCGCCCCGACCGATAGCGTTCACCTCGACGCTTTCGGAGGAGGGCGCTCCGAACCTCGCACCGTTCTCTTACTTCATGGCCGGAGGGGCGAACCCACCCTCTGTCATCATCTCTCCCACGACGGATCGCACGGGACAACCCAAAGATACGTTGCGCAATATCCGGGCGACCGGGGAGTATGTCATCAATGTGGTGACCTATGCGATGCGTGAACGCATGAACCTTGCCAGCGCCGAGTTTCCCTACGGCGTGAACGAGTGGGAAGAAGCGGGGTTCACCCCGGTGCCCTCCGCAAAAGTGCGCCCCTCGCGGGTACTGGAGAGCCCTCTCGCCATCGAATGTAAGCTCTTTCAAATCGTAAGTCATGGGGAAGGACCACTATCGGCGAACTACATCGTGGGAGAAGTCGTCTATTTTCATATCGATGCCAAGCTGCTCGATGGAGAAACAGTAGATGCCCGTCGTGTGGACTATATCGCCCGCATGGGCTCCGACTGGTATACCCGCGTAAACTCGGATGCGATGTTCGAATTACCTCGCCCGCCTCGGGTAGAGAAGTATCCCTCCCAATAGAGGGGACACATGCTTCTGTTGGAGAGGAAGGGGTTCGATACAGCGTAAAAGTGCATTTCTGTAGGCCATTTTACGTCTACAGAACGAGGAGGATATTCCTTATTCTTGCCCTATAACACAGAAAAGTGCCTCAGGGTACTTGACAATCTGTGCAATGATCTCTATACTACATATGTCCAAATGTGTCGTTCGCTCAATTCTCCACAGGCACATTTATGAACAAACTAGTATTCAGGGAGGTGATACGCGAACAGATTCGGTTGCTCCCACGGCGTAACAAACGCCACCATCCGTTCCGTCGTAGTTTAGACGATTTTTTTATTTTTTTTGGAGGGTCATACCATGATTACTCGAACGCACTCGCGACCTCGGGTCGCTGCGTTTACGCTCATCGAGCTCCTCGTCGTCATCGCTATCATCGCGATCCTGGCGGCTATCCTCTTCCCTGTCTTCGCACAAGCCCGCGAAAAAGCCCGCGCCACCTCGTGCCTGTCCAACATCAAGCAGATGAACCTCTCCTGGCAGATGTACATTCAGGACTATGACGAGATCATGACGCCCATGCGCACCAACACCGCCGATCCGCTCACCACCTACTCCTACTGGCCCAAGCTGCTGGATCCCTACACCAAGTCCTGGGCTATCTACAAGTGCCCCAGCGCCCCCGATCCGCAGAGCATCTTCAGCGGCGGTCCCTTCTCCTGGTATGGCAACCAGCAGCGCCTGGGCTTTGTGGGTTACAACTACCTGGGTCTGAGCATCTGGTGCGACTGCGCCTCCTGCGTGCAGGGTGTGAGCCTGGCGGAGGTTGCCTATCCTTCCACCACCATCACCTTCGCCGATTCGCAGTCGGTTCCCAACGGAGGCTATCCTGCTCTGGCCAACAGCGGTTGGTCGATGATCAACGCTCCCGCGCAGTATGCCGCCATCGTTCCCGCTCCCAACACCTGCACCTGGTACAATGGTACCAACGGTGGCTGGGACTGGGCGCGCACTCCCACCTCGCCGAAGCCGGACTTCGTTGGGTTCACGATCTGGCGTCACAGCGAGGGCGAGAACGTGGGTTGGGTGGATGGTCATGCCAAGTTCCTGCATTTGTCGCAGATGTGGGCAGGTACCAACGTTGCGCCGGGAGTGTCGGAACTGGCCGTCCAGGTCAGCGACTACAAGCAGTATCTCTGGAACGACATCAACTCCGTGATCGGACAGGTGCCGTAACATGAGACGCTTAGTTCCTGCATCTCTGCTCATGCTGCTGTTGGGCGGCGTTATATTGCTGGCCGGATGCTCCTCCGATACTCCCGCGCCGGATGCCTCCTCTAGCACCGCTGCTGCTCCCAGCGCCGGTGGGATGAGCCCCGAGAAGAAGGGGAACGTGATGGACACCACCGCCGCTCCAGCCCCTGCCGGTGTCAAAACTGGTCTTGAGGGCGGCCTGAAGAAGTAGCCGCTCTACGGAACCAACAACAAGAGTGCAGCCATCGGACTGCACTCTTGTTGATTAGTAAGGAGGTGATACGGCAATTCGATTGGCTTCAAATCCGGCGTAATGGAGCGCCCTTCTCCGTACTACCGTAGGCATCAAACTTTTTTATTTTTTTTGGAGGGTCATACCATGATTACTCGAACGCACTCGCGACCTCGGGTCGCTGCGTTTACGCTCATCGAGCTCCTCGT
>Ga0070734_10002174_pt1 | contig 25035 bp, 19 predicted proteins | sample Coa_R1_8_FD_66444 | JGI IMG/M metagenome (GOLD analysis project Ga0070734, IMG submission 66444) | Surface soil microbial communities from Centralia Pennsylvania, which are recovering from an underground coalmine fire - Coalmine... | ecosystem: Environmental > Terrestrial > Soil > Unclassified ...
CGGCCGTCATGTGTCGCCAAAAGGTCGGCATAGGCGAGTATTGGCGGAACGACATCCGGGAAATTCTGATCGGCCTCAATGTTCCAGAATGCATCGAGGAGTTCGACATTGCCATTCCCGTCGGCGCGCATCCGAGCCGCCGCGACCAGTCTCGCAATTGGTTCGCGAGCGTAGATGGTGAATTGTGCCGGTTTGAGATACCGCGTGAGTTTCTGTGCCGCGGGTTCGCCGCCCCAGTACGCGTTCTGCTGCGCGAGATCGGTCTGCTGAAGCCGTTGCGGCCCCGCACTTCGCGATTCTTTGCTACGCCGCGATTGCCATTAGCCTCGCGGTTTCGGGAAGCTTCGCCGAACTCGCGGCACTCGCAACTCTGAGTGTAGCGGTGGTTTATATTCTTGGCTGCGCGTCTGCCTGGCGGCTGGCGCGCCGCGGCGTCGCGCTTGCAGGCGAACCACTGAACTTCAAGTGGCTGTCCTACGCCATGGTAATCGGAATAGCCAGTATGTTGCTTCTGATTGCCCTCGGATCCCAGGGCGAGATCATCGGACTATTAGCCCTCATGGCCATCAGCGCCGCGACCTACCTCATTGCCCGCCGGCGGAAGGCGGCCGCGCTCGTGGCCACCCGCTGAAATTCGCTATTCGGCGCGTTTTTCAGCCGAGGATCCCGCGAACACGCTTCGGCCGTCTGCCAGCGTTACTTTTTTGGCGTTCGCCACACTCGAGTGGTCCTTGGCCATGTACCCTTCGATCGTCACCTGATCCCCGGCCTTCAGAGAATCCTGCCGCCAACCTAAATGGCGCAAGATTAGCGGCGGGCCCAGTTCGATATTCCAATTGACCACTTCACCGTGATCGTTTTTCACATCCACATAGAAATGGACGTGTGGATTGGTCCACTCCACTTTAGTGACAGTACCGGAGACCACCACCGCTTTATCGCTATCGTACTCCGCGGCAAACGAGTGATGTGCGTACAAAGACGAGCGCGAGAGCAACAGCGCCACGGACAGGATCAAAATATGCCCTTCGTATTTCACTGAGTTTCCTCGCAAGCGTGCCCGCCTAGTTGGTGTCGACGTGTTCGCTGTACTGGTTATTCTCCGCGCAAACGTACTCCTCGATTTCCTCATCGGGAGCGAGCACATTCACAATCTTCGTCTGAAACGAAGTTTGGAACGTTTCCGGATCGTTATATGTGGTCTCCACTTCGAGGTGCCCGAGGTCCGGCCGCCGCAACCGTTCCGTGATCTGCAGCTTGGCGGTGTGCGGGAACATATTCAGCCATGTCTTTTCGTTCAGTCCCGCCGTCTCGATGACCAGCGTGTCGCCTTCCCATCTACCGATCGAGTATCCCTGCCAGGTTGGTTCCAGATCCTTCGGAAAGCTGCGTCCATCCAGGAACACCTGGTGCGCGTTGATCACATCGTCGCTTCGGAGCGTCACCAGGAGTTTGGGAGTCTGGACAATCTTGATGGGCCAGCGGGCCAGGAATCCCGCCAGCTCGGGCTGGCACCGGGCGGAAGGTTTGTCTTTATAGTCATTGAGTACGCGCTCGCGGTATAGAGCTCTTGCCCAGGGCAACAGATCCGGTTGTTGCGAACGGGTGCCCACGGATGTAGGAGAGATCAGCCAGGTACCCGAAAAGTCCGGCTTCCCATCCGGTGTTTTAGGCGCAGGCCCTTGGGGAGGAGGCGGCTTTTTAGAAAGAAGCTCAAACAACGCCGGCATTTCTCCCAGTGTGGCCAACATACCGGCATTCGACGCGAGCTGAATCTCCAACGATGCCGGCTGGCCCGCGCGAATCTCGATGCCCCGGCGCACAAAAGGCCGGTACTTGGCGTCGATAACGAAGATGTCATACTTTCCGGGCGGCAGTTGCGCCAGAATGTATGCGCCCTTGGCTGAGCTCACTACCTTATAGTCAGTCCGGGTTTCGAGGTTCCGGGCTTCGACGCTGACCCCCACCGCCGGTGCGTGCGCTGGGTCCCAAACAGAACCCGCAATGGAGCCGGATTCAGTTTGGCCCAACGCTGCCATCAAACAGCAGAGGCCGCCGACAATTGGCAGAAAACGCATCCGAAACCCGACCGCCACGGGCATTATACATCTCCATACGGCAGCCAGACAGGGCCACCACCGCAAGGCATTTCAAAACCCTCCACCTGTCACGGCGTCGCGCACGCTCCGCCGTTTGCTCGAACCGTGAAACCCATAGCTGCCCTCTAGGAATACCGGAATTTTGCTGTAGATTTTGCTTGCACCCGGAACAATTGGGTGACATAATTAGCCACGATTTCGCACTGGCTTCGGGGGGATCATGCCTGAAGAGTGCAGGCATCCACATCTTCTGGAGTCGCTGTCGAGCGGGGTGGAGGATGATGATGCGTCTACGCAGGGTCCTTCCTTTCTTCTTCTTGTGTGTGAGCGCGGTCTGGGCGCAAAGCGATCGCGGCACGATCACCGGTACGATCTCCGATCCGGCTGGCGCCGTCGTGGCCAGCGCGTCCATCGAGGCCCGTAACACCGAAACCGGCGTCGTTTCTGCCGTGGCTAGCTCAGCCACGGGCAATTACACGATTCCGCAACTTCCGGCCGGCACTTACGAAATTACAATCACGGTGCCCGGTTTTAAAAAGTTCATTCGCCCGGGATTGATCATTCAGGCGGCGCAGACCATCCGTGTGGATGCCGCGCTGGAGGTCGGCAATGCGACCGAGTCGGTGACGATCAATGCCGAAGCTCCGCTATTGAAGACGGAAAGCGGCGAACTGAGCCAAACCATCGAAACGAAGGTGATGGATGCGCTTCCGTTGCTGGTCGTCGGAAATGATAGCTCCGGGATCCGAAACCCGTACAGCGTGGTCGCGCTCCTGCCCGGTGCGTACTTCACGCCGGTTGCCACGACCTTCACCACCGGACCCACGGTGCGCATCAACGGCGGAGTCACCGCTTCGGAGACTTTCCTGGTCGATGGCATGGATGGCAGCAACCTGATGAGCCAGGGGATCAACCAGCAGACCGCGCCCGGCACGGATGCGATCCAGGAATGGACCGTGCAGACCAGCAATTACGCGGCGGAATTTGGCCAAGCCGGCAGCTCGGTGATGAACGTCACCATGAAGTCGGGCACCAACTCATTCCATGGCAGCGCCTACCAGTATTTGCAAAACGAAGTTCTGAATGCCGGGCAGCCCTTCACGTTGCAGCCGGGCAGCCCGAACGAGCATATCCGCCCGCAGGTACGCCGCTACGATTATGGCCTGACTATGGGAGGTCCCGTCATTATTCCCAAGTTGTATAACGGCCGCAATAAGACCTTCTTCTTCTTCGGTTGGGAACAGTATCTCACCACTCAGGTGCAACTACCAGCCGCGGAATCCATCCCCACACCGGCCTATCGCAACGGCGATTTCAGCGCGGCCATTGCGGCAGCCGGTAATAAGAATCTCGGCACGGATCCGCTGGGCCGACCCATCATTGCGAACACCATTTACGACCCGGCCAGCCGCCAGGTTGCGGCCAATGGCCAGATCGTCACCAATCCGTATCCGAACAACGTGATCCCGAAGTCGAGCTTCGACCCGGTTTCCCTGAAAATTCAAAGCTTCATGCCTCTGCCGTTCTGCGGCGCGGGACCGCCCTGCAATGCGAGCGGCGTGCTCAATAACTGGCAGAATACGGAACCTTTCGACCGGGACAGCGAGATCCCGTCAATTAAGCTCGACCATATCATCAGCGCCAAAGACAAGCTCTCTTTCTACTGGAGCCGTACCAACACCTACTCGCGTACCTACTATGGCCCGGATGGATTGCCGGAGCCGATCTCCTACACCTTCGGGGGCGCCATCTTCACGCATCGGGAGCGCCTGAACTATGATCACACCATCTCGCCGACTCTCCTGCTGCATCTGGGCGTGGGCTTCGACGCCGACGATTTAGGGCGGCCATCTGTGATCCAGGACTACGACATCTGCGGGCAACTGGGACTGTGCAGCGGGGCGTTTGTCCGGCCGATCACCTTCCCATTAATTCAGGGCCTTTCCGATCCCTTGGCTGGTGGAGCCGGCAGTGCTCTCCAGCCGATCGGCCCTCTCAACCGCGTCGATAGCCTGTACCAACAATTCGAGTCCATCGCCAGCCTGACATGGGTCAAGCAGAATCATACCTTCAAGTTCGGCGGGGAGTTACGGAACGGCGGAACCTACTCTCAGAATTTCAGCTACGGACAATTTACTTTTAGTAGCGGGCAGACGGCCATGCCTTATGTGGTCAACACCTCCAGCGGCAGCAGCGTGGCCTCCATAGGCGCAAACCACATCGGATTCCCTTACGCCAGCTTCCTGCTGGGTGCGGTGGATACGGCCAATATCAACCCATACTCGGATATCCGCTACGGGAAACATCAGTGGGGATTCTATGCGCAGGACAGTTGGAAAGTAACTCGCAAATTGACGCTCGATCTTGGCCTGCGCTACGATTACTCGGCCTATGCCTACGGGGATCAATACGGGCGCTCTCCGAACTTTGCGCCAAATCTGGCAAATCCGACCGCGGGCGGTCACCCCGGTGCTGTCGAGTATCAGGCGACTTGCAACTGCACCTTCGCAAAAGCCTATCCCTGGGGGTTTGGACCGCGCCTCGGCATGGCCTATCAGGTAGCCCCGAAGACCGTGTTTCGCGGCGGGTTCGCCGTTGTATATACGGGCGTCGGCGCCGGGCAACCCGGTTCCGCCAATGCCAACAATCCCCTGGGACCCGCCAGCCCCGGCACGCCGCTCATGACTTGGGGCCAGGGAGTCACTGTAAACGGCGCGCCGCTGACGCTCTCTCAGATCGCTTGGCCGAACTTCAGTCCGGGGTATTATCCGATTCAGGGTGTGATTCCGGGCCAAGGGCCGCAGATCTACGATCCTAATGCCAACAGGCCGGCCCGGCAGTATCAATGGAGCTTCAGCATCCAGCGCGAACTCTTCCCGAACCTGCTGTTGGAGGCCTCTTATATCGGCAATCGCGGGATCTGGTGGCCGGCCAACAATCTCACCAACTACAATTTCCTGAGCAACTCCATCTTGAGCCACTACGGTCTTAGCCTCAACAATCCGGCAGATCTGGCGACCTTGCTCGCACCCATTGGTTCGGCGGCTGCCGGGCGTTTCCAGAATCAGCTTCCATTCGCCAACTTCCCCTTGACGGCTACCGTGGCCCAATCTCTGCGGCCGTACCCCCAATTCAATACCGGATTGGGTCTGATTAATGCGCCGTTGGGCGACACGTGGTATGAGTCGCTGCAGATTTCCGCCAACAAGCGGTTTTCGCACAACCTGCTGGCCACCTTCGGATTCACTTGGCAAAAGTCTCTCGATACTTTCGGCGGTACTCCCGACGTGCAGAACCTGCCGCTCGCGAAGTCAGTCGCATCGCTGGACCAGCCGTTGGTGGCGCGCTTCAGTTTCAACTACACGGTGCCGAAGTGGGGACCGCAAAAACTGTCGTACCTGCTGAGCGACTGGTTTCTGAATGGCTTCGCTTACTACGCCAGCGGAATACCACTCACCGCCCCCACGGCGAACACTTCCGGCTATCCGGCTGCCCTCGCCAGCGGGACGATGAGCAATCTTGTTTTCCAGGGGAGTCAGTACCAACTGCGCGTGCCCGGACAGCCCCTCTTTCTGCAAGACCTCAACTGCCACTGCTTCGATCCCAACACGACTTTTGTGTTGAATCCAGCCGCCTGGACGAACCCAGCGCCGGGGCAATATGGCGGCGCGCCGTACTCCTCCGCCTTCCGAGGGGAACGCCGGCCCGTGGAAAATGTGGCCGTAGGAAGGCAGTTCCGGTACAAGGAACGAGTGAGCTTGAATCTGCGCGTGGAGTTTCAAAACATCCTCAATCGCACCTATTTCAACAACCCCAGTTTGGCGAGCCCGCAGACCGCTGCGGTTTGCAAACTGCCGACTGGCGCCAACGGCGGCTGCACCGCCGGCGCGCCGATCATTTCCGGATTCGGCTCCATCAGTACATCGAGCGTCCCGTACCAGCCGCGCTCCGGCCAATTGGTGGCGCAGTTCGTGTTTTGACGAAAGCTCGTTCCTCCTACGCCGCCGGCTCGCCGCCCCCGGTATCGCCGCCACGCGCATCCGCCGGCGCCTTCATCTGCCGGCTGGTGCGCTGATAGTGCGGGCTATATTCCATCCCGTATGGCGTCTTAATTTTGGTTCTCGCTTTTTCGTCATAGAATGCCTGGCTGGATTTGTGTCGCGCCGCGATCTCTTCTTGCGTGCCGTCGCGAAAGGTGATCTCTTCTCGTGGCACGAAGATCACCTGCCCGATCGGCATGCTGTGTGAGGCGGAAATCGTTTCTCCCGGCTGGAGCACATAGCGGAATTCCGAGTCGTGAACGTACCAATCGGTCTCGACCCGAATCACCAGCATCGGCGCGATCGGTCGCTCGATCAGATTGAAGACCGGAGTGTAAACCGTGTCCCAGCCTGGCGGGGTTTGGAAGTTCCAGGCTCCGCGCAGAGTCACGCCGCCGGCCGGCGTCCCCAGGTCATCCTGAGCGACGAACATCTCCGGCATCAGGTGGGCGATCTCCCGCGTTTGCGGCGTGTCCTGGATGTGCATTTTGATTTCTCGTTTGGTGGCGCCGATCCCACCCATCGGCATTTGATAGGTCACGGTAAAGACCGGCTCCCACTTTTTCCCTTTGGAGTTCACCGCGTATACAAACTGATACCGCCCCTCGCCCTCATACCCGATTTGAAAGGTCTCCTTCTCCGCGAGCGGAGGATGTACCAGAAACCCTACAGTGCTCCCCGCTTCGAGCACTGGGCAATGGCGGGCGTGCTGTGGCAGAAGCGGACGTTGCGCCTCGCGCCGCGGCCGCAAGCCAATTCCGGGCCTGAGAGGGTTGGGAAACAGTCCTACTTCCATCACAAAATTGTCGCATCGTTGCAAGCGGCAGGCGGCTCCGAATTCCTTGCCGCAAACTTGACCCAGGTATGCCGCCCGTGTCAGTCTCGCGATTACTGCATGATCGTTCCGCAAGAACTTATCGTGAACTGCGGTAAGACGCCCGAGCGGCAGGAATGGCTCCGCAGCTTGCCTGGCCTTGTAGAGGAATTGACTCGCCGCTGGTCGCTGCGCCTGGATGTGCCGTTCGAGCACGCCAATGTAACCTGCTCCTGGGTCGCGGCGGTTTTGCGCCCGGATGGCACGCCTGCAGTCCTCAAACTAGGAATGCCTCACATGGAAGGCGCGCATGAGATTCAGGGCCTGCGATTCTGGAACGGTGACCCGTCCGTGAGACTGCTTGCGGCAGACGAGAAAGTAGGCGCTATGCTGCTGGAACGCTGCCGGCCCGGATATACGCTTCGTTCTGAGCCGGAGGAGAAACAGGATCTCGTAATTGCCGGCCTGTTGAAGCGTCTTTGGCGAAAATCCGCCTCATCGACGGGCTTGTATGGGTTCCGACATTTATCGGAGCTGTTGAACGCCTGGCGCCAGGAAACCCTCGATCAAGCTGCATACTGGCCGGATGCCGGATTGGTGCGCGAAGGATTGCAAATCTTTCAGGCGCTCGGCAATCCCGCGGAAGCAGACGCGCTTCTTGCCACCGACCTCCACGCGGGAAATGTTTTGCGGGCCGTGCGCGAGCCATGGCTGGTAATTGACCCAAAACCGTTCGTCGGCGATCCAGCCTATGATGTTGTTCAACACCTGCACAATTGCGAAGCGCGCCTTCACGCCGACCCCCAAGGTATGGTCAAGCGCCTTGGCGAGCTTACCGGGGTGGACGGGGAGCGGTTGCAGCTTTGGACATTCGCCCGCGCCGCCGCCGATCCGCGGCCAGACTGGGGCAATCAGCTATGGATGGATATCGCCAGGGCACTGGCGCCGTAATCCCCGCGCTCACAGTCTCTGCTTGGCGATCATCGCTTTCTACGCTCGCGTCTTCACGCCCGGCTGCATCTCCACCAACGCTATAATTTCGGTAGTGGCCCCGTTAGCCTGAACGCATGCCGAGTTTGTTGGAGCAGGTGGAGTTCCGGGATCCTTTGCGCGCTCGGGACGCGGCCATCCGGCTCGGCGCCACCCTCCCCGAGCGGATCGCCGCGCGCATCCAGCTCATCCTCGCCACCGTCCCCGATCCCGATACCGCGCTCCGCTACCTGGAACGCCTTCGCCAGGATTCCCCCGCCGCTTTCGATCGCATCGCCAGTTCCCCCGCCGCCCTTCGCTGCGCCATCGGCGTCTTCTCCTACAGCCGATTCCTTTCGGAATCGGTCCTGCAGAACCCCGAGCGCATTTTACAGGTCTCCAATTCCGGCAGCCTATACCGCGTCCTCACCGCCGAAGAATATGAGGAACGCCTCTTCGATTTCCTCGGCAAGGAGTACACTGGTGTCCCCACGGCCGAGCACCTGGCGCGTTTCCGCCGCGGCCGCTTGTTGCGCATCGCCGCTCGCGATATCCTAGGCATCGCCACCCTCTCCGACATTACCGAGGAGCTTTCCAACCTGGCGGACGCTATCCTCGACGTCACCTATCGCCGCATTCGCGATGAGTTCGTCGCCCGCCACGGTGAGCCGCGCCTCGCCGATGGAAGCGCGTGCGGTCTCTCCGTCATCTCTCTCGGGAAACTCGGAGGCAAAGAGCTCAACTACAGCTCCGACATCGATCTGATGTTCGTCTATGGCGGCAACGGCGAGACCAGCGGCCCGGCCGTCATCTCCAATAAGGAGTTCTATAAAAAGGTCGCCAACCAGTACACGGCTCTGCTCTCCAGCTACACGGCCGATGGCCAGTGTTACCGCGTCGATCTCCGCCTCCGCCCCGATGGCACGCTCGGCGAAATCTGCATTTCGCTCGAAGGCGCCCGCGCTTATTATGAGCAGCGCGCCCGCGATTGGGAAAAGCAGATGCTCATCAAAGCCCGCGTTTCCGCTGGCGAGCCAGAGCCCGGCGCCGCGCTCCTCGAATTCGTCGAGCCGCTCATTTATCAAAGCTCGCTCGATTTCCACGCCGTAGAAGCGGTCTCCGAAACCCGACAGCGCATCAGTGAAAAAATGGCTTCCCGCCGCGGCTTGGCGCAAGGCCTCGACATCAAGCTTATGCCCGGCGGCATTCGCGATATCGAGTTCCTCGTGCAATGCCTCCAGCGCCTGCATGGCGGGCGCGATGCGTGGGTGCGCCATGGCGGCACCATGTTCGCCCTCTTCCGCTTGCGCGATAAAGGCCTGCTTTCCGGGCCGGAGTACTCCCGCCTCGCCGCCGCTTATCAGTTCCTGCGCCACCTGGAACACCGCCTGCAGCTCGAAGACGATCGTCAAACCCACACTCTTCCCAACGATCGCGACCATCTCGAACTCATTGCTCGCCGCATGCCGCCCGAAACTCCCGGCGCGGTCCTCAGCGGCGAAACCCTCCGCCAGCGCCTCGAAGAACACCGCACTGCTGTGCGGGAAATTTACGAGCGCGTCATCCACGCCCAGAAGCCCATGTATTACACCATCGTTGCGGAACCGGAATCGGTCCAGGACGAAGTTGAAACGCTGGCGCCCGCCAGTAACTTGACCCGCTTCCTCGATCAGCGCGCCCCCCGCCTTGCCGAGGCCGTGCACAATGCCAACCTGCACCGCGGCCGCGAGCGCTTCGAGCACTTTCTGGAGAAAGCCTTCGCCAGCCCCGATATCCTCGGCCGCCTCAACTCCGATCCCCGCCTCGCCGCCTTCGTGCTCGATATCTTCGAGCACAGCACTTACTTCGCCGACCAGCTCTTGCGTTATCCCGAGTTGCTCGACGATATCAGCCAGCCGGTCGAGGCCGGCGGCGAGTCGATCACCGACGGCGCCGCCCTGCGCCGCTTCTACCGCCGCCAGATGTTCCGCATCCAGAGCAGCAGCATTCTCCAGGCCGCCCCCATCTTCGATACGCTGCGCCAAACCTCCGCCCTCGCCGACAGCGTCATCGCGGCCGCCTACCGCATTGCCGTCGCCGAGGCCCCGCCGCCCGCCAGCCGTTCCTACGAGCCGCGTGCCCAGATGATGGTGATTACGCTAGGCCGCCTCGGCATGGGCGAATTCGACCTCGGCTCCGATGCCGACCTCGTCTTCGTCCTTCCCGATGAAGATGCCCCCGAGCACGCCTATTGGTCGGGCGTTGCCGAGCGCATCATCCAGACCCTCAGCTCCTACACCGGCGAAGGCGTCATGTTCACCGTCGATACCCGCCTGCGTCCCAACGGCCGCGAAGGCGACCTGGTGCAAACCGAAGGCGCTTATAAAAGCTATTTCGAAAGCCACGCCGAAGCCTGGGAAGGCATCACCTATATGAAAGCCCGCGCCGTGGCCGGCAATCCCGAGCGTGCCACCGGCTTCCTTCATGAGCTCCAGGAGCGCGATTGGCGCCGCTACGGGCAGAGTATGCGCTCGCGCAAGGAACTCGCCGAAATGCGCGCCCGCCTCGAGCGCGAACAGGGTCCGCGCAATCCTCTGAAGGCCGGGATGGGCGGCTACTACGATATCGACTTCGCCCTGATGTACCTCCGGCTCAAAGGCGCCGGCATCTTTTACACCGTGTTGAATACTCCCGAGCGCATCGACGTCATCGAGAAGATGGGCCACCTGGACCGCGAAGATGCCGGCTTCCTCCGCGACTCCGCCACTTTCTACCGCGCCATCGACCACGGCCAGCGCGTCATCACCGGCCACGCCGAGGGCAGCCTGCCCACTTCTCAAGCCCAATTCGAAGCACTCACCGAATTGGTGAAGCGCTGGACCCCGGAGCATCTCCAGGAACACCGCCTCGACGTCACCCTCCGCGAAATTCGCACCCGAACCCGCGAGTACTTCAACCGCCTCTTCGGCCGCGCGCAATTACCATAATAATAATTGCCATGGCCACCACCACGCTCCTAACTTTCGAGGAATTCGAGCGTCTGCCGGAGGAACCCGGCAAGATGGAGCTCCTCGATGGAGAAGTGATTCTATTGCCTCCCGCCTTCCTGAAGCACATGCAGATCGTCCACCGCCTCTACGATCAGTTGCGACCTCTTGTGCAGGCCGCCGGCCTAGCCGAGGTGTACATGGAAACCGGCTACAAGATCGGCGGGAAAAACTGGCTCGTGCCCGATGTAAGTATCACGCACGTCGATCAACCCGCCGCAACATACCTCGAAGGCGCTCCCGTATTGGCCATCGAAGTGATCTCACCCAGTAACACCGCCGAGCAGATCGATCGCAAGGTCAAAATATACCTTGCGAATGGAAGCCAGGAAGTTTGGGTCGTATATCCGCGAACCGAGTGCGTCTGGGCCTACCGCCCGGGACACGCCGAGGAGTTCCGCGGCGAACTCCGTTCCTCGATCGCCCCTGCACTGCCAATCGACCTGACCCAATTGTTCCCTCATAAATCCCAGCCTCCCACTTCAACCGGAGACCCTACCGAGCCGCGACCGCCAGGGAGCGGTCTGCCTCCCACTCCCCTTGACAGCTTAGGGTTCCCGTGCCATTCTATTCCCATAAATTCCTTATGGCTCTCCGCGACAACGAACTGCTTCCCGGCACCTTGGACCTGCTCATCCTCCAGTCCGTCGAAAATGGCCCTGCCCATGGTTACGCCATCATGGAGGCCATCTGGTCCCGTTCCGGGGAGCTGTTTCGCGTGGAAGAAGGCGCGCTCTATCCCGCTCTCCACCGCCTCCAATTGAAAGGTTGGCTGGCCGCCGAGTGGGGCGCGTCCGAAGCCAATCGCAAGGCCAAGTATTACCGGCTCACCCCGGCCGGCCGCCGGCAATTGCGGGAGGAACGGCAGCGCTGGTCACGGCTCGCGCTGGGCATGAGCCGCATCCTGGAGTCATCATGATCCCGAGTCTGCTTTTACGTTTGCGCGGCCTCGTCCACCGGCGCCGGCTCGATGCCGATCTCGAAGCCGAACTGGCCCACCACCTGGCCATGAAGGAGCGTGCCCTGTCGCAGGAGGGCCTCGCCCCCGCCGCCGCCGCTTCCGCCGGCCGCCGCGCTTTCGGCAACACCGCCCTCTGGCAGGAAAACATCCGCGATCTGTGGCGCTTCCGCTACCTCGAGTCGCTGTGGAGCGATCTTGCGTATGCCCTGCGCCTCCTGCGCAAGGATAAAGGCTTCACTCTGGTCGCCATTTTCACGCTGGCGCTCGGCGTCGGCGCGAATACCGCCATCTTCAGCCTGCTGAACGGCCTGATCTGGCGCCCCCTCCCCGTGGACCACCCCGAACAAATCATCCGCCTGGCCCTCACGAATCTTCCACCGACCTATCGCGAATGGGTAAACGGCCGCCCCGTCCGGCCGGCCGAACGGCCCACTCTTTCATACCCCATGTACACGGCTCTCGAAAAGCGCCAGCAGGTGTTCGCGGGCATGTTCGCAGGTGCAGGCGGCGGCTTGATGCAACTGGACGTCAACGCCATCTCCCACCGCGCTTACGTAACCATCACGACGGGCTCCACGTTTCCGGTGCTCGGTTTGCGCGCGCAAGCCGGCCGGCTCTTTGGCGAGGCGGACGATGTGGTCGGCGCGCCGCGTTCGGGATGGGTCGCTGTGATCAGCGACCGCCTGTGGACCAAATTTTTCGCGCGAAGCTCCGCCGCTATTGGCGCGCAGATCACTATCGAGCGCGTCCCCTTCACCATCGTGGGTGTGGCGCCCGCGTCATTTCGAGGCGTCAGCCCCGGCACCGAGACCGAGGTTTGGGTTCCGCTTGGCGCCATTCAATCCATTTACCCGAATTCGAATTGGTTCACGGGCCGCAGCACCACGTTTCTACAAACCATGGCCCGCCTGCGCGACGGCGTGACCGTGGAGCAAGCGCGGCGCCACCTCGATTCGATCGCGCCGGCGATTTTCGAAGAGGCCAAGTACCCGGAATCTCGCGCCCAGGAACAGCGCTCTTTTCTCGCCATGAAGTTCGCGGCCGAACCGGCTGCGGCGGGGCGCTCCTGGGTGGCGCTCTCCTACGGCCAATCGCTCCGCATCTTGCTTGCCGCCGTGGCCACCGTTCTGCTCATAGCGGTCACGAACCTTACTAACCTGTTCCTGGCCCGCTCCACCGCCCGGCGTTTCGAGATCGCGGTACGGATCTCGCTGGGTGCGCCGGCCGCCCGCATCCGACGCCAGTTCCTTCTGGAAAGCGGCATCCTGGCGCTGGCAGGCACGGCTGCCGGTGCCCTGGCGGCGAACTGGCTGGTGTCGGCCCTGCAAGCCGCGGCATCCCGCGGCGAATCGTCCATTCGCATCGATACTTCGCTCGATTGGCGCATGCTTGCCTTCCTCGCCGGGATTCTGCTCGCCGTGGTTTTGCTAGCCGGCTTGGCCCCGGCCTGGGCCGCCGCTCGCGTACTACCGCATACGGTTTTGAAAGCCCACAGCGGTGGGTCTCGCTGGTTAGGATTTCGCCGCGGCCTAATCGTAATGCAAACCGCCTTCTCCATCCTCCTGCTGGGCGGCGCGGGGCTGATGTTCACGTCGCTGCGCGGCCTGCTCTCCGCGCCCACGGGATTTCTGACAGAGAATTCCGTCTTCGTCCTGCCTGATCTCATCAACGCCGGCATCCGCCGCGAGCAGTTACCCGGCACATACACGCGGCTGCTGTCCGCCACGCGGCAGCGGCCCAACATCGTCGCCGCGGCCTGGAGCGTGATGTTGCCGTTCTCTGGCGGCTTGATCACCAGCACCCTGCGCGTCAAAACGCGCTCCGATCTTTCTCCCGATCAGCGCACTTTGTTTCTGCACCAGGTCAGTGATGGATACTTTGCTGCGGCGGGCGTCCCGTTATTGGCGGGAAGAGATCTGCCCCCGGCGGAGTCCCGCCGCCGTGGCGTTTGCCTTCTCAGCGAGACCGCCGCGCGGCGATTCTTCGGCTCGCCCCAAGAAGCCATTGGCCGGCAGCTCGGGGATAAGGACGAACTGCAAGTAATCGGCGTCGTTGCCGAGGCGAAGTACCAAAATGTTCGCGAGCCCGCGCCGCCCACATTATATCTGCCCTATTGGACGCGGACCGTTCCGCCCGCAGGCATGAACCTGGTGGTTCGCTACCGCGGCCCGCAGGAAGCCGTTCTCAGCACACTCCAGTCGCTCTTCCTTAAAGAGGCGGGCCGCCTGCCCTACATGCAGATTCATACCATCCGCGGCGCCATCGAGGATTCCCTGGGCTCCGAGCGCCTGCTCACTTGGCTGCTGGGCGGATTCGCCGGTTTCGCGCTGCTCATCTCGGTCACCGGCTTGGCCGGCCTGCTCTCGTACATGGTGGAGCAGCGCCGCAAAGATCTGGGCATCCGGCTGGCTTTAGGCGCCACTCCGCGCCGCATCCGCCGCGAGGTGCGGGTTCAAGGTCTGTCGCTCGCCGCCACCGGACTCGCCTGCGGCATTTTTCTGAGCTACCTCTTGCGCCGCTCGCTCGACGCCTACCTGTTTGGCATCGCGGTCACCAACCCGGCGATCTGGCTCGGCGGCATAGCCGCGCTCCTGGCCGCCGCGCTCGCCGCCACCGCGATTCCCGCCGCCCGCGCCGCCCGCGTCGACCCACTCGCCATGTTGCGCGACCAGTAAGATCCTCTTGCCGGATGCTACCATACATCGTGTATGGTAAAGACGACTGTTTACCTCGACGACACCTTCGCTGCCCGAAGGGTCTCGCCAAGCGGTCGTCGAAAGCGCAAGCCCAGTTGATCCGCGACGCATTGCGCGCCTTCGCGATCTCCGGGGATTATCCTCCCCTGCCAGCCGGAATGGGCATGTTCGACAGTGGTTATACGGACACGGTCAAGCGCCGGAAAGAACTCCTCAAACAGGCAGCGCGCTCGCGGCAATGGCGATCGTAGCCGATTCTGGCGCGGTCTACGGTCTTTACGACCGCCGCGACGCCTCGCACGCAAGCATCCGCGCAGCACTCGAGAAGGCGCGCGACATCCTGGTGATTCCGGCGCCGGCTTTAGGCGAGATCGATTCCCTGTTGCGGGTGCGTCTGGGAAACACCGCTCTGCTCCGATTTCTCGCCGACATACAAGAGGGCGCCTTTCAGGTCGAACCCGTCACCTTGGCCGATCTGCGTAGATGCGCCTCGCTCATCGCGAAGTATCACGATAAGGACCTAGGCTTGGCCGATGCGTCGGTCGTCGCCGTAGCTGAGCGGATCGGAACCGATCGAATTCTGACCGTCGATCGGAGGGACTTTCGCGCGATCCGTTCTTTGCACGGCAAGCCATTTAAGCTCTTGCCCGCTGATTCCAAACCATAGACCCGATCCGCCTCGCCCGTCCCCCAATGCCTACGCTGGACCGAGGCGCGACCGCCAGGGAGCGTCCGTGTGTTACCTCCGCCCCCTCGGCGCTCTCCGGTTTTGACGTTGAATTTCTCTGCGTCTCTGCGCCTCTGCGGTGAATCCATCAGGACCGCACCACCACATTCACCAGCTTGTCCGGCACTGTGATGATTTTGGAAACCTGTTTCCCCGCTACAAACGGCTGCACCTTCTCGTCTGCGAGCGCCGCGGCCTCCATTTCTTCCTTGGCCGTTCCGAACGCCAGAAAAATGCGCCCGCGCAGCTTCCCGTTCACCTGCACCACGATTTCGGCCAGGTCCTCCTTGGCGAGTTCGGCATCGAACGGCGGCCACGGCTGTCGGAACACCGGGCCTTGCTTGCCCAGTTCGTCCCAAATCTCCTGCGCCAGATACGGCGCAAAGGGCGCCAGCAGCAGCGCGATTTTTTCCAGGATCTCGCATATCGGCTCGGCCGAGATCTCTTTCTCCTCGGCATAGAGCACGTTCATGAGCTCCATAATTGACGAGATGCAGGTGTTGAAGTGCCAGCGAGTCTCGAAATCCTCCGTGATCTTCTTCACGGTCTGGTGCAGCTTGCGAATCACCTTGCGGTCGGTGGGGTTCGCCGCGGGAAAATCGGAGCGCCCGATATTGCGCGTGGCGAAACGGTAGACGCGCCCTAGGAACCGGTAGATGCCCTCCGCGCCGGCCGCGCGCCAATCTACTTCTTTCTCCGGCGGTGCCGCGAACAGCACGAACATGCGCGCCGTATCCGCGCCGAATTTCTCCGCCAGCATGTCGGCGCCCACCACGTTCCCCTTCGATTTCGACATCTTGGCGCCTTCCGCAATCACCATGCCCTGCGTGAAAAGCCGCCGCGCCGGCTCCGCGTTCCGGATCAGCCCGATGTCGCGCATCATCTTAGTGAAGAACCGCGAGTAGATCAGGTGCAGAATCGCGTGCTCCACCCCGCCGATATACTGGTCAATCTCGAACCAATACGCGATCTTCGCCGGGTCGAACGGCATCTGGCTGTTGCGCGGATCGCAATACCGGTAGAAATACCAGGAGGAATCGATGAAGGTGTCCATGGTATCCGTTTCCCGCCGCGCCGATCCGCCGCATCGCGGGCACGTCACGTTTACGAATTCCGGTACGCTCTCCAGCGGCGACCGGCCGGCGCCCGTAATGGCCACGTGCTCCGGCAGCACCACCGGCAACTGATTTTCCGGAACCGGCACCACGCCGCACCGCGGGCAATGAATCATCGGGATGGGCGTGCCCCAGTAGCGTTGCCGCGAGATGCCCCAGTCCTTGATGCGATAGGTGATCGCCGCTTTGCCGAACCCTTTCTGTTCGGCGTAAGCGTTCATTTTGCGCCGCGCCTCTTCGCTCGCCAGCCCCGACCACGGGCCCGAGTTTTCCACGACACCGTCTTCTGTGAAGGCGTCGGTGACCAACGGCTCGACGTACAGTGCATCCACGGGTCGGATCACCGGCCGGATGGTGATGCCGTACTTGGTGCAGAACTCAAAATCCCGCTCATCATGCGCCGGCACCGCCATGATCGCGCCCGTGCCGTATCCCATCAGCACGAAGTTGCCGATCCAGATGGGCACCTGCTCGCCGCTGTATGGGTTGGCGGCGTAATGCCCAGTGAAAAAGCCTTCTTTTTCGATATCGCCGGGATCGCGCCCGGCGCGCGCATCGATCATCGCCTTCGCGCGCGCACGGCCCGCCGCATCCAGCAGGTGCTCGTTCAGCGGGTGCTCCGGTGCGATGATCACGCACGTTGCGCCGTAGATCGTGTCCACCCGCGTCGTGAACACGCGAATGGGCAGATCGGCAACACCCACACACTGGAAATCCACCTCGGCGCCTTCCGAGCGCCCGATCCAGTTGCGCTGCATGGTGAGCACGCGCTCCGGCCAGCCGCCTTCCAGTTGCGCCATGTCGTCCAGCAACTGGTCGGCGTAATCCGTAATCTTCAGGAACCACTGTTCCAGCGCGCGTTGCTCTACGGGCGTGTCTTCGTGCCGCCAGCAGCAACCCTCCACCACCTGCTCGTTCGCCAGCACCGTCGCGCACTGCGGGCACCAGTTCACCAGTGCCTTCTTCCGGTACGCCAGGCCGCGCTCGAACATCTTCAGGAAGAACCACTGGTTCCAGCGGTAATACTCCGGCTCGCAGGTGGAAACTTCGCGGTCCCAATCGTAGCTGAAGCCGAACCGCCGGTGCGTCTTCTTCATCGACGCGATATTTTGTAGCGTCCACTCGCGCGGCGGGCGCTTATTGGCGATGGCGGCATTCTCGGCCGGCAGGCCGAACGCGTCCCAGCCCATCGGGTGCAGCACATTGAAGCCGCGCATCCATTTGTAGCGCGCCAGTGCGTCGCCGATGGAATAGTTCCGGATGTGCCCGATGTGCAGCGTGCCGCTGGGATAGGGCAGCATTTCCAGCACATAGAACTTGGGCTTGGCGGAGTTCTCTTCCGCCTTGTAGAAATCGGCGTGCTCCCAGCGCGCATGCCACTTCAGTTCAATCTGGTTGTGGTCGTAGGGCTTTTCCGGCATGGCCAGTTCGAGACTTCCATCGTAGCGCGGCGCGCGCTAGCATCGAACCGTGCCGGTCTTGCTTGGTGGGGCGGGCTTTCAGCCCGCCGGCCGGATTTCCATCCGGCCAACCGGCCGTGGGCCGGCGTGTTTTTCCGGCCCCCACGCATCCCATCGAGCGCACCACCGGAGTGTTTTTGGTGATAGCCTCGAACCCGTGCCGCGCGTGCCGGCCCTCCGCCCGCGCTCCCCGTGCAGCCTTGTGCCTGCCGTTTACCCCTTCACGCGGCTCGTTTCCCCGTCCGCCAGTGCCAGTTCCGTAATGCGCAGCCCGGTCTTTGTGATTCGCGAAGGGTACAGGTCTTTCAGCCGTTCTTCGTGTACCGGGATCACGCGGTAGCAGTTCCCGCCCGCCGCCTGGACCATCGCTTCGGATGCCATCACCAGGTTGTACTGGCTGCCCGTCGCCAGCCCCACCGGTATGTACTGCGGGTCCTCTGCCTCGGTGCCGCACAGGTTTTCATAGGTGTAGACCAGGTCGCCCGCGAACACCCACGTATTAGCGGAGTTCCGCGCCAGATCGTTCCGCACCCGCAGGTACATCGAGCCCCAGGTGTGTGTGTCGAAAGCCGGGTGAATGTCGATCCCGGGCAGGACGTCTTCCCGATCCCCATCCACCGCCACCAGCCGTCCCTGGCGCGCCAGGTCCACCGCGCGCATGATGTCTGCGGGATCGATCCCCAGCATCAGCCAGCGAAAGCGCCGGTCGAGCGACATCGCCCATACCCATTTTGAGATCTCGCGCTCCTGCAGGTAGAACGTGGCCTTGGGGAAGTCTTCGATGTTCCCCATGTGATCGAAATGGGCGTGTGTGATAAACACGCTGGTCACATCCTCCGGCGCAACACCGCACTCCGCCAGCACCGTCTTTGGCGGGTGCCAGTTCTCCACGCCATAGGTCGTTGCCAGCACTTGACCATAGGCTTTATGGTTGTAGCCCACATCCACCAGTGCGATCTGCCCCTGGCCTTTGATCAGCACATACCCATACGGCAGCTTCCGATGTCCTTGGTTGTGCGCGCCGTAAATCAGCCCGCTCAAGTGGTAATTGGCGACCCAGGCATATTCCATCACCCAGATCGAGTAGGCGTTCATGCGATCCTCCCACAACAGCCTTGTGCAAAAGCCACCATCTCAAATCCCGGCAACTCGCCGGCCGCGCCTTCCAGGTCCGCGTAAGCCGCCCGCAAGGGCGTCAGCACCGGATCGATCTCCGGGCTGCGGTGCGCCGCCGTCAGGGATTGCCGCAGCGCCGCGGCGGCGGCTAGCAAGTACCCGTGATGCCGGCGCGCCCGTGCCGGCACGCGGGCCGATCGAATCCCCTCGGCAGCCTCGCGGTACAGCTCTTCCGCCGATTCGAGCATGGGGTGGTGCGGCCCGGCGCTCTTGGAGCCGGCCGCGGCCAATACCAGCAGGCCTGCCAGTTGCGCCGAGACTTGGCGCAAATCTTCGAAAGGCTTGCGCGTTTCCAAAATGTAGGCTGTAGTTGCGTCGTCAATCATGGGGTGGCCAGCAGGGCGCCCAGCGCCCCAACGTCGTCTTGGTGCTCGAGCGCGTCGATCCGCTCCTCTATCGCACTCGCGTTCCCGCATACTGCGCGAAAACGGTGGCGGATCTCGGCCGGCGAAGCCGGTGTAACATCGGGCAGCCGCTTGCTCGCAATCTCTCCGCTGCGCAGCGTGACCACTACCTCCGCCCCTTGCCTCTGGGGATACGCCGCCGTGAGCTGCGGGTCTGCTTCGAGCGTAGTCCCGGCAGCCAATCGCAGCACCTCCCGGTCGGAGAGCAGACGATAGTTCGCCTCCGCGATCTCCCCGCGCGCCAGAGTCGCGGCCACGGAATACTGGATGCTCATTTTGGCCTGCAGGATGCGCTCGAACGGCCCCGCAAAGTCGCAGCCCGGATATTGCACCGCGGCTGCCGGAAGCTTCACCGTGATCCTCTGAACCTCCGCGCCCCGAACGCCCAACGAGGCCGCCGCCTGGCACGCCGTCTGCACGTAATTGCAAGCCGGAGCCGGCTTGTAATACACCGATTCGATCTCCAGCGGCCCTCCCCCGAACGGCTGCACCGCATCCGCGCATTTTCCATGCACCGCGAACAGCCCGGACCGGCCATCCAGCGCGCTTTCCGAGGCGCGTGCTCCCAATCGAGCCAGTTCCACCGCCGTAAGCGCGTTGCGCGCCGCGAACCCCGGATGAAAGAACATTTCATCTCCGCCGGAATAAGGCCATTCGTTGAGTCCGCCGGTGGCATTGGCCGCCAGTCCGAGCGCGCTCGCCATCTCCTGCTCGTCGAGACTCAACAGCCGGGCGCCCGCCGCCGCGCCGCCCAACGGCCCCGTGATTCCGGTCGGGCGAAAGCGCCGCACCATCTCCTGATCCATAAGGGCCCGGCCCACTGCCGCGCCGATCTCGTATCCACAAACGGCCGCCACGATGAAGTCGCGTCCACTGACCTTATGTTCCTGTGCCAGGGCCAGCAACACCGGATAAAGGACCACTCCTAAATGGCTCACCGCGCCCGTGTGCATATCCTCGCGGACCAGGCCATGGCCGAGCACCGCATTGGCGAACGCCGCGTCACCGGCCGCCACGCGGCAGCGCGTCCCGATCACGGTCGCTGGTCCCGCGGCTCGGCCGGCCATGCGAATCGCCTGCTGCCCCCAAGGCAGCTCGCGAGCTTCGAAGGCGCACGACAGCATGTCCAGCAACCCGGTTTTGACCTTGGCGATAACTTCGGGCCGGAGGTCGTCCCAGCACAACCGCCGAACCACTCGCGCCATCCGGCGCGAAAGGCTGCCCCCTCCCATGTCCCCGCCATTGTACCCTGGCAAGCGCGCTGGGACATTTCATTCAGCAGAGTGACTGCAGCTTGCCCCTCTGCTCTACAACCGTCTTTCAGTGCGGCGTTCTTTGGCTCCTCAAGTCAAACAAAGGGTATTTTGCGGTCCAGAGACACTCGCAAAGTGATTGATCCGGAACGGGTTGCATAAACGGGTTACACCGCATCTCCAAGTTGGACGATTCCCGATTGGCGGCCAACTTGGTGCGCGAAACTGACAGCAAGATCTCGCCGACATGCTAAAGGGCTACCCACGAAGACTATACGGTGCGATGCGCTCAGCCTCTGGTTAACGGTTTCTGGCAAGCGAAAGGGACTGGTTGACAACCTGGAGGCGCGGGCAAATTTCGTCCGCCGCGGAGACGTCTTCACTGGTCTCGGCTGAGAAAATGGATGGCGCTTACTTTCTGCGCGCCGCCACCATCTGAATTCCGTCCGTCGTGATGATGCTGATGTGTCCGGCCCACGTCGCGTCGGCCTCGACAAACGCACGCACGAACAGTGCAAGATTTTCGGGAGTTGCAGGATGAACTCGGAACAGAATGACTCCGGATTGTTCCAGCGGACTCCGGCGCTGAACGGCGATCTGCCAGAAGTCCTTGTCGAGGGTCAAGACGATACGCGCCTCGGACTCGGCCCGATCTAACAAGGAGACGTCGCTTGTTCCGGCCAGATCCGTGCGAGCCCACAGAACATCGTGGCCGACAGCCCGAAGCGTCTCTACGATCGGCTTTGGAAAGTTCTCATCGGCAAGAAGGCGCATCTATGCTGGAATCGGGAACGCCTTGTATTCGTGGGCTAGATAACTCGCGTACGATAAGCAGGCGAGGATGTCCTCTCGCGACAGACCTGGGTAATTGGCGAGGACTTCGCTTTCCGATTGGCCGGCCGCGAGGAGTTCCAGAATGAACTCGACCGCAAGACGCGTCCCGCGGATCACTGGCTTGCCAGCCAGGATCTTGGGATCGACGACGATGCGCTGCGACAGCGGCATAATGACAGTCTACCCTGTCCACAGCCGGTTCGGTAGCTGCGTTTCGCCGTGTGGCTGATCGAACTTGGGCACCCAACCCGGCCCATGAAACCAATGCAACAAAAAGGGTTCCTTGTTGCCGGCAAGTCCCAGCGATCCAACCGCTGGCCGGACAAATGAGAACGCAGCGGCGCATATAGTGTCGACAGTTGAACCGAGGCGGTTTCGCGCCATTCCGGCCTGCCGTCGGCAACCGCCGGAGTGCTGTTAAACCTCACGCCGTCGTCGGCGGTCTCGGAAATTTGCCGGAAGTGATTGAGCCACAGAGGCTTACTCAAACCGCCCGCCAAAAATCCCCAGGTAGGATTCGAACCTACAACCCTTCGGTTAACAGCCACGATTGCCGGTTAGTCTTACGTGCTTCGTCATCAACAAAAACTTGCCGTGAGACTTCGGCATTGTACTGACCGCCCAACAATGAAAGGCGTTCTTCCGGGGGACAGTTCGTGCTGCCATCGTAGCCTGAGGACGCCTATTTTCCGCTCTTCGTTCTGTTATCCAGCTTGCAAAGCATTTGGCAATTCTCGGGTGTTGTTTTGCCTCCGCCACTCCACGGAAGGATATGGTCAGCTTCCATCTCTCCCATGGTGAACTGTTTCTTGCAAACTGGACAGACGCCATTCTGCTTTGCGTAGATCTTCTGCTTCGTCTTCTCGTCAAACGTTCGCAGACTCAGCGTTTTCTCGCTGCCCGTCAACAGGTATTCGTAAATGCCTTTTTTGCTGGTTACTTCATCATCTTCGATAAGTTCCGCGATGCGCTTCTCCAGTTCCGCAGCGTTTAACTTATCGTCCTTGTGCTTGTTGTAGAACTCTCCCCACGGTAGGCCTTTCATCAGCTTTGCTCGCGCACTGTTTTGGTTCGGGAAAACGCGCTTGACCCAATCAAAGACCGCCTGCCAGTATTGCCATAGCTCTTGCGCATCCTTGTCGTGCTGGTGCGCGCTCATGTAGTGCTCGATTTTTCCGCCGGAAATCCAGTCGAGCGCCGTTTCCAGGACCTCTTGCCGGATCGTCGAACCGCTCACCAGTTTGTCTCGGCCGTCTTGAACGGCTGGCGCGCCCGTTTTGGAAAACCACCTCTTCGCATCCGCCAACCAAGGCCCGGTGTACACCGCGTTCCGCAGTTCTTGGTCGGCCAGCCGCTCGCCCGCGATGTTTATAATTTTGAACCAGTCGAGCTTCTCACTATCCGTGCCTTCGCACACATATACTTGTAGTTCGTAGTCGAGAATCTCCTGCCGCTTATTGCCCGTCAGATTGCCATAGCTCATCGGTGAGCCGTCAATCTCTATCGAAAAGTCACCTGCGACATACCGGCAGATACTGACCGTGCGCTGTTGCCCGTCCATCAACTCGAACTGATCGTCAGCTACCTTCACCCAATACATCGTGTTCAGCGGGAAGTTTTTGCGGATGGTTTGGATGACTTCATTGCGCTGCTTTTCCTTGTAGATGAACTCGCGTTGGTACGGAGGGCGAATGTTCAAACGACCGCCGTAGCCGCGCACACCTTCTTCGGCCTTATCCTCGAAGCCTGCGATCAGTTCGGATATTTTGATATTTTGCAGGGCGATTTTCATGTCACGATTTTCGCTGGATAATTATTCTTGAATAAGGGCAACGTGATTTGCCGTCTTCGGTGATCGCAACGTCGGTTCGACCGCGATAATTTTTCGTTACGCCTATTTCCTTGCCTAGATCCCCAAAGGGGATGCCTATGAGTTCAAATTGATCCGGGTTGTATTGTCTAGAAATGCGTCAGGAACACCCATCAAACCCTCATAGTCGCAAGGTATTTCACTAGTCTTGCTGACCTCGATTGCGTCGAGATTGTCGTAGCGCGGGTATTCGGCAGCGGAGTATCTCTTGTAGAGCGGCAGTTGTTCGTGGCGATTCGGGTTGTCCATATTGGTGAACCAGCGAACGCCCTTAACCCTGATGTATTTCCTGCCTTTCTCGTCGATGCGAAAACCTGCTGCTTCTAAGGGATAGTGATCTGGCACGCGAAATTCTCGATCGCCGCTGTGGATACTCTCCCCCAACCAGGACATTTTCCTTGATCAGCTTGAAAATCTCTTTGTAATGAACAGCGTTCATATTTCCAATGATGAGGAACTGCTTGTCGTACGTGACAAGCTGCGCTACAAATTCCCGGAACAAAGAGAACGGCGGATTAGTAGCAACGATGTCCGCCTCTTTCAGGTATTCCACGCACTCCCGGCTTCGGAAGTCACCGGAGTCGTAGATGCCGTCTGGATTAAGCGTTCGGGACGTGTTGGAATCGTGCTTGAGCAGATACTCCACGTCGGCGAGGTCAGTCGCGCCGCGCCGTTTATGGTCAGGCACTTCGTTGATTTCTATCGCGTAAGGTTCTTTGCCTTCCGGCTTCAGACCCACAATGTCAAGCAGCGGCAACTGGCCGCCCACAATGGGCGATTTCACGTAGCTCGTCGCGATGAGTTTCTTGAGACCAAGCGTATTGAAATTGAGCACGAAGTACCTGAAGAAGTTGCTCTCAAATGGGTCATCGCAGTTACAAAGTATCGTCTTTCCGCGTAGCTGCGACTTGTAGTGCTTTAGCTCGTTTTCGATGTCGCAAAGCTGCGTGTAGAACTCATCCTGCTTGGCTTTCTTTGCGTTTGATAGCGCTAGGTTCCCTGATGCTGAAAGGCTTGATCTGTCCACGACGGTCTTTTCGGCGGATTGTGGCTTTTCTAGAGTCTTTGAACCAGAGCCCAAGTTCTTGGTCTGCATGGGTTTAGGGCAATGAACTTTGTGAGCCTCAGCCATAGACTATAACAGACGGCGGTGTCATAGCGCGGGCGATTTACGCCCGCGTGATTTGCGCCCGCGACCTGCCCACTGCCGGTTGCGCGGGTCGTACACTGAAGGCTACTGGATGGTCTGGGGCTTGGCGGGTTGCTCTTCTGGTGTGGGCTGGGGCTGTTCCTGGGACGCCGGTTCAGGCTTCTTTACGAGGGCTTCCAGCGCCTTGCGCTTGGCGTCCATGCGAATGTGCGAGTATCGTTCTTTGGCTCGTCAAACCTTAGGCAGGGAGAGATCCCAGACCCGATCACGTACTTTGCAAAAACCTCCGCGCCTGTCTCCTCAATCGGTTACAGACATCTGGAGCCTTTAAGCGGATATGGCCGTGTTACATGTGTTCTTAGGGAGGGCGTTGCGGAAAATTCCGTGGCGCCCTCCCCAACTTTTTATGCAGAAAGAAGAACAACATGGAGCTAACGAACA
>Ga0070734_10002175_pt1 | contig 25023 bp, 22 predicted proteins | sample Coa_R1_8_FD_66444 | JGI IMG/M metagenome (GOLD analysis project Ga0070734, IMG submission 66444) | Surface soil microbial communities from Centralia Pennsylvania, which are recovering from an underground coalmine fire - Coalmine... | ecosystem: Environmental > Terrestrial > Soil > Unclassified ...
TCCATCCTGAATTGCCCACGTCGCGGACCGTGGTGATCCCCACGTCAACGTCCTCTTTGCCCATCTTCACTCCCAGCAAAGCGCGCGCGGCGATGCTCATGCCGCTTACGGTGAGCGCCATGTTTGGATCGTCACCGCCCAGCTTGGCGTCATAGTTCTCCAGCAAGTGGGTGTGGCAGTCGATCAGCCCCGGCAGCAGCGTGGCTGCGCCCAGATCGATCACGGCCGCCGTAGGCGCTTGCAATTTAAGCTCGGCAAAGGACCCTACAGCTTCTATGTTGCCTCCGCGGACGAGCACTGCGTGGCCCTCCAGGTATTTGCCGGCTTTTACGTCCAGAACGCGCGCAGCTTTCAGGATGGTGGCCTGTGGCGCGGGTGTTTGTGCAAAAAGTAAAAGTGCAGAAGATAGAAGAATGACAAGCAGTCGATACAAGCGTTTCATGGCGCGGAAGTATAGCAGGGGCTCGCCTGCGCGGCTGCCAAAAACATTTGGCTGTTAAAGCTCGTTGGAAATGTCCCCGTCTTCGGAAGGGGACATTCAGAGAGTTGCGGCCATCTGCACTACTAACGATCAGATTCGTGCCATGCCGCGAAGAATTTTCCTTCCTCAGCTCCCCGCGCCCTCCGAAGTTTCTCTGTGTTGAGGTTTTGACTTTGACTGTTGGCCGTTCGATTTTAAGTTTCTCTGTGTCTCCGTGGTAGATTTTTCTTTTTGGTTGCGGCTTTGCGTTGAATCTGCGGCGAGAATTCTTCTTTTCTCGGCGTCTCCGCGCAGAAATGAGTGCCAAAGAAACAAAGACGGTGCAATAGCATCCATAATCCAAGCGCCGTAGCAGGGGCTCGTCTGCGCGGCTGTCAAAAACGTTTGCCTTGTCAAAGCTTGTTAGAAATGTCCCCATCTTCGGAAGGGGACATTATCAGAGAGTTGCGGCCATCTGCATTGATCTGCGGCGAGAATTCTTTTTTCTCAGCGCCTCTGCGCAGAAATGAGTGCCAAAGAAACAAAGACGGGTGCAAATACCATCCATACTCCAAGCGCCGTAGGCGCGACCACAGGTTAGCCCAGTGCGGCCCGAGGCGCGCTTAGCGCGCTGAAGGGCTAAGCGCTGGGAAAGCTAGATAGAAACAGAGCACCGTAGGTGCGACACAGTTTTGGCTAAAAAACAGGATTAATTATGAAAGCAGACGAAAAATATCCTATTCAGAGTAACATTCCCATTCACGACAACATTTACGAATGCGAGGCTTGTAGGGTCTGTTCGTAAGGGCGGCTCCACTACGTTGCGCGCGGGCGTGCGGCGCGAAGAAAGATATTTTCCTTGATTCTTGACGCGGCCCTGGCGGGCCGCTCCCAAGAGGCCCTTCCTTCCTCATCGCGGGACCCACGCTTTGCCGTCATTCCTTCTGGCCGCGCTTGGGAGACTGCGGCGGGTGTTTCTGGACGTATTCCTGGATAAATTGAATCAGGACATCTGTCATCTTTTTGCCTTGTGCGGCAGTAGAGGCTTTAAATGCATCGTGCAGGCTGGTTTCCACATTCAGGTTCATGCGCTTCCACCTTGGCTCTCTGGCCATTTCCGCCCACCTCCCTCGTAAGAGATGAGCTTATACGTTTATGAGTAATTTCGCATTGACAGCAAAGAGTATATACTCATATACTCACGGATGCAACATTCTTTCTTTTGTTTTCACGTCCATAGGTAGCTAGCGAAAGAGGCCGCTTCTTGAAGAAACAAACGGCAAACAAAGCCCCAGGGAAAGTCCGCCGCGCTCCCGCTCAAAAGACCGTCCGAAACCGTCGCCTGGTGGAATTCCCGCAGGCCCGGGGCCGGACGGTAGAGATGGGTAGAACTGAATCTCGACTCCGACTTTAACTGCATCAACATCCGCTTCCAGGACGAGACCGACCTGACCTTTGTGATTAGTCCAGCATTAACGTTCCGGGCCAGCTATTTCCGGTGGAAGGACGGAAGCCAGAAAGTCCTCAAGCGCTGGCCGGTATTCCGCGGCGATGACATGTGACTTCTTTTTGCCGAATGGGAATTCTCTACCTTTCATCCTCCCGGCTTTCTCCATGCCTTGTGTCTGGCATTACCAATTACCAAATTCTCCCCAATCTGCGGCATCTGCGCTGATCTGCGGCAAGAATCCTTTTTCTCTGCGTCTCCTTACTCAATCCGCACAACCCTTTCACTGACCTTGGGGAATTTCTCAAACACTGCGGGGTCGTGGCCAGGGACGATCAGCTGGGGCGAAGCGGCGAGTTGTTTCATGCGGTCCTGGGCGCGGAGATTGGACGCGGCGTCGAGCGTCTGGGCGATCGGCACGTGCTTTTCCAGGTTCTCATAAAGATACATGTTGTCGCTGGCCAGGATCACGGTTCCGGCTTTGGTGTTCACGCCCACGTATTGTGACTGGAACGTATGCTTGCCGCCGGTATAGCACGTGATGCCGGGAAAAATCTGCTGCGAATCGCCATTGACCAGGCTGACGCGGCCGGCCAGATTGAGTTTCACTGCGGCCAGCACGTCGTCCGGGTCGATGCCGCCGTGAGTAAGCGGGTTCTGCCAGGCTTCTCCGGTGTAATACGTGTATTCGTCTTTTTGCAGCCAGATGCGCGCCTTGGGAAAAAGGTCCATGCCGTCCGCATGGTCCCAGTGCATGTGCGTGATCACCACGTCAGTAATGTCATCCGGCGTGAGCGCGGGCTGGCCTGCGGGCATGATTCCGGGCTGACCCACAGCTTCAGACGCCTTGATGAAGCCATCCACCTTGAATTGTTTGAAGAACTGCGGACGATAAAAACCTGAATCGACCAGAATGTTATGGCCGTTGCCGCGGATGAGCCAGACCGTCATGGCGATGGAGAATTTGCGCTGTGGATCGGCGCCGGCAATGAGCGCATTGACGGGAAAGTCTGGAATGGAAGCGTAGCGGATGGCAAAAACTTCATACACCGGCGCGGCGGAGGTCGTGGGAGAAGACGCTGGCGCGGATTTAGTCTGGGCTGCCTTTCCGGAATTGCCGACAATCGCGGACGATGCCGGTGGTCCCAAAAAAGCTGTGGCATAATTTACTGAAGGATTTGCGCGATTCGCTGGAGCAGTCTGTGCAACAGTGAACAGGCCTGAGGCAAAAAACAGTGCTGCGGCAATCGATTTTGCTATCATTCGGGCTCCATTTTGAGGCATGATCCGGAAATAAAGAAAGCGTAAGAAAATACACTGCATGAATAGCTCTAAAATGTCGAGACTTCCCCAAGTCCCTTCATTACTGCGTCGCATCAGCTTCAGCTTTCTGCTGGGCTTTGCCCTGTTTGTACTGGGCGCGGGATTGCAAGGCGTGTTGCAGCAGCGTGGCATTACACGTGCCAATGCTTATGTGGATGACCTGGTGCTGGGAGTACTGGCGGGTTTGCTGGTGTTTGGCTATGAGCATAGGCGATCGCGGGAGCTGCGCCAGAAGCTTGCGGTGATTTCCGGCATGAACCATCACGTCCGCAATGCGCTGCAAACCATTTCTTATGTGCCTTACACTGAACAGGCCAAACAGATGCTGTTGATCCAGCAGTCGGTCAACCGGATACAGTGGGCGCTCAATGAAATTTTGCCGGGAGAAGGGCTGGAAACCCAGAATTTTCCGCCGACAATGCCGTTAACTAAGAAGACGATGGAAACGGAGCCGCAGACAGGAATGTCGGGTAAAGGGTAAGTCGGAGTTTTTATATCCGGCTGCGGACGAAAGACATCTACCCCTTCTATCACGCGCCATTTTCATCAGCCGATCTTTTTGCCGGTGCGCCCAGCAATCGGTCAAACTCTCGCTTGCTCACGGCGTAGCATTCGCAGGAGCGTTTCATGAGTCCGGCATGATCCAGGATTGTCACGGTGCCCCGTGTATATCGGATCAGCCCGGAGCGCTGCAGCTCGCCGGCAACAAGCGTGACGCCGGGGCGTTGTACGCCAAGCATCATGGCCAGAAATTCCTGCGTGAGCGGAAACTCATTCGACAGCATTCGGTCATGCGTCATCAACAGCCAGCGGCAACAACGCCGCTCCAGGAGATGAAACGTATTGCAGGCGGCCGACTGCGCCACCTGGTTGAAGAATGCATGCGCATAATGCAGCATGGCCGTCCGCAGCGTAGCGCTGCGCTGCATTTCCTGCCAGAAGGTTTTTGCTTTCATCTGCAGTCCGTGGCCGGCCACCTGCATGTAAACGCTCGTGGGCGCCTGGCTGTCGCCGAATATCACCGGCAAGCCCACCATGCCTTCATTGCCAATGGTACCGACCTCCGCCGCATCGCCATTTTTCATGGTATTGACCAGTGAAGCTACGCCGGTTTCAATGAATTGGACAAACTCAATTGGCTGGTCAGCTTGGTACAGCGACAGTTTGTATTTGAACTCCACTGGATGGAGATGCCGCTGCAGTCGCGCATAGTCTTCCACGGGCAAAAGATTCAGCAGCCGATTCCGTGGCCCGGCCTGCGCGATCTCAGGTGCTGCAATCCTACGCTGGTTTTTCCGTTGTGTGGAAGCGGTAGGCATGGTGTTCACGCAAAAATCGTCTTCTGAGCCGATATCAGCTCACGGTCTCGGTTTCAAGGGCTAATCAAGTTTACTCCCACCGCACCTTTGAATTTGGCTCGCGGGGAGTCTGGCGGGTTTCTGTTTGGGCCCGGCACCGTGATCTCAGAACGTTTTTGTCTCCATGGCTAAATCAACGTTGCCCCGCCAGGTCGGACAGTTTCACGTCCTTGAAATCGCTTTCCACGCGGAATTGGCGTAGCGCTTCCGGTCGATGAAGCGTAATGGCTGACTCCTTGCAGACCGCGCTCGCCTGCTGCGGCTTGTCCCGCTCCATGATCGGGGTGAAGGTGCGTACGGAGCTCAAACCAAAATCGCTTCCCCAGTATCCATACACCACCCACCCGGTATTCAATATTGGCGGTCCGGCCAGCTCATCTTTTTCCGGAGGACATTTTTTAAACGACCTGGATGTAATGCCCAGCATAGGTAGAGGGGCCAACGCGGATCGGCACCATATCCTGAAAAACGACTCCTGCGTCAGGACGCATTTTCCGATACCCTGGATTGCGAACTCGCCATTCGCCTGGACGATCACAGGCGACTCGTGATCGCGAAAGAGCACAGCGGCGGTGACCAGGTGGATATTTACCGCGCTGTTTCTGTTGCGATCAAAGAAACTTTTGTCTACTGCCAAGGTAGTTCGGATTTTGTGATCGGTCTTTGCAGATGAATTCTGCGCCTGCGCTGGCTCAGCTTGGACAACGCTGTATTCTGATTGCCAATCTGAGCTCCATCGCGTCCCGTCCGGCGCTTCCAGCGTGACCTTGAAAGCGACTACCTGCACAACGTCCCCGGAGGCCACACCTTCGCTGAAGAGCGGCAGACTTACCCGAACTGCGCGGGAAGTTCCGGGGATAAAATCGTTGTGGCTCGACTCTGAAGGCTTTTGCATCTTCACCTGGAAATCATGCCCGGAGCCGGGCGCCAACGGGGGATACTCGGCTTCATTCAGCGTGCTTCTGGGTTGCGCAAAGCTCACGGCGGTAATTACCAGCGCGCCACCTAAAAGGATCCATCGCGCCTGAGCTGTTTTTCGCAATGCATACTGCCGCAAAATCACGACGAGCGGAATGCTAATCAGCAGCAAACGTCCCGCCCAGTCCCATGCTGTTGGTTTGCTCCCAGCTTGAAAAATGACCACGTCAAAACCCGTTGAACCCGCGAATACCCAGATAATCAGGAAGACTAGCACCACAATCGCCGCGCGAGAGAGTTGCGTGCGTCCGCCGGCGATGACTGCCAGCGCGCCTACCGGCAGCAACCATGTCGCAAGCGTCAGGTGCAGCATTAACAACCTGCCAAGAGAATGAAGCGGCGAAAATCCGGCTGCCGCCAGCAGGCACAACTGAATCAGGAGCAGCGGAAGATTCACCATCAGCATGAACAGCAGAGCCTTCGCGGCAAGTAGATTGGGCCAGCGGTAGGGCCGGGTTACCCAGAACTGGCGATCTCCGGCCGGGGCTTCCTCCTGCACTATTCGCACCAGCATCACCATCCACCACAGGACCAGGAGCGGCCCCAGCAGCATCGATCCCATGTAGCGGAAGTTCCCAGATTGTCCGTGCTTCATTAGAAAGACCTCAGGCGACTCCCAGGAAGCGGGCTGGCACCATCCATAAAGCGCCAGCAACAGGAGAGACAACACAATCTCCCAGGAAAAACGTCGCACGTCTTTCTTGAAAATGTGAATCGTCTGGCTCATAAACGTTTTCGGTCCTTAATCCGTGCGGCGGCCGATCTTGGCCATCGCCAGGAAAATTGCCCGCAAAGTCATTGGGGTAAAAGTCACGTCGCGCACATTTCCAAAGGCAGAGTCAATTGCCGTACGTGTGCGCTCCTGATCAAACTGGCTATCGATAAATTGAAACGTTGTTCCGGAAGCCGCCGGTTGTAGCCAACTCGCCGGCAAGTTCGGCAGCGCCACGGCCGGCGCATTCAGCGTGACCTGCGCATCGCGGAACCGGTTTGTGAGGCTGCTCATTTCTTCAGAAAGCTTGAGCTGGCCTTCTTCCATATAGCCAACATGGCTGCTGAAACTTTCAATCTCCGCCAGGTCGTGCGATGAGATCAGGATCGTGGCTTCGCTCGCGCGTTCCAGCAGGCTTTCAACCAACTCATCGCGCACCAGGGGATCCAGGCCGGAGAACGGCTCATCCAGCACAATCAACTTTGGTCGATATGCCAGGGAACTGGCCAACGCAGCTTTCATCTTCATTCCGCGCGAAAGGTGCCTGAGCTTGCGGTCCAGGGGAAGCTGCATCTGGCGAATCATAGAACTCTCCAGTTGACGGTCCCAGTTGGGATAGAACGGGCGCAGATAATCGAAGAACTGGTCTACGCGCATCCATTCCGGTTGCTGCTGGTTTTCAGAAACGTAGCCGATCTGTGCAAACCAATCGCCCCTGAGTTTGCTCGAATCTATCCCCAATACCTCGGCCGTCCCTCGGGTGGGATGCAAAATATTCATCAGTACCTTGATCATTGTTGTTTTGCCCGCGCCGTTGGGCCCCACCAGCGCGTAAATAGCGCCGTGCGGGATTTCCAGATTCACTTGCCGCACGGCCCGCACAGACAGAAAGCTTTTGCTCAGGTTCTCTGTTCGAATGGCGCTGCTCACTGGTCCTCCTTGCCGTGCTCTTTGCGACGCTTCGGCTGCCCCAGCCGTTGCCAATGCGCTTCCATTGCGTGCACAATCTCCGCGAATTCAATTCCCAGCTTTCTGGCTTCAACCACCAGCTGCTCAATTTCGTGTCCCAGTAGCTGTGTCCGCTCCTGCTTGCTCGCCTCCGGTAGAGTCGCCACTACGTTGCCGATTCCTGGCCGCGTCTCCAGCAGGCCATCGTTTACCAGTTTCATTACAATTTTGTGGGCGGTATTGGGATTGATCTTGAGCTCCTTGCTCAACATTCGGACGGAAGGGAACGGATCGCCCGCGCGCATCGCTCCGGAAACAATGGCTTTTTTCGCGGCATAGACCACCTGCTCATAGAGCGAGATGCCTGGCCGGAGCTGCACGCGGAACGGAATCACGACCGTACTATAACACATAGGACAGTACCGCGAGTGTTGGCTGATCAGGCGAGAATGCCCCGCTTCAGAACCACTTCTTTTTTTTGAAGTACAGCAGAGTGGCTACCGTGGTCAGCGCCATGAGCCCGATGGCATACCACGTCCCGTAAGGACTGTGTTGCCATGGCAGCGGCAAGTTCATGCCAAAAAATCCGGTGATGATCACCATGGGCAGCGCGATGGTGCCCCATATCGTCAAAACCTTCATGACCTCATTGGTGCGGTTGGCGACGGCGGAAAGATAAATATCCAGCGCGCCGCTCAGCAGGTCGCGGTAGGTCTCAATAAATTCTGTCGTGCGGACCACGTGGTCATAAACGTCGCGCAGGTAAGGATCGAACTTGTCAGAAAGTAGCCCGCCTTCTCGCCGTACCAGCGCGTTCACCACTTCACGCATTCCGCCAGCCGCGCGCCGAAACTCAATCAGGTTGCGCTTCAGCTTGAAGATCCGCGCAAGCACTTTTGGCTCCGGAAACTCCAGCACAATCGACTCGATCTCTGAAGTCTCGTCGGCAATGCGGTCCAGGACGGGGGAATATTCGTCCACAATCGTGTCCAGCAGGATGTAGAAAATCTTATCGACGTCAGTGACCTTGCTCTGCTCGGCCCGTACGCGCGCTTTCTCCAGAATGTCGGAATTGGGTTCATGCACACTGACCAGTTCATTCTTTGTCAGGAAGAGGTCAAAGTCTTCAAAGGTAAAGTTGGCGTCGTTGCGCAGGTGTTTGAGCACGCAGAAGATGTAGGTTTCATATTCCTCCATCTTGGCCCGCTGCGGACGGTGGCGGCAGTCTTCTACCTGTAACTCATGGAAACCAAAGCGCTCAGCCAGCTTGTCCAGCTCCAGGGAGTTGGGGTCTGAGACATCAAACCATGAGACTCCGGGCAGCGGCTGCTGTAATGCGCTCATCTGAAGAGAAGTATAGCTGGAGGGACGGGGAGCTCAGGCCCAAGCTGCTGCCCGCGGCGATTCAAAAACGCTAGCCAGAGCTGCATTTTTTCTTAGTTCTACAACCTCTTGCCCGGGCCTTAGTTCTAACTGTTTAAGACAGCTTCCACCGTATGGGGCTAACGTCCAACTTTTTAACCAACTCAAATTCTAACGATCTTGAAAGAAAAATGAAGCGATTCTTCCATCTCAGTCTGGTCTTGATCTTCACTTGCGGCCTTGCGTCCGCGCAGGCAATGCTGCCCGATGGCCCGGAATCTTCCAGCGTCATGACCAAGAATCTCACCGATTCTTCATCCGGCGTAATGGCAATGGCGGAAGCGCCTTTGCTGCCTCAGCCCACACGGCTTCAGCAGATGAAGAACATGATCAAGCTGCAGGTGAACCGCGCCATTGACGGCAAACCATATCCTTCTCTTACTGAATGGCAGCCGCTCACGGCGCGTGAAAAGTTCGACGTATTTTTGCACAGCACGTATTCGCCGCGCACCTTCGCCAACGCGGCTATCGATGAAGCCGCCGACCGCGCCAAGGGCAAACATCTCAACCGCGAATATGAAACCGGCTTCCGCGGTGTCGGCCAGCGCTACGGCATCAATCTGGCCACCAATGAGACGGACGTTTTCTTCCAGCGCTTTCTTTTTCCCACGGTGCTCAAGCAGGACCCCAGATATTTCCGTAATCCTGATCTGCCGTTCTTCCAGCGCGCCCTGTATGCCATGAGCCGCGTCCTGATTACGCGCACCGACAATGGCGGCCAGACTTTTAATTCATCGCGTATCCTGAGCATCGCCGCTTCACGCGCGGTCTCTGACCTTTATGTGCCTGGCGAGCGCCAGGGGATGCATCCAATCGCGGGCTGCGTCAGCTTCACTCTCTTGCGCGATGCCGGCGAGAACCTGCTGCATGAGTTCTGGCCAGACGTTCGCCGCAAATTCCTGCATCGCTAACGATCAAGCCTTACCTTCAGGCCCAAACAATGAAAGCAGATGTCCATCCACGTCCCTGAAGTGGATAGCCCAGTCCGTGGGCGTGACCTGCCGCGGCTCACTCAGAAACACCACGCCCTTTTCGCCCAGCCCTTTATGCGTTGCCCGCAGATTGTCCACGCCAAAGGAAACTTCCACGGCTTCTGCCAGCGGCGTCGCATTCATGTGCCGCGGACTCAGCCCCAGCATGATGTTTCCACATTGCAGCAGAGCAAGAGCCGGTTCCTGCATGATTACTTTGAGTCCCAGCTTGTCTTTATAAAACCCAATCGCTGCTGCAAGGTCGCGCACGCCCAGCATGATGGCCGCGATCCGCGAAAGTTGAACTGGTTCCGCCATGAAAGCCTCCCGTCCCATCTGATATAGTTAGCAAGGCTAATTAAACTGCTCTGGCGGCGTCGTGTCAAGCAAATAGTTAGCCAAGCTAAATAAATGACAAATCAATGGCAAAGCTGAATAAAGTTGAAGAGCTGGCGGATCGCCTGCACAGCACCGCCATCCACCTGCTGCGCCAGGTCCGCGTCCAGGATTCGGCCACAGGACTTGCCCCGGCCCGCCTTTCCGCGCTGTCCGTCCTGGTCTTTGGCGGCCCCATGTCCCTGAATAAACTCGCCACGGCCGAGCAGGTGCGTCCACCCACCATGAGCCGCATTGTTGACGCTCTGGAATCAGAAGGCCTGGTTCGCCGCACCGTGGATCAGCAGGACCGTCGGGCCGTGGTGCTTGAGGCCACGGAGAAAGGGGCGTCCATCCTGTGGCAGGGACGCAAGCGGCGCGTAAAATTCCTGGCCAAGCACCTCTCGCGCCTCAGCGAGGCCGAACGCAGGCAGATTGAAGGCGCGGTGCAGGCAATCCAGAAAACGATGTCGAAGTAAGCTTACGGCTTCTATGTTTATGGCAGCTTGAGCTGCACGGTCTTTGAGTCATTTTCTGCAAGATCTATCTTGGCGGTATTTGCGGAGTCTGACGAGGAACCATCGTCATCATCGGCTACGCTGGCGTAGGCCCGCACAAGATATTTGCCCGGGGGCACATTCTTGATAACAAACCGGCCGTCCTCGCCGGTTCGTGCAAATGAAATCTTTTCACGATAGGGATTTGGCGTCTCCGGAAAAACTCTAACAAGGGCGCCTCGGATGGCAGCGTCTTCACGCAACACAATGCCCTGGATCTGGGCTGCGCCGGGGCCCACCGTTATCTTCAGCAACTGATCGGAATCGACCTTGTCAGCGAGATCAAGTCCGTCTTCAAGAACGTTCTGGCTGCCGAAGAAGGCGGAGCGCAGGTAATAGCCATCGGGTAAGCGGGACATGCTCAGGCGATTTTTGGCGGGTCTCACGTTATCGATCACGAAATCGCCACTTTGCCCGATCCAACCCAAAGCGGATCCTTCCTCAGGTTCAAACTCACTTTCACCATTCAGATAGACAGCCAGGCCATCAAAGCCAACTTTCGGTCCTCCGGCAACCATCAGTTTGCCTGGGATTTTCAGCTTCTCCCTCAATTGCAACTGCAGGCCGGAAACGTTGTCCCCCACCACCTCGACTCTTTCCTCTGTCCAGTACCGGTCTTCTGTTACCCCTCGTTCGCCGGTGGGATCGTCGACCGCCGAAACTACATATGCTCCCGGCACGACGTCAGCGAGAGCAAAATTGCCCTGGGCATCTGTCTCGGCTCGATTTGGGCTGGGGAGAAGCAAACCGGAATCATGTTCTTGAGGCCTGATTCTGATGCGGGCCCCTGCTTCCGGACGTCCGCGAGGGTCGACAACCCTGCCTGACACGATGAACATTTTCGGCACTCTCAGTGGGAAATCGATGCGCATTTCCTGCCCCGCCTTGATGCGAATCCTCTCGGCTTCGCTTTTGCTGGTTACGCCGGGATAATAGAGAGTGGGAATTTGTTTTGTCCCCATAAGAATATCCAGGGAATTTATGCGATCGCCGTCGTGCATCATATTTGCGGCCAGATAATAGGCGCCCGGGGGCAGGCCGTAAAGACGAAATTCACCAAGATCATTGGTCATAGCAAACCTGCCGGCATCGGCATACATGACCACGTCCCGCTTAAAGACTCCCGGGACCAAGGCATCCATCTCCACGCCCATCACAGGCTCGCCGTTTTCATCAGTCACGCGTCCCAGGATGACCCCGGCTTGTGTAAGCCGGAACTGAACTTTGTCTAATCTATCGCCAGGCTTGAGCTCCAAGGTTTCTTCCGTGGCTCCCCCCTCCAGACGATAACCTTCACGAACATAGCCGGTCTTGACGGCGTGAACTTCGTATTTGCCCGGCGGCAGGCCGGTGAAAATGAAATGCCCTTGCAAGTCGGTGAGTTGGTGAAAGGATTCGTTCCCGGTTTTCAGGATAACCGTGGCCGACTTGAGCGGAGCATCCGATGCGGCGGCGTACACAGCGCCCTGCAAGGAGCAGGTTTCAGATTTCTCGGATGGCCCCTGCGCTGGTTTTTCGGACACATCCTGGGTAAAGGAGCGTATTGCCAGGACCAGGGTTACAGCAATGAACAGGAACGTTGGTCGCATGAAGCACCCGCCAGAATCTGTGGTTAAGTATGGCCGCGCAGGATTCCCACGTCAAAGAAAATTCAAGAATCGCGAAGAGTTTGTAATTGCCGTGATCTGGTAATCGGATAGCTTTCGGTATTTGCGCCAAGGACCGAAGCCCGCTAATTTTTGGCCTGACGTTATAAGATAGCCATTTCCTTCAAGGGGACAAACCGACCCATGCTGAATTTTTCTTTCCGCGCGAAGTTTGCTCGTATAGTGCTTCTGTTCTTGGCCGTTTTTGATCTTCAGGCGCAACGCCTGCCCGCCACCGTTGTTCCCAGCCATTACAAGCTGTTTCTTGACCCTGACATCGCCGGGCAGAAGTTCACGGGTGAAGAGACCATCAACGTGCATGTGCAGCAAGCCACCAGTGAGATTGTGCTGAATTCACTGGGACTGGAAATCTCCCTCGCGGAAGCGCTGCCGGGATTCGATATGTCCGCTCTGCCCGCACAGGTCACCTATGACCAGCCGAATGAAATGGTGCGGCTCACTTTTACCAAGCCCGTGCCCAAGGGCGCTGTCGGTCTGCATCTGAAATTTTCCGGCAAACTTACTTCTGGTTTGCGCGGGTTGTATTTGAGCAAGTCGGCACGGCGGGAATATGCGGTTACGCAGTTTGAAGGCACGTATGCGCGCATGATGTTTCCTGGCTTTGATGAGCCTGGATTCAAAGCCACGTTCGATCTCTCTGTGATCGCGGACAAGGGCGACACGGCCATCTCCAATGGGCGCATCGTTAAAGACGATCCTCTGCACGGCTCCACGCGGCACAAAATCACGTTTTCAACTTCGCCCCGTATGTCCACGTATCTTGTTGCGCTCGCAATCGGTGACTGGCAATGCCTGGAGCGCGCCGTCGATGGGATCCCAATTCGCGTCTGCGCGGAGCCCGATAAAAAGCAGTATGGCCAGTTCGCGCTGGAAGCAGCCGCGCAGTCCGTCCATTTCTATAACCAGTGGTACGGAATCAAGTATCCGTTTGAAAAGCTCGATATGCTGGCCATCCCCGACTACGAGTGGGGCGGCATGGAAAATACCGCTTCCATTTTCTATCGCGATACCGCGCTGCTCATGGATGAAAAGACTGCTTCGGTATTCAACAAACGTGGACACGCAACCGTCGTTGCTCATGAAATCGCTCACCAATGGTTCGGCGATCTTGTGACCGCCGCGTGGTGGGATGACATTTGGCTCAATGAAGGCTTTGCCACATGGATGGAGCGCAAGCCAATTCGCGTGTGGCATCCGGAGTGGCATCTTGAGGACGATGAAGCAGCTACGGCGCAACGCATCATCGGGCTCGATTCGTTAAGCGCCGCGCGGGCCATTCATGGCGATCCGCGAACCTCGGCTGAGATCAAGGAAATGTTTGACGGCATCACCTATCAAAAAGGCGGGGCCGTACTCGGGATGTTGGAGTCTTACGTCGGGCCGGAGGTCTTCCGCAACGGCGTGAATGCTTATCTGAAAGCGCACGCCAACGGTAACGCCACCTCGGCTGATTTCTGGCAGGCCATGGCAAAAGTTTCCGGCAAACCCGTTGACAAAATTATGCCGACCTTTGTGATGCAGCCCGGCGTGCCTCTGGTCACGGTGAGTGGAAGCTGTTCAAGCGGCAAGCAGACGTTGGAACTTTCGCAGCAGCGATTTCTTTTGTCGTCATCCGGGGCCGGCGCAAAGCAGGGCCAGGTTTGGTCGATTCCCATCTGCACCAAAGCTGCAACCAGCGCGGGATCGTCCTGCTATATTGTCGACAAGCAAAGCGCGCCTTTTGCCACAAACACTTGCCCAGACTGGCTTTTTACCAATCGCGACGCCAAAGGCTATTACCGTGTGTTCTATCAGGATCAAAAAAATCTGATGGACTTGGCCGCGGTGACGGAAAATAATTTGACGGTCCCCGAGCGCATCGCATTTGTTGAAGATCTCTGGGCGATGGTGCGCGCCGGCAAAGAGCCGGTAGGGATTTTCCTGAACGTCGCTCGCGACTTGCGGCCCGAGCGCAATCGGCTCGTGGTCGAGTTTGTTGCCGACCACATGGACACTATCGGGCGATCATTGGTGCCGGAACAAGACCAGAAAGAATATAGGGAGCTGGTGCGGCAGCAGTTTGCACCGCTCGCCAAAGAAGTCGGCTGGAATGCCGGTACAAATGACAGCGATGAGCAAAAAGCTCTTCGTGCCAGCCTGTTGGGAATCATGGGTGACGCGGGTGATCCTGAATCCGTCGCCGCGGCGCAGAAGATTACGCAGGCATATATAAAGGACCCAGGCGCAGTGGAAGGCACCATCATTGGCCCGGCCCTTGCCGTTGCGGCAGAAAATGGTGACGCCACACTCTATGAGCAGTTCACGCAAGCCATGGGCAGCGCGCGCAGCACTGAAGATTATTACCACTTTCTTTTCGCGCTTACGTCTTTCCGCCAGCCCGAGTTAGCGCAGCGGACACTGGCTCTCATCGACCAGGGCAAGATCCGCCAGCAAGATTATGTACGGCTGTTCCCGGCGTTGCTGGCTGAATCTCCAGGGCGTGAGATTGCGTGGGACTATCTCAAAGCCCACTGGGATTCGCTGGCGGAAAAGGTTACTTCTTTCGGCGGCAGTGGCGCGGTCTCTGCGCTGGGCGGCTTCTGCTCTATCGAGAGACGCGACGAGATCAAGCAGTTTTTTGCCACGCATCACGCACCCGGTGCAGAGCGCGCGCTGCAGCAGAGCCTGCAACGGATCACCAGCTGCGTCGAGTTCAAGCAGCAGCAATCTGAAAATATGCAAAAGTTTTTACACCAGGCGCCCTAAGAGAACTGGATTGATCAACAGATCGGCACCTCCGTGCTTGGCGCAACGCCCGCGTTGTCTGATAAATTCGCAGCACAGAGCCACAAAAAATGACGGCAGAACGCGGGCAGCAAATTCCGGAAAAGCAGCTCTCAGTGCGCGTCCAGCGCGGCGGGCTCGAACTGGTTGAGCAGATCGCGGGAGAGTGGCGGTGCCTCTGTGACGAATCGGGCGACGAAGAGATTTTCTACCGTCCGGAATGGGCGCAGGCGTACTTGCAGGCCTTTGAGCCCAAGGCTGATGTCATCCTTATCTCCGCGTGGTCGCGGAACGAATTGAGAGGCATTCTGCCGCTGGTGCGACGTCGGATTTTTGCTGGTGGCCTTCCCATCGTCAAGCTCACGCTTCCCGCCAACGTACATTCTTTGCGCGCCAGCCTCACCGTTTGTCCCGGAGAAGAAGGCGCAGCCGTGCTCCAGACGCTGTGGCGAGCCGCAAAAAGCCTGCCGCAATGGGACACGTTGGACGTCGCTAATGTAGTGGAAGGAAGCGGCTTAGATCGCCTGGTCGCGCTGGCGCAGGCGGATGGATATCGCACCGCGCGCAAACGCACATCACAAACTTTATATTTGTCAATCGCCGCTTCGACTGCTGACAAACCCGCGCAGCCTCCATGGCTCGCCGGAACTCGGCCCAAGTTTCGTTCGCACCTGAGGCGCGCAAAGCGTCAATTGGAAGATCAAGGCACACTTGAGTTGAAGCACTATAGCGCGGCTGACCCTGCAGCGCTGGAAAAGTTTTACGCCCTGGAAGCCTCTGGCTGGAAGGGCGCTGAAGGCACGGCGATCAAGTGCGATCCGCACACGCGCCAATTTTATGACGCTGTGGCACAGACTGCGGCGCGCGATGGCTACCTCTCGCTGGATTTTCTTGAGCTGAATGGCAAGCCCATCGCCGGGCATTTTGGCTTCAATCTGCGCGGACGGTATTTTCTGGCCAAGGCCGGTTATGACGAAACTTTTCGCCGCCACGGTCCCGGCCAGTTGCTGGTAAATGAAATTCTTAGCCAGACGCGCGAGCGCGGCCTGCGCGAGTTTGATTTCGTAGGTCCAGCCACGTGGGACGAGAGCCGCTGGGCTTCAGCGCGACGAACTAACTATCGCGTATTCATCTTTCGTAAAAGTTTGTATGGCGCACTGCTGTATGCTGCGCGCATTGCCGCGCGCGATGCTGCGCGCAAGCTGCTGGGCAAGCAGGAAGATGAAAGCGCGCCGCTGGAACTGAAATCCAAGCCGCAGGGCAGCGAAAAAGAATCCGCTGCCGACGCCGAGAATAAATAAAGATGGCTGCACAGCCCGACATCTCGCCGGTGTTTGTTGAAGGACTGGATATTTCCGCTTACGGCATCACGCGCAGCATTGGCCGCCACGGCGTTCCGGTGTACGCGCTCAATGACAAGCTGCGCGACTCGCTGCGTTATTCGAAGTATGTCCGCGAATGCTTTGTATATCCCGACGATCCCAACCAGCCGCGAGCTTACGCCGGTGACAGCATAGCCAACGAAGATGTGTTGTGCCGGCTGATGCTGGAGTGGAGCGCGCGCTTTCAGCACAAGCCGGTCTTGTTTGCGACCTCTGACTGGTTCGCCCGTTTCTTGTCGCATCGCCAGGCAGAGCTGAAAGACCGGTTTCTGTTCCATTGGGTGCCGACGGATCTGTTCACCACCATCGTGGATAAAGGATCGATGGTCCGGTTCTGCGAGCGCACCGGAATAAAAGTCCCGCGAACGCATATCACGCGCGCTGAAGACGACATGGCCCAAGTCGCGCGGGACTTTGTTTATCCATCTTTGATCAAGCCGATTCATCGTTACACCGCGGGCTTTCCCGTTGAGTCGGCCAAGGTGCTGGTGGCGCAGAACGCGCAGGAAGCGCAGGGTTTCTTTGCTCGCTATCCGCAGATGAAAGGCTCCACGCTGATGCAGGAGCTGATTGAAGGCGATGATGACCAGGTCTTCCAGTACACGGCGCTGGTCAACACGCAGGGAGAGATCGCGGCGTATTCCACCGTTCGCAAGCTGCGGCAGTATCCGGCGGGATACGGCAGCATGTGTTACGGGCAAACGGAGTACAACGAAGCGCTGGAACTCGTCGGACGCAAACTGATTCTGGCTCTGGGATATTGCGGCCTGGGATCGTTGGAATTCAAGTATCGCCACAAAGACAGCGGATACTACTTCATTGAGATGAACACACGCCTTCCCTGGTACAACGGCCTTTTTGCCGATGCAGGCGTGAACCTGTCTTATCTTGCCTATCTCGATCTGGCAAGCGGACTCTCCGCCCATAACGCTGCAGGTTATGCTCCTCCGCAACAGCGCGACGGAACAACCTGGGTCGGCTATCACAACTACGCCTCCTGCTTCCGCGAAATAAAACGGACCAACCATATCAGCCGAATGACTTTTCTCGGCCACGTTGCTCGATCGAAATCTTACGGCTGGTGGAACTGGTCCGATCCCAAGCCGTTTCTTGCCTCAAGTGTTCTAGCTGGAAGGCGCGCAGCGGGAAGTGTCTTGCGAAAGATGGGATTGAGATGACTATAAGTGATCACTGGAGATGATGAGAACGCCTAAACAGCCTTTCATCGAAAAGTAACATTCCCTTCACCGTACTTCCACACAGCCCTGCTATCCCTTGAACCGTGGCGCGATGGTCCCCCCGATCACGCTCAACTGATCGCCAGCCAGCGCACGCCGCCAATCCTAAATTTCTGGAGCTATCAATGTCGCACGTCAAACGTTCCGGCATGCTGGGCGTATTTGCCCTGTTATTCACAGTGGGCCACCTGACCGCCGTCGCGGAAGATGGCAAAGACGGAATCAAAACCGTTTTCGTGATCGCCATGGAAAACCACAATTGGACCCAGCCGGCTAACCAGTTTTCCGGCGGAATCCAGCAGATCTTTCAAAACCCGGCTGCGCCGTTCATCAACAGCCTTGTGAACGGGAATGCGACTGCCGTCATTAATGGCCGCCAGGTCAATATCAGCCAGCAGGTAGCCTTTGCCACGAACTATCGCAATGTTCTGGCTACAGCGGGCGGGGCCAATCCCCACATTCACCCATCTGAGCCCAACTATCTCTGGGCGGAAGCCGGAACGAACTTTGGCGTCTTCAATGACAACGATCCCTTTTCCCCAGCCAGCGGCACGGGACAGATCAGCAACCAGGACAATCAGCTGCACCTTACGCGTCTGTTTGACCAGTGCGGAGTGAGCTGGAAGTCGTATCAGGAAGACATCGACCTTGTCCCGGATGGCGCTTCTTTTGACAACGTTGTTCGCCCGCGCGATCAATGGACCGTTCCGCTGAAAAGCCTCTCCGGAAACTTTGTCAACGGCGTCAATCAATTCAACGGCTCGACGCAGTTCAATTACGCAGTCAAGCACAATCCCATGGCCTTCTTTACTGACTCCAACGGCGGCAACGATACCACCACCGCCAATCCGAAGCGTCTAAACTTTGCTCCGCTGCAGCAGCTGTTCGTCGATTTGGCCAACAACAACGTAGCCCAATACAACTTCATCAGCCCGGACCAGTTCAATGATCAGCACACAACCCTGACGGCTGGCTTCAAAGGGCTGACGGGCGATCCGGCAAAAATCCTGCAGGGCGACTTTTTCTTGCAGCAGATAATTCCCGTGATCATGGCTTCCAAGGCCTATCAGGACGACGGCGCCATCATCCTCTGGTGGGACGAATCTGAACAGGATGGCGTCCCCGGCGACAATCCGGATGACCTGACGCACACGATTGGTGAGATCGTCATTTCGCCCGACGCGCATCCCAACGTGGGCGGCTCTCCCTTTGCCAGTGACGTGTTCCTCACTCACTCGTCCGATCTGCGCACCATGCAGGAAATTTTTCACGTGACCAATCCGTCCTTCCTGGGTGATGCAATTCACGCTAACGATCTTTCCAGCCTGTTTGCAGAAGGCGCGATTCCCCAGCGCGGCGGCAATGATGGCGACAGGGGTAACGGCACTTGCGGAAGAGACTAGCACTCTAATCTCGAAGCGAAGCGAGAAATCTCTATCGGCTGATTTCAGCCGGTAGGGATTCGCTTTGTGCAGTTTTTCGCCGCCTCTCAAAACAGTCTCTAGGGATTGTCTTTGGCGTATTGGTTCAGAGGTTTTGATCTTCCGATCACGGCAATACGCGCTGATCCTCCGCGTCTCCGCGGTAGGTTGTTGTTTTTTGATGTCCCGATCCTTTCATCCGTCCCATCCGTGTTAATCCGTGGTGAGTTTTTGACTTGTTCTGATCCGCGACCATCCGCGTAGATCCGCGGTAAGTCTTCCTGGTTTTGCGATCACCAGATCACCAGATCAACAGATTTTCATGCGTGTCATCAGCGTTCATCAGCGGTGAGGTTTTCCAATGTCGGCGGTCCCGCGCGATTTGATTTATACTTGCTGGTTTCGCAAACTGGCGGCGGCGCTGCTGACAAACCGCCCTCAACTCGCATCTAAGCTGTTGAACAGGAACACACTGAATATGAAGATTCTGGTCTGCATGAAGCAGGTCCCGCAAAAAGACGCGCCCCTTAAGCTCAATGAAAGCGGCACATGGATCCGCGACGACGTTTCCTATGAAGTCAACGAACCGGACGCATTCGCACTGGAAGAAGCGCTGCGGCAAAAAGAAAAGCACACCGGCGAAGTCGTGGTCATCACCGCCGGCCCGGCGCGCGCGCAGCAGGTGCTGCGTGAAGGATTGGCCAAGGGCGCGGACCGCGCCATTCATCTGGAAGACAACGGCTTTGTCGGTCTGGACGCCTTCAACATGGCCAAGGCTTTCGTCGCCGCTATCAAAGATGAAAAGTTCGATCTCATCTTTACCGGCCTGCAGTCGGACGACTATGGCTACGCCCAGACCGGCGTGATCATGGCGGAGCTGCTGGGCTGGCCGCACGCCACCATCATCATGGAAATCCAGAAATCGGATAGCGGCATCAAGGTCAAGCGCGAGCTTGAATCCGGCTTTTTCCAGCATGTAAGCATGCCGTTGCCCGCGGTGCTGACCATCCAGTCAGGCATCAACAAACTGCGTTACGCAACGCTGCTTGGCATTAAGCAGGCCAAGAACAAACCACTGCGCAAGGTCACCATGGACGAAGTAAAGTCCGCGCTGGGTGACAACATGCAGAAGATCGAAAAACTTTACGTCCCGCAGAAGACCAAGAAGACTGAGATGCTTGAAGGCTCGCCGGGCGAGATCGCCAAAAAGCTGGTGGACAAGCTGCGGAACGACGTGCGCGTGATTTGATCCGGCAAATTTCGTTTTAAGGAGCGCCCCATGGAACGCATGGAATATGACCCTGAAGGCGGAGATTATAAGCCAATCACCGAACATGAGACCGGCTCAACGTTTTTGGTTTTGGGCCTCATCATGCTCATTGCCGGGCTCGGCTGGATGCTGTTCGTCGGCTGGGACATTCGCGCCGGCGGCGGCCTCATGGAGGGCCTCTTCGCTGCCGATGTGATCATCGCCCTGGGTTTACTGATACTCGGATTTATCAAAAAGAAACGGCAAATAAACTAGATGGCAGACACAATTCTTGTAATTGCAGAACAACGTGAAGGCAAGCTGAACCGCGTTTCCATGGAGACCATTGCGGCCGCGCAGGCCATTGCCGCTGAAACCGGAGCGACCGTGGAAGCCGCGCTCTTCGGCAGCGGCATCGCTGGCATCGCCACGGAAATCGCCGCCAAAAAGCTGGCTAAAGTTACCGTGATCGATTCGCCCAAGCTGGCAAAATACGAACCAGATGGCGTGGTTGCCGCATTGAAAGATTTCATCAACCAGAAAAAGCCCACCCTGGTGCTGATGCCGCACACCTATCAGGTGCGCGACTTCGCTCCGCAGTTGGCGACTGCGCTCCAGCGCACGCTCATTAGTGACGCCATCGGCTTCCGCAAAGACGGAGACAAGCTGGTCTTTACCCGCCAGATGTTTCAGGGCAAATTCGCTGCCGACGTTTCTTTTGCCTGCCCCGCGCCGCATTTTGTTACTTTCCAGGCGGGCGCGTTCCGCGGCGACAAAGCTGAAGCCGGCGCATCCGCCGCGCCGGTTGAAACCGTGAACGCTAATATTGCCGATGGCGTTCAGCGCAACCAGCCTGAAGATCCTTTCAAAGAAGCAAAGCAGGCCGTCGATCTCACGCAGGCTGAGATCATTGTTTCCGTCGGTCGCGGAATCAAAGAGCAGAAAAACATCGAACTGGCCAAAGCGCTGGCCGATGCGTTGGGCGGCGAGATTGCCGCGTCGCGTCCCATCTGTGATTCCGGCTGGCTCCCCATGGACCGCCAGATCGGCAGCTCCGGACAGACCGTTTCGCCCAAGCTCTATCTTGCTGTCGGCATCAGTGGCGCCATTCAGCACATTGTCGGTATGAAAGGCTCGCGCAGCATCATTGCCATTAATAAAGATGCTGAAGCGCCCATCTTTGAAATCGCCGACTTCGGTGTGGTGGGCAATTTGTTCGACATCCTGCCCGCGCTGACTGAAGAAGTGAAAAAGGCTAAGGGCTAAAACCCAGCAATTGGCAGCTGGCAATTAGCAATTAGCCCAGCTAAAGCCAACGCGAGTAGCGCGGATTGAAAGACCGGACTTATCCGCGTTCATCCGCGTGCATCTGCGGTAAGAATTTGTTTTGCTAGTTGCCAATTGCTATTTGCTGATTGCTGTATTGAATGCTGACTGCTGAGTGCTAATTGCTATCTATGATCACTTTTCGCAAACCTCTTGAAGGCATCGAGCGTCCGCAGATGGAATCGGACGTAACCATTGTTGGCGGGGGCCCCGCCGGGCTCGCCTGCGCGCTGCGGCTTTCGCAGTTGATCGACCGCCATAACCGCCGCAATCCTGAAGCGCCGCTGAGCAAGGAAAACATCAACGTCCTGGAGAAGGCCCGCGAGCTCGGCCAGCATTCCCTTTCCGGCGCGCTGCTTGATCCCCGCTCCATGGACGAGCTTCTTCCCGGCTGGCGCAGTGAAGCGCCACTCGATGCCGAAGTCACGCATGAAGACGTTTATTTTCTCACGGAAAAAGGCGAGCACCGCCTTCCTCTCACGCCGCCGCCCTTACAGGACCACGGCAATTACGTGATCTCCATCAACCGCTTTGTGAAGTGGCTGGGAGAAAAAGTCGAGCAGGCCGGAATCACCGTCTTCACCGGATTTGCCGGATCAGAACTTCTTACCGAAGGCGACCACGTCATCGGCATCCGCACCGATGACAAAGGCGTGGACAAGCACAACCAGAAGAAATCCAACTTCGAGCCCGGCTATGACGTGAAGTCCAAGATCACGGTGCTGGCGGAAGGGCCCCGCGGATCGCTGACCAAGCAACTCGTTGCCAAGTACGATTTGCAGAAAGGCCTGAATCCGCAGGTGTACGGCATTGGCGTGAAAGAACTGTGGGAAGTTCCTTCCGGCGCGATCAAAAAAGGCCAGGTCATCTACGCCATGGGCTGGCCGCTCACCACCAAAGAATACGGCGGCGGCTGGCTCTACGGATCAAAAGACAACATCGTCTCGCTCGGCTATGTCACCAGCCTCGATTATCAAGACCCGCGTCTCGATCCCCAGCGCGTGCTCCAGGATTTCAAGCAGCATCCACTCATCGCCGGCATGCTGCGCGGCGGCAAGATGATCCGCTACGGCGCAAAAACATTTCCGTATGGTGGATGGTTCTCCATGCCTCCTCTCGCAGGCAATGGCTGGATGATCGTCGGCGATTCCGCCAGCTTCCTGAACTCGCAGCGGCTTAAAGGCATTCATCTGGCCATCAAGAGCGGCATGCTCGCCGCGGAAACTGCGTTCGACGCGTTGCTCCGCAACAACTTCAGCGCGGCCCAGCTCAGCCACTACAAAGAGAGCGTTGATTCCAGCTGGATCAAAGATGAGCTGTGGGAAGTGCGCAACTTCCATCAGGGCTTTGAGAATGGCCTGGTTTCCGGCATGGTGCACACGGCTTTGCAGCAGCTCACCGGCGGCCGCGGCCTGCATGAGGTTTATCCCGCGCACGCCGGCCACACGCGCATGAAGCACCTTGACCAGTTGCCCGCCGACGGAGGCAATCGCGCGCATCTACTCGGCAAAGCCAAAGGCGACGGCAAGCTCACCTTTGACAAGCTGACCGATCTCTACCACTCCGGCACCAGGCACGAAGAAGATCAGCCTTCCCACCTGATCATCCATGACACCAATATCTGCAACACCAAATGCGTGACCGAATTCGGCAATCCCTGCCAGAATTTCTGTCCCGCCAACGTTTATGAAATGGAAGAGGACGCCTCATCGCCCAAGGGCAAGGTGATCCACCTGAATCCCTCGAACTGCGTGCACTGCAAGACCTGCGACATCATGGACCCCTATGAGATCATCACGTGGGTTCCGCCTGAAGGCGGCGGTGGCCCGAATTACGACGGGATGTAGTTGCACTAAGTTGTCCGCTGCTAATACGCCAGACTGTTTTTGTGCCTGCCCGTTTGTTGGTCTCGGATTTCACAAATAACTCCACTTGATTGGTTCGGCTCGCACAGTTCCATTTTGGGCCTGTCCACTCCCTGCACTGTCCTAAAATCCCATAGCTGCTCTTCTTTTTTTTTGCTAATGTTGCCCCAACTTTTGGTGGCCTTGCCAAAAAAATGCATTTCTAAGTCGCACGAAAAGGCAACCGCGAGAGAAAGTGTGAAAGAAGGAGCTTATATGGGGAACTGCGGCACTCACTTCAAGTCTGCAAAACTACTTTCGTATGTATGCATTCTGATGTTGGCATTCAGCTCACAGGTATTTGCGCAAAGCGCGCGGGCAAGAATCGTCGGCACGGTCAAAGACCCGGGCAAACTAGCGGTTAAGGGTGCAAACGTCACCGTAACCAATGTAGCCACAGGGGTGCAGACTAAAGCCGTTACTGACGATAGCGGCTCCTACCAGGCGCTGGAGCTTCCCATCGGCTCTTATAAGGTCAAGGTGGAGTGCAATGGGTTCACCACCACAGAAACGGTTGCGTACACGCTGGAAATCAACCAAGTGCAGCGCATCGACGTAACGCTCACGGTGGGCGCCAAGTCTGAAACCGTTGAAGTCACGGGCGAAGCCGCCCAGGTGGAGGTCGTAAATCCAACGCTGGGCGCATCCATCACCAGCCGCCCCATCGTCGATCTGCCGTTGAATGGCCGCGACGTGCTTAGTCTGGCTTTGTTGGAGCCGGGCGTTACTCCCCACAACAATGACGATGGCAGCGCCGGCACCTACAACATTGCCGGCTCGCGTTCAGATTCCGTGACCTTCCTGCTTGATGGCGGCGTTGACAATAACCTGCTGAGCAACGAGGTGGTCTATACACCCAATCCAGATGCGGTACAGGAATTCCGCATTCTCACCAGCAATTACACGGCGGAGTATGGCAGGAACGCCGGCGGCGTTGTGAGCGTAGTGACCAAGTCCGGCGCCAATGATGTCCATGGCTCCGTTTTCGAGTTCAATCGCAATGACGCGTTCAGCGCCAACACCTATTTCAACAACAAGAATGGCCTGCCGCGCAATACGCTCAAGCGCAACCAGTACGGTTTTGCTGTGGGCGGTCCGATCAAAAAAGACAAGCTGTTCTGGTTCACCAGCTATCAGGGACAAAAGCAAACGGCGGGGCTCAGCCGCCCCATCAGCACCTTCACTCCGGAAATGCTGGCCGGTAATTTTTCGCACGCGGGGCCGGGCGGCACAGTGGATTCCAATGTCGCCGGTTTTCTGCTGGCGAATCCTTTCTTTCAACCGAACGCCGCGCTGGCGGCGCAGGGCATTATCGATCCCACCAAGATTGACGCGGTGGCAAAGAACTATATTGCCAAGAGCCTGATCGCTGTCGCGCCCAACAATGTCGTGCCCGCGGACTGCGGAGGCTCTTTCTGCTCAGGCACCTTGAATGCGCAGGCCAATAATATCGACGATTTCAATGAGTTCACCGGGCGGCTGGATTACATCTTCTCAGAAAAAGACCACATTTACGGCACCA
>Ga0070734_10002177_pt1 | contig 25011 bp, 24 predicted proteins | sample Coa_R1_8_FD_66444 | JGI IMG/M metagenome (GOLD analysis project Ga0070734, IMG submission 66444) | Surface soil microbial communities from Centralia Pennsylvania, which are recovering from an underground coalmine fire - Coalmine... | ecosystem: Environmental > Terrestrial > Soil > Unclassified ...
GGCAGTCCGACCCTCCCCCTTCAGGGGAGGGTGAACCGGAGCGGATTCCCCACCGCAAGGCGCGAAGAAGGAGTCTGCGGCGACATCGACCTTAACCTAACGCCAATCAGGGTCGCCCCTACACCAGGGGGCGCGATCAAACCTACTTCTTCTTCTGCGCGCCGACCTGCTCATCCCAGCGGGAAAAGGCATAAACGAGCTTGTCGGGCAGCAGCGGCAGTTCCTGCTTGTTGTTGGCGATCGCGGCAGCATACTCGTCGCGGCCGAACTCCTTGATGACCTTCTGGCTTTCTTCCGGTGCCATGGAAATCGGGACGTCCTTTACCGCCGGGCCCGGATAGAAATAGCCGGCGTCGTAGGTTACAGCCTGCGCCTCTTTCGACAGCATGTAGTTGATGAGATCGATCAGCACGGCGAGCTTCTGGTTCGACACGCCTTTGGGGATGCAGAGATAGTGGGCGTCGAGGACCCAATGGAAGCCCTTGAGGAAGAACACCTTGGCTTCCTTGGGCACCACGCCGAGGGCGCGCGGGTTGATGTCCCAGCCGACGTGCGAAGCGATCATGTCCCGGGAGCCTTCGCCGAATTCCTTCATTAGCGGGCCGGTGCCGGCCGGATAGTATTCGATATACTGGCCGATTTCCTTGAGATAGGCCCAGGTCTTGTCCCAGCCGTCCTTCGGGTCGTGCGGGTCCTTGTCGCCGAGAACGTAAGGCAGGCCCATCATGAAAGCCCTGCCGGGGCCTGAGTTCGCCGGGCGCGCATACATGAAGCGGTTCGGATTGGCCTTGGCCCAGGCGAGCAGTTCTTCCGCTGTCGCGGGCACCTGCTTCAGCTTGTCCGGCATGTACTCCATCACGGGGCCGGCCGGGCAGAACACGATGCAGACGCCCTGGTTCGAAGCCAGGCCCTGCATCGCTTTGGCGCCGGGCAGGTATATCTGATCGAGCTTCGGCAGCTTTGATGCATACTCCGATGCGATGGGAATCCAGAGCTTCTGGTCGACGCCGGCCGAAAGCGCATCGATGCCGGTGAGCACGCAATCGATATCGACGCGCTTGGCGTCCTGCTGCGCCTTGATCTTGCCGGGAAGTTCGGGCGCCGGCGCTTTGGTGAAGGTGATCCTCGACACGAACTTCCGGTTCTTGTCGCGATAGGCCTCGATTGCCGTTTGGGTCAGGGCGAGATTGCCGGCAACGTCGACCACGTTGAGCGTGACCGGCGACGATGGCATCGGCAGGTTTTGCGCGAGAGCACGCAAATCGGTCGCCATTGCGCCGGCGATGCCGGCCACCACGGCACGACGGGTCGGTTTGAACGTCATAACTGTTTCCTCCGTTTCGTTCAGTTCCGTTGCTACTGAACTCCCCACAAGGCTGAGTCGTGCCAACCGCGCCGCTTACCGGCCTTTGGTCCTGCGCCAGGCGGCGAAGTCGATCTTGCTCTGTTCTTCGGTCGCAGGATAGAGGCCAAAAATGGAGCGACCCTCGAACACCTTCTCGGTGACGAAGTCCTCATAAGCCGTCATCTCCACGGCTTCGTCGGCAATCTCGTCCGCGAGATCGGCGGGAATGACGACACAGCCGTCCGCATCACCCACGATCACGTCCCCCGGAAACACCGGCGCGTCGCCGCAGCCGATCGGCACGTTGATGTCGATCGCCTGGTGCCGCGTGAGGTTGGTGGGCGCCGATGGCCGATTGTGGAACGACGGAATGGCGAGCTTGGCGATCTCGGCCGAATCGCGGAACCCGCCATCGGTGACGATGCCGGCGACGCCGCGGACCTGGAGACGCGTGACCAGGATGTTGCCGGCCGAAGCAGCGCGCGGGTCCTTGCGGCTGTCGATCACGAACACCGCACCGGGCGGGCACTCCTCAACGGCCTTGCGCTGAGGATGGCTGCGGTCCAGGAATACGGTGATCGGGTTGAGGTCCTCGCGCGCCGGCATGTAGCGCAGCGTAAAGGCTTCCCCCACCATGGTGGGTTTGCCGGGATCAAGGGGCTTCACATCCTGGATCATCTGGTTGCGCAAACCGCGCTTGTAGAGAGCGGTGCAGATCGTCGCCGTGCTCACCGTCTTGAGCTTGTCGCGGGTTGATGCCTTCAGGGACATGGGTTTCTCCAGCGCGGCGGTCAATTGATGGCCGGCTCGGGGGCGGGGCGTCCGAATGCCGTCTCGAGGAAATCAAAGTCGCAGCCCTGATCAGCCTGTTTGATGTGGCGGCTGAACATCCAGCCGTAGCCGCGTTCGTATCTCGGCGGCGGCGGTTGCAGGGCGGCGCGTCGAGACGCAAGCTCGGCGTCGGACACCTCAAGACGCAGGCTCCTTGCGGGCACATCGACGGTGACCATGTCGCCCGTCCTGATCAGCGCCAGCGGCCCACCCACATAGGACTCGGGCGCGACGTGCAGAATGCAGGCGCCGTAGCTCGTCCCGCTCATGCGCGCATCCGAGATGCGAATCATATCGCGCACGCCACGCTTCACGAGCTTGGTGGGGATCGGGATCATGCCCCACTCGGGCATGCCGGGTCCGCCCTGTGGGCCCGCGTTGCGCAGCACCAGCACATGGTCGGGCGTCACGTCGAGGTCATCACGGTTGATGGACGCTTTCAGCGCATCATAGTCGTCGAATACGATCGCAGCACCGGTGTGGCGCAGCAAGCGCGCCTCACAGGCGCTCGGCTTGATGACGCAGCCGTCGGGGGCGAGATTGCCCTTGAGCACGGCGAGCGCGCCCTCCTGATAGATCGCCTTGTCGAGCGGGCGGATCACATCGTCGTTGTAGATCGCAGCGCCCTCGAGACATTCCGCCCACGTCGTGCCGGAAACGTTGATCTGCGACAGATCGAGCAGGTGCTTCAACCGCGACATCAGCCCGATGAGCCCGCCGGCGTAATAGAAATCCTCCATCAGGTATCTGTCGCCCGACGGCCGGACGTTGGCAATGACCGGCACTTTGCGGCTTGCCGCATCGAAATCCTCAAGGCCGATCGGCTGCCCGGCCCGCCGCGCCATCGCGATGAGGTGGATCACCGCGTTAGTCGAGCAACCCATCGCCATGGCGACCGCGATGGCATTGCGGAACGCTCCCTCGGTCAGGATGCGCGCCGGCGTCAGGTTCTCCCACACCATCTCCACGATGCGCCGGCCCGCCGCCGAGCACATGCGCACATGGTTGGAGTCGGCAGCCGGAATCGAGGACGTTCCCGGCAGGCACAGCCCGATCACGTCGGCGAGCGCCGTCATGGTCGAGGCGGTGCCCATGGTCATGCATACGCCGTAGGAGCGCGCGATGCCCATCTCCATCTCGCGCCAGTCCTTCGCCGAGATGTTGCCGGCGCGACGCTCGTCCCAGTACTTAAAGGCATCGGAGCCCGAGCCGAGGGTTTGCCCATGCCAGTTGCCGCGCAGCATCGGCCCCGCCGGCACAAAGATTGCGGGCACGCCGGCGCTGGTGGCGCCGAGGATCAGGCCGGGCGTGGTCTTGTCGCAGCCGCCCATCAACACGACGCCGTCGACGGGCTGAGAGCGGATCAACTCCTCGGTCTCCATGGCGAGGAAGTTGCGATACAGCATGGTGGTCGGCTTTACGGTGCTCTCGGACAGCGAGATGGCCGGGAGTTCGACCGCAAAGCCGCCTGCCTGCAGGACGCCGCGCTTGACGTCCTCGACGCGCTGTTTGAAGTGGGCGTGGCACTGCGCGAAATCGGACCAGGTATTGATAATGCCGATGACAGGCTTGCCGGTGAACTCCTCGACCGCATAGCCCATCTGGTTCATGCGCGAGCGATGGCCGAAGGAACGGAAATCATCGGGCGCGAACCAACGCGCGCTCCTCAGTTCCGCCGGGCTCTTTCTGCTGCTCACGGACCTTGGTTCCGGCGCGCGGCGAGACGATCGAAATCAGGCTGCGTCATCGCTCTGTTCTTCCCCTGCCCCGGCGTGAAATTCGGACCGAACAACGCTTCGGCCGCCAGCCCTGCTGATAGCGGCCAAGTCGTCGCCTTGTCAATGCACTAATGCATCAGTTTGACAATCTGACGCGCTAGTGCATATGAAGTTTGGATGGCGTGGTCGGACACCCGCAATGCAACTGAAGACCAGCAAGCTCGCGCGGACGCGTGAACCGGTGCCATCGCGGACCGGGACGGTGTTCGACCGGCTGCGCGAAATGATCATCACGCTCGAACTTGAGCCGGGCGCCATCCTCAACCGGCAGGAGCTTCAGGAGAGATTCGGCGTCAGCTCAACGCCGATACGCGACCAGCTGCTTCGCCTCAGCGAGGAGGGGCTGGTGGATATTGTTCCGCAGAGCGCCACCCGCGTTTCGCTGATCGACATCGGCAAGGCGAGGGAAGCGCAATTTCTCCGGCGCGCCGTGGAGATCGAGGTCGCCAGGACCGCTTGCGATCTGCCGGAGCGGCACTTCATTCATGACCTGCGCGAGATCGTCGATCGCCAGCGCACGTGCGCCAGGAAATCGGAATTCCAAACCTTCGACGCGCTTGACCGCGCATTCCACGCGCGCCTGTTCGAGGCTGCCGGTGTTCCCGATCTCTATGCGCTGATCCGCCAGAGGAGCGGACACATCGATCGCATTCGCCGTCTGCATCTGCCGATGGCAGGCAAGATGCAGGAGGTGATCCGCGATCATGACCTGATCATCAAGGCAATTGCTAAATCCAAAGCTGAGGAGGCTCAATTCCGCATCCGGGATCACCTCTCACGTTCGCTCGCCTACAGTCCAAAGCTGCGCGAGAAGTATCCCGGCTATTTCGCGGATTGATAAGACTTGGGGACATGCCATTTTGCCGATAGAAGGCAATCGTCGGCGCCGGCCAGCTTGCTTGTGTGGTAGGGGGCTCGAGCCAGCCATTTATCTTAAGGAACTTAGACAACTCGTTATGCACGAGAAGGCAGCTGGCTTTGCCAAAGTCCTATAAACGCGCTACAGGGCCGCGGCGAGCACCATGGGAAGGAGGCTAAAGGTGACAAGGCTTAACAGGCGTTCCCGACTCATAACCGAAGGCGTCGCCCGCTCCCCCAACCGTGCGATGTTGCGGGCCGTGGGCTTCAAAGACGATGACTTCGAAAAGCCCATTATCGGCGTGGCGAACGGTCACTCGACGATGAACCCCTGCAACGCCGGCATCCAGCCTCTAGTTGATCGGGTGATGGCCGCGCTCAAGGAAGTCGGGGCCATGCCGCAGGTCTTCGGCTTTCCGACCGTGACCGACGGCATCGGCATGGGCACCGAAGGCATGAAGTATTCCCTGGTATCGCGCGAAGTCATTGCCGATTCTATTGAAGTCGCCGTCAATGGCCAGCGCATGGACGGCGTGGTGGCGGTCGGGGGCTGCGACAAGAACATGCCGGGAAGCATGATGGCGATAGCGCGCATGAATGTGCCCGGAATTTTCGTCTATGCAGGCACCATCAAGCCGGGCTTCTGGAAGGGAGAGAAACTCACAATCGTGAGCCCGTTCGAGGCGGTAGGCGCCTTCACGGCCGGCAAGTTGTCGGAGGAGGATTTCGAGGGCATCGAGAAAAATGCCTGCCCGACTGTGGGCGCCTGCGGCGGCCAGTACACCGCAAACACAATGTCGTCCTCGTTCGAAGCACTGGGCATGAGTCTCCTCGGCTCATCGCAGATGGCCTCCCCTGACCGCGAAAAAGCCGATTCCGCGGCCGAGTCGGCGCGCGTGCTGGTGGAGGCGGTTCGCAATGACCTGAAGCCCCGCGACATTATCACGAGGAAATCGATCGAGAACGCAATCGCCCTCGTCATGGCGACCGGCGGGTCGACCAATGCGGTGCTGCACTATCTGGCCATCGCCAGCGCAGCCGGGGTGAAATGGACGATCGACGACTTCGAGCGCGTACGCCGCAAGGTGCCGGTCCTGTGCAATCTGAAACCCTCGGGCGCGTACGTGGCGACGGATTTCCATGCCGCCGGCGGCGTGCCGCAGGTGCTGAAAATGTTGCTCGTCAATGGCGTCTTGCATGGCGATTGCATGACCATCCACGGCAAGACCATGGCGGAGATGTTGAAGGACGTTCCAGCAGAGCCGCGCAAGGATCAGGACGTGATCCGTCCCTGGTCAGATCCCCTGTACAAGCAAGGGCATCTCGCGATCCTGAAGGGCAATCTCTCCCCCGAAGGCTGCGTCGCCAAGATCACCGGGTTGAAGCAAACGTCAATCACCGGACCGGCACGCGTGTTTGATTCGGAGCCGGAATGCTTGAAGGCGATCATCGCAAAAAAAATCAAAGCAGGCGATGTGATCGTCATCCGCTATGAGGGCCCAAAAGGTGGGCCGGGCATGCAGGAAATGCTTGCACCGACCTCTGCCCTTATTGGGCAAGGTCTTGGCGCATCCGTCGGCCTCCTCACCGATGGCCGCTTTTCCGGTGGGACCTGGGGGATGGTTGTCGGTCATGTGACGCCGGAGGCCTACGAAGGTGGGGTGATCGCGCTGGTGAAGGAAGGCGATTCGATCACGATCGACGCCAAGAAGCGTCTCATCCAGCTCAACGTCCCGGCAAAGGAACTCGCCCGACGAAAGAAGCTCTGGAAGGCGCCCAAGCCACGCTACACGACAGGCGTGCTTGCCAAGTATATCAAGCTCGTCTCGCCCGCCAGCCGTGGAGCAATTACCGACTGAGCGACAAACGGCGCCTCTTTCCTCCAGCCGGATCGAGGTGCCGCCGAATACAGCAAAAAACAAAGCGCCGCGGCCTTTCACGACCGCGGCGCCAAGCCGTTTAGCGCAGCGAAGCTGTTTAATGCAGCGAAGCGCGTTTGCCGGTGGACGACGTGGTAGCGTGACCACCGTTCGGGATCACAAGGGTATTGCTGCGCTTCGGCACCTCGCCGACCGGAATGACCTTGACGACCTTCATGGCCGGCATGTCGATCACCGAGACCGAGTTGAGCGCCGCATTGGACACGTAGAGATATTTGTTGTCAGGCGTGAAGGTGACCCACTCAGGCACTGCCGAAATGGGAGTCTCGTGGCCGGCAATTGCCTTGTTCGGCAGGTCGACCTTTCCGCTCATCTTCAAAGTGGCAAGGTCATACGCGTAAACGGCGTTGTTCGGAATGCTGGTGACCCACAGCGTCTTGTTGTCGGGCGAGATGCCGATGCCGTGCGAGGGTTCGTTGGTGCGATAGCCGCCGTGGTCGTACGAAATCGGGGGCTCCGGCAGCGGTACCTTGGTTACTTCCTTGCGCTCGGCAAAGTCGACAACCGAGAAGCCGTTGAGGCTCGACAACTGAGTGAACACCCGCTTCGTCGAACCATCCGGATTTGTTTCAATCGCCATGCAGCGGACGCCCAGATCCATCTTCATTTCCCAGGCGAGTTGCTCCTTCTCCAGGTCGAACGTATAGAACGTCTTGCCGGGAATCGATCCGCCAACAACATATTTCTGGTCTGGCGTGATGTAGACGTCATGGAGCCGGCCGGAAGGGATCGTCGTCTTCAGCGTCAGCGTGTTGCCGTCGACGATGTCGAGCCCGCCCTTGCCGCGGGCAATCGCAACCACGATCTTGTCACCGGCCTTGTTGACGGCAACGATGTTGGGATGGCCGCTGAGCGCTACCTTCTTGATGAGCTTGCCGGTCTTGCGATCGAGCACGTCGAGGGTTTCAGTTTCCTCGTTGGTCACGTAGACCTTTGATCCATCGGGTGAGAAATCGATGCCGTGAGCGCCGACGTAGTTCTTGATCTCTTGTACGACTTTGTTCGTTGCCGGATCGATCACATGGATGCTATCGCCAGCGGCGTTGGTAATGTATACGCGAACTGTGTCGGCCGATGCCGGCAACGGCGCAAGCATCAGTGCCGTCGCGGGCACCAGATACCTAAGATGGGATAAGGACTTCATGGCGGGCGCTCCCTGAAAATAGATTCACGCTCAAACAATTTACGCACATAGAACGACGCAGACAAGGCTGATAAGCTTTTGCGTCACGGCGGAATTGGGCCGCGATTGACCCCGCGATCCTGCTCTCCCGGCCGCGGGCCTCGAGCGGGCCGCAATCCTCAGTTGAGGCGGGTTTACCGTGCTGCCGCATAAGGCTCTGAAGCAGCCGCCGGGATTGTGATGGCGCTGCGCCAAGGGAAGGTTGCCCCAGGAAAGGCTATTCTCGTCTGCCTGCCAGCCCAGCAAGCGCGGCTTTGCGCAACTCAACGACGTCGCGCTCACCCATGCTTGCGGCTGCAATGATTCGTTGAGCAATGACTTCGCGCACCACTTCGGGCTGGCCGGTGTCGTGAAGCTCCGTACAGGCGGCTTCGAAAGCCTCGCCCATCGCGGCAATTGCATCGGGCTCAAACACGCCCGGTTTGAGGAAAGGAGTGATTGGCATGCTCGCGCCTCCCCACCAGCAAAGCGCCGGGCGCATTGGAGAGGGCGCAAAGGGGCTCGTCAAGTATAATTCAGGTAAGGCTGTCCGACCATCGAGGAGATCGTTGCCCTGCGGACGCCGGCGTTGTTGCCCCTAGGTCCAATATCGCGAGCCGCTGGCGAGCGTATTGTTGCGTTGCTCCTTGCCACTCCAGAGTACGGCCTCGACCAGTCCCCCTTCCGCCGGTCGGGGCCGTTTGCTCTCGGAAGCGGCGGTGCGGGCGCCTAGCGTACAGCAGGAGTCCTTGCGAGGGTGGTGACAGGTGAGGCGCAAGACGTCAGATGGGAAATGCGCGCGCTTGAGGTGACGTGTTGCAGAGCGAAAGCTGCCTCTCAAATAGGCGACCGTCAATGGTTCACTTGGGAATGCGCGCCACGTCAAACTCGGCAAGCAGAGCCAAGCGCTACCGCGCCCTGGCGGACGAATGCCGCTACCTTGCCGAGATCTTGAGGTCATCGGAAGCCGGCCACTACTACGAGGAAACCGCTAGCCATTACCTCGCATTGGCGCAGGCCGAAGAACGACTTGCCGCCAGGAGCACGCTGTCAGGTGATTGAGGGACAGCTGCACTTCTGTCTCCATCCGTAGCGCTGCAGGGCGCGGACCAGCTCAACGCCGGACTGTAACGGCTGTGGCGGCCATACAGGCTCGATCCGATCATTGCCCCTCACGACGCTGGGCCTCGTGTCTAACCACGCCCTCGTAAGCCGGAAGCGGCGCTTCACAAGGCGGAGGGCCACATCGGCGCGCGCCGGAGAGAGGCGAGCAGAATTGGCTACACCCGGCGTGTGGTCGCATGTCATGCCCGCAAGGCGCATCGGAACACGGATTCCTGGCGTGCGGTCGGTTTGGCTTGGCGCTAAGGCTTCAAGGGAGATTTCTTCAGTATCTCCTCTATGCGCCCAAGCAGTTCGACAGACTCGGCGGCGAGCTGTCGGCATTTTCTCATCTGCGCGCGGAGTTCGGAGTGCTTTCGGCGCGGCACGCTGATTTCTATTCTTTCCCGAGCGATCTCGACCTTCGATTGCAGCAACATGGTGCCCCCTTTCCATCTCTCTTAATTGCAAAGCAGGAACCGGCAAGCATGTCTGTCCGCTTTCCGACTTAAGGTGTCGGGCTTCATGACTGGAGAGACACCCCTGGCTCCGGGAGGGAAGCACCAGACTACAGGGCTTTTCGATGATTCCGAACCCTATCTCGGTGTCGTCGCCGGGCTTGTCCCGGCGACCTCAAGTCAGAGCACAGAGCAATCGAGAGCAAGCAGAATCGCGGTGGTGGAACAAGCACGGCCACGAGCGCCGAAATCCTCTGCCGCGATGATCAAGGCGATTCAATGGGCGGCGCTACGGCGCTGCTTCAGGAACTGGAAGAACTCGACCCCCTCGCGCATCCGCCGCCGCATCACCTCCGGACTGCGGAGCATTTCCGCCGCGATCGATGCGATCTTAGGCGCGCGGAAATAGAAACGGCGATAGAAATCCTCCACGGAGTGGAAGATTTCCTGATGACTGAGGTGCGGGTAGCGCAGCGGCGCGATCTGCACGCCGCGATCGTCGACCGGATGCGCGTTAGCAGGATCGAGCCATCCCTGTTCCACGGCCTGACGGTAAAGAAATGTGCCCGGATAAGGCGCCGCAATCGATACCTGAAGCGTGTGCGGGTTGATCTCGCGGGCAAAGCGTATCGTTTCTTCGATCGTCTCTTTGGTTTCTCCCGGCAGTCCGAGGATGAAGGTGCCATGAATCGTGATGCCGAATTCATGGCACGCCTTTGTAAAGGCGCGGGCCATGTCGATGCGAACGCCCTTCTTTATGTTGCGGAGGATCTGCTGGTTGCCGGTTTCATACCCGACCAGTAGCAGACGTAATCCGTTGTCGCGCATCACTTTCAGCGTTTCGCGCGGCACATTCGCCTTAGCATTGCATGACCAGGTTACGTTCAGGCGGCCGAGAGCCCGTGCGATCGCTTCGGCGCGGGGCCGATCGTCAGTAAAGGTGTCGTCATCGAAGAAAAACTCCTTCACCTGCGGAAAGGCCGCGCGGGCCCAGGCAATTTCCTCGATGACGTTGTCAACGCTGCGCGTGCGATACCGGTGTCCGCCGACGGTCTGCGGCCAGAGGCAGAAAGTGCAGCGGGACTTGCAGCCGCGACCAGAATGAAGGGAAATGTACGGGTGCTTCAGATAACCGATGAAATAATTCTCGATCGTCAGATCACGCTTGTAAACTGGTGTAACGAACGGCAGCCGGTCCATGTCCTCCAGAATTTCGCGCGGCGGATTGTGCCGGATTGTGAGATCGCGATCCCGGTAGGAGAGGCCGGCGATTCTGCTCCAGTCGCGCCCTTCGGCAATCTCCTGAATGGTGAAGTCGAATTCCTTGCCGGCCACGAAATCGATGCTCGCCGAGGCCGCCAGGCTCGATAGCGGCTCGACCGCAACATGGGCGCCTACGAGGCCCACCTTCAATGCCGGATTTGCCGCCTTGAGTTCTTCGACCACACGTACATCGGACGCGAAGGAAGGAGTCGAGGTGTGGAGCACCGCAAGGTCGTAATTGCATGCGTCGCGGAGAATTGCCGGAAGAGCGATGCGATGGGGTGTGGCATCGATGAGCCTGCTATTGGCGACGAGCGCAGCGGCTTGAGCCAACCACACCGGATACCAGAAGGATCTGATCTCGCGGCGTGCCTGGTAGCGGGAGCCTGCGCCGCCATCAAATCCCTCAAAGGAGGGAGCTTGCAGAAACAACGTCCGCATCACGATCTCGCCCGGTTTGGCGCCGGCGTCAATCGCCCGTCCGGGCTCACGCGGTAGCGCGTGCCGCGCCAAGACACGGTCGCTCCGAAGAAGCTAAGAACGAATACCGCAAATGACAGCAGGTCCCGCAGGGGCATGAGCCAATATGGCTGCCATTCGAGCCCGAAGGCCTTTTCGGTGGAGCGGCCGAGCGTGCCACGACATGCCATTGCAAATACGGCAAGTGCGATTGCGTTGTAGCCGCCGCCCAGCAGGGCTCCAATCAGAGCCAGTGGGAAAGGATGAGTTATGATGGTGCCGCAATAACCGACAGGATCGATGCTCCTCACAGTGCGCGCCGTGCGCAACTCATTGGCGAGCATCGCATTGAGCGTCGCCGCGAAGCATACGTGTCCGATTGAAAAAGGTGCAATCGAAACGGTCCAACCCGCGTTTCGTACCGCCGCTCCGATCGCGTAGTCGTCGGCCAGATAATCGGCGAACGGCTGAAAGCCACCGATACGAGCCAGCACGGTCCGGCGCATCGCTATGGTGGCGCCGAAACACGGTTGCGCCAAGCCAAAGGTGACAGCCGTAATGACATTGGGAAGGAAATGGGTGTTGATGGCGAGCGCGGCCTGTCGCGACCAGAAGCCCGATCCTGCGACACCGTGGTAGACGCATGTCACCGCGCCAACGCCGGGTCTGGCGAGCTCCGCCGTGACATCGGCCAAGTAGCGGGAGCCAACCTCGATATCGCTGTCGGAAATCACGATCGTGTCGTGACGCGCCATCGGGAAAATGCAAATAAGGTTGGAAACCTTGCGATTGGAACCGCATTCGCGCGGATCGATTCGAATATCGATATTGGCTTGGGGATTGTCGCTGGCGACCTGCGTGGCCGCCGCAATCGCCGGATCGGATGCGTCACGAACACCGCAAATCATCTGCACCGGGCCGTCGTAAGTCTGATGCAAAAACGACGCGAGCCGCTCGGCGAGTCGCGGTTCTGCGCCGTGCAGCGGTTTGAGGACGGTCACAGGCATTGCCGCTGCCGGTGTGCAGCGGCGACGCTGGGGAAAATTGTAGACCGCAAAGGAGGCTGCGAGCAGATAGATGCAGCCGAGGCTCGCGGCGGTAACAAACAGGCTCGACGCGAGATGGAGCACTTCGCTTTCGGCGGGCCAGAACATAGCGATGCTGCCAAATATCCAACCCTTTAACGCGCGTTCGTAGCGTGGTTCGAAACAGTCAGTTCAACGTGCGCGGGCGATGACAGTCGCGGCGGAAACGCCCGCGGTTGTGATTGAATTCGGATTCCGGTGCGCCGCAATTCACGTTGTCTCCTTTGGTGTCAGTGCAACAAACAATCCCAAAGAAGGTTGCGTCAGATCGGGCGACTGATGTTGCGTCGGACAGCCGACTCTGGCCCAATTGCGATCGTTGTCGCGGCTCAGCCTGAAATGCCTGCCACGGGCGCGCCGGATACCGGTCCGACTATCAAAGGATCGCCAGTCTGATCTGATGATTAAAGCTACCAAGCGCCGCAATTCGTCGCAATATTAATTCGAGGTAGAGGTATCAAAGATAATCGACCTCCATCGGGTTACTTCGGGCTTCTTTCCCCCTCGTTACGAATAGGTCCGCCCCTTCCAGGTCACATGTCCAGTCAGGCGGCGACGCAGGCTATCGAGCGCGATGAGAGCCCCGGCCGCGTAACCGAGCGGAAAAACGAGTCCATACCAAACCGGGATCTCGAAATAGGCCGCGCCCGCCACGTGCAATCCGAACACGGCCGCCGAACCCACAAGCGCGGGCGCAAGGGCCACGCAGCTCCCCGCCTCGTCCTGTGCGCAGCCGAAGCCATAGGCGAGCGGCATCAGCCACGCAGCCCATGCAAGCACGATCGCGACCGCTGCAGTCATCACGGTGGCGGCGGGCCCGCCGAGCGTATGCACGAGGTTCTTGGCGAGACCGGGCCACAGCGTCTGCCATCCCGCATACATGCGGGTCCTCAGCAGCTGCCGGCCGTCGCGGAGCACGACCTTGCCGCCCGCACGCTTGATCAACTGCGCCAACGCAAAGTCTTCGCAGATGGAGGTGCAAATCGCGGCGTGTCCGCCGACCGCGTGATAAGTGCTGCGACGGATGAGCATGAATTGTCCCGTGGCGGTCACATCATCGCCTTGGGACGACTGCCGCTTCTTCAAGTCCTGGACGAATCCCAGGAGGTAGATCCCGCACGGCATCACCAGCCGCTCCGCGAAGCTCTCCAGGCGTTGCCGCGGTGCCAGAGACAGCAGATCAAGGCGCTCGGCCCTCGCAGTGGCGACCGCGCTTGCCAGCAGCGACGGTTCAGCTTCCACGTCCGCATCCAGGAAACATAGCCATTCCGTATCAGCCACAACTGCATTGGCGCCGAACCAGCACGCGTGCGATTTCCCGATCCATCGCGGCGGCAGCCGTGGCGTGCAGTTTACCCGGATTTGCGCGTGAGTTTGGGCCACGGCTTTCGCGAGAGCGACCGTACGGTCGGTGGAATGGTCGTCAACGACCAGCACCTGGATTTTTGCCCAGGGATAGCGCTGAGCGAGGATGCCGTTCAGGCAGCCCCCGATATTGTGTTCCTCATTCCGGACCGGAATGATGACGGCGACGCGCGCCGCGTCATCAACGTCGGGTTCGGGGCAGATTGTAATCGGACGAAACAGTTTGCGTTGCTCATATGCCCGAAGGATGAGCCACGCCACGACCGCGAGCCAAACGCAGGACAGAAGGACTTCCACGGTTCTACCGCTTGCAAGACAGCACTCGGTCAGAAGCCGGCTCGCCTCAGTTCTGCCGCCGGGCGCGAACAGCCGCGTTCAATCCTTTTGATCCGCACCCGCTCTGACCCCGAGCAATTGTGGTCGCCGAAGCCGAAGGATAATCAACATGTGAGACATCACGGGGGCGAGCCTGCATCACGTCCCAACTCAAGCCGCTCAACAAAGTTCCTGCCCGCAACTGGACCAGCCGGTTCAAAAGGCCATAGCGGAAGTCCGGATCGACTTCTGGCACCAGCGGCGTCCCTGTAAGCAGCGAATCCGCCCTTGACATACCGTAAGGATATACTTACCGTAAGTCATGGCTTACGAAAATGCATTCGCTGCGCTGGCCGATCCGTCGCGGCGCCGCGTGTTCGAACGGCTTCGAGCTGGCCCGTTGTCCGTTGGCGCGCTCGCCAAAGGCATGCCGGTCAGCCGGCCGGCGGTTTCCCAGCATCTGAAAGTGTTGAAGCAGGCCGGCCTTGTCACCAATCACGCGGAAGGGACGCGCCGCGTTTACGCGATTGACCCCCACGGGCTCGCAGCCTTGCGCGCGTGGCTCGATCAGTTCTGGGACGATGCACTCTCGGCCTTTCAGGCCGAGGTTGAGCGAAGCTCCAAGTCGAGGAAAGGCAAGTCGCCATGAACAAGACCGTGACCATCGCGCCCGTTCGCAAAAGCGTCCACGTCAAAGCTAGTCAGGCGCATGCTTTCGAGGTGTTCACGGCCGGCCTTGACCGCTGGTGGCCGCGCCGAGCGTCGATCGGCTCCGCGCCGATGAAAGCCATGCTCATCGAGCCCCGTCTCGGCGGCCGCTGGTACGAGGTCGGCGAGGATGGTTCGCAGGCCACCGTCGGTAAAATTCTTCTCTGGGATCCGCCGAACCGATTCATCGTGAGCTGGGACATCAATTCTCATTGGAAGCCCGATACGACAGTTGGCTCGGAGGTGGAAGTGCGCTTCACAGCCCAGGGGGCCGACGCAACTTTGGTCGAGCTTGAGCATCGCAAGTTCGAGCAGATGGGCGCGGAGGCCGGTGCATCGCTACGCAGTGACGTCGATGGCGGTTGGCCCGGCATTCTGGAAGGCTTCCGCGCAACAGCCGAGCAGTAGTCCATCAGGTCCCTGACACGCCACCACCACACTTGCAACAACGGGAGAATCTCATGCCGCAATTCATTGTCCACAGCATTCCCGGCAGCCCGTTCGGACGCGCCGTACTCGCGACGTTGGAGGAGAAGCGCGCGTCTTATCGCCTATCCCCTGTGGCGCTCGGCACCATGCGGAGCGAGCCACACATCTCGCGCCACCCGTTCGGCCGGGTGCCGGTGCTGGAGCACCACGGCTTCGTGCTCTACGAAAGCCAGGCGATATTGCGCTATCTCGACCGCGTGGTGCCAGCGCCGCCGCTGACTCCGGCCGATCCGAAAGCTGCAGCCCGCATGGATCAAGCCATGAACGTCAACGACTGGTACCTTTTTCAAGGGGTCAACAGCGTCATCGGCTTTCATCGGGTGGTGGGGCCGCGGCTATTGGGGCTCACCCCTGACGAGTCGGCGATTGCGGCCGCAATGCCGAAAGCGCGTGCCGTCTGCAACGAGCTTGCCCGGTTGCTTGGCACGCAACCCTATTTCGGCGGAGCGAGCGTGACGCTCGCCGATCTGCTTCTCGCGCCGCAGCTCGACATCCTGGCCCAAGCGCCGGAGTGGACTCAACTGTCTGCGCCCAATCGAAATCTTGTCGACTGGCTGGACCGGATGAACGCTCGTCCCAGCCTACAGGCCACCACCTGGGAGCGGGTGGCAGATATGGCACAAGCCGCCTGATCGCGTCCATTGTCATTGCACGAAATTTCACCTGGGCCGGATCTCTCAACCTGCCGCATTCTCGGATCGGCAGGTTAGGAATCCGCTCTGCGCACATGAGGCTCGAGTTCGTCGATGCTCTCGACCGTGGACGGCAGCCTTGTCGATGCGAATAGAAATTTTTCTTCGGCCGTTGTCGAAACGACATTCGCTCGCCCGTTACTGGGTCGAGCGTAACGAATTGCGCTCGCAAATCAGGAGATCGCCATGAACTACACGCTTCTGATCTATGAAGATGTCGCCGGATTCGACCTGCGCAATACGTCCGACACGGCCGCACGAAAAGCCTACTCGGGAGGTTTTATGGCCTACACCAAAGCGCTCCAGGAGGCGGGCGTGATGGTCGCAGGCGCCGGGCTGCAGCCACCTGTCACCGCAACGACATTGCGGATGCGCAACGGCAAACGTCAGGTCCAGGACGGCCCCTTTGCCGATACGAAGGAGCAGCTTGGCGGCTACTACGTCATCAACGTCCCGGATCTCGACGCCGCGCTCGATTGGGCGGCACGCATTCCGGCGTCGCCGGGCAGCGTGATTGAGGTGAGGCCGAACCTCGTGCCGCCGAGCTGAAACCTGGGCCGGATCGCCCGCAACATCTGGTCCGGCGCACACTTGGCCCACATTGCCCGGCTGGCTGCCGGGCAATGTGCTGAGGCGGTCTCCGACGGAAGAGAGCTCAATGGAGGCACGCGTGCGCGCGATGCTATCTCGCAACGACCGCCCGACGGACCCGCACGGGACAGTCGAGCAGGTTGCGCGCGCGAGCTATGGGCGACTGGTGGCGTTCCTGGCGGCGCGCTCACGCGACGTGGCGGCAGCAGAGGATGCTCTCGCGGACGCCTTCCAGGCCGCGCTCGTCACCTGGGCTAAAAGCGGCGTACCGGAGAAACCGGAAGGCTGGTTGATGGTGACGGCACGGCGCCGTCTGATTGATGCCGCCCGTCACGCCCGCGTGCACGCAGAGGCTGCACCGACCCTGCTTGCTGCCGCCGCCGAGGCGCAGGAGATGACTGAGGGCGCGCTTGAATTCCCGGACGAGCGGCTGAAGCTGCTGTTTGTCTGCGCTCATCCCGCAATCGACGAAGGCGTGCACACGCCCCTGATGCTGCAGACCGTGCTTGGGCTCGATGCATCGCGCATCGCAGCAGCGTTCCTGGTCCAGCCCGCCGCGATGGGGCAGCGGCTCAGCCGCGCCAAGGCTAAGATTCGTGATGCGGGTGTGGCCTTCGAGCTGCCCTCGGCCGCACAACTTCCGCAGCGCCTCGACGCCGTGCTCGGGGCGATCTACGCCGCCTACGGCACCGGTTGGGAGGACGTGAGAGGCGCCGACCGGCGCCATCGCTATCTCACCGAAGAGGCCGTCGAACTCGGGCGCTTGCTCTTGCGGCTGATGCCGGACGATCCCGAGGTGAAGGGGCTGCTGGCGCTGATGCTCCACTGCACCGCAAGGAGCGCCGCGCGGCGTTCTGCGGACGGGTATTACGTGCCGCTCGCAGAGCAGGACACCACTTTGTGGTCGCGCCCGCTGATCGAGGAGGCCGATGAATTGCTGCGGGCCGCGGCGCGTGCGGGTAGCATCGGCCGCTATCAGCTTGAAGGCGCCATCCAATCGGCGCATGCGCAGCGTGCCTGGACCGGCCGTACCGACTGGGAGTCGATCGCATTGCTGTACGAGGGCCTGGTGCGGGTGGCGCCCGGCATCGGTGCACTGGTCGGGCGCGCCGCCGCCGTCGCGGAAGCGCGCGACGCGCCGACCGCATGGTCGCTGCTGCAAATGATCCCGGCCGACGCCGTCGCAAGCTATCAACCCTACTGGGCGCTCGCGGCTCACCTTCTCAAGCGCATGGGACAGAACACCCAATCAGCCGATGCCTATCGCCGTGCCATAGGCCTGTGCGAGGATCCGGCGCTGCGTGCGTTCCTCGCAGCCCAGGTGCCGGTGAGCGCGTGAGACCCGCTGATCTCGGGAGGCCCGGCACAAAGCCTGCTTTCCCTCTACCGCGAAAACTTCTTGTATTTCAGTCGGTGCGGGATGATCGAATCCGTGCCCAGCCGCCGCATCTTGTCGGCTTCGTAGTCCTGGAAGTTGCCCTCGAACCACTCTACGTGGCTGTTGCCCTCGAAAGCCAGGATATGGGTTGCGATGCGGTCGAGGAACCAGCGGTCGTGGCTGATGATAACGGCGCAGCCCGCGAAATCCTCGAGCGCCTCTTCGAGCGCCCGCAGCGTGTCGACGTCGAGATCGTTGGTGGGCTCGTCGAGAAGCAACAGATTGGCGCCCGATTTGAGCATCTTGGCAAGGTGCACGCGGTTGCGTTCGCCGCCCGACAACGCGCCCACCCTCTTCTGCTGGTCCGCGCCCTTGAAGTTGAAGGCCGCACAATAGGCGCGCGAATTCACCTCGCGCTTGCCGAGGGCGAGCATATCGAGACCGCCGGAGATTTCCTCCCACACGGTTTTCTTGCCGTCGAGGCTGTCGCGCGACTGGTCCACATATCCGAGTTTGACCGACTCGCCGATCTTGATCGTGCCGTTGTCGGGCTTCTCCTGGCCTGTAATCATGCGGAACAGCGTGGTCTTGCCGGCGCCATTGGGGCCGATGATGCCAACGATTCCGCCCGGCGGAAGCTTGAAGGTGAGATTGTCGATCAACAAATTATCCCCGAATCCTTTCGAAAGACGGTCGAAATCGATCACGTTCTGACCGAGCCGCTCGGCCACCGGAATAACGATCTGGGCGGTTGACGGCCCCTTCTCGGCCGCTTTGGCGAGCAGTTCCTCATAGCGCTGGTAGCGCGCCTTGGACTTGGCCTGGCGGGCACGCGGGCTTGCGGCGATCCATTCCTGCTCACGGGCGAGCGTTTTCTGGCGGGATTCCTCTTCTCGGCCCTCCTGCTCGAGCCGCTTCTGCTTCTGCACCAGCCAGGACGAATAGTTACCCTGGTACGGGATGCCCCGGCCGCGATCGAGTTCCAGGATCCAGCCGGTGACGTTGTCGAGGAAGTAGCGATCGTGGGTCACGATCAGGATCGCGCCTGGATAATTACGCAGATGTCCTTCGAGCCAATTGACCGTCTCGGCGTCGAGATGGTTCGTGGGCTCGTCGAGCAGCAGCAGATCGGGTTGCTCCAGGAGCAGCCGGCAGAGTGCCACGCGTCGCCGCTCGCCGCCTGAGAGACGGATCACTTCGGCATCATCCGGTGGACAGACCAGCGCCTCCATCGCCTGATCAACCTTGGAATCGAGGTCCCATAGCCCCTGGGCCTCGATCTCGTCCTGCAACTTGGTCATTTCGTCCGCGGTCTCGTCCGAATAGTTCATGGCCAGTTCGTTGTAGCGGTCGAGGATGGCCTTGCTGCCGGCGACGCCAAGCATCACGTTCTCGCGCACCGTCTTGGTCTCGTCGAGGTGAGGCTCCTGGGGCAGATAGCCGACGCGGGCACCTTCAGCGACCCAGCCTTCGCCCGTGAATTCCTTGTCGATGCCGGCCATGATCCGCAGCAATGTCGACTTTCCGGCACCGTTGACGCCCAGAACGCCGATCTTGGCGTCGGGATAGAAAGAAAGATTGATATTCTCCAGTACCTTCCGATTGCCCGGATAGGTCTTGGTGAGCCCCTGCATGTGATAGATGAATTGTCGGGCCATTGCGGCCTGTCCTCTCTGAGATTTCGGAAATTCGCGTTGATGTAACGATGGCGGTCGCAAAGGGCAAGCCTGAGCCGGAATGCTTTCGCCAAAACGCGGTCGGACGCACCAATTTGGAGTCGCTCTTTTGTTACGTTCAGAACCGGCGCGGAACCAGGAGGTCCTGACGAAATGGCCGTGTTCTGGTTTGTCGGGTGCTCCGCTGATCGTCCTGACCTTCGCGGCCTCGACATGGCCATGTTCCCGCGATTGGGCTACGTCCCGGGCGCCGCCTTGATCGGCTGGGTTACTCTTCAGTTTTTCCGGTTCGGATTTCCTGCGATCCGGTGGCTGTGGGATCGGCCCACTGAGAAGACCCGGACCGCGCGCCGGCGTTCGCTAAGATCTTAACCCCGCGGCAACCAACGAAACGAATATACCGGGATTCGGGCTATCGATGATCACGATAGGGCGCGAAATGTTGCCGAATATTAATTTCAAACTATCGAGAATTGGCTGAACCTGAGGCGACGACCGAGATACCTATGCATGAAAGCGACCTTTCAGGGTAACGGACAATCGCAATGGCGAATGCAATTTCTAAAAGCCCGCTTTTCCGCACTGCCATCACCTCACTTTGGCGCTCGCTGAAGGAGGATATCTTCGATAGCTATCGTCCGGAGTTGCATTATATGCGGGGTCCCGGACCCAAGTGGCACGCCAAGCACGGTGGCCAGTCCAGCTAGCAAGCCTCGCCCCAGATCCCTCATAAGCGCCCGTCTTGGCGCCGGTATATTTTCACCGAGCTGAACGATAGCGAGCCTTTTTGAGTAAAATTGCGACCTTTCCTGCTGATCGCCTCGGGGGACAACCGGGTTCGGCGGCCTCGTTTCAGGGCACATGAACAAATCGGCAGGCCGCTCAGTGCCGCAATTGCTGCCGGTCACACGGCGGCGTGGCTGGTAGACACGGGGCGTATGCCATATTCCTTTTTGCCCCCATTTGAAAATACCAACGGCCCGAGGGGAGCCTCGGGCCGTTTGACATCGTTTGAACCTAGGGCGGTCGCTACGGGACCGCCGGTCTAGCGTGAGCCGTCGACCGCATGAACCCGATCACCAATCCGCTTAGTGCGCTGCCGGTGAGGATGACGGTCGCGCCCAAAACGATCAAAGCCGCCAGCATCAGCATATCCGCCTTTATCCCAACCACCGCCAATATGCCGAGCACGATCGCGGCGAGCCCGGCCAGCATCTGAATGCCCGCAGAACCTGACGCCATTTGGCCAGCCATCATCTCTGTGCCGGGGCGCGGGGCGGCCGACCTGCTGGCGGAGGTCTGCAGCATATAGAGGTTCCTGACCGAATTGCTGCTCAGCAGCAGCGCGCTGCCAAAAGCAATAACCGCGATCGCGGCCAGGATTTCGGTTGCGATGCCGAGCAAGGCGAGGATGCCCAGCACGATTCCAGCCACTCCAACCAGAAACAAGGTAGATAGGCTGCCAACGCCGAGCTCAGAGGAGGCGCCCGCGGTGCCGGCAGGGAGTATGATGCTCGCATATTCGGACAGCATGGTTCCACCTTGAACCAACAGCGCGGCGCCAAACACAATCACCGCCACCGGCACTATGATTTCCGGGTGCACGCCGGAGAGGGCGATGATTGCAAGAACAATGGTTGCGATTCCACCGATCGCATCGGCGAGCCCGCCATAGGCCGCGGCCTCGGCCGGCGCCGATGTTGGTTCAGTATACGTCGTGGTCATGACTGTTCTCCTTCTTTTAGGGAACTCTTAAGGTGCCGGTCTCTCCTTCTCCAAGGTCCCGGTCGCAGATGTTGGGATGGTGACTTCCCGGAATATCGCCTCGGCCAACATCGTCCTAATCAGAAAATACTCTGTAGGTTCCGGGGTTCCGGCGGCTCCAGCCCTGCGACCTTGTGCACGCTGCCCGCAGCGTTTGGGCACTCCTGCACTCCATCCCGAGAGGCCGCGGGCGACCCCCCTCGCACGTCGGGCAGCGGAAATCGGCTACCCAATTTGAAACAGCCAATCGGTGGCATTGGCACGCCGCGTTCGCGGCCCTCGCCACCGTTCGACCTCATGGCGCGCAAACGGCGGTATCAGCCAATGTAGGCTGCCCGTCTCTGCTCCTCGGTCTCGGCGCGGGTCACTGGCTGCGCCGGCAGCTGCAGCACCGTCGCGCGCTCTCCCTCGGCAAGGCTTGTCAGCAGGACTGTGTGTCCGTCGGGAAATTCAAGTGCGTCGTGGTGCGTGCCCGGAGACTGTTTGTTGATCTGCCGGAAGATTGCCGTCAGATATTTGGTGCTGCGTCGCGGCCAACCGAAAAAATTGCGGTGGGTGATTGCGACTCCGGCCGGGAAAGCGATCTCCGTTCCCGGCAGGACGCAAACTGCCGTATCGAGGTTTTCAGGCGCTGCAAAACCCCGCGTTCCGGTGCCGAAATTGTGAGTAACGAGCTTGTCGCCGACGGCAGCTGGGCGAGACTTTACGCTTTGTAGACTATAGTCGCACATACCAGATCTCCTGTGTCATCAGCTCATGAGTCATGAGCCCGTATTGACATACGGCGCACGGCAGAATTGTTCCGGCGGTCGCTGAGGGCGCGGTGCGTCTCTTTTGCACGGAGAATCGGCTCTAGGCCGAATCCGCTCTAGGTCCCTTGGCACGCTCCATTGACTCGAATGTTCGGCGCTTGTCGGCGCCGGCGCATCTGTGCCAAAGCTGTCTGACCTTCCGGCCGCTCCAGCTATTCGGCTGGAGGCACCGACAAGAGGGGTTGTGGATGCATTATCGCTGCGCGGTTCTCGATGACTACCAGGATGTCGCCATGAAGCTTGCCGATTGGGGGAAGATCGCGGCCGACGTCGATGTAACGGTGTTCAATAAGCCGATGAACGGACCCGACGAGGTCCACCGCACCCTCGAGGACTTCCATATCATCTGCATGATGCGGGAGCGCACGCCGTTTCGGCGCAACACCATCGAGGCGCTGCCCAATTTGAAGTTGCTCATCACCACCGGCGCCCGCAATGCTTCGATCGACATGGCGGCCGCAGCCGAGCGCGGCATTACGGTGTGCGGGACCGGGTCGTTCGGCAATCCGACCACCGGAATCACCTTCGGTCTCATCCTGGAACTGACCAGACGCATCGGCTACGAGCACGCGCGGCTGAAGTCCGGCGAGCTCTGGCAGGTCACGCTCGGACCGGATATCGAGGGCAAGACGCTCGGCATCATTGGGCTTGGCAAGCTCGGCACGCGCGTCGCTGGGGTCGCCAAGGCGTTCGGCATGAAGGTGATCGCCTGGAGCCCCAATCTGACGCCGGAAAAGTGCCGGGACGCGGGCGTCGACTATGCCGCCAAGGAAGACTTATTCCGCACCGCCGACATCGTCACCATTCACGTGCAACTCGGTGACCGCTCGCGCGGCATGGTGACGGCGAAGGAATTCGCCCTGATGAAGCCGACCGCCTATATCATCAACACGGCGCGCGGGCCGATCATCGAGGAAAAGGCGCTGATCGCCGCGCTCAGTGAGCGCCGCATTGCAGGTGCCGGCCTTGACGTGTTTGACATCGAGCCGCTGCCGCTCGACCATGCCTTCAGGCGCATGGACAACGTGGTGATTACGCCCCACCTCGGCTATGTGAGCCAGCAGAACTATCAGCAATACTTCCCCGATATCGTCGAGGATATCCGTGCGTTCATCGACGGCAAGCCCGTGCGCGTGATCAGATGATTACGAACCGGGCGGGCGGCCAGGCGTTAGTACGTCGTCGCATCCGATCCGGTGAGCAGCATGGCCGTACATTTCCGTCAGCTTCTGGTGGGGTTCGCAGCCGCGAGCACGGCGCTCGTTGTTTCCTTGGCCTATGCGCAGCGTCATGAAGGCCGTTCCGCTCCGGCGAAAGACCGACTGGCGCAAAACTTTGAGGCCGAGCACGAAATCGGCAAACGCTTTCAATTCACTGCAGCCGACCTCCCATCCCCCAAGGCCGGGCCGATCGTCAGCAACCACCCGCTGACCATCCCGCATCGCGGTCAGGTGCCGCAGGTTCCGCCCGGCTTCGCGGCAACGCCCTTTGCCACCGGACTCGCCAACCCCCGGCGCCTCCTGGTTCTGCCCAATGGCGATGTCCTGGTGGCGGAGCAGAGGGCCGGCTACCTGACGCTGTTGCGCGACACCACCGGCAACGGTCGCGCCGATTGGATTGAGCGTAATGTCGAGGATTTAAACAAGCCCTATGGGCTCGCATGGCTGGACGGCCATATCCTGGTGGCCGACCAGGAGGCCATTTGGCGGGTGCCACAGGTGCTCGGCGCATTGCGACCTGGCCGCGTCGAGGAGCAGCACGCCGATCAGGTGCCGCCGGAGCAGCGCAAGCCGGTTCCCGGCGCTTATGGCGCCGAGATGATCACCCGGAAGGGTGTGTTCGGCATCGTGCAGGGCCACCAAAATCGGCCGCTCGTGATTGATCCCAAGTCTGGCGCTCTCTTTGTCGGGGTCGGGTCGTCAGGCAATATCGGCGTCGAGCCGCTGCCTAAGGCCTCGATCCAGCGTTTCGATGCAGACGGCTCAAACCAGCAGACGTTTGCGGCGGGCATGCGCAATCCGACGTCACTCGCTTTTCATCCACAGACCGGCCAATTGTGGGCCGCGGTGCAGGAGCGTGACGGGCTCGGCGATCGCATCCCCGGCGATTATCTGACTCACGTAGAACAGAACGGATTTTACGGCTGGCCTTACGCCTATATCGGCAAGCATCCGCAGCCGGGATTTGCCAATCTGGCGCCCGACAAAGTCAATGCCACCATCACTCCGGACTTGCTGTTCGAGGCTCATTCCTCGGTGTTGGACTTCGTGTTCTACGAAGGCGACCAGTTTCCGCCGGAATACCAGGGCCATGCCTTCGTGGCGCTGAAGGGGTCCTGGAACCGCTCGGAGCCGACCGGTTACAAGGTCGTAATGGTTCCGTTCAAGGACGGTCGGCCGGTAGGTTACTATGAGAATTTCGCTACCGGGTTCTGGGCGTCGGGGGAACGCCGCGCCGAAGTTTGGGGCCGCCCGGCGGCCCTTGCGGTTGCCAAGGACGGCGCCCTGCTGGTGGGTGACGACACCGGTGGAACCATCTGGCGCATCGCCTATACCGGGCCACGCGAGCAAGTCGGCGGCCCCGGCCGGACCACCGGATCGGCCCCGCCAGACAGGCCGTGATGGTTGGATCCGTCATCTAAGGCAGGGTTCAAGCGCCGATAGCCCGCGCGCGGCGGATTACGCTGAGCGCTAGTCGGCCTACGCTTGTCCTGCAAGTGAGATAGGGGAGGCGGCATGTCACGGCCCACCTTCGGAGTGACTCGATTCCGATCGATCGAGATCCGCTCTTATCCGTGTCACCGCCACCCATCGGCGGGTTCGCTTTAACCCGCCGATACTGGGCTGGGTGCTCAGGCCTCTTCAGCGAATTGAATACCACCAATAAAGCATTTTCGATTAAGTTCGCCGCCTCTGCCGCGCGGGCGTCGCCCGCGAATTCC
>Ga0070734_10002178_pt1 | contig 24982 bp, 23 predicted proteins | sample Coa_R1_8_FD_66444 | JGI IMG/M metagenome (GOLD analysis project Ga0070734, IMG submission 66444) | Surface soil microbial communities from Centralia Pennsylvania, which are recovering from an underground coalmine fire - Coalmine... | ecosystem: Environmental > Terrestrial > Soil > Unclassified ...
TTGAGCGGTAGCGTGCGCTCGAGGGTCTTGAGGTGAGATGCGAATGATGCACTTTCATGCAAAGCGCCGTTCGCGGCGCCGACGGGTCGAACCTGCGCAGAGCTCATGGTGCCTACTCCTTACCGGTGTGAGGACGGTTCTGTGGGGGAGAGGATGGTGTCACTGCGCGCCGCGCAATTCAATTCGGTACTTATCCCTAGGGCACCCCGTAGTAGCATGAGAAGATGCGCCTGAAAAAGCCCCCCTTCGCGATCGCGGCCGCCGCCCTCATGGCCGCCGGCCTCGCGGCATGCCTGCCGGGATGCCGGCATCTGGTCAATGATCTGGGCGGCTACTCGGACCCGATTCCGCCGAACGCACCCGCCCCGGTCGCGCCGACGTTCTCCGTATCGGCCGCAGAGCTGCCGAGCCCGATGACGTTCATCGTCTACGGTGACATGCGCTTCACCTCGGTGAGCGAGATCGAGGCATCCCGGCCGACGGCCCGCCGAGCGCTCGTCGAGCGCGTGGCCGCCGAGCAACCGGGCGCCGTGTTTCTCACCGGGGATGTGCCCTGGCACGGGGTCGGTGAGGATTACGCGGTATACCGGGAGGAAACGAGAGCGTGGCGGCGCGATCACCTGCGCGTCTTTCCCGCGTTGGGGAACCATGAGTTCAGCAACTGCTCCGAGGCCGAATGCCTGGAGCGCTGGTGGACGGCCTTCCCGCAGGTCAGAGGTCATCGCTGGTATTCGGTCGCGCTCGGCAAGAGCGTGCTGGCCCTGGTGCTCGACAGCGACGCCGATCTGGTGTCCGGCAGCGAGCAGCGTAGCTGGCTGGAGGATCAGCTCACGGGTGTCGACGCGCGGGTGCGGGTGGTGCTCATCGTGCTGCACCATCCGCCGGTCGCGGATCCAATCGTGGGCGCGAGCTCCAACGATCATCGGGTCCGGCCGAACGAGGCGGCGCTCGAGGAGTATCTCGCCCCGATCGCGGGACACCTGCGCGCCCGCATGGTGGTCGTCGGCGGGCACGTCCACAACTACGAGCGCTTCGAGCGCGGCGGGATCCTCTACCTCGTGTCAGGCGGCGGCGGCGCGAAACCTTACCCGGTGCAGCGCTCGGCCGCGGACCTGTATCAGGAACCGAGCTTCCCGAATTTCCACTACCTGCGTTTCGAGCTGCGCGGTGCGAGCCTGATCGGCGAGATGGTGCGGCTCGACATGCACGAGGACGGCACGGCCGGCGAGTTCAAGACCCGGGATCATTTCGAGATCAGTCTGCCGCCTTGACCGCCTGGATGAGCTGCGTCACGGCCGCCTGTGCATCGCCATACAGCATGCGGGTCTGATCGAGCCCGAACAGCGCATTGTCGATCCCGGAAAATCCCTGACCCTGTCCGCGCTTGATGACGATGACGTTCTTCGCCTTGTCCGCGTTCAGGATCGGCATGCCGTAAATGGGGCTGCCCTTGTTGGTGCGCGCGTCGGGATTGACGACGTCGTTCGCGCCGATGATGAGCGCCACGTCCGCGGTCTCGAATTCGGCGTTGATCTCCTCGAGATCCGCAATGAGGTCGTAGGGAACACCGGCCTCTGCCAGCAGCACGTTCATGTGCCCGGGCATGCGTCCGGCCACCGGGTGGATCGCGAAACGCACCTGCACGCCCTTGTCCATCAGCAGCTGCGCCAGCTCCCATACCTTGTGCTGCGCCTGTGCGACCGCCAGCCCGTAGCCGGGCACGATGATGATCTTCTGTGCGTACGCCATCATGATGCCCGCGTCGGAAGCTTCGATGGGTTTTTGCACACCGGCGGCGGTCGCGCCGCCCGCGGATGTCTCGCCGAAGTTCGCGAACAGGACGTTGCCCAGGGAGCGGTTCATCGCCTTCGCCATGAGCTGTGTGAGGAGCGTGCCCGCGGCCCCGACCACGGTGCCGGCGATGATCATCGCGGCATTGTCGAGCACGAAACCCTCGAAGCCCACGGCCAGACCGGTCAAGGCGTTGTACAGCGAGATCACCACCGGCATGTCGGCGCCGCCGATCGGCACGGTCATTGCGATCCCCAGGAGGAGCGCGGCGACGAAGAACAGCGATACCAGCGGCACCGGGCCGTGTACCCCCGCCACGACCAGGCCGCCGAGCGCGAGTGCGGCGATCAGGATCGCGGCGTTCAACACCTTCTGGCCGCCGAAGCGGAGCGATTTCTTGACGAGACCCTGCAGCTTGCCGAAGGCGATGAGACTGCCTGCGAAGGACACCGAGCCGATGAAGCCGCCGATGGCGGCAATCGACAGATGCACGAGGTTCTGCTCGGCGCCGCGATACAGCTCGAGTGCGGCGATCGCCGCCGCGGCGCCACCTCCCATGCCGTTGTAGAGCGCGATCATCTGTGGCATGTCCGTCATGGCGACGCGCTTGCCGCTCACCCAGGCGATGATGCCGCCGAACGCGACGGCCACGAGGATCAGGATCAGATTGATGCTCGAGGTCGCAGCGCCCGCGAACACGAGCGTGACGACGGTGGCGAGCAACATGCCGATGCCCGCCCAGCGCACACCGCTCACCGCGGTCACGGGCGAACTCATGCGCTTCAAGCCGACGATGAAGAGCACCGCAGCGACGAAGTAGGACAGCTGCGTCAGTGTTTCTGTCGATGACACCTAGTGTTCCTTCTTCTTGCGTTGCGCCTGGGCGCTCACGAACATCTGCAGCATGCGCTCGGTCACGACGTAGCCGCCCACGGCGTTGCCGGCCGCGAGCACCACCCCGAAAAAGCCGATGACGCGCAGGAAGTTGTTGTCCGCAGTGGCCAGCGCGACGATCGCACCCACGAGCACGATGCCGTGCACGAAGTTCGATCCCGACATGAGCGGGGTGTGCAGGATCACCGGCACGCGCGAGATCACCTCGTAGCCGGTGAACGCCGCGAGCATGAAGATGTAAAGCGCGATTACCCCGTCGATCATGCAGCGGCCTCCAGTGCTTTGCGCGTGCTCTCGTGGCGAATCTCGCCCTCATGCGTGAGCACCGCTCCGGCGAACACCTCGTCCTTCCAGTCGACCGTCCATTCACCCTTGACGATGGCGGGCTTGAGGAGGTTGTAAAGATTGCGCGCGTACATCTCGCTCGCATGATAGGGGAGTGTTGCCGGCAGATTGACGGGGCCGACGATCTTCACCTCGCCGTGCTGCACGGTCTCGCCAGCGCGCGTGAGCTCACAGTTGCCGCCCTGCTCGGCGGCGATATCGACGATCACCGAGCCCGCCTTCATGCGCTCGACCGCCGCGCGGCCGATGATGCGGGGGGCGGCGCGGCCCGGAACCGAGGCGGTGCTGATCACGGCATCTGCGGCAGCAATGCGCGCATCGAGCACCTCCTGCTGCCGCGAGCGCTCCTCGGGCGTGAGCTCGCGCGCATAGCCGCCCGCGCCCTCGGCCGATACACCGGTCTCGATGAACTTCGCGCCGAGCGATTTGACCTGATCCTTGGTGGCGCTGCGCACATCGTAGGCCTCGACCATCGCGCCCAAGCGCTTCGCGGTGGCGATCGCCTGCAGACCCGCGACCCCGGCGCCGATCACCAGCACCGTCGCCGGCCGGATGGTGCCCGCGGCCGTGGTGAGCATCGGCAGAAAGCGCTCGAGTGTGCTCGCGGCGATCAACGCGGCGCGGTAGCCCGCGACCGACGCCTGCGAGGACAGGGCGTCCATCGATTGCGCGCGCGAGATGCGCGGCACCAGCTCCATGGCGAAGCTCGTGATTCGCCGTCTCTGGAGCGTCCGCACCAGGTCGGCGCGGGCATACGGTTGCAGGTAGCCGACGACGACGCTGCCTTCGCGCAGCGCCTCGACCACCTCGAGCGGTGGCGGCTGCACGGTCAGGAGCACGTTTGCCTGCGGCGTGACCGCTTTCGCATCGGCGAGCTCGGCATCGGTGTAAGAAGCATCGGGAAAGTGCGCGCGCAGGCCCGCCCCGCGCTCGATGAGCACGCGCGCTCCGAGCGTCTTGAGCTTGGTCGCAATTTCGGGAACCACCGCGACGCGGGTCTCCCCAGCCTGCGACTCCCTCAGCACGCCCACTGTGACAGACATGTGAAAACTCTCCCTAAACGTTGAATTATTGCACAAACCTCGACTATCTTTGGCAACGCATGAAGTCCCACGCATTCTCCGCGGATGAGCTGGCGCTGATTGCGCAGGCCTATCCGCTGTCGCAGCAAATCCTGCGCACCGACATTTCGGGCATGCCGCTCGAGTGGGTGGACTACCGCGAGGCGGCACGCCTTTATCATACCGACCAGGTCGCCTATACCTGCGGCACTCTGCTGTACCGCCTTTACGGCGGAACCTGCGCGAGGACCGGACTGCGCACCATTGTCGACGTCAACTCGATCATCGCGACCGTCGGTCATACGGGCAACCCGGGCAACTTGCGCGGCTCCGCCTACACGCCGCCGCTCAACAACCAGACCTTGTTCCGCCGCGATGCATACCTGTGCCTGTATTGCGGAGCACGCTTCACTTACAACCTGCTGTCGCGCGATCACGTGACCCCCTTCAGCCGGGGCGGCACCGACACATGGAGCAACGTCGTGACCGCCTGCCGTCGCTGCAACAACGCCAAGGCCTCGCGCACGCCCGAGCAGGCGGGCATGCAGCTGCTCGCAGTGCCCTTCACTCCGACCTACGCCGAATACATCTATTTGAAGGGTCGGCGGGTGCTCGCGGACCAGATGGAATACCTGCTGGCGCACTTCCCGCGGTCGAGCCCGCTGCACGAGCGCATGCAACGCTGGCCGATGTGAGCGGCCCCGTTCACCTCGTCGACGCGAGCTACTTCATCTTCCGGGCCTATCACTCGCTGCCACCCGACATGGTGGACGGCGAGGGCAACGGTACGCATGCGCTTTATGGCTTCGCGCGCTTCCTGTGCGACGTGCTCGAGCGCGTGCGCCCGGAGCGCATCGCGGTGGCCTTCGACCACGGCCTGAAGGCCGAGCTTTCCTTTCGCCGCGGCCTGTACCCGGCCTACAAGGCGAACCGCGAGGCGCCGCCCGCCGACCTCACCCGCCAGATCGGTCTGTGCCGCGAGTTTTGCCGGCACCTCGGGGTGGCGGAGTTCGCGAGCGAGACCTACGAGGCCGACGATGTGATCGGCACGCTCGCGGCGCATGCGCGCGCAGCGGGTCTCGACAATGTCGTCCTGACGCGCGATAAGGACCTCGCGCAGGTCATCCGCGGCGAGGATGTGTTCTGGGACTACACCGCCGGGGCCCGTTATCGCTATGCGGACATCCCCCTGCGCTTCGGCGCCGCGCCCGAGCTCATGGCCGACTATCTGGCGCTCACCGGCGATGCGGTCGACAACGTCCCGGGCGTGCCGGGTGTGGGACCCAAGACGGCCGCTGCGCTCTGCGCCTCGTTCGGCTCCCTGGATGCGCTGTACGCAAACCTGCCCGGAGTGTCCTCCCTCAAGCTGCGGGGTGCCGCAGGTCTGGCGGCCCGGCTGGAGGCGCATCGGGAAGGCGCCTTCCTCGCGCGCCGCCTGACCGGTATTGTGTGCGATCTGGAGCTCGAGGCCACGGCCGATGATCTGAGGCGGCGGCCCCCCGAATTGCGTGCACTCGAACGCTTCTTCGATGCGCAGGGATTCGGCAGTATCTTGCGACAGCAGGCGAGGCGCCTGGCTTGAGCGCCGATTAAAATCAGCCGAAAAGGCTCGTGGGGAGGGGACCGTGGCTCGCAAGAACATCGATTCGGTACTACATGAAATGCGGGTGTTCCCGCCCCCAACGCATTTCGTCGAGCGTGCGTCGATCAACGCTTCGCAGCTCAGGCATCTTCACGAGCGCGCCGCTCAGGACTATGTGGGCTTCTGGGCCGAGCTTGCCGCCCACGATCTCGCCTGGCACAAGCCCTTCAGTGTGCCGCTCGACGATGCGGACGCGCCGAACTATCGCTGGTTCGCCGACGGCAAGCTCAATGTCTCCTACAACTGCCTGGATGTGCACCTGGCCGAGCATGGTGACAAGGCCGCGATCATCAGCGAAGGGGAGCCCGGCGACGTACGCATGCTCTCCTATCGAGAGCTGCATCGGGAGGTGTGCCGGTGCGCGAATGCGCTCAAGTCCCTGGGGGTGGGCCACGGGGACCGGGTCATCATCTACATGCCGCTCGTTCCGGAGGCGGTCATCGCCATGCAGGCCTGCGCCCGCATCGGCGCGATTCATTCGGTCGTGTTCGGCGGCTTCTCCGCGAATGCCGTCAAGGATCGCATCGAGGGCGCGAGCGCGCGGCTGGTGATCACGTCCGATGGCGGCTGGCGGAACGGCCACGCCGTCGAGCTCAAGCGCGCCGTCGACAAGGCGATCGAGGAGGGCTGCGAGTCGGTCGAGAGCGTGCTGGTCTACCGCCGCCTCGGCAACGACTGCCCGATGCGCGCCGGCCGTGATCACTGGTGGCACGAGGTCGTCGCAACGCAGAGCTCGGAATGCGAGCCCGAGTGGGTGGAGGCGGAGCACCCGCTGTTCCTGCTCTACACATCCGGCTCGACCGGCAAACCGAAAGGCATCCAGCACTCGAGTGCCGGCTATCTCCTCGGCGCGAAGGTGACGACGCGCTGGGTGTTCGATCTCAAGGACGACGACGTGTTCTGGTGCACGGCGGACGTCGGCTGGGTCACGGGGCACAGCTACGTGGCGTACGGGCCTCTCGCGTGCCGCGCCACGCTCGTCATGTACGAGGGTGCGCCGACCTATCCGGACGGCGGTCGAATGTGGAAGATCTGCCAAGAGCACGGCGTGACGATTCTTTATACGGCGCCCACGGCGATCCGCGCGCTCATGAAGCTCGGCGACGAGATCCCCCGGCGCCACGATCTGTCGAAGCTGCGCCTCCTGGGCAGCGTGGGCGAGCCCATCAATCCGGAAGCCTGGATGTGGTTTCATACCGTCATCGGCGGCGGCCGCTGTCCCATCGTCGACACGTGGTGGCAGACCGAGACGGGCTCCATCATGATGTCCCCGGTGCCGGGCGCGACCCGCACCAAGCCCGGATCCTGCACCTTTCCGCTGCCCGGAATTTTTGCCGACATCGTCGATGACGAGGGGCGCTCGGTGACGAAGGCCGACGCCGGCGGGTATCTCGTCATCAAGCGGCCTTGGCCCGCGATGCTGCGCACGATCTGGGGCGACAACGAGCGCTATTTGTCCACCTACTGGGAGAAGTTCCAGGGGCGGTTCTACGTCGCCGGCGACTCGGCGCACCGCGATGCGGATGGCTACTACTGGATCATGGGCCGCATCGATGACGTGCTGAACGTGGCCGGGCATCGGCTCGGCACCATGGAGATCGAGTCGGCGCTGGTGGCGCACCCGCGGGTTGCCGAAGCGGCGGTGGTCGGCAAGCCGCACGAGGTGAAGGGTGAATCGGTATTCGCCTACGTCGTCCTGCGCGGGCAGCGGCCGCAAGGCTCCGCCGCCTTTGCGCTCATCGAGGAGCTTCGAGGCTGGGTGGCCTCGCAGCTCAGCCCGATCGCCAAGCCGGACGACGTGCGCATCACCGACAACCTGCCGAAGACGCGCTCGGGCAAGATCATGCGCAGGCTCCTGCGCTCCATCGCGCGCGGCGATGAGATCACACAGGACGTCTCGACATTGGAGAATCCGGCCATCCTGGAGCAGCTGCGCGGCAGCGGGCACGCCGCGCGGGATGCCGGTGCCGCCGCGCCTGGCTCAGGAAAGGCCCGGGCAAAAAAGGCCGCGCTCCAGAAGAAGCCCCCGAGGAAAGCGGCGACCCGGAAGGTTGCAGCCAAGAAGGTTGCAGCCAAGAAGGTAGCAGCCAAGACGACTGCTCCCAGGAAAACCGCTCCCAGGAAAGCTGCGTCCCAGAGGACGGCCCCCAAGAGCGGGCCATCTGAAAGGTCGGTTGTTCGGCCGAAGGCCGGTGCCCGAAAGGCCCGCGCCCAGGCGCCGGCTCGCAAGCCGCTGGGTAAGACGAAGCGGGGCAGCGCTGCGGCCCGGCGGCGTGCCGCGCGCTCGCGTCGGCGAGGCGCATGAGCATCCTCGTCCTCGGTCTGATCATTTTCTTCGGGATGCACTCGATCGCGGTCGTCTCGCCCGACCTGCGGGCCCGGGCGCTCGCGCGTTTCGGCGAGGCGGGGTGGAAGATCGCCTATAGCGTGCTCTCGCTGCTCGGATTGGCGCTGTTGATCTACGGCTTCGGCCTCGCGCGCCAGGCACCGACGGTGCTCTACACGCCGCCGTTGTGGATGCGGCACCTCACGGTGCTGCTGATGGTGCCGGTATTTCCGCTGCTGCTGGCCGCCTATCTCCCGGGTCGCATCAAATCGACGCTCAAGCATCCGATGCTCGCCGCGGTGAAGCTGTGGGCGTTCGCGCATCTGCTCGCCAACGGCACGCTCGCCGATGTGCTTCTGTTCGGCAGCTTCCTCGTGTGGGCCGTGCTGGATCGGATCTCGTGGAAGCGCCGTCCCCCGCAGAAGCTCAATACCGCGCCGCCGAGTCGTTTCAACGATCTGATCGCGATCGTTGGCGGACTCGCGCTTTATGTACTGTTCATGGCCGGGGCGCATCGGTGGCTCATCGGAGTGTCACCGCTCGGCTGAGGATCGGCCGGGAGATTGCCGCATGAGCCGGGAGCTGCCGACGTACGCCGATGTCGAGGCCGCGGCGGCGCGGCTCGCGGGACACGCCGAGATCACTCCGCTCCGGGTTTCGCCGGCGCTCGATGCGCGCACGCGAGCGCAGGTCTTCCTCAAGTGCGAAAGCGCCCAGCGGACCGGCTCGTTCAAGTTTCGCGGGGCCTTCAACGCGCTGGCTCGGCTCGATGCGACCGAGCGGCGCTGCGGTGTCGTGGCCTTCTCCTCCGGCAACCATGCGCAAGCGGTTGCGCACGCGGCGCGCCTGCTCGGGATGAGCGCGACCCTCGTCATGCCGGCAGACGCGCCGGTCGCAAAAATGCAGGCAACGCGCGATCAGGGTGCCCGGGTGGTCACGTACGATCGCTATCGCGAAAGCCGCGAGGCGATCGCAGCGAGCCTCGCCGCGCAACAGGGAGCCATGCTGCTGCCGCCGTTCGACCATCCCGATATCATCGCCGGCCAGGGTACGGCGGCGCGCGAGATGCTCAAGGAGATCGGCTCACTCGATGCGATGTTCGTGCCCGTGGGCGGCGGCGGCCTGTTGAGCGGCTCGCTGATCGCCGCGGCCGCGCTCGCACCCGCCTGCCGCCTCTTCGGCGTCGAGCCCGAGACCGGCAATGATGCGCAGCGCTCGCTGCGGTCCGGCGCGCTCGTGCGGATCGAAGTACCGCAGACGATCGCGGATGGCGCACAGACTCAAAGCCTCGGCGAGCTCACCTTCGAGCTCATTCGGCGTCATGCGGCAGACATCCTCACCGTGAGCGATGTCGAGCTCATCGAGGCCATGCGTTTCCTCAGACGCGAGCTCGGCTTGGTGGCCGAGCCCACGGGCTGCCTCGGACTGGCCGCCGTGCTGGCCGCGGGCGCGAAGCTCGAAGGGCAGCGCATCGGCGTGATCCTGAGCGGCGGCAACGTCGATGCAGCGCGCCTCGTCGCGTTGCTCGGGCCGGTGGAGAGTCCCTAGATGCGTTGATCGGCGCCGCGGCCGGTGCTGCGGCTCGTTTGCTGCGAGCGCGACTGCGCGAACAGCCGGGTGATCTCGCGGTTGAAGGCCGGAATGTCGGCCGGCTTGCGGCTGGTGACCAGATTGCCGTCCACCACCACCTCCTGGTCGACCCAGTTCGCACCGGCATTCAGGAGGTCGCTCTTGAGCGAGGGCCAGGAGGTCATGCGGTGGCCCTTCGCACAGCCCGCCTCGATGAGGGCCCAGGGTGCATGGCAGATCACGGCGACGGGCTTGCCGGCATCGAAGAAGGATTTCACGAACTGCACGGCCTTCGGCTGCATGCGCAGCGCATCGGCATTGATCACCCCGCCCGGCAGCAGCAGCGCGTCGTAATCGTCCGGGTCGGCTTTATCGAGCGCCTCGTCGACCTCGACCTCGTCACCCCACTCCTTCATTTTCCAGCCGCGCACGGTGCCCGGCTTTGGCGAGATCACCTCGGTATCGGCGCCCGCCTCATCGAGCGCGTGGCGCGGCTCGGTGAGCTCGGACTGCTCGAAGCCGTCCGTCGCGAGAATGGCAACCTTCAGACCGTCGAGTGGTTGTGCTTGGGCCATGACGTGCTCCAGTCGTGAGGAAAGGTGAGCGAGCAGCATTTCAGGAAGGCGCCCGCACGCGAGTCAGGCGAGTGCGCCTTGTTCTCGTCAGAGCACGCCGACTGCTAGCGGCGCGAAACGCGCCGCGCGCGGAAGTCCGAGAGAATCTCTCGCGCTGCGTTGTGGCCCGGGGCGCCGGTGACGCCTCCGCCCGGGTGCGTCCCGGAGCCGCACATGTACAGGCCGGCGAGCGGGCCGCGATAATCACCATGGCCGAGCATCGGGCGCGCGGAGAACAGCTGGTCGAGCGACAGCGCGCCGTGAAAGATGTCCCCGCCCGTCAAGCCGAAGCTGCGCTCGAGATCGAGGGGACTGAAGATCTGGCGGGCGAGGACCGCCGCCTTGAAGTTCGGCGCGTGCTCGTTGACGAGATCGATGATCACGTCGGCGAAGGTCTCGCGGTGCTCATCCCAGGAGCTGCCATCCGGCAGCTCGGGCGCCGCATGCTGGCAGAACAGGCTCGCGACGTGCCGCCCCGGCGGCGCGAGCGAATCATCCAGGGTGGATGGAATCAGCATTTCCACGATCGGGCGGCGCGACCAGCCCGAGGTTTTCGCATCGAGCCATGCCTGATCCATGTAGGCGAGACTCGGCGCCATGATGATGCCGGCGCCATGATGCTCTGCGCTCGTGCGTCCCGGCAGCACGCTGAAGTCCGGCAGCTCCGCAAGCGCGACATTCATGCGGAACGTGCCGGAGCCGCAGCGCCAGTGCTGCATGCGCTCGCGAAACTCCGCGCTGAGCACCGCAGGATCGATCAGGCGCGTGTAGAGCAACCGCGGATTGAGATTGGAGACGATACAGCGGGCTTTGATCCGCTCGCCCTGTTCGGTGACGACGCCGACGGCGCGCCCCCGCTCGACGATCACTTCACGCACCCCGGCCTCCGTGCGGATCTGCACGCCGCGCTCGACGGCGGCACGCGCCATGGCCTGCGTGATGGCGCCCATGCCCCCCACGGCATGCCCCCACATGCCCTTCTTGCCATTCACCTCGCCGAACACATGATGCAGCAGCACGTACGCGGAGCCCGCGGCGTAGGGACTTGCGAAGTTGCCGACGATGCCGTCGAAGCCGAACGCCGCCTTGATCGGTGTGCTCTCGAACCAGAAATCGAGATAGTCCGCGGCCGATTTCGTGAACAGATCGAGCAGCTCGCGGCGCAGCGTCATGTCGAGGTCCGACAGCCTGCGGCCGAGCCGCAGTCCACGCCACATCTGTGGAAGCGCGGCCCACCAGCCGTCGTCCGTGACATTGGGGGGCGTCTCGAGCACGAGCGCGCGCAGCACCTCTGCGACCCGATCGAGACGCTCTCCGTAAGGGCCGAGGCGCTCGGCATCGCGCGCGGAGAATTTTGCGACCTCCTGCGCGGTACGACCGGCACCGACCTTGAGGTACCCGTTCTCGAGTGGAAGGAAATTCGCGAGTGGCCGCTCGAGGATCTTGAGGCCGTGGCGCGCGAGCTCGAGCTCGCGGACGACCTTGGGATTGAGCAGCGAGACGGTGTAGGAAAGAAGCGAGTTGCGGTAACCCGGATGGAACTCCTCCGTGACGGCTGCGCCGCCGACGACCGGGCGCCGCTCGAGCACCGTCACCTTGAGGCCTGCGGCCCCGAGGTAGGCAGCGCAGGTCAGTCCATTGTGTCCGCCGCCGATGATGATCGCATCGAGCGTTTCGCTCATGAAGCGCTCTTCCGCCTCGGTCGGGGAGCCGTGCGGCCGCGGGCCCGCCTTGCGGAGAGCAGGCGGGGAAAGGCGCCGTCACAGAGCGCATTGACCCAGTCCTCGCAAAGCGCGATCGCCTCGCGCGGCTTGAAGGTGCTGGGACTCAAGGACAGCTCGACCCAGAGCCCGTCGAGCATCGCGGAGAGCGCAATGGCCGCAGGGCGCAGCTTGAAAAGCGGCGCGTTGCCCGCGGCGGCGAGCTGGCCGAGAAGCGATTCGAGTATCGCGCGATATTTCCCATAGGTGCGGTCATGCACCTCGCGCATCTCCGGAGCATGCGCGACCATGCTCCAGAACACCAGCCAGACGTTGAACAGCTGCGGGTCGATGATATCGGGAGCGAAGGAGGCGCGAAAGAAACCGCTCAGCCGCTCGCGCGGCGAGGCGGCGTGATTCTCCGCCTGCAGGCGGATCGATTCCTGGAGCGAGAGGGCCAGATGCTCGTAGGTCATGGCCACGAGCCCGTCCTTGCTCGGGAAGTGATGATTGATGAGTCCGATCGACACGCCGGCCGCCGAGCTGATGCGCCGGACCGACACGCCGTCGTGGCCGTACCTCTTCAGGCAGCGCAGGGTGGCCTCGATGAGCGCCTCGCGGCGAACAGCCGGGGTGGCGCGACGAAATTTGGGGGGAGGCCTTTTGTTCACCATGCAATTCCCTTTCGATGGCTCCGGAACCGCGCCACGTCCGTGCGCGGCGAATCGAGGCGCTTATATCATGCTCTCGCTTCGGGGATGAAGGAGCCCACGGGAAAGTCTCGCGCGTAGGGTGCGGGCGAGCCGCCGGCCGGCTCGCCGAGCTCGCGAGCGCAACGGTGGCCGCTGTGCACGGCGTGCACGATCGCTCCAGGAGCGAGCGCATCGCCGATCACGTTGAGCGTGGCGATTCCGGCGCGCTCGAGCTCCGCCGGCCGCTCGCGCAGCGCTCGCGCCAGCTCATCATGGGGCTGGCGCACGCCGACGATCACGACCGAGCGGCAGGGCAGCTGCATCTCGGCGGTCGTGCCACCGAAGACGCTCGCAAGGGCCAGCCGCTCCCCGTCGAATCCAGTCACCCGCTCGAGCGTGCGGATGGCGACACCGGCGCGCACCAGCGCCCGATGCACCAGCGGCAGCTCGTTGGTCATGATGGTCCACGCCGAGGCGTGTCCTGCGGTGGTGATGTAGGTCACCTCGTGCACCTTGCGCGCAAGATCCTCGGCGATGGCGCTGCCCAGGTAGTAGTTATCGAAATCGAACACCGCGACGGGCCCCTCGGGAATGAGGCCGGCGGCGAGGTCGTCGGGCGTGTACACCCGAGCCGACTCGAGAGAGCCCACGGGGAACTCGATCGTCCCGTAGAGCATGCGGCTCCAGCGCGCACCGGTCGCGAGCACGACATGTCGATGCTCGAGGCCGAGAATGTCCTCGGGCCCGAGCTCGCTGCCCGGATACAGATGCACGTTGCCGCGCTCACGCAGCTGGCCGAGGCGCCATTCGACGACACGTCCCCAGGTTGCGAGGCCCGGCAGGCGAGTCTCGAAGCGCAGCCGACCCCCGAGCTCGGGCTGTCGATCGGCCAGCGTCACCTCGTAGCCGCGGCGCGCGAGCGTCACGGCACATTCGAGCCCCGCGGGTCCTGCGCCCACGATGAGCACTTTTCCCGCATCGCGGGGGGGTGCGGCGAAACGCTCCGGATGCCAGCCGCGGCGCCACTCCTCGCCGGCCGTCGGATTCTGGGTGCAGCGCACCGGCACCCCATCGTGCCAGCTGGCGATGCAGATGTTGCAGCCGATGCATTCGCGGATCTCGCCCTCGCGCCCCTCGTCGATCTTGCGGGGCAGGAAAGGGTCGGCGATCGAGGGCCGCGCCCCGCCGATCAGATCGAGGATGCCCCGCTTCACCTGCGAGACCATGAGGTCGGGCGAGGTGAAGCGACCGACTCCGACCACCGGACGGCGGGTGACTTGCTTCACGAAGTTGATGACGGGCTCGTGACTGCCCTCGGGCGAGAACCGCGAGGGTGCGCAGTCGGTCGGGCTCGAGTCCATCTTCACATCCCACAAGTCGGGTAAATCCTTGAGGAGCTCGACCACCTCATGGGCCTCGGAGGCGGCGTGGGTTCCGGGCTTGGCGCGCAGCTCCTCGAGACTGATGCGCAGTGCCACCGCCCGATCGGGCCCGACGGCCTCGCGCGTCACCTCGAGCAGCTCGCGCACCAGCCGCACCCGGTTCTGGATCGGGCCGCCATAAGGGTCGGTGCGGTGGTTGTATTCGGGCAGCAGGAACTCGTACGGCAAATAGCCCATCCCTGCATAGACGTAAATGATGTCGAAGCCTGCCTGCACGGCACGGCGCGCGCCCGCGGCCTGCCAGCGGAGCAGCTCGCGGATGTCGCTCGCGTCCATCGCCCGGGGCCGCAGATTACCCATGAATCCCACGTGCGTCGCGAGCCAGGGAAGACCCGAGGGCGAGAGCGGCGCGATCCGGCTGGTGCGATTCAAGGTGCAGGCACCGCCGTGCCACAGCTCGACGCCGGCGAGCGATCCTTCCCGATGGACCGCCTCGGTCATGAGTGCATGTGCGCGCACGTCGTGCTCGTCCCACAGACTCGCGAAAGGCAGCGGCGAGTCGTCAGAGCTCGGGTGCAGCGAAACCGCGCCCGTGCATACCACGCCCCAGCCACCCTCGGCCTTGGTCGCGCGAAAGGCGGCACGCACGTGCGGCAGGTCGTTGGTCATGCCGCTCGCATGCGGCACCTGGTAGAAGCGATTGCGCGTGGTCAGCGGTCCGATGCGCACCGGCTCGAAGAGCACGTCGAAGCGGGGATTGCGCGCCATTGGGTTGTGCGACGGGTCCTGTTCTCGGAGCGGGCGGGGCGGTCGGCCGCAGAGTAATTGATCGGTCGTACAGTAGCAACCGCGGCCCGCGAGCCTCGCGCGCCGCGGAGCCACGCCCCGCGCTCCCTGCGTCCCTCGGCTCTCAGAGCTCGAATGGCTTGTATTCGAGACCCAGCGCGTTCGCCACCGCCTCGTGCGTCAGCTGCCCGGCCTGCACGTTGAGACCGTGCGCAAGACCCGGGTCCGCGGCGAGCGCGCGCCGCCACCCCTGATCGGCGAGCGCCTTCACGTAGGGCAGGGTGGCATTGGTGAGCGCGAAGGTGGAGGTGCGCGGCACCGCCCCCGGCATGTTGGTGACGCAGTAGTGAATCACCCCCTCGAGGACGAAGGTCGGATCGGCGTGCGTGGTCGGGCGACTCGTTTCGAAGCAGCCGCCCTGGTCGATCGAGATGTCGACCAGCACGGCGCCCGGCTTCATGGTGCGGACCATCGCGCGCGTGACGAGCTTCGGTGCGGCGGCGCCGGCAATCAGCACGGCGCCGACCACGAGATCGGCTTCCTTCACGAGCTCCTCGATGGCGTGCGCCGTCGAATACACGGTTTTCAGCTGACTGCCGAAGATGCTCGACAGCTCGCGCAGCCGCCGCACCGATCGATCGACGATCGTCACATCGGCGCGCAAGCCGACCGCCATTTCCGCCGCATGGGTGCCGGAAACACCGCCCCCGAGAATGAGAACCTTGGCGGGCGCAACGCCGGGCACGCCCCCGAGGAGGACTCCGAAGCCGCCGTTCGCCTTCTGCAGGCAGTTCGCGCCGACCTGCACCGACATGCGCCCCGCCACCTCGCTCATGGGCGTGAGCAGCGGCAGCGAGCCGTCCGGCGCCGTGACGGTCTCGTAGGCGATCGCGGTGGCGCCGGAGGCCATCAGCGCCTCGGCCTGGCCGCGATCCGCGGCCAGATGCAGATAAGTGAAAAGCACCTGGCCCGAGGAGAGCTGCTTGCACTCGCTGAGCTGCGGCTCCTTCACCTTGACGATGAGCTCCGCAGCGGCAAATACATCCTCCGCCCGCGATGCGATCGAGGCGCCTGCTGCCTGATAGTGCGCATCCCCGAATCCGATGCCCGAGCCCGCGCCCGCCTGCACGAGCACCTGATGGCCCGCATCGACCAGCTCGCGTACGCCGGCCGGGACCAGGCCGACCCGATATTCATGAATCTTGATTTCCTTGGGGACTCCGATCTTCATGGCGCGCTCTCCGGCGAGGGTGATGTAGATCGCCGAGGCTACGCCCGCAACTGATCGAACGCTTGCAAAGCTGCACCCTGCGGGGCGTTTGGTGGCAGAATATGCGAGATATTGCTGGTTGCGCGCAATAATATTGCGGAGCGTGGACGCATGATCAAGCTCGATCGTTATGACAGGGCCATCCTGCGAGCGCTGCAGCATGATGGGCGCATCACCAACAGCGCGCTCGCCGAAGCCGTCAGCCTGTCAGAGTCCGCTTGTCTCAGGCGTGTGCGTGCGCTCGAGGAGTCGGGACTGATCGAGGGCTACACGGCCCTCATCAATCAGCAGAAAGCCGGATGCCCCGTCAACGTGTTCGTCAACATCACGCTCGACCGGCAGGAGCAGGCGCACCTCACGGCGTTCGAGCAGGCGGCGCGCAAGGTGCCCGAAGTGATGGAGTGCTACCTCATGTCCGGTGAGTACGACTTCCTGCTGCGCGTCGTGCTCGCGGACATGGCGGACTTCGAGCGGCTGCACAGCCAGCATCTCACCCGACTGCCCTACGTCGCCCGGGTGCACTCGAGCTTCGCGCTGCGCACGGTGCAGAAATCGCGAGAGCTGCCGCTGCGCTTGAGCGACTGAGGGTGAATTCAGTGCGCGGGCGTGAGCGCCAGATTGAATGCGACGTTCACCTCGTTCTTCACCCACTCGGTGCTTTTCCAGTCGCCCTGTCCCACGCCGAAGTCAAGACGCTTCAACTGCGCCGTGCCGAGGAGCTTCGCCCCGCCCCCTGCGCTCGAGAAGGTGAACTGGATCGGCACCTCACGGGTCGTGCCGTGCAGGGTGAGCGAGCCGCTCGCTGCATAGCCCGAGGCGGTCCGGGTGATGGCATGCGTCACGTAATGGGCGCTCGGAAAGTGCGCGACGTCGAAGACGTCGGCGCCGCGCATCGTGCCGTCGCGATCCTTGTCCTCGGAATCGACCGAGGCGAGCGTGATCGTCACGTCGAACTTCGAATTCGCAAGCGCGTCCGGGGAAAAATCGATGCTCGCAGTGAATGCGTGGAAAACGCCCTTGAAGGGCGCGCCGGCCTGCGTGCCCGTGAACTCGAGACGGCTCTGCGCCGCATTCATCGCATAGTGCACGGGAACGGCGGCGTCCGCGGCGAAGGCGACACCGGCCGGTACGATGAGTGCGGCGCCCGCGAGCAGCGCGCGACTGCACCCGCCCGTGGTGCGCGGCGCGCTCATGGCCGCCTCGCGGAGCGGAACGGCAGCATCCGCACGAGCACATCGTCTCGGTTCCAGAAATGATGCTTGAGCGCGGCGAGCAGGTGCAGCACGGCGATCGAGAGCAGGGCGACGCTGAGCGCATCGTGCGTGCTGCGCAGGATCTGGAACGCGGTCTCGTTGCGGGCGATGAGGTTCGGCCAGGTGAACAGTCCGAACCAGCTGACCGAGTAGTTCTTCGCCGAGGACATCATCCAGCCCGTGAGCGGCATGATGAAGATCAAGCCGTAGAGTGTCGCATGCGAGATCCGCGCCAACGTGCGCTCGAGCTTCGACATGCCCGCGGGCAGGGGCGGCGGCGCGTGAGCGAGGCGCCACAGCAGTCGCGCTACGGCGAGCATCAGGATGGTCATGCCGAAGCTCTTGTGCCAGGCGAGCAGCGCGAGCTTGCGCGCGCCGAGCGGCAGGTCGTCCGCCGTCCAGGCGAGCGAGAACTGCACGACGATGAGCGCGGCGATGATCCAGTGGAACAGCTGAGCGGCCGCACTGTAGCGCACGGGCGCGGTGGCATTTGTCATCGCAATCCTCCGGGTGCAGACTGCATCAGTCTAGCAAGAGAGCGGTGAGCGCATGGGGATCAAGGGCTGCGCGACGGGGATCGCGCTCACTGCCGTAGTCGCCTTCCTCACCGCCTGCCATGCGCCGCCCCCGCGGCCTGCACCGTCTCCGCAAGCGCCCGCTCAAGCCCCCGCACCCGCAGCGTCCCCGGCGCCGCCCGGGCCGCCGGCAGGCGGACCGACGCCCACGGCGAATTTTCGCATCGACAGCGCGCGGTCGGAGCTGCGGGTATACGTCTATCGAGCGGGCCCGATGGCCGCGCTCGGCCACAACCACGTCATCGCGAACCGGGCGCTGGAGGGCTGGGTGCGCTACGCGGGCGCGCTCGAGGGCGCAGCGTTCGAGCTGCAGGTGCCCTGCGCGGGGTTCAGCGTCGATGAGCCGGTGATGCGATCCGCCGCGGGGAAGGATTTCGGCGAGGCGGTGGATGCTGAGGCGCGCCGCGGCACTCTCGACAACATGCTGGGTGCATCCGTGCTCGATGCCGCATCGCACCCGACCATCCTCGTGAGAAGCCTCGAGCTGACCGGCACGCCGCCCCACCTCAACGCGTCCGTGAGCATCGAGCTGGCGGGACATGCATCGCGTCACCTCGTACCCTTCGATCTCGTAGCGACGAGCGACCTGCTGCATGCGCGCGGTGTGCTCGAGCTCAAGCAATCCTCGCTCGGACTCACCCCTTTCAGTATTTTTCTCGGCGCGTTGCGCGTTGAGGACACGATGCGCCTGGAGTTCGACCTCAACGCGGTGCGATGAGGAGAAGCGGCGTCCCCTCCGGGGCGCGCAGCAGGCAGGCCGCGCCCGCAGCGAGCGGCGCGGGCGGGAGTGCAGCGCTGTCGATGCCGAGCGCAGCGAGTCGGAGGCGCGCGCTTTCGAGCTCTGCGGTCTCGAAGATGAGGGTCGGCGCCCGCAGCTGCGCCGGATCATAGAGCCCGACGTCGATCGAGTCGCTGGTGCAGACGATGTGCGGCAGGTCGGCCTCCGCTTCCTCGAGGCCCACGAACCCGAGCCGCTCCCAGAATTCCTTGGCCGCTCTTGCATCGGCCGCCGGTAGTGCGATCTCCTGAAAATACCCGCACAAGGAGGTCGCGCCGGGCGCGCGTTTCACGGGGCTGAAGGTGCGCGCCTCGATCAGACGGATCAAATGTCCCGACGGGTCACGCCAGCCAACCTCGTTGAAGACATCATTGCCGAGATGACGGAACTCGATATCGAGGCCGAGGCGCTCGAGTCTGCCGATCTGGCCGAGCACGTTCGGCCTGACGAAAGTGAGCGAAGTCGAAACGAAAGGCTCGCCGTGCAAGCCGAGGCAGAGCCGCCCGTCGGTAACCACCGCGTAGGCATGGGGCCACGCTTCCCCGACCTGCGCCCGGGAGAAGCCGAGCCGCTCGTAGAAGGCGAGCGAGGCTCCCGGATCCGGGGCCTGCAGGCTGTACTCTAGAAAGTGCCCCAGCACGTAGGCCGCTTTCTTTTGCCTCGCAAGACGCTCTAGGCCACGCCGCCCACGCAGACGTATTTGAGCTCGGTGTAATCGAGGATGCCGTACTTCGAACCTTCGCGGCCCACGCCCGACTCCTTGATGCCGCCGAAGGGCGCGACTTCCGTCGAGATGATCCCGGTGTTGAGTCCCACGATCCCGTACTCGATGGCTTCGCTGACCCGCCAGCTGCGGGCAAGATCGCGGGTGTAAAGATAGGCCGCCAGCCCGAACTCGGTGGCGTTCGCCATCGCAATCGCCTCCGCCTCGCTCTTGAAGCGAAACAGCGGCGCCACCGGTCCGAAGGTCTCCTCGCGCGCCACGGCCATCGCGGGAGTGACTTCGGTGAGGATCGTGGGCTCATAGAAAGTGCCGCCCAGCGCGTGTCGCTTGCCGCCGAGCGCGACGCGTGCCCCGCGCGCGAGCGCGTCGGCAATGTGTTCCTCCACCTTGGCGAGCGCCTTCTCGTCGATGAGCGGACCTTGATCCGTCGCACCGCGCAGGCCGTCGCCCACCTTCAGCTTGCTCACCGCCGCCGCCAGCTTGTCGGCGAACGCTGCATAGACTCCTTCCTGGATCAGCAAGCGGTTCGCGCAGACGCAGGTCTGGCCCGTATTGCGGTATTTGCTGGCGATGGCGCCCTGAACGGCGGCGTCGAGATCGGCGTCGTCGAACACGATGAACGGGGCGTTGCCCCCGAGCTCGAGCGAGAGTTTCTTGAGCGTGCCCGCGCACTGCGCCATGAGCTTCTTGCCGACCTCGGTCGAGCCGGTGAAAGTGAGCTTGCGAACCAGCGGATTCGCGGTCATCTCCCCGCCGATGGCGCTCGAGGAGCCGGTGATCACGTTGAACACGCCGGCGGGAACTCCCGCGCGCTGCGCGAGCTCGGCCAGCGCGAGCGCCGAGTACGGCGTCTGGGTGGCCGGCTTGAGCACCATCGTACAGCCGGCCGCGAGCGCCGGTCCGGCCTTGCGCGTGATCATTGCGGAGGGAAAGTTCCATGGCGTGATGGCCGCGACCACCCCGACCGGCTGTCGCAGCACCAGAATGCGCTTGTCGGGCTGATGTCCCGGAATGACGTCGCCATAGAGGCGCTTGGCCTCCTCGGCGAACCATTCGATGAACGAGGCCGCATAGGCGATCTCCCCCTTCGATTCGGCGAGCGGCTTGCCCTGCTCCGCGGTCATCAGCACCGCGAGATCCTCCTGGTGCTTCATCATGAGGTCGTACCAGCGTCGCAGCAGCTGCGCGCGGTCCTTGGCGGTGCGAGCCGACCAGGCAGGCAACGCGCGCGCTGCCGCTTCGATGGCGCGGCGTGTCTCGGCGGCGCCCATGTTGGGCACGCTGCCGAGCTTGGCTCCGGTCGCAGGATTGCGCACCGCGATCGTGCCGCCTGCGTCCGCGGACGCCCAGCGTCCATCGATCAGAGCTTGTTCGCGGAACAGCCCCGCATCGTCGATTTTGAGAGGATCCTGGATGAGAGCGTTCATGGTCACCCTACGTGTCGGTGCAGAAACTCGAGACTGCGCTCGAAGGCGAGCTGCGCGCTGGCCGGCTCATAGCTCGAGCGGTCGGTACAGTTGAAGCCGTGCTCTGCGGGGTACAGGTAAAACGTGCCTTGCGGCACGGCCGCCTTCACCTTCGCCACGGCGGTGGGCGGAATGTGCGAGTCCTTCTCGCCATAATGAAACAGCACCGGCACCCGCGGTTTCTCGCCCACGTGCTGGTCGATGCCGCCGCCGTAGTAGCAGATCGCCGCGTCGACCTTGAGCCGGGCGGCGGCGAGATAGGCGAGCGCACCACCCCAGCAGTAGCCGACCACCCCCACCTTCCCGGCTGCACGCACCCGCGCCACGCCCGCATCGACATCGAGCATGGCCTTCTCGAGATCGGTCTTCTGCATGTAAGAGTAGCCGCGCTGCATGTTGCTGTAGGGCACATCGACGTTGCGCTCGATGCGATCGAAGAGCGCAGGCGCGATGCTGAGATAGCCGGCCGCCGCGTACTGATCGGCCACGGCGCGGATGTGGCGGGTGACGCCGAAGATCTCCTGAATGACGACGAGGCCGCCGCGGGGCTTCTCGGCAGGCTCGGCGAGGTAAGCAGACAGGCGGTGTCCGTCTGCTGCGCTGAGCTCGATCGTCTGGCCCATGATGGCTGTTCTCCAAGGAAAGGGGGTGGATGAGAATAGCGCGCCGCCCCTCATCGCTCCACCACCGCCGTGACTCCCTGTCCTCCCGCGGTGCAAATCGATATCAAACCACGGCGCGCCCGATTCTCATCGAGGACCTTGGCGAGGGTTGCGAGGATGCGCGTGCCGGTCGCCGCGAACGGGTGACCGAGGGCGATGCTCCCCCCCTTGACGTTGAGACGTGCGCGGTCGATCGTGCCGAGGACGCTCGGCAAGTGCAGTCGATCCCTGCAGAAATCCGCATCGTTCCAGGCTTTCAGCGTGCACAGCACCTGACCTGCGAACGCCTCGTGGATCTCGTAATAATCGAAATCCTGCAGCGTCAGGTGCGCATCGGCGAGCATGCGAGGCACGGCGTAGGCGGGCGCCATCAGCAGTCCCTCTTTCTTGACCACGAAATCCACCGCGGCGACCTTGCCGTACGTGAGGTAGGCGAGCACCGGGAGCTTGCGGGCACGTGCCCATGCATCGGTGGCGAGCAGCACGGCCGATGCGCCATCGGTCATGGGCGTCGAGTTGCCCGCGGTCAGCGTACCGCCCACCGGGTCGAACGCCGGCTTCAGGTGCGCTAGCTTCTCGAGACTCGTGTCGCTGCGAAGGTTGTTGTCCTGCGTGAGCCCCAGATAATCGCGCACCAGATCGCGATAGAAGCCCGCCGCGTAAGCGGCCGCTCCCTTCTGGTGACTTTCCAGGGCGAGTTGATCCTGTTCCTCGCGACCGATGCCCCAGGTCTTCACCATGAGCTCGGTACTCTCGCCCATCGAGAGCCCGGTGCGCGGCTCGGTCACGCCCGGCAACACGGGCCGGAAGTGACCCGGGCGCAGTCGCAGCCACGGTCGCAGCCGCTGAGTGGCGGTGCGCCCACGGTAACTCTTGAGCAGCAGCTGCTGAAAGCTTCGAGGGAAGGCGACCGGAGGGTCGCTGACGGTGTCGACCCCGGCCGCAATCGCGCAGTCGATCTGGCCGAGCGCGATCTTGTTGCCGAGAAGAATCGCCGCCTCGAGACTCGTTCCGCAGGCGCGCTGCACGTCGAGACCTGGTGTTTCGGGCGCGAGACCCGAGCCGAGCACGGCTTCGCGGGTGAGATCCCATTGGCTCGAGTGCTTCATCACTGCGCCGGCGGCGACCTCATCGATGCGCTCGCCCGCAAGACCAAAGCGCTCGACCAGCCCCTGGAGCGTCGCCGTGAGCATCTCCTGGTTGCCGACCTCGGCATATGCGCCGTTGCCTCGAGCAAAGGGGATGCGCGATCCGCCGATGATGGCGACGCGACGCGCCGCGCTTCCGACCAACATACGTCCTCTCCTCGATGGACCCGAGCGCTCAAGCGTACGCGCAGATTGGTCAATGAGCGCTCCGGGCGTCCCTTTGGGTCATTCCTCAGGAGCCGCGCGATTATATCCGCCCCGTCATCCGGCCGATGCCTCGCGCGTTCATCTTGCATGCCGGTCGTTAGCGCAACCCCTGAAGAGCCCGCCCCGGCAAGTGTGCTACTGTCGCGGCGACCTCGAGAATCAGGCTGCGTTGCAGCCGCGGAGCCGTTGAGTCGCGCAAGCCGGCATGAAGTCCCGTTCCTGGATCCCGCTCGCGGCGACCTTGCTGCTGGCCGACTGCGGAGCCCCCGCGCCACCTCCCGCACCCGCGCCCGCACTTCCTGCGCCGCGCGACGCGCTCGCTCGCCTGGTCGAGGCGTACTGGGACGATTCTTCGGTCCATCGCAGCGATCCGCTCGAGCCGATCGACTTGCAGTCGCTCGCCGACGCGCGCGCGCTCGAGCAGCGCTACCTCGATGGCGTGCTGGCATTGCCGCGTCCTGCGGCGGGGACCGAAGCACTCACCTACGAGGTGTTTCGTCGTGAGCGTGCCCTGGCGCTCGCGGGATTCACGTTTCCCGCCGAGCTCATGCCCGTGAATCCTTTTCGATCATCGCCGCTGGCTCTGGCCACCCGCGCGAGCGCCACCGCTGCCGTGAGCGCCCCGGAGGTCGCCCTGTGGGAGGCGCGCGCGCAGCAGTTCGCGCACTGGACCGACACGGCCATCGTGCAGGTGCGCGACGGGATGCGGCGCGGTTACCTCATGCCCCGGGTGCTCGTCGAGGACCTGTTGCCGACCCTGGCGCTGCTTGCGGCCGATTCTCCGGATAACCCGTTCAACGCGGGACTGCGCTCGCCGAGGCCGGAGCTCGCGCGCGCGATCGGTGCCGTGCTGCTTCCCGCCTACGCACGTCTGCACGCCTTTCTCAAGGACGAGTACCTGCCGCGCGCACGCAACAGCGTGTCCTTGAGCGATTTGCCGCTCGGGGAGGCGTGGTACGCCCATCGGGTGCGCGAGAATGCCGGCACGAGGTCGAGCGTGGCCGATCTGCATGCCTTCGGTGTGGCCGAGGTGGAGCGCCTCGAGGGCAAGGTGCAGGCCCTGCTCGCGCAAAGCGCGTACCCTGGAAATCTCAGCGGATACCTCGAGGCGCTCCAACGCGAGCCCTCCCCGGCGGTCGCCGAGGCGGCTGCCGACCCCATGGCCTACCTGCGCGCGCGCGAGGCCCAGGCCGCGGCTGCGGCGGCCTCGATATTCCCCGAGCTGCCGCGCGTTGCGCCGGGCATCCGCAGCGTTGCGCCGTTTCGGGCATCGAGCGCGCCGCTCCTCCTTTATCAGCCGGGCGGCTCGAACGGCCCGAGCGCGGCGCTGCTCTGGGTCAATTTGCAGGCTGGAGCGGTGTGGAGTCCGTTGTCGGGTGGCATGACCCGTGTGTTGCGCGAGACGGTTCCGGGACATCATCTCGAGCGCAGCCTCGCCGCGGCGCGCGGCGCGCTGCCGCGCTTTCGCCGCTTCGGCGGTGACCGCGCCTTCATCGAGGGGTGGGGCCTGTATGCGGCAACGCTCGGTGAGGATCTCGGCCTCGAAACCGACATCCCGGCGCGTCTTGGACCGCTCCTCGAGGAGCTCGAGTGCGCGCTCGGGTTGGTCCTCGACACCGGCTTGCACGGCGAGGGCTGGACGCGCCCACATGCCCTTGATTACGTGCGCGGACACCTGCCGCTGACCGATGCGGCGGCGCGCCGCAGCGTGGACCGGGTGATCGCGTTGCCCGGCGAGGCTCTCGCGTGCACCGTGGGATTGCGCACGATGCGTGAGCTGCGCACCGAGGCGCAGCAGCGGCTCGGCGCGCGCTTTGACCTCTCGGCCTTCCACACGGCCCTCCTCGAGCAGGGCGCGCTGCCGCTCGATCTGCTCGAGGCGAACATGCGCCGCTGGATGCAGGCCGTGCACTAGGGCTGCTGACGCCATGAACAGGTCGTTGACGCGCCCCGGCCGGCCGATCCAAAAAAGGCGCACGCCCGTGATTGCGCTGGCGGCGTTGCTCGCGAGTTCCGGCGCCCGGGCCGCTCTCGCGCTGGGAGCCGAACAGCACGGTGACATCGAGCTCGCCGTTTCGCTCGATCCGGCGGCCCAAA
>Ga0070734_10002179_pt1 | contig 24970 bp, 21 predicted proteins | sample Coa_R1_8_FD_66444 | JGI IMG/M metagenome (GOLD analysis project Ga0070734, IMG submission 66444) | Surface soil microbial communities from Centralia Pennsylvania, which are recovering from an underground coalmine fire - Coalmine... | ecosystem: Environmental > Terrestrial > Soil > Unclassified ...
TCTCGGCAGAGGGCGCAGCCGGTGAGGTGCCGTTCGAGCCGTTCCCGGTCGCGGCTTTCCAGTGTGCCGTTCACATACCAGGAGAGGAGCTCGTTGATCTCCGCGTGCTCGCTTGCGCTGTCCATCGTGTCGCGTTCCTTGCGTCTCATGGGACCCCCGCCGAGCTCGAGTCCGCAGCACGTTCCTCGACCATGCCGGCAAGCCGGGGCAGGCACTGGCGCAGCTTCTCGCGCGCATGAAACATGCGCGCTTTTACGGTCCCGACCGGCGACTCGGTCACCGCCGCGATCTCCTCGAGAGAGTATCCAAGGCCGTACGCGAGCTCGAGCGTGAGCCGCTGCTCCTCCGAGAGAACCTTGAACCCCTGCTGCAGCCAGTCGCGCGTTTCGGCCTCCACGGCCGGCTCGCAGCTCTGCTCGCTCGCCGCCTCCAGGCTCGTTGCGGACTGATGGTGCTTCTGGCGCCGCAGCGACTTCAGCGCCGTGCGATACGCAATGCCCATGATCCAGGTCGACACCTGCGAGGCGTCGCGAAAGCGATCCGCGCTCTGCCACACCACCAGGAAGGTATCGTTGATGACCTCCTCGATGAGCTCGTAGCGCGGTGAGAAGCGCGATAGAAAGCGCGCGAGGCGCCGGTGATAGCCGAGGTACAGCTCCTCGAGGGCGCGCCGGTCCCCGTCCGCGACCGCCCGCAGCAGCTCACGGTCGGCGCGTGGCGGGGTTTTGGCAAGCGATGTCATGGGCAAGATCGGGCCTCCGCCAAACAGTCAGGCTTGAGTGAGTACCTTGAAGTCGCGCCGCGGTTGCATCAGAAGCGCCATAAAACCGTGCCGGCGACGTGCCCGCCTCCCGCTGCGTTATTGTACAGCGCGCTTGCGCCGGACGTTGTGCCGACCACCGTGAGTGCCAGCCAGACCGGTGCGAGGTCATAGGCCAACCCCGCACTCCAGTAACCATATCCCGTGATGTCCGGACCCTCGATCCGGTAATAGCCCCCGCCGAGACTTCCCGAGAGCCGCCCCACGAGGCGGTGTTGCACATTCAGCTCCGCGGAGCTCGCGGGCACGTGCCGGTAGCCGGTGTCATAGAGGAAGCGGGGTGAATCCGGCGAATACGTGAGCCGCAGGTCGAGCCAGCCGCGAAAGCCGAGATCGAGGTCGAGCTCGTCGTAGTTGAACGTCGAGCCCTCTTTGTTCCACGGGTAGAGATAGCTTTCGGCGATGAGCTTGACCTGCCAGTCGCTGCCGAGCGCGTGTACATAACCCACGAATGGATCGAGCTCCGCATCGCGAGGCGTATAAGGGGTGATTTTGCTGTTCGAGACGAACAGGCCCGCGATGACCCCCGAGCTCGACAGATAGTGCAGATCGAGCTGCAGCGCGGCTTGATCGTCGCTGCGCGAGATGCCGCGCACGAAGTAATCACTGGTGAGGTCGAGCGAGCCTCCGAATGCATTCGCCGCCCGGGCATCGATCGGTGCCGCGAGGGTGAGCAGCCAGGCGAGGCCGCTCCAGCGCCGCAGCCCACCCCGCGCACCGCACGCGCCACCGGTTGATCCGTCACGGGCCATGGCCATCCCCTCCAAGGGAGGGGGAGCCTAGCACAAGGTCCCCACGAGGACCCGATGCCGGGGGTCAGCGGAAGCGGCGCACCTGCGCCGTGACCCACGGGATCCACACGTAGGTGGTGCCGCGCCGTGAGCAGCTCTGCTCGACGCCGCACCAGGAGCCGAGCTCGTTCACGAAACCCGAGGAATAGGGTGAGGGCGGCGGCGCGACCAACCGCGCTCGCGACGCACGGTCCTCGCGGCGTCGCCGGCTCGCGCCCTTGCCTCCACGCGCAGCGCGGGGCCCGCGCAGCAAGCTTTGCAGATCAATGAACATCGTGAACCTCGAAATCGAAGGCCTTGAGCGAGCTCGGTCGGCCGAACAGGAATCCTTGTGCATAGTCGACGCCGAGCGCGCGCACCGCCTCGAGCTCGACATCCGACTCGACGGACTCTGCCACCGTGCGCACGCCGAGGTCCGAGGCCATGCGCACGATCGAGGAGATCACCGCGCGTGCCACCCGGTCGGTCGGCGCAGCGACCACCAGCGAGCCGTCGATCTTGAAGTAATGGGCGGGCACGGCCCGCAGATACCCGTAGGAGGGCGCATTGGCGCCGAAGTCATCCAGGGCAACCTCGCAGCCGATCGCCTCCAGGCGGCGCATGGATTCGGCGACGCTGATGTTGCCGGAGGCTGCGAATCGCTCCGTCACCTCGAAGCACAACGCCTGCGGGGGCAGTCCGCTCGTCTCGACACAGGTCTCGACATAGTTGATGAAGTCCTCGTCCGTGATCGATTGCGCCGAGACGTTCACCGAGAATACGGTCGGCACGCGGCACCAGACGATCCAGTTCGCCTGCAGCCACTGCGTGAGCGTGCGCACCACCCAGCGATCGATCATCGGCATGAGGTTGCGCTGGGCCGCAGGTGCAAGGAACGCTCCGGGCTCGAGCAGTCCCCCATCCGCGGTCCTGAGCCGCAGCAGCACCTCGTAGTGCGCCTGCATGATGGGACGGCGCAGCGCGCAGATCGGCTGCAGGAACAGCTCGAAGCGCTCGGCCGTCAGCGCGTGCACGATCTTGGATAATGCGCCCTCCTCCTCGACCGGGAACGCGGGCATTGCTCCGCGCCTCTCGAACTCGGCAGCGAGACACACCATCACCGGCGCAAGACGCTGCTCGAGCGGCTCGGTGAGACGCGGATCGGAGACTTGCGAATCGATCGACAGGCGCACTGCGCCGTTCACCTCGCCACGCGAATCGCGCACCGGGATGGCGATCGAATAGCGCGAGCCTTCGCGGGTGCCGTACTGGATCGTGTGCGCTCCGCCCGATCGCGCAAGACACTCCTCGACGAGCTGATGGTCCTCGGGGAGCAGGAAATCCTCGCTCAAGAGCAGCGTATCTGCGGCGACGTCATGGAACGAGACACTGACCACCTCGGGCGCGATCGCACAGATCACGTCGGCGAACGCATCGAGCGTCTTGCTCGAAGCCGCCTCGGCGGATTCTGTCAATTTGCGCAGCATGGCATGGCTCACGTTCTTGCTCCTCTTGGGGCCATGCTAGGCAGCGCCTTGGATGGCGGGAATGTCTCAAAGCGGCGACGTAGTGGGAGGGCGACAGGTTGCGCTCGAGGCTTGCGCGGAGCTTGCGCCGGTGCGCGCGCACGTCGTGCGCAAAGCGCCCCGGGTGCGCGCGCCGCCGCGCAGTGTGATGCGCTTCACACGTTCGCGGCTACTACGAGGCGCCCCTCTTCTGCCCGTCAGCCGGGAGCCGAGAGCTCCGGCCGGGCGGGGGCGCCGCTGGGGCCGGTGTTCCACTGCAGCGGCACGAGCTTCGGCACCATGCCGATCCAGCCGACGATGCCGAGGGCGCTCACCACGGCTGCGCAGACGAACGCGAGCTCGTAGTGTCCAGTGCGCTGCACGATGAACCCGGTGAGAGCCGGCGAGATCATTCCCGAGAGGTTCCCGATCGAGTTCTGGATGCCGACCCAGCGGCCCGAGGCCTTCGGTCCGCCGAGGATCTGCCCCATCACATACACCCCCGCCGAGGAGGCTCCCATCATGAACTGGAAACCGAACATCGCGGCAATGGCGAGCGGCTGCGAACCCCAGGCCATCATCAGCATCAGCACGACCGAGGCCGAGTGCGCCACCGCCATGATGAGCTTCCAGGAGAAGTTCGCCGAGCCGCCGCGGCGCACATGCCGATCGACCAGCCAGCCGGTGATGAAGGCCGTCACCCCGTTGACCCCGTAGCCCCAGAAGCTCACGTTCTCCATCTCGTGCATCGAGAAGCCGTGCGCCTCCTGCAGATAGCTCGGCAGCCAGCCGAGCATGAAGTACCACAGATAATTGCTCGAGAAGAGCCCGAGACTCGTTCCCCACAAGCCGAGCTGCGAGAGCACCAGGCCCCAGGGCGGGGTTGAGGCATCGGCGCGGGCGGTCGCGAGCTTGGGCAACTTCACGCGAGACCACGGAATGAGCCACACGAGCGAGGCCACGCCGAGCACGAAGAACATGCCGCGCCAGCCCACGAGGTCGATCAACCATCCCGCGAGCAGAATGCCAACGCCCGGCGCCATGAGATAGCCGAGGCCCACGATCCCATTGGCCTTGCCCAGACTCTCGAATGGCACCACACAGGCGAGAAGCTTCGACACGCAGGGAAAACCGGCGCTCTCACCGAGGCCCAGCAACAAGCGCACACACAGCAGCGACCAGAAGCCGGCCGCCACCCCCATGAGAATGGTTGCCGTCGCCCAGATCACGAGCCCGCCGGCGAGCACCCAGTGCGCGCCGTAGCGCTCGGCGAGCCACCCGACCGGGATCTGCACCCAGGCGTACATGTACCAGAAGGCTGAAAAGAGGATCCCGTAGTCCTGCGCGCTCAGTCCGAGATCGTGGCGTATCTGCAGCGCCGCCGTCGGCATGGCGCCGCGGTCGATGTAGTTGATGCCGAGCACGATCGCGAGGAGCGCGACCACATAGAACGGCCGCGACAGGCCTTGAGCGCGCGACTGCGCCGCCGTGAGGACGGTGCCCCGGTCGAAGCTCGGTGCGTTGAGCGGGCTCAGCTCGCGTAGTCCGCTTGCTGGCGATCGAGCAGTCTTTTCAGCGCTTCGAAGTGCAACTCGGCCCGGTCGCGCCCGCCCACATCGGAGCCCTTGGAGAACTGCGCGAGCGTCTCACGCACGATCGGCTCGGCCACGGGGCGCAACGCCCGACCCGTCGAGAGTGCGAGGATTTGCGCCTGCGCCGCGCGCTCGAGGAAGTACAGCCGCTCGAACGCCTCCGGTACGCTGCCGCCGATCACGAGCACGCCATGATTGCGCATCATGAGCACCGACTTATCCCCGAGCGCCCGCGCCAGGCGCTCGCCCTCGCCCGCATCGAACGCGAGACCGTTGTAATCGACATAGGCGATCTCGTCGGCGAACATGAGCGCACTCTGCACGGCCATCTCGAGCCGGGGATTCTCCAGCATCGTGAGCGCGGTGGCGCAGGGCATGTGGGTATGGAGGACGCAGCGCGCGCGTCCTGCGCCGAGGCGATGAATCGGCAGGTGGATATGCAGCGCCGTGTCCTCGATGGGACCGTGCCCCGCGAGCAGTCGTCCCTCGAAATCGACCACCAGAAAATCGCTTGCCCTCACCTCCGACCAGTGAAGGCCGAACGGCACGAGCAAAAACCGGTTCTCATGACCCGGCACCATCAGGGTGAGGTGATTATCGATGCCCTCGTTGAAACCGAAATGCGCCGCCAGGCGATAGCAGGCTGCCAGATCGATCCGCGCCTGCCACTCACCGCTTGCGACGGCTTCGGCACCCCCCGGGGCGGCGGGTCTCAAGTGAGCATTCATGCGGCGAAAACTCTAGCACTTCCCGGAAACCTGCGCGAGCGCGCCGCCATGCCCATGCTGGAGGAGGAGCCCCGATGACACGCTGACCGGCCGAACACCGACTCCCGCAACCCCTCGATGTTCACTTAGACTACGCCTCCTGTTGCTCCGCATTGAACATTCCTCGGTGCCAACAACAATGAACAATCCGCCCCGAAAGTCGATCGAGCTCATGTTCTTCAACGCCGGTGGCGGACATCGCGCAGCCGCGAGCGCGCTCGATACCGTGATCAAGGAAAGCGGTCGCCCGTGGGATATCCGGCGCACCAATCTGATGAAGGTCCTGGATCCCAAGGAGATCTTCTACAAGACCACCGGGATGAACTGGGAGGATCTTTACAACACGCGCCTCGCGCGCGGCTGGAGCGTCGGGCTCGCCCAGGAGCTCAAGCTCATGCAGGCGCTGGTGCGCCTCACCCACCGATCCATGGCGCTGCGCCTCAAGCGCCATTTCAAGAAGACGCGTCCCGACCTGGTCGTGTCGCTCATTCCGAACTTCAACCGGCCGATGTACGAGGGCATCACCCTCGCGAACCCGACCGTTCCCTACGTCACCATCCTCACCGACTTCGCCGACTATCCGCCGCACTTCTGGATCGAGCCGCGTCAGTCGCAGCACTTCATCTGTGGAACCCCGAAGGCCGTCGAGCAGGCCCTCTCGATGGGCTACGACTCCGCTCACGTCCATCCCGTCTCCGGCATGATCATTCGACCGGATTTCTATCGCGAGTCCCACATCAACCGCCGCGTCGAGCTCGCCAAGCTCGGGCTCGATCCGAATCGTCCCACCGGCATCGTGATGTTCGGCGGCCACGGCTCGCGCGTCATGCTCAAGATCGCCAAGCGTCTCGACGATCTGCAGCTCATCATGATCTGCGGACACAACGAGGCGCTCGCCAGCCGCCTGCGTGACCTGCCCGCGACGGCGCCGCGCACGGTGCTCGGATTCACCTCGGAGATCCGCTACTACATGCAGCTCTGCGACTATTTCATCGGCAAGCCCGGCCCCGGTAGCATCTCGGAGGCCGTGCAACAGGGACTGCCCGTGATCGTGGTGCACAACACCTGGACGATGCCGCAGGAGCGCTACAACTCCGAATGGATCCGCGAGAGCCGCGCGGGCGTCGTGCTCGAGTCTTTCAAGCTCGTGCGCCAGGGCGTTGATGAGGTGATCGCGCGGCTGCCCGAGTTTCGCGCGAGCACCGCCCGCATCAGGAACCGGGCCGTCTTCGAGATCCCCAGCATCCTCGAGCACATTCTCAGCACCCCTTCGCATGAAGCCCGCACACTCGGACCCGATTTCGAAGACGACGAGGAGGAGAGCGAGGAGACTCTGCAGACGGTCAGCGCCCTGAAGATCGCCGCTCGACGGGCGTTCTCCAGCAAGCCCAAGCGGCTCAACTGATGCAGCCCTCCCTGGCGAAGCCCGTCACGACCGGCTGCCACCCCCCCGAACGCACACTGCCTTGACGCACACACACCCCGCACTTGCGCATTTCGCCACCTTTCTGCTCGCCTTCGGCGCGCTGTTCTCGATCGTCAATCCTTTCTCGGGCGCCTTCATCTTCTTCGGCGCGACGCTCGGCATGGACCCGAGGATGCGCAAGCAGATCTCACGCTGGGTCGCCATCTACGCCTTCTGCATCGTAGCCGTCTCGCTCTACGTCGGCGCTTATGTGCTGTCCTTCTTCGGCATCACGATCCCGGTGCTGCGCGTCGCCGGTGGCCTCATCGTGGCCATCGCCGGCCTGAAGATGCTGAACGAGCCCGATGCCACCGAGCAGCGCCGCTCCGAGGCGCCGCGCCCGTACCTGATCGACGCCCCGCCGAGCCGCATCGCCTTCTATCCGCTCACGATGCCCTTGACGACCGGCCCCGGCACGATCTCCGTCGCCATCTCGATCGGTGCCCAGCGCCCGAACACGGTGCAGGGCTCTCTCGTATTCTTCGCCGAGACGTTGGCTGCCGTCGCGCTGCTGGCCCTGCTCGTGTATTTCTTCTATCGCTACTCGGCACGGCTCGCCGACTGGATCGGCCTCACGGGCACCGCCATCATCGTGCGTCTTTCCGCGTTTCTCCTGTTCTGCATCGGCATCCAGGTGTTCTGGAACGGCGCCGCCGAGCTCCTCGGATCGCTCCTGGGCAGCGCCGGCGTGAGCTGATCGCGCACTCGAGACCGCCGTGCACCCGCGCTGGAAGTCCACCCTTCTCACCGCGCTTGTCGTGCTCGGGCTGCTCGTAACGATCGGCCTTCCCGTGCTCGCATCGCATCCGCCCGCGCTGCTGCGGGTGGGCGCCGCCTACGCGGCGAAGATCGTCTGCTCGGGCCTGTATCTCGAGGGGCGCGACCCGGATCGGGTGCTGCATGAGGATGTGCAATCCCCCGGGTCTCTGCTTTTGAGGCTCATGCGCGTCGAGGTCGATCGCGAGCAAGGGATCGTGCGCGCAGGCCTTTTCGGCTTCATCGGCGACGGCGTGGCCGTCGCCCAGCCGGGCCTCGGCTGTCGCGTGGTGGCCGACGGCCGGCTCGACCGGGTCGCCCACTTTGGCCGCGCCGCAGCGCCCACGCCCGCCCCTCGACCGCAGCCCTGGCCTGAGGGCGAAACCGCCGTGCCCGATCCGAAGCTCGAGCGCCTCATCGCGGACGATGCGCTCGCGGGCGCCGGCGTACGCGCCATCCTGATCGCGCAGCATCGACGTCTGCTCGCCGAGCGCTACGGCGCCGGCTTCGATGCCGGCACCCGCCAGCTTGGCTGGTCGATGACCAAGACCGTGACCGCCGCGCTCGCCGGCCTGCTCGTGCAGGAGGGCCGACTGCATACCGACTCCCCCACCGGCCTGTACCGTGAGGGCGATCCGCGCGCGCAGATCAGGATCTGCGACCTCTTGTCGATGACCAGCGGCCTCGCCTCGAACGAGAATCACGGCCGCGTCAGCGATGCGGCCCGCATGCTCTTTCTCGAGCCCGACATGGCGGCCTTCGCCGCCCAGCATGCGCTCGAGCATCCGCCCGGCACGTTCTGGCGCTACTCGAATGGCAGTGCCGTCATGGTCGCGCACCTTTTCCAGCAGGCCGCGGGGAGCGAGGCGCTCGCCCTCGTGCGCACGCGCCTGTTCGAGCCGCTCGGCATGCGCAGCGCCGTCATCGAGACCGACGAGGGCGGCACGCTCGTCGGCTCATCGTACATGTACGCGACGCCGCGCGACTGGGCGCGCTTCGGGGAGTTCTTGCTGGAGGGCGGCGCATGGCATGGCGCCGACCTGCTACCGCCCGGATACGTCGCACAGATGCGCGCGCCGGTCGCGCCTTCCGGCGGTCAGTACGGCGCGGGTATGGTGTGGCTGCGTGGCTCGGACACGACGGCCGAGACCACGGCCACGGGCCCCGGGCCCAATCCGGATCGTGGCTACGGCCTGCCCGAGGACACGTTCTGGATGCAGGGTCACGATGGTCAATACGTCGCCATGATCCCCTCACGAGGCGTCGTCATCGTGCGCATGGGGGTCACACCAGGCACGCTCGGCTTCCGCCCGCAGCCCCTCGTGCAGGCGGTTCTGCGGGCGTTACCTCCGTGATCGGTTGCCTGGCACGCCTCCCCGGGTAGGCGCGGCGACCGCGCGCTGCGACCCCGTGCCCTTCGAGGTCGGCTGCACCTCACGCCGCTACGCGTCATCCGCCGACGGAGGACGCACCACCCGGCGCGCCACTATGGGCGCTCTAAACCACCACCCAGGGTTGGCACCCTGAATCAAAGGAGTTCATCATGGCATCCACACGCAAGAAAGCCGCCAAAGCACCCGCGAGCGCCGGTCGAGTCGATGCGATTGCGCTGCTCAAGGCAGATCACCAAATGGTGCGCAGCTGGTTCGATGAGTTCGAGACCGCCCGCAACTCGAGCAAGAAGCAGCAGCTCGCGAGCAGCATCTGTGCTGCGCTCAAGGTGCACTGTGAGATCGAGGAGGAAATCTTCTATCCGGCCTACCTGGAGGCGACCAAGAACGAGGATATGCACCACGAAGCGGTGATCGAGCATGACGGCGCGAAGAAGCTCATCGCCGAAATCGAATCGAGCGGCCCCGAAGACGAATATTTCGATGCGAAGGTCAACGTGCTCGGTGAGATGATCCGACATCACGTCAAGGAGGAGGAAAAGCCCGACGGTATGTTCGCCCAGGCGCGCAAGTCGAAGATGGATCTGTACGCACTCGGTGAGCAGCTTCAGGCGCGCAAATCCGAGCTCGAAGAGGGCGCGGGCATGCCTGCGATGCGAAGGAAGCCCATGGCCAGGCCCGACATGAACCTCCGGACCTGATTGCTCCGCTCAAGAAAAAATCGGGCGCCCGTTGCTCGGGCGCCCTCATTCAGCGTGTCTTCTTCTTGTCTACGCCTGGGCCAATGTCCTTGGCGATAATTTCAAGCGCGCCCTCTAACCATTCCGCTCGCAACAACTTGCCCGCTCGGAGCGACGACCTCGTGCTGCAAGCTGCAGCGCGGTGCTAGAATCTTCTTCAAGTGTCCCCCGTCCCCTTCCACGTCACGTTCGTCGCGACGCTCCTCCTTGCGATGCTCGCGCCCCAGGTCCGCGCCGCGGGCACGCCGAGCACCGACTTTCACTCGCGCGTCGAGCGCATTCTCAAGGAGACACCGCTCATCGATGGCCACAACGATCTCGCCTGGGAGATCCGCGTGCGCTATCAGGGCCGCCTCGCCGCAGTCGATCTTGCACAGAATCTCTCACAGGTACTGGCACCGCCCGGATCACCCCCCGATTCGCCGCCCTTGATGACCGACCTGCCGCGGCTGCGCGCCGGCCACGTGGGCGGCCAGTTCTGGTCGGTGTGGGTGCCGGTCGAATACCCGGGAGCGCGCGCAGTCGAGGTCACACTCGAGCAGATCGATTGGGTGAAGCGACTGTGCGCGCGGTACCCTCAGGATCTCGAGCTTGCGCTCACCGCCGCAGACGTGCGGCGCATTCACCGCGCAGGCCGCATTGCCTCCCTCATCGGCATCGAGGGCGGCCATCAGATCGATCAGTCGCTCGCGGTGCTGCGCCAGATGTACGATCTCGGTGCGCGCTACATGACGCTCACGCACGTGCGCACCACCGAGTGGGCGGATGCCGCAACGGACACACCGCGACATCATGGCCTTACGCCCTTCGGCGTCGAGGTGGTGCACGAGATGAACCGTCTCGGCATGCTCGTCGACCTGAGCCATGTCTCCCCTGAGACCATGCGAGCAGCACTCGATGCAAGCGAGGCACCGGTGATCTTCTCGCACTCCTCGGCCCGAGCACTCGTCGATCATCCGCGCGATGTGCCCGATGAGATCCTCAAGCGGCTCGCGGCGAACGGCGGCGTGGCGATGGTGAACTTCTACCCGGGCTACGTCTCGGCCGAGCGCAATCGCTGGGACGCGGATCGGGCCGCGGAGATGGCCCGCTACAGCAGTCCGCCGTATGGCGGCCTCTACATCGGCCAGCCCGAGCGCGCCTCGGCGGCGCTCGCGCAGTGGGAGAGCACGCACCCCAAACCGGATGCCACTCTCGAGCAGGTGGCCGATCACATCGAGCATGTGCGGCAGATCGCCGGCATCGATCATGTCGGTCTTGGCTCCGATTTCGACGGCATTCCCGAAGGACCGCGGGGTCTGGGCGCCGTCGATCGCTTCCCCGCGCTTCTCGAGGAGCTGCTGCGACGTGGCTGGCACGATATGGATATTGCAAAGCTGGCCGGCGAGAACGTGCTGCGAGTGATGAGCGAGGCCGAGCGCGTTGCAGCGCGGCTGCGCACGGCTCGCGGGGCTTCGGAGTTGCTGGCGCCTGCCACAGCGCCCGCGGGAGGGCCCACTGCGCAGTGAGCGCTACGATCTGTGGAACTTCAACCCCACCTTGCGGCTCGGAGGGCTGATGAATCGAACGCTCATGGGGGCGCTCGCGCTGCTCGTGATCTCACTCGCGCAGGCGGCCAGCGCACCTGCCCTCAAGGAGGGGCTGTGGGAAGTACGCGGCCAGATCATCGAGAATCCGGGCGCGAAGCAGACGCAGTTCGCCTACCGCCTGTGCCGAAACCATGCATACGACAAGGCGATGGATGATCGAGTGCGCACCGTCAAAGGATGCAGCACCTCCTTCGACAATCTCGGGCACGGGCGCTTTGCCGCGGCCTCGCGCTGTACGCTCGACAATGTGGTGATCGACTCGAAGGGCACGACGGTCTACGAGAGCGATACCGCGATGCACTCCGACTCCCGCTCAACGTACTCACCCGCCTATCGCGGCCGCACCGACGAGACGATCGTCGAGGATCAGCGTTACCTCGGGCCATGCCCCACCGGTGTGCAGCCGGGAGACCGACTCATGCCGGACGGCTCTCTGCAGCGGTACGTGCACTAGCAGCCGAGCCGCGCAAGCTCGCGCTCGGCGTCCCCAAGCGCGCTGGCGATGCGCTGCGCCCAGGCGGCCTGCCCAGCCTCGTTCGCAAGCAGATCCTGCCGCACCTCGATCTCGACGTGCGGCAGGCCGCGCTGCTCGCCGTGCCGCGGAATGGTGTAGTCGGTCTCGTCGCTGACGAAGTAGGGCTCGTTGTCGGCAACGACCAGATGCGCCTCGCGCCTCAGGCGCTCGAGCATGATGCCCGCGAAACGGCGATCTCGATTGTAGAGGATGGCCGCGTGCATCGGCCGGCGCGAGCCCTTGTACACATCGGTCATGCTGTGCTGGGCGACGAGAATCGTGCGCAAACCCGCCGCCTGGCGCGCATCGAGCAGCGTGGTGATGCGCGCGTGGTAAGGCTCGAAGATCTCGCGGCGGCGGGCTTCGATCGCCGCGGTCGAAAGGCGCTGATTGCCCGGTATCTCGGTGAGCTCGCTGATCTTCGGGATCGAGGTCGCCACCCGCGGATCGCGATTGCAATCGATGACGAGGCGCGAATAGTTCTGCGCGACCAGCGGTGCGTCGAGGGCGGTCGCCACGCGACGCGCGAGCGCGAGTGCGCCGAGGTCCCAGGCGATGTGCCGGTGCAGCTCGCTCGCATGCAGGCCGAGCGACCCAAGTCGGCGCGGGATACGTGCGCTCGCATGATCCACGACAATGACGAAACAGGAGGCGCCCTGCGCGCGCTCGACGAGCACGGCCCCCGGCTCATCGGCACCGAGCAGACTCTCGGTGCGCGAGCGGGTGGAATCGGCCTCATCGTTTCGGGTCGACATGTGCATCCATCTCTGGCCGGCTCCGCTGCATTCTCGCCTGCTTCGGTCCTTTCTGACCTGCTTCGCCCCATACTCGCCGGCAAACTGTGGGGCGAGCGGCTATTGTGTCGGCAGCATCCGTTGCATTACAACCGTCCGATGAATGAGCAGACGGTCGAGAAGCCACCGGTTGGCTGGTGGGAACGCGTGCGCACGCACCCGCTCGCCCGTGTCGGTCCCGGCTTCATCACGGGCGTCGCGGACGATGATCCGAGCGGTATTGCCACCTATTCGCAGGCCGGCGCGCAGTACGGTCTCGACATGCTCTGGACCATGCCGCTCGCCTGGCCCCTCATGGCGGCGATCCAGTGCATGTGCGCCTTCATCGGCCGCACCACCGGCTGCGGCCTTGCGGCCAACATCAAGCGCGCCTTCCCGCCGAGCGTGCTGCGCGCCGTCGTACTTCTGCTTATCATCGCCAACACCATCAACATCTCGGCCGACGTCGCCGCCATGGGCGAGGCGGCCGAGCTCGTCACCGGTCTAGGCCGGCACTCGATGACGGCGCTCTTTGTCGCGGTGACCGTGCTGCTGCAGGTCTTCGTGCCCTACCGGCGCTACGTGTGGTACCTCAAATGGCTGACTCTTTCGCTTCTCGCCTATGCCGCCGTGCTGTTCGTGGTGCACGTGCCCTGGCGCCAGGTCGCTTTGCACACCCTGATTCCGCGCTTCACCCCGAGCGCCGCCTCGGCGGCGATGATCGTCGGTGTGCTCGGCACCACCATCAGCCCCTACTTGTTCTTCTGGCAGGCCAGCGAGGAGGTCGAGGATATGCAGGCCGGCGGCGGCCGCTCGCTCATCAGGGCGCCGCGCCAAGCGCGCGCCGAGCTCCGCCGCATCAACTGGGACACCTGGACCGGGATGTTCTATTCCGATCTCACCGCCTACTTCATCATCCTCGCGACCGCCGTCACACTGCATGCCGCCGGCATCACCGACATCGACAGCGCGGCCCAGGCCGCGCAAGCGCTGCGGCCGCTCTCCGGCCAGTTTGCCTTTCTCCTCTTTGCGACGGGGATCATCGGAGTCGGACTGATCGGCGTTCCGGTGCTCGCCGGCTCAGGCGCCTATGCCCTCGCCGAGGCGCTCGGCTGGCCTTCGGGCCTTGAACGCACGCTGCGCGAGGCGCCCGGCTTCTATTCGGTCATCGCGCTGAGCGTGCTGGTGGGGCTCGGGCTGCAGTACCTGCCGATCAATCCGATGAAGGCGCTCTTTTACAGCGCGGTCATCAACGGCGTCGTCGCGGTGCCGCTGATGGCCGTGATCATCGTGCTCGTGTCCAAACGTTCGGTGATGGGCGCCTACACGGCGAGCCGCCCGCTCGTGATCCTGGGTTGGATTGGCACCGCGATCATGGCGGTTGCGGCCCTTCTCATGCTGAAGTCGCACTAGCGCGAGCCGCGCAACTGCGGCGGGCGCGAATCCGGCGCACTCCGCACAGCGCAACGAGGCCCACCAGCGAAAGCGCACCGAGAGCACCGCCGCCGCCGCCGCCGCTCGGGGGCGGATCGGCCGTCACGGTCAGCTTGACGCTTGCGGGCGTTGCCGAGCTGCCATTGGCATTGGCACAGGCCAGCGTGTAGGTGTCGGTGCCTGCCATGGTCGGTGTGATGGTTTTCGACCCGGACGCGGCGAGCGAGCCGCTCCAGCTGCCCGAGGCCGTGCAGCCCGTGGCGATGGGCGAGGACCAAGTCAAGGTGGTCGAGGTGCCGGCGGCGATGGACGAGGCCGCGAGCGTGAGCGTAGGCGTCCCCGGAGTGAGTTGATCGAACGCCTTTTGCGCTTGAATGAAGCCGTAACCCGCGCAGACGTTGGGCTGCGTACCCGCCGCACAGCTCGCGATCGATTGAGCGACGGGCATGGCGGCCGCCGTCATGTGCAGGAGGTCGTAGATGTCGGTGGGCGTGAGCGAGCCATTGGCCTGCAGCATGAGCGCCGCGATCGCAGCGGCGTGCGGCGTCGCCGCCGAGGTGCCGAAGAAGTTCGGATAGTGTGTGTTGTTCTGGCACTGGGACACGGTCGTAGGAAGCATCCCGTTGGTGCCGATGCCGGCACGGGCGAGCGTGTAGCCGAGGAAGGTGTTGTTCACCCCGTCCGGCCCCACGAAATCCGGCTTCTGACGCACGATCGGCGTTGCGAGTCGCGCGCCGGCCGTATCAAAGAGGATCGGCAAGCCGCCGGCCGCCGAGTATGCTTCGAGGGTCGCGGGCGTGGTGCCGCAAGTCGGCGTATCGAAGAAGAACGCCGCACCGACGGCGGCGGCGCCCGCCGCGCCCGGATGACCCTGCAGCATGGGGCCGGTCGGAGCGGGGTTCAACTGGATCGCACTGCCCTGACCGTCGTCCTCGACCGCCACGATGATACGGCCCGGGGCCGGGGTGCCGTTCGCCAGCCCCACCTGGACATTGACGGTTTGTTGGGCTGTGTTGCTCGATCCCACGGCGGGGTTCGCGATGAGCATGATCTGGTACGGGTCGGTGCCGAGCGTGAGCGGCCGGGAGCACGAGGTCACATTGTTGTCATAGTCGAGAACCACGCCCGCGGTTGATCCCGAGATGCAGACATCGATCTGGCTGGTCGCACCGCCGCTGTCGGGAGCGCCCGTGACATAGGGCTGATCCCACTCGACCAGGATCACGACGTAGTCGCCCGGGAAGAGCGGCGGAATGACGACCGGCATCGAGGTCACGGTGGTCGCGCCGGTCGCGTCGAAATTGAGCAGCTTCTCACCGGCATTGGCGGTCCCGGCGGCGGCCACCGTATTGAACGACGGCGTGGTATTGATATAGGACGGCGTTTTCTGATTGTTGCCCGCAGCCGAGAAGTAGGCGACCCCCTGGGCCTCGACCGTGTCGATGGCTTGCGAGAGCAGCCCATCCTGGAAGAACGGCTCATCGAAATAACCCAGATCATCCGCGATCACCTGGGCGCCGTACGGAGCGGCCGCGAGCGCCTCGATGCCGCTGGCAAAATCGGCCTCACCGGCCACGCCGGTGCGAAAAGCGAGGTTCGCGCCCGGAGCGACCGCGTAGACGATCTGCAGCATCGCACGACCTTCATCGGAGAACGGCAGACCCGTCGGTTGGCCGCTGGAATCCGGATTCTGATAGTCGGTGCATTGGTCGGTTCCATCCGGCTTCGGCTCGAGAACGTCTTGCACGCTGGTCGGGAGCGCACCTGTTGTGACATCGGTCGCGTAGTCGGCCGTGAAGCCGTTGGAAGCGTAGCCCTCGGCGCCTGAGGCGGGAACACCGCTCCCCGGTGCCGCATAGGTTGCAAAGCAATTGAAGCTGTCGCTCAGAATGCCCACGGTCACTCCGGCCCCCGTGAGCGTCGGGTACGCCGTGCGCAGCGCCGCAGTTTGCTGCGCAAAATCCCCCTGCGTGGCCACCGGACCGGTGGTTGCGCGGCGGCGCACGAGGGCGGCGCGTAGCGAGGTCACCTCGGTGCGCGCCGCGGCGTTGTTGATCTGGCTGACGGGCAAGAATCCGCTCACATCGTTGAGATAGACCGCCGGATGCTCGAGACCGAGACTCACGAGCGCGGACTTCAGCGCCTGCGGATCGCCGCGCGTGACGGCATCAATGACGACCATCGGCGCGCCGCTCCTGGGGCTCGCGGCGAAGCGGGCGGCCGGATTCAGCGCGCGCAGATCTGTGAGAACGTGAGCGGGCCGCGCGAGCGGCGCGTGACGCACGAGATCGGCGAGCGCTCCATCCAGTTTCGGGGCACTCGTGACCGCTCCGCGGCTGCCGATGACATAGAGCGGCTGACCTCCGGGCGGCGCGGGCAAGCGCAGAGGATGCAAGCGCGTCAGTGTGCCGCTCGAGGAAGCCGCGAGCGAGGTCATCAAGGTCAACATTCCGATCACTACCGTACGCATCAGCGCCGCCCCTATATCCGTGGCCTGTCATCCGATTGAACTATGATCGGAAAGTTTAATCGACGTGCAGCCGGAATCTCGTACGATGTACTCGGAGGAGCAACAAATTTGAGGCGCCTGTCGCCGCCTGCAGACGCTCAAGCGGGCTCCTCTACGTTTCTCGTCACTTCGTAATGCTGGAAGGGACCGCCGGCGAATTGGGGGAAGGTCTGTATGTTCAGGGCATTGGTGGTCGACAACGCGAGCGGCGCGGTCAGCGCTGCGGTCCAAACGCTCGATCGGGGCAGCCTCCCCGCGGGTGACGTGCTCGTGGACGTCGACTACTCGAGTGTCAATTACAAGGACGGACTCGTCGTCACGGGAGCGGGGGGTCTGGTGAAGCGCTATCCGCATGTGCCGGGCATCGATTTCGCCGGCCGCGTGCGTGAGAGCCGGCATCCGGGCTATCGCCCCGGCGATCCGGTGGTCCTCACCGGATGGCGGGTGGGCGAAGTGCAATGGGGGGGCCTTGCGGAGATCGCTGCAGTCAACGGCGATTGGCTGGTGCCGCTGCCGAAGCGGCTCGATGCGCGCCAAGCCATGGCGATCGGCACTGCGGGTTTCACCGCCATGCTCGCCGTGATGGCGCTCGAGGCCCACGGGCTCACGCCCAAGACGGGCGAGGTGCTGGTGACGGGGGCAGCGGGTGGTGTCGGGTCGGTGGCGATCGCGATTCTCGCGAATCTCGGCTATCAGGTGGTCGCCTCCACGGGACGCGCGCAGACGCATGATTACCTGAGGCAGCTCGGCGCGGCGAGCATCCTCGACCGCTCGCTGTTCGCCGAGCCCGCGCAGCGACCGCTCGAGGGTGAGCGCTGGGCCGGCTGCATCGATGCCGTCGGCGGTAACACGCTCGCAAGGGTGATCGCGCAGCTCAAGTACGGGCAGTCGGTGGCTGCCGTGGGACTTGCGGGCGGCGCGAAGCTCGAGCACACGGTCATTCCCTTTCTACTGCGTGGCGTCAACCTGCTCGGAATTGACTCGGTGATGTGCCCGAGGAGCCGCCGCCTTCAGGCCTGGCAGCGCCTCGAGACCGACCTGCCGCTCGAGAAGCTCCAGGCCATGACCGAGGTGAGCGGGCTGGCGGAGGTTCCGGCACTTGCGGCCCGCATCCTCAAGGGCGAGGTGAAGGGCCGCGTGGTCATCGACGTACGCCGCTGAGCCGCTCGCGAAGGGCATAATGGCGCCATGTATCGCGCCCCATTGAAGGACATTCAGTTCGCGCTCGATGAGGTGGTCGGCGCGCAGGCCCTCGCCGGATGCCCCGAGCTCGCCGAGTATTCGAGCGAGCTTGCTGCCAGCGTGCTCGAGGAGGCCGCGCGTCTCGCCGAGAGCGTGCTCGATCCGCTGTACCGTTCGGCCGATGAGGAAGGGGCGCACTGGTCTGCCGCCGGCGTGAGAACCGCGGCCGGCTTCAAGGAGGCCTACCGGCAGTACTGCGACGGCGGATGGACGCAGCTGCGCGCCTCGCCGGAATATGGCGGCCAGGGCATGCCGAGGCTCCTGGTCTCGGCCGTCGAGGAAATCTTTGCCTCGGCCAATCTCGCGTTTCGCATGTGCCCGATGCTCACGGGCGGTGCGATCGAGGCGATCAGCGCGGTGGGCTCGCCGGCGCAGCGCGATCTCTACCTGCCCCGCATGGTGAGAGGCGAATGGACCGGCACCATGAACCTCACCGAGCCGCAGGCCGGCTCGGATCTCGCGCAGGTGCGCACGCGCGCCGTCGCGCAGGGTGATCACTTCCTCATCCAGGGTCAGAAGATCTTCATCACCTACGGCGAGCACGATTTCACCGAGAACATCGTGCACCTGGTGCTCGCGCGCATCGAGGGCGCACCGCCCGGTACCCGCGGCATCTCGCTCTTCATCGTGCCCAAGTTCCTGGTGAACCCGGACGGCTCGCTCGGTGCCCGCAATGACGTGCAATGCGTGTCGATCGAGCACAAGCTCGGCATCCGCGCGAGCCCCACCTGCACCATGATCTACGGGCAGGGGGCCGGGGCGGTGGGATATCTGCTCGGAGAGCCCAACCACGGCCTCGAGTACATGTTCATCATGATGAACGCCGCCCGGCTCTCGGTCGGCCTGGAGGGCTATTCGGTCGCCGAGCGCTCCTACCAGCAGGCGCTCGAGTGGGCGCGCACCCGGGTGCAGGGTCGCCCGCGCCTCGGCAAGCCCATTGATGCAGCGCAGCCGCTCGCGATCCAGTATCACCCCGACGTGCATCGCATGCTGCTCACGATGAAGTCGCACATCGAGGCGATGCGCCACCTCGCGCTCTATACCGCGGCGGAGCTCGATGTCGGGCACGGACATCCGGATCCCGCGCGGCGCGCGAGCGCACAGGCACGCGGCGAGCTCCTCATCCCGATCGTCAAGGGATGGTGTACCGAGTCGGGATTCGAGCTCGCATCGCTTGGGATCCAGGTGCACGGGGGCATGGGCTTCATCGAGGAAACCGGCGCGGCCCAGCCGCTACGCGATGCGCGCATCGGTGCGATCTATGAGGGCACCACGGGCATTCAGGCGGGCGACCTGGTCGGTCGAAAGCTCGCGCGGGACGGCGGGCAGGCTTTCCGTGCTCTCGCCACCGATATTCACCTGGAGCTCGCCGGGCTGCGCGGCGCACAGCCGCCGGTCGCCCAGAGCGCACGCGCGGCGGACGAGGCGCTGCGCACGCTGGAGGCCGTGATCGAGGAGCTGCTCGGTCCCATGGGCGCCGATGCAGGCGTCGCCGCGGCGGTGGCCGTGCCGCTTCTCAAGATGGCGGGACTGACGCTCGGAGCCTGGTTGCATGCACGCGCGGCGCACCGCGCCCAAGCGAGGCTCGCCGAGGGCGCGGCCGATGCCATTTTTCTCAAGGGGAAGCTCGAGACCGCGCGCTTCTACGTCGAGAACCTCCTGCCGCAAGCCCTCGCGCTGAACGCCATCGTGCGCTCCGGGGCGGGCAGCATCATCGAGAGCGATCCGACGCACCTCACCTGACACGGCTGCCGGCGAAGAGTCGCGCCTCGAGCTCGTCCCGGAAATCCACGCATTCGTCCCCGAGCGCGCGAGCTGCGCCGAACCGGGTGATGTTACCGCGGTCACTCGAGCAGCGTCCGCGGCACGCGCCGTCTCCGGGGAGTCATCCATGCAAGCGTTGCACAAGAGCTGGGTCGCGGTGCTGGTGCCGGGTGCGTTTATGCTGGGCGCATGCCAGCCACTGCTCGGAACGCATGGGTCGGAAGACCCAGCGAAGGCCGCGGAGGCGACGAGGGCCACCGAACCCATGCGGACTGCCGCGCCGGTCGTCGCACCGACTGACGCTCGTTCGACGAGCTGTCGGGCGCGGTTGTTTCTGCTCATCTGATCGGCCGCGCGCGGGCACGCGCCCCGTGCCCTGGAGGCCGGCGAATCTCCTACAGGTCTGCGGCGCGCGCGCCGACATTCGTTGCAGGCACGCCTCGCATAGGATGACCCCGTCCAGCGGCGAGAGCGGTGTCTTGATCGACGTTGATTTTCGCAAATGACCGACATCCGGCGCCGCGATCTGCTGGTGGGCACCGCCTTTGCGCTGCTCGGCAAGGCGGCCGGCGCGGACGTGATCGCCGGGGCGCTGCCGTGGTCGCCCAACGCCGCATCTCCCCCGCTGCCCGTGCATCCGGGCGGCTGGCACTTCTTCACCGAGGCCGAGAGCGCGTTGGCCGAGGCGCTCGCCGACCGCATCATTCCGCCGGATCCCGGCCCGCGCGGCACCCCGGTCGCGGTGCCCGGCTCCGCCGCAGCGGCCGCGACGACCCCCGCAGCGGGATCCGCAACACGCGACACGGCCCGTGCGAGCGGTTCGGCCCATGCGAACGGCACGGGCAGCACCAGCGGTGCGACCGGCGCGAGCGGGCCCGCACCCGACTACCGCACCGAGTGGTGTCCGGGCGGCAGGGAGGCGGGCTGCGCCGTGTTTCTCGATCGGCAGCTCGCAGGGCCCTATGGCCAGTCGGAGGGCCTCTATCGCAAGGGCCCGTTTCAGAAAGGCAGCAAGACGCAAGGCGAGCAGAACCCGGAGACGCCCGCACAGCTGTATCGACGCTGGCTCGCCGCGCTCGACAAGTACGCCCGCTCGCTCCAGGACGGCAAGCCCTTCGTCGAGATGTCCACCGATCGGCAGGATGTGATTCTCGCGGGACTCGAGAGCGGCTCGGTCGAGCTCGAGGGGGTCGATGCGAAGGACTTCTTCAAGCACCTCGTCATGGACCTGCAGACCGGCTTCTTCGCCGATCCTCTCTACGGGGGCAATCGCGCCATGTGTGCCTGGAAGATGATCGGCTACCCCGGTGCGCACTACGACTATCGCGACTGGATCGATCGGCACAACGAGCGCTATCCGCATCCGCCGGTGGCCATCACGGGCGCACCGGGCTGGATACCGCGCAGCTGAGCCGCACCACCCATCCATGGCGCGCAAGCTTCCCCGCAAGGACGTCGTCATCATCGGCCTCGGCTGGACCGGCTCGATCATGGCGAACGAGCTCACCGATGCGGGCCTTCAGGTGGTTGCGATCGAGCGCGGGCCGTGGCGCAACACCGCCACGAACTTTGCACCCAACTATGCGCAGGATGAGCTGCGCTATCGCATCCGTCACGAGCTCTTTCTGAGGCCGGCACAAACCTCCTTCAGCTTCCGCAACAAGACGAGCGAAACCGCGCTCCCGATCCGCAACTGGGGCGCGTTCATGCCACCGAATGGCGTCGGCGGCGGCGGCGTGCACTGGAACGCGGAGACCTGGCGCTTCCTGCCGAGCGACTTCGTGCTGAAGACGCACCTCACGCAACGCTACGGCGCGAAGTTCCTGCCGAATGACATGACCATCCAGGACTGGGGTGTCACCTACGATGAGCTCGAGCCGCACTACGATGCGTTCGAGTACCTGTGCGGCACCTCGGGAACGGCGGGCAACCTCAGGGGACAGATTCAGCCCGGAGGAAACCCGTTCGAGGGGCCCCGCTCGCGCCCTTATCCAACCCCCGCGCAGCGCCAGGGCTACAGCCACACCTTGTTCGCCCAGGCGGCCGCGAGCTTGGGCTACAAGCCTTTTCCGCAGCCCTCGGGCAACCTCTCCCAGGCTTACACCAATCCGCTCGGCGTGCGCATGGGGCCCTGCACGTACTGCGGCTTCTGCGAATGGTTCGGCTGCGCCAACTACTCGAAGGCGAGCCCGCAGACCACGCTCCTGCCGGTGCTCGTGCGCAAGCCGAACTTCACCGCGCGCGATCTCTCCGAGGTGACGCGCATCAACCTCGATGCGAGCGGCAAGCGCACCACCGGCGTCACCTTCATCGACACGAGCGGCGATGAGTGGGAACAGCCGGCGGATCTCGTGATCCTGGCTGCGTACACGATATTCAATGTCAGATTGCTGCTTCTGTCGGGTATCGGCGCGGCCTATGATCCGGTCGCCAACAAGGGCGTCGTGGGGCGCAACTTCACCCATCAGACCATCTCGAACATCGTGAGCTTCTTCGATCCCGAGAAGTTCAACTTCAACAACTTCATGTCCTCGGGCTCGATCGGCATGTGCATCGATGAGTTCAACGGCGACAACTTCGATCACGGTCCGGTGGGCTTCGTTGGCGGCGGCTACATGGGCCAGGTGCAGACGAACGCCCGGCCGATCCAGGGGACCAAGGTGCCGCCGGGGACTCCGCAGTGGGGCGCGAAGTGGAAACAGGCGGTGCGCGAGCATTACCTGAGCACGGTGAATCCCGGCACCGGCGTGCACGGCAGCATGTACAGCTATCGCGATGTCTACCTGGATCTCGATCCGACCTACACCGATCACCTCGGCCTGCCGCTCACGCGCATCACGATGGATTTCCATGACAACGAGATCAAGCAGAACGCCTTCTTGACGGACAAGTTCGCCGAGATCTTTCAGGCGATGGGCGCGCAGCAGATGAGCAAGCAATATCGCAAAGCGCCCTATGACATCACCGACTATCAGACGACCCATCTGTGCGGCGGTGCCATCATGGGAACGGACCCCAAAACCAGCGCGACCAACCGCTATCTGCAAAGCTGGGACGTTCCGAATCTGTTCGTCACCGGCGCGAGCAGCTTTCCGCAAAACGCCGGCTACAACCCGACCGGTACCCTCTGCGCGCTCGCCTACTGGTCGGCGAAGGCGATCCGCGAGCAGTACCTCAAAAACCCGGGGCCCCTGGTCCATGCCTGAGCGCACGCACGGGGCGGGCTCGCTCATCGCCGCGATAGGCGTGACGATTGCTCTGGCAGTCGCGCTCGGCTGCGGTACGCCGCGTGCGCAAGAGATCCCCAATGGACAGGACTACGAGCAAATCGAGCGCGGCCGCTATCTGGTGCTGATCGCGGATTGCGCGGCCTGCCACACCGCGGACCCGAGCAAGCCGCTCGCCGGCGGACGCCCGATCGAGACGCCGTTCGGTACGTTGCTCGCGCCGAACATCACGCCCGATCAGGACACCGGGATCGGCAACTGGAGCGACGATGAGTTCGACGCGGCCTTGCGACGCGGCGTGCTGCCGGACGGCAAGCGCCTCTACCCCGCGATGCCCTACTCGTACTACACGCGCATGAGCCGCAGCGATGTCACCGCCATGCGCGCCTATCTCGCAACCCTGCGCCCGGTACGCAATCCCGTGCAGTCCGATCAGCTGCCCTTCCCGTTGAGCGTGCGCTCGGTGATGGTGGTGTGGGATGCGCTCTACTTCTCGCCGGGCGTGTACCGGCCGGATCCCAAGCAGTCGACGAGCTGGAACCGCGGCGCGTATCTGGTGCTCGGGCCTGGACACTGCGGGGCCTGTCACACGCCCAAGACGTTGATGGGCGGTGACAAGAATCGCGACGCGCTCGAAGGCTATAACCTGCAAGGTTGGTTCGCGCCGAGCATCACGAACGATGCGGCGCAAGGGATCGGACGCTGGTCGGCCGATGACCTCGTTGCGTATTTGAAGACCGGGCACAACCGCTTCTCCGCCGCGGGCGGTCCGATGGGCGAGGAAGTACAGGACTCGAGCTCGCAGTGGAGTCTCGAGGATCTACGCTCGGTGGCGCTCTACTTGAAAAATCCGCACGGCGAGGCGCCTGCGGGCGCCGGCAGCACGACGGCGGCCGCCGCCGCAGCCACACCCGCGACCGGCACGCCGCTCGCGGCGAACGATGCGCGCATGGTGGCGGGTGCGAACATCTACTCGGATCTGTGCTCGGCGTGTCATGCGCCGGACGGCACCGGTGTGGCGTACCTGATCCCGAATCTCGCGGGCTCGCCCAATATCGCGCAGCGCGACCCGACGACGCTCATCCGCGTGATCCTGCAAGGTGCACGCAGCGTCGCCACCCGGGAAGAGCCGACCGATCCGATGATGCCGACCTTCGGCTGGCAGCTCACGGACGATGAGATCGCTGCCGTCACGACCTACATCCGCAACAGCTTCGGACACGCCGCGGGTGCCGTGAACGCGAGCGAGGTGCACTCGGCGCGCGAGTCCTTGAGGCCGGGCGCGAGCGACTGAGGGCCTGGGCTGCGACCCCGGCCGCGGTGCGGTGCATGATCGTTGCTGCGCCCGCATCGGCTTCTTAAGACCTCTTAAGCCAAGTCACTCGCGCTTAAGCACAGCGTCACATTGTCTGCCTAGCATCTCCCTCACACCGCCAGGGAGCTGCGCACATGAGGGGATGGTTATTGTCAGCCGCCGTCGCGGCCGCCCTGAGTTCAGTGCTCGTGAGCGCGCAGGCTCAGGACTCGGGGCAGAGCGACATCGGACGCGTGACGACCGGATCGCAGGGCGAAGCGGAGCTGCCGCCGGTCAAGCCGAGTGCGACACGGGATCGGGCGGCCGCCCTCGAGGAGAAGAAGGAGGCACCCAACCTCATCGAGGTACAGCCGCTCGCGGAGATGCAGAAACTGCCCGACGTCAATCTCGCCGAGGCTCTGCAGCGCATCCCCGGCATCTCGCTCGAGACCGACACGGGCGAGGGGCGCTTCGTCAATATCCGCGGACTCGACTCGGATCTCAACGGCACGACCTACGACGGGGTGCGCCTGCCGCCCTCGAACCCCGCATCACCCTTCAAGGGTGGACGGGCGACGGCCTTCGATGTGATCCCGACGGGTCTCATCGGCGGCGTGGAGCTCACCAAGACCAACCGGCCGGACCTCGATGCCGAGGCGCTCGGTGGAACCATCAATCTGGTGCCGCGGCGCGGCGATGCCGAGGGCGGCAAGCCCTTCACCGAAGTGACGCTCGGCGGTGGCTATGAGAACTTGCGGCGCACCCCGGTCTACGATGCCGCCATCACCGGCGGGCGCAGCTTCTCGCGCGACGGCAAC